>Ga0209163_1000242_pt1 | contig 126267 bp, 112 predicted proteins | sample MTBAKSrepl2MetaG_FD_187457 | JGI IMG/M metagenome (GOLD analysis project Ga0209163, IMG submission 187457) | Enrichment culture microbial communities om Arthur Kill intertidal strait, New Jersey, USA, that are MTBE-degrading - MTBE-AKS2 (Arthur... | ecosystem: Environmental > Aquatic > Marine...
GGCGGCAAGCAGCATCAGAACAGCGGCAGGGAACCATGGGGTTCTTTTTTTCGAAGAGGGCGCCATTTTTTATTCCTGTCTGTCAATTCTGGATTTATAAAAATCGGTATTTCGAATGTTGTCAAGGGCCCTGTCAGACCGGATGTGATCCATGTCGTCATACCCGGCCTCCAGGGCTTTTTTAAGGTTTTTCACGGCCTGTTCCACCATGTCTTGTCGGGCGTAGAGGCGGGACAGGTTGTAGTAGATTGCGGGGTTTTTCGGCGCCAGAGCCGACAGCCTTTCGAAACAGTCAATGGCCTTCTCCGGCCTGTTGAGCGATGCGTACAGTGCGCCCAGGGCATTCAGGCTGGGAAGGTGGCCGGGGTTTGTCGACAGGGTGGTTTCATGCTGTGAAATGGCCTTGTAACGCATTCCGGCGGACTGGTAGGTCTGGGCCAGCCGGAAAGAAATGGCCGCGTCATCACGTGCTTTGGCCAGGTTCTGTTCAAGCTCGGTGATGATGGGGCCGTACTTGGCAATGTTGTCCCGGACCTTGGCAAGGTTGTTTTTTGCATTGGCGTATGAAGGGTCGATTTCCAGCGCTTTTTTAAAAAAGGTCTCGGCCTGGGAGACCTTCCCCTGCTGGTAAGCGATGATACCCATATTGCCATATGCCTGGGCAAAGCGGGGGTTGGCGTCCAGTGCCCGCTGGTAGGCGGCCATGGCGGCCTCAATGTCGCCTGACTGCATTAAAATCACCCCCAGGTTGTTGTGGGCCTTGCTGTAGAGGGGAGCCACGCGCAGGGTTTGTTCAAACGCCTTTTTTGCCTGGTCCATTTCTTTCAGGTCAAAAAAGGCCAGACCAAGATTGTAGTGCGCATCGGCATAGGCCGAATTGATCTCCAGGGCCTTTCGAAAAAACCGAATAGCTTCCCCGGGCTGGCCGAGTTCTCTTAATATGTATCCGCTGTTGTTATGGGCTTCCATGTGGTCCGGATCAAGCGAGATGGCTTTTTGAAACGCATGGAGCGCGGCTTCGCTGTTTCCCGCTATTTGCAGGGCCATGCCCAGGTTGCTCCATGGCCGGGCCAGGTCGGGCGATTTTTTTGTTACATCCCGCCACAGGGCCACTTCATCGGCCCAGACCGCGTTGCGCTGGTGCGTCCAGAAGCCGAAGAGAACGGTGACGGCCAGCAGCATGCCCACGGCCAGAGGGCGGGGCCGGACATATTCAAAAACGGCCCAGACAAGGGCCGCTGTCACAAATACCGAGGGCAGGTAGGTGCGGTGTTCGAATACCAGGGCCAGGCCCAGAAACGAAGACTCGATTGCCAGGTTGCCGAAAAACCACAAAACGGCAAAGGAGACCAGCCGCTGTTTTTTTGCAGTGACAGCGGCCAGGACCAGCAGACCGGCCAGACCGAGAAGGGCGGCCAGGGTGGTAAACGGATCGACCAGGGAGACCGACACGGGAAAGTCATAGTCCAGGTTCAGCCGCGCGGGATGGGGGAAAAAAAGCAGGGAGAGGTATAAAAAAATCACCCTGGGCTCGGTAAGCAGTCGCTGGCCCAGGGTAAAGTCCTGGGTGTCGTACATGGCCAGGATTTTTTCCATGGGTGAGGCGCCCAGGTAAATGCCGGCGAAAATACCGATGATTGCCAGGGCGGCACCGATCCACCTGAGTCGCTTTTTGAACCATTCACCGTTTACGTCCTGAAAAAAATACCATTCATACAGCAGAATAAACACCGGCAGTGTGGCGGCAATCTGCTTGGAGAGCACGGCCAGAACACCGGACAGGCCGCAGAGAGCAAAAAAGAGAGGAGCCATCGGCTGCCCGGCTTTTTGACGGAGCCGGCCCTTTATATAAAGGTAGAGAGCCAGCAGAAAGAACAGTGTGGCCAGGGCGGCCATGCGTTGAACAATATAGGTTACCGACTGGGTGTGCACCGGGTTGACGATCCAGACCAGGGCCGCCAGGGCCGCGACCATGTCCTGTTTTTCATGATGCATCAGGCCCAGTGTGCGGCGGACCATCAGGAACATCAGGAATCCGGTTAAAATATGGATGGCGATGTTGACCACATGGTACCCGGCCACGTCATAACCGTGAAAATAGTAGTTTAAGGCAAAGGTGAGGCTGGCAACAGGCCGGCGGGTCTGGTGAGTGACCGCATCGGCAATGCCGTCCACCGACAGTTCGGTCAGGCGGATATGGGGGTTTTCAACGATATTGTGGGCATCATCGAATACAAAGGGAGCCGACAGGGAGTTGCCATAGGTCAGTATGGCGGCAACAGCAAGGATGGCCATGAGGAGTATGGCGTTCTGCCAGGACGCGGGTGATACAGTGGAATGCTTGTCGGCCACGGGTCGGCTCCAAATCTGAAGAGCAGGCAAACTAAAATTTTGTTCAAATTTTGTTCCAAGGGGTATATCAGAATCCATTTTTTTTGACAACCGGCAAACGGCCCTGTTCCGCCGAAATAAGTTTGAAGTTTGCCCGGTGCTTCTGTTATAGTGAATGGCCGTCAAAAATCAGGACCAGGGCAAGCCAATGCGCACCAATCGCCATTCCAGGCATGTAGTACTCGTGTTTCCCAGATTCCGTTATAAGTCAGGGGATATTCCCATCGGCCTGGCCACGCTGGCGGCCTATATCCGTGAACAGGCGCCGGATATCTCCGTATCCGTCATGGACACCACCTTTGCCCCCTCTTTTGCCTTTGTGGAGCGGTATATGGCAAGGCACCGGCCCGATATCGCGGGGATTTTTGTGGATGTGCTGATGGCCGAAGACGCGGCAAAAGTCGCCGCCATCGCCAAAAAACATGGGGCCGCCGTGATCGCCGGCGGCCCCCACGCCACCATGGCACCGGAGGCCGTCCTGAAGGAGACCGGGTTTGACGCGGTGTGTATCGGCGAGGGGGAGGAGACCTTCCGGGAGTATATTGAAGCCTTTTACGGAAACCGGAATTTTGCGGCGGTCAGGGGGCTCTGGTTCAGGCAGGCGGACGGCACGCTTTATAAAACCCCGGAACGGGGTTTTATTGAGGACATTGACTCCCTGCCCCGGCCCGCTTTTGACCTGTTTGCCATGGAGCGTTACATCCGTATCTTCATCCAGATGGACTCTCATGACCCGGCCCTGCGCGGGGTCTCGCTGACCGTTTCGCGGGGGTGCCCCTTCAACTGTACCTTCTGCCAGCCGACGGTTCACAGGACACTGGGCAGGAAAGTGCGGATCCGTTCTCCGCAATCCGTTGTGGACGATCTTGCATACCTGAAGAGCGCCTACCGCATCGAATGTTTTTACCTGTCCGACGATCTTCTCACCGTACTGCCGGACTGGATCCAGGAGTTCTGCGCCCTGCTGAAAAACCGGGGCCTTGATCTGCCCTGGGGGTGCAACACGCGGGTCGATACCATTGACCCCGGCATGATGGTGATGATGAAGCGTGCCGGTCTGGTCAAACTCAAGGTGGGTATTGAATCGATCACGGACCGTATTCGCAACGGCCTTTATGAAAAGCGAATCACCCGCCGGCAGATATCAGACACCCTTGCCGCCGCCGAAAGGCTGGGAATTCAGGTTACCGGCTTTATCATGGTGGGCGCGCCCACCGAAACCGCAGCCGAGGTGTGGGACACCATCCGGTTTGCCGCCACCTCCAGCCTGGATGAGATGGTGCTTTCCGTGACTACCCCGTTCCCGGGATCGGCCCTTCATGACTATGTGGTAAAACAGGGATGGCGCCTGCCGTCCCGTTTTCGTCTGTATAACTACTATCAGGTGCGACGGCCCCGAATGAGTGATAACGAGATCAGCAACGCCCGGCTTTTTTTGTACAAGAAAGCGGCCAATGCCTATTTTTACCTGCACCCGTCCCGGCTGGCCACCACCATTCGGTCCGTGGTGGGCGGGGCATGGCTGCGCAAACTGCTGATCAAGCTGAGAAGGGTATGAATACTTGGCAATGAACACCATTCATCAAAAACGGGTGTGGCCCGCGGCCCTGGCCATGGCGGTACTCATTGTGCTGACACTGGCGGCTTACCATGAGATCGGCAGCCAGGCGTTTATCGAATTTGACGACAGCTTTTTCGTGGAAGCCCCCCATGTGCAGAACGGCCTGACACTGGATGGCATGAAACAGTCCTTTACCACCCATGAGGGCATGTGGTTCCCCCTCACCTGGATCTCCCACATGGCGGATGTCCATTTTTACGGCAACGACCCGGCCGGCCACCATTATACCAACCTGCTCCTGCATCTGGCCAACACGCTCCTGCTGTTCCTGGCGCTGTGGCGTATGACCGGCGCCATGGGACCGGCCCTGGCGGTGGCGGCCCTGTTTGCCGTTCATCCGCTGAACACGGAGACGGTCTCCTACATTGCCTGCCGCAAGGGCCTATTGTCTACTCTTTTCTGGATGCTGGCCATGGGCGCTTACACGGCGTACGCCCGGTCACCGTCGGTGGGGCGATACATGGTGGTGACAATCCTGATGGTCCTTGGCATGATGGCCAAACCCATGCTGATTTCCCTGCCCGTCATTCTGTTGCTGCTGGACTACTGGCCTCTGGGCCGGTTTTCCGCCGGGCGGGTATGGCCTCTTGTGAAAGAAAAAATGCCGCTGCTGGCCATCAGCCTGGTGTTTCTGGGGATCACGGTGTTCGTCCAGCAGCAAAGCGGTGCCATCTCCTCTTTTGAAAATCTGCCGGTCTGGCCGCGGGTGCAGAACGCCCTCGTCTCTTATGTCCTCTACATATATAAAATGTTCTGGCCGGTGAACCTGGCCGTGTTTTACCCCTTCCCCGAGGAGATCCCTCTGTGGCAGTGGGGTGGAGCCGCCTTTTTTCTTATCCTGGTTACGGTGAAAACTTATGGCACGCGCGGTGACGCGCCTCACCTTTTTGTGGGCTGGCTCTGGTACCTTGTCTCTCTGGTGCCGGTCATCGGCCTGATCAAAGTGGGCCAGCACGCCATGGCCGACCGGTACGCCTATGTTCCCATGATCGGCCTGTTTGTGGCCATTGCCTGGCAACTGGCCGGCTATGCGGCAGGAGATATCTTTCGTCGCCGGCTGCTGTGGGGTGTGGCGGCGGTCGTGGTGGCGGTGCTGGGGGTGTTGTCGTTCCGGCAGGCGGCGCTCTGGAAGAGCAGCGTTGACCTTTTTGAACATACCCTTTCAGTCTCTCCGGACAGCGATCTGATCCACAACAATCTGGGAAAGGTGTATTTTAAAAAACAGAACTTTCAAAAGGCACTGCACCACATTGGCGAGGCGTTGCGCATCAACCCCTATCTGCCCCAGGCCAACTACAACATGGGGATGCTGTTGGTGGGAAAAGGCGATATGGATCGGGCTGTTTTCTTTTTTACCCGGGCCATAGAGATAACCCCTGACTTTGCCGAGGCCCGTTACGCGCTTGCCAATACTTATTTTGGCAGAAACGATTTTGATATTGCCCTGAATCACTATACCGCTATTCTGAAAAACGAAAAGGGCGCACCGCCGGCGCTGATGGCCGATGTATACAATGATATGGGGATCATTTATGCCCGCCGCAAAAAATCGGAAATCGCTGAAACCCATTTTCACAAAGCGCTGGAGCTGAATCCCGTTCTGGCCCCGGCCCATAACAACCTTGGACTGCTTTTTTCATCCCGGGGGGAGGACGGCGGAGCCGAGGACCATTTTCTTGAGGCCATCGCACTGGATCCCGGCTTCCTGGATGCGGTCAATAATCTTGTGACCCTGTACAGAAAACAGGAAAGGTATACCGAAGCCATTGGTCTGCTGGAGCGGCTGCTGCCCGAAAGGCCGGACAGCGCGGTCAGCATCTCGTACAACATCGCCTGTCTTTATGCCATACAGAACAATAAAACAGCGGCCGTGACATGGCTGGAGAAGGCGGTGGACAGGGGGTTTAGCCTGTGGCCGTTACTGGAGCGCGACGTCGACCTCGAGAACCTTCGGGACACCGGGTATTATAGGAAGCTCATTCAGGCATACAGGGAAGAAGGGGAACCGGATGCAACGTCGGGCCGCGAAGGGAAGACGGATTGAAAATTTCGAACCACCGGCGGGGCAAGGGCCCGTCCGCCGCTCCTGTTGACCAGTGGGGCAAAATGCGATCCTGGAACATTCATGCGGCAATCTGCCTGTTTCTGATACTGCTTCCTCTCGTGGTGTTTTACCAGGTTTATCAACACGATATCGTTTCTTATGACGATCCTGTTATTGTTGAAAATTCCTATATCCAAAAAGGGCCGACCCTGGAATCGATTATATGGGCGTTTACGGCGATCCCTGATCATACGCCTTACTGGATTCCCGTCACGCTGATCTCGCACATGGTGGACTACCGGTTTTTTGGTACGGATTTCGGGCATCATCATCTGATGAGCCTCTTTCTCCATATCGCCAACAGCCTGTTGCTTTTCTGGGTGTTGTCTTCCGCCACTGGGCAGGTCTGGCCAAGCGCTTTTGCGGGGGCCTGTTTTGCCATACACCCGTTGAATGTTGAGGTCGTATCGTGGCTGGTGGGCCGCAACAGTATTCTGGCGCTGTTTTTCGGCCTGCTCTCCCTTGGTGTATATATTGGTTATGTTCGCCGGCTATCGCCGGGGCGCTATTTTCTGGCGCTTTTTTTATTTTTTCTTGCCATGGCAGCAAAACCCGAAATCGCCCCCATTGCCACTGTGTTTCTGCTGTTTGACTACTGGCCCATGGCCCGAACCGATATCGGCCCGTCGTATGCCGATGCATCCCGCCGGCCCCTTTCCCCCCGGCGGTCTGTTCAGTGGCTGATGCTGGAAAAGCTTCCCTTTCTGGCGATGGCCGGTATTGCCGCGTTAATGGCCGGCCTTCTGAATGCCGGGGCCGTGCGGCGCGCCCTTGAAACTCCGGTTTTCCGGGCAGATGCGGTGGTTGCGTTTTTGACCGCCATGCGAAGAACCGTATGGCCCGTTGATCTGACTCTGATTCGGGCACTCCGGACCGATTCGGTATCCTGGGTCGGAACATCCCTCGCCCTGCTGCTATTGATATGCATAACGCTGCTTGTCGTCCGTTACCGGTCGTTGCGTCCCTACCTTGTTACGGGATGGTTCTGGTTTGTTCTGGCCCTTTCTCCTATTGTGGTGATGCTGGCCGGATCGGATCGCGTGCTGGCGGATCGGCACACTTATTTCCCGCTGATCGGTTTGTGTGTTCTGTCCGCATGGCTTCTGGCTGATCTGGCAAAACGGTTTCGCCGCGGCCGGCCGGTGATGGCCTGCGCCGCAGTGGTGGCAATCGCCGTCCTGGCTGTTGTCTCGAACGCTCATGTCAGACATTTTAAAAACAGTGAGGTCCTATACCGGCATGCAATAACCGTGGCCCCGGAAAACATTCAGGCCCACACCAACCTCGCGGACGCGCTCCTGGAAAAACACAGAATCAAGGAGGCAATTGCCCATTATCGAACAGCCCTTTCCATTGATCCTGAGAATGCGCTGGTTTATAACAATCTCGGCGCTGCGTTTCTGCAGGCAGGGAATACCGGGAAAGCCGCTGAATGTTTTAGGCAGGCATTACGATACGATCCCGGTCATGCCATGGCGCATAACAACCTGGGAAACCTGCTTCTCGATAAGGGGGAGACGGATGCGGCCATTGCCCATTTCGAAAAAGCTTTGACGGCGGACAATCCCTTCGCATACATGGTGCACAACAACCTTGCCACGGCCTTTGCAAATAAAGGGAATCTCGAAAAGGCGATATTCCATCTTCAACAAGCGCTGTTGATAAAACCTGACTATGTGACGGCCCGGGAGAATCTCCGGCGCATACGGACGGCTCCGCCCATGTTTCCTGTCGATTGATGTTTTGTGCGAGGAAAGAACGTTTGCATATTATCAAGTCGATCATGCACACACATCGGAATGATCTGCTGGCCTGCCTTTTTATCGTGGCATCCACGTGGATGATTTATTGGCAGGTGGGGGCGTTCGGTCTGGCAACGGCCGACGATTTTGCCGTAATGGAACACACTCAGCGGCTGGCGGATAATTGTGATCTGGCCGGCGCTTTTACGGATATGCCGCCCTGCTATCCTTACTGGGCACCCATTTGTGTGCTGCCCCACATGGTAGATGCCTGGATTTTCGGCTGGGATTTTGGCAGACGCCATCTGCTGAACGTGGTGGTCCATATTTTAAATGTACTGATCCTTTTCGGCGTTCTCCGGTATACCACCCGGTTGCTGTGGCAGAGCGCTTTTACGGCAGCGCTTTTTGCCCTGCATCCGCTGAACGCAGGAACCGTATCCTGGCTGACCGTACGTGGCGGCTTGTTGAGCGTGCTGTTTTTTATGATGGCCGTGGCAGCCTATGTTTATTATACGCGTGCACCAGGACCCAGGAGATATGGATGGATTGTTCTGTTCTTTCTGTTGGGGTTGATGGCCAAGCCCGAAATCGTATACCTGCCCCCCCTTTTGCTGGTGATGGATTACTGGCCCCTTTGCCGCCTGAGACGCCACGCCTTCGACCCGGCCGGGGGCGATGGAGGAGGCACTTTCTGGCGACTGTTTTTGGAAAAACTGCCGCTTTTCATTATTGCCGCCGCCTGGATGCTGGGCGCGATTTTTCTTTATAAGGGAACGCCCGCAGCGGACGCCAGTATGACAACCGGCTTTAAAGAGATGCTGGTGCTTCTGCCCAACCTGCCCGTTTCCTATGCGGCCTATGTATGGAAAACCGTCTTCCCCTATAAACTGGCTTTTTACTACACGCCCTATGCCGCATCGGTTCTGCCGGTGTGGGAAATAGCGGCATCCCTTGTTTTTCTGACCGGTATCACCCTTTTTGTGTTCCGTGTGCCGGAAAAACACCGGTATCTTGTCGCCGGCTGGTTGTGGTACCTGGCGGGCATATCGATGTTCGCCCTGGCGAATGTGGCACTTCATCAGCGCATGACCGATCGGTACGCATACCTTCCCACCATTGGACTTTTCATTATGACTGCCTGGGGTGTGCCGGCCCTGATTCCGGGAAGAAAATGGAAGAAACCGTTGCTTACCGCAGCCGCTGTGGTGGTGGTGACGATTTTTATGGTACTTTCCTGGCGGCAGGCAAGTGTGTGGAAAACAGGCGTGACCCTTTACAAACATACGGTTGCCATCAATCCGGATGCAAAGGCGGCCCACTGTGATCTCGGCGGTTTGTTGCTCAAGGAGGGCAGGCCCCGCGAGGCCGTTGGCCATTATGAAAAGGCCATTCTGCTGGATCCGGATTACGCAGAGGCCCACCATGGCCTGGGGCGTGCCCTGGAACAGGCGGGAAACCCGGGGAGGGCCGAGTATCATTACCGGGAGGCGGTGCGTATCGATCCGGAGTATGTGACCGGGCATAATAATCTGGGCAACCTGTTGCTTGCACGGGGGGCCGTAGATGAGGCTATCGGTCATTTTGAGGCGGCGCTTCGCATCAGCCCGCGATCGGAAACGCTGCATAACAATATTGCCACAGCCCTGATTCAAAAAGGACGAACCGCTGAGGCGGTAAGGCACCTGTCCATCGCGCTGCAAATTAATCCGTCTTATCGGACGGCACGAGAAAACCTTTACAGGCTTCGGGCCACCGTAGATGGTGAACCGGCGGCGGAAGGGGAGTAGTGTGCCGGGACGTTTCCCCATGAGAAAGTATTATAAAGAAATGCTCATCTGCCTGTCGCTGGCGGCCGCCGTGTTCGTCATATATGCTCAGGTCCGGCATTTCGGACTTGCCGGCTATGATGATTATGCGATCATGGATTATGCCGCATCCCATGTGAGGCCTGTCCCCAAACTCCTGGGAGCGTTCACGGGCGGCCCCGACTGCTATCCCTATCGTGTCCCTTTGACCATGCTGTCTCACATGGTGGATTGCATGGTGTTCGGCGAGAACTATGGCCGGCACCATCTGGTGAATGTTTTTCTGCATACGATTAATGTGCTGCTGCTTTTTTACGTGTTTCGTATCTCCACGGGAGTGACGGGGAGAAGTGCCTGCCTGGCCGCCCTGTTTGCCGTCCATCCACTGAACGTGGAGGCCGTCGCGTGGTTGCCGTCCCGGGTGACCCAGCTGAGCGCGGTTTTTTTTCTTCTGACAATTGTCCTTTATTTCCGGTATGCGGCAAGACCGACGGGGGCCAGATATGCCGGCATGTCCTTTTGTTATGTGGCGGGCCTCATGGCAAAACCTGAAATCGCATACCTTCCGCTTGCTCTGCTGCTGATGGATTTCTGGCCCCTTGGAAGGTGGCATCCATTTCGGACCTTTGTTGGTGGCATGATTGCAGGCGGTGATTCTTCCGGCCATTCCGTATATGTGCGAAGGCCTGTAGTTTTTCTGATGATGGAGAAGTTGCCGCTTCTGCTGGTGGCAACGGCCGGGGTGATACTGACCATTCTCTTTTACCGAAGCGCACCTTTTTATGGGACCCCGGAACCCCTTGCTTTTGTGAAGGACTATCTCCCCCATGCGCCTCTGGTGTACTGGAATTATTTTATAAAGATACTCCTGCCGCTTGACCTTTCGTTTTTTAAACCCCTGACTCTCCAGGACGCTGTCCCGATATGGAAGGTCGCCGGTTCAAGTCTGTTTTTGGTATTCATGACGGTCTGGATGATTCGCATGGGGCGGAGTCGGCCCTATCTTGCTTTCGGCTGGTTGTGGTTTCTGGGGACCGTCACCCTGCCGGTGGCCCTGAACATTTTCCGTCACGAGACCATGGCTTATCGCTACGCCTATCTGCCGGGAATAGGAATCCTTGTGATCCTGGTGTGGGGGGGGTATGATATCGTTAAAAAAGGCCGATTTCATAAAGCTTTTCTTGTCCCCGCCCTGTGTCTCCTTTTTGCCGTCTCCATAGTGCTCTCATGGCGTCAGGCAGGATACTGGCAAAACATCGTCACCCTTTACGAGAACAGCCTGGATGCGGGGCAATATCCCGCGGAGCAGGTTTATTATAATCTGGGGGACATGATGCTGCGTGAGGCAAAGAGTGATCAGGCCATTTTGTATTACAGAAAGGCGCTTGAGCTGGAGCCCGACAACGCCCATATTCATCAAAGTCTTGGTCTGGCCTACTCACAGAGCGGGGATGCCTCCCAGGCGGTGGCGTCTTTTCAAAAGGCCCTGGAGATCAAACCGGAGTTTGTCCTGGCGCGGAACAATCTGGCCAACCTGTTGGCCGATCTGGGCCGGATAGATGAGGCGGTGGGGCATTACAGGATTGCTCTGGAAACGGATCCTTCTCAACCGGAGATTTACAACAACCTGGCCACGGCGCTGGTGCAAAAAGGAGAGATACGGCAGGCGGTTGACCTGTTGAAAAAGGCACTGACGATTAATCCGCAATACCAGACCGCCAGGGATAACCTAAACCGGCTTTCCCCCATGGAAGGTCAGAGCCGGTAAGGCCCTACTACCTGTTTCTTTGATCAAATTTTTTTTTAATAAGCTCTGACCCAACGCGCATGCCGTCCCAAAGGGCCGCTATATTGAAAGAACTTTTCGTAAACATGTAGGTGATGGGGATTTCTTTGATGGTAAAGCCCATGGCATGCACGATGGCCAGCGCTTCCATGTGAAACCCGAAAGAGCGTGATGTGAGGGGGCGGGTCAGTACCGCCCGAAGGGCCCTTTTTGAATACATTCTGAAGCCCGATGTACAGTCGGAGATGCCCGGTCCTTTGCAGTCATGCCAGGAAGAGGAAAGTCCGTAGTTGACGATTCGGGTAGCGGCCCGGGAAATTGTTTTTCGATACAGGGGGACATGGGTTGTTCTCTGCCGCGCACCGATGACAAGATCATACCCGTTATGTTCGAAAAAACGGGGAAGATCGTCCGGGTGGTGGGAGAACCCCGCATCCATGGTAACGGCAAAATCGTACCCCCTATCCAGAGCAAACCGCATACCATCAAGAATTGCCCCGGGGATATGGGTGCGCCGCTGGTGGGGGATAACGTGAATGCCGGGGATTGACTGGAGAATCTGCAGGGTGCGGTCCGTACTGGCATCATCCACAAAACACGGGTCGGCGTAAGGCCGGGCTGCTTCCGCAATGGCGGCCACGCTCGCCGCTTCATTATGACAGGGGATAATAACAATTTTTTTCATTTGAACAGCAACCTTCTATTTTGCCGGAAGTTATTCAGCGGCTGTATGCCGGTCGATATGACCTCCCCGGTCAACAGAAGGAGGGGCTGCCTGGTTTTCGGTGACACTGGTTGCCGGATGCGTATGCTTCGATGTATCCATTGCCATGTTTCTGTACAGAAACCAGTTCCACCCGGAGACCCCTCCATATGGAAACGTTTGTTTCAGCCGATACATATGCGTGCCGTACCGGTAAAAAGGTTTCGGTACGGCATTGACCTGCTGATCATGGAGAATCAGCCAGTCGGAGCCGTAAACAAGCCATTTTTCAAGATGAATATAAACCAACTGTTTGTCTTTTGGGAGAAATCTGGCGTAAAAATCCAGAACCATTTTATTTCGAAAGTCATTGTCGCTTGCCACCACGATCTGTCGCCCCTGTGACTGCTCCGCCATGTAACGGATTCCTTTCAGATATTCTCCTCTGCCGACATGGATCAGCGAATAGATCCGTATGGTGTTGCCAAAAAGAAAACAGATGCAGAACAGACAGCAGATGATCCGGGGGATCCCTTTGTTTTTAAGACAAACAGCAAGGCCGTGGGCCATGATGATGTAGACAAAGGGAAAAGCTGCAAGTGAAAAACGGAAGTGGAGTGATTCTCTGCCCAGGATGCACAGGAGGGGTGGCAGGCATGCGGCTGTCAGGAAAAAAATCGCGGTGGTCGCGCTCTTTCTGTACAAATCACGGTAACCGAAAATAAACAGAATAAGAGCGAGCGCGGTTATCGTAAGAAAGAGATACGCCTGCTGAGGCGCACCCGTCAGCGCGGTGCCTGTGGTGGCAAGGAACTCGACGATAAGCTCGGGGGACCGGGTCCCCAGGTTGTTTAATGGCGTGTTGATGGTGATGTAGGATCGTACCAGAAAAAGCCATAAAAAAAAGGGCACGCTGTGGCATTTAATGAGTTCGGTTATAGTGATTCGGAGGGACCGTGTTTGATTCCACCCGAGCAGGGATGACCATATGATGATGGCAAACCAGGTGAAGGCGACGGAAAGGTTTGCCAGCAGCCCCAGCGTGGTTGTCAGCCAGAACAGCAGAAGGGTGGGGATGTTTTTCCGGTCCCAGTACTGCTGCATCAGAAAAAAAGAGGCCATGATAAAAAAAAGAGCGGGTGCATATCCTCGTGCTTCAGATGAATAAAGGATCAGGGGGTAGGAGGCCGCAGCCAGTACCAGGGCGAGGAGTCCCGCGACAGTACTCTGTGCCGCTGCCGCACGCCATATGAGAACGAGCAGCAGTGACCCTGTAATGATGGATGGCAATCTGTACCATACCCAGTTTCGGGTTTCTCCCGTTAGGTACATGAAAAGCGTATTGAGGTGGTGGTTGTTGTCGACGATATTAAATTTTGTAAAGATTTCAAGTATATGATCTGCCCTCAGGGCGATGAAGTAAGACCATATCTCATCCAGCCAGAAACAGTCCCTGGCGGCGGTTATTCGCAGGACGGTACCGGCCAGGACAATGGCCACTCCTGCCGCTATTGCGACCCGGTTTTCCCCTGTTTTGTGAAGGTTCCTCATGCTTACCGTTCAGGCGTTTCCGCCGTTGGTCCCTCCTCAAGAAGGACCCTGAGGGTGGTTTGTGTTTTTGTGTGATATGGCTGAATGGTCAGTGCCTTATAGTATGCGCTGGCGGCTTTCTCTTTCTGGCCCAGTGCCGCGTAGGCAGCCCCCAGGCTGCGATATGCGGACGCCTGAAAGGGGTCGATTGCAATCAGTATGGACAGGTACTTTATGGCCTCTTCGTCTTTTCCCCGTTCGATGTAAAGCGCCCCCAGTTTTTTGAGTGATTCGGTAGATAAGGGGTCCAGACGCAGTGCCTGCCGGTAGTGGCGGATCGCTTCGTCAGGATCGCCCCGCTGTTCATACAGGGAACCGATATGATACCACGCATCAGGGTTTTTCGGGGTCAGGGCGATGGCCTTTCGATAACAGCGCTCCGCACGACTAAAATTGCCGAACAGTGTCATAAAATTACCCAGGGAGATATAGACATCCCCGGTATGTGATTTCAGGTGGAGGCTTTCCCGGTAAGGACGGTCCAGGGCGTTCAGATTGCCCTGGTTTTTCACACGGGCCAGGTTGCGATGGGCTTCCGCGTAAGTTGGATAAAGCCTGAGAGCTTCCATGTAGTGCATGGCTGCTTTTCCCGGGGCCCCGGCTTTTTCCTGGAGTACGCCCATGTTATTGTGCGCCATCCAGCAGGCCGGGTTTTTGATCAGTGTATCTTTCCAAAGAGCCTTGAGATCTCTATATTTCGCCTGTTCCTGCCATACGCGGACACCCAGCAGAAGAAGCAGACCGGCGCAGAATATGTACAGGGCTTGCCCTGCCCTCGGACGGTTGTTGTGGAACAGGCGATGGGCACCGGCTGTTATCATTGCGATCAGGGCAGTACCGGCCATATACTGGAAGTGGTCGGCTACAAAAGAAAACCGCATGGGATAGTAATTGATAAAACCAAGGGCAGGAAAGAGAGCCACGGCAAAGATCGCCGTCCCTGTAAAGGCGCCTCTGCCGAACCGGTTTCTTCCCGTCCAGGTTAAGATGAGAACCGCCAGAAAAGCCGTGGGAAACAGGTATTGCCACCAGACCGTGGCATTGATTTCCCACCGGGGATAGATGAATACCAGGTTGGCCGGCCAGATCAGTTTATATGCATAAAACCACAATGCCCGGCCTGCGATAAGAATACGGTCAATGATGGAAAAACCCCATTCCGCCCCATAGGCCCCCACATGTGTTTTTTCTATAAAAGCGGTGTGAAGTCCGGCCAGTCCACCGGCAAGAAAAAAGGGAAGGGTGGCCGGGATTTTTTTTAACCATGTGCCCGGCGACTTCCACCAGGCCAGCAGCAGAAATACCACCGGCATCACGCAGGTGACGGTTTTGCTCAGCAGCGCCAGCACGAAAAACAGGAAGGCGGCACTGTATCGTGCCCGTGTATGACGGGGTGGAGACAAGTGGATGTTTTCCGTTGGATGCAGGGGGCAGGCGCCCGTCAGCAGGCGCAGGGATAAAAGAACAAACAGGCTGGAAAGTACGTTTTTGCGTTCGCTGACCCAGGCCACGGATTCTACGTTGACCGGGTGCAGGGCGAACAGGGCCGCCACCAGCCATGGCCATGGTACGCCCAGACTGCGCAGCAACAGCCAGATCAGAATGATGTTTGCGGCGTGCAGGAGAATATTGGTGGCGTGGAATATCGCCGGGTTCAGGCCGAATAGATGGTATTCGACCCAGAAGCTGGTGAACACCAGGGGGTAGTATTGCGGCGTGGCGCCGGGTTTGACCCAGATGTCTCTTAACCCTGAAAAACCTGAAAGCGTCGTGTTGTGGGTGATATAGTAGTCATCATCCCAGATAAAGGAATGATGGATGGAGGGGAAGTAGGCGGTTAATACCATCAGCAGCAGTATGGCCGCCTGGATTTTACTACGGATGGCAATAGTGTTTGACATTCAGTCCCACTGTTTTAACTTGACAAGATTTTGATAGCCGGATAATAACATTAAACATTTCAAAACAATCAGTTAATCCTGTTAAATTACAGCACCATTAAAAAGGAATCAACATGAAAAACCGTTTAAAAATCATACTGCTGGCTTTTCTGGCGTTGAGCCTTTTTTCCTGCTCCGAAGACAAAAAAGGAACTACTTCGCCGACACTCGACAACATGTCCAGACAGTTCAGCTACACCATGGGGCTGGAAGTGATTTATACACTGGAAAAGCTGGAAACGATCTCCATTGACAAGGAGTCTTTTTTGCAAGGGGTTGAGGATGCACTGGCCGGGAATGCGCCTGTGTTGTCCCCCGACCAGATGGAAGGTGTAAAGGCCCTTGTCTCTGAGCAGGAGCGGGAGTTCCACAATAAGCGCATTCTCAATGCCGCTGAGAAAAATTTGGACGAGCAGAAAACCTTCCTTGCGGAAAACAGCAAACAGGAAGGCGTGGTGGTGACCGACAGCGGATTGCAGTATGTGGTGATTGAAAAAGGGGAGGGCCCCCGCCCCAAGGCCACCGATAATGTTCAGATCCATATGGTCGGCAAACTTCTTGACGGCACGGTGTTTGATTCCACTTATCAACGGGGGGCGCCGGTATGGGTAAGGGTGACCGGCAATATCCCCGGATGGCAAGAGGCCCTTATGTTGATGCCGGTCGGAAGCAAGTACCGCTTCTTTATTCCATCAGACCTGGCCCACGGTAAAGAAGGCAATTTCCTTCAGGGCGGCATGATCGGTCCCAATGCCATGCTTATTATCGATATCGAGCTGCTTGCCATTGAAGAGAAACCGGCTTGACGGTCTGATGAAAATGTCGGATCACAAGACCCGTTCAGCCCTGGTTCCCGCACTGCTGTGGCTGGTCTGTGTGTCTCTGTTTTGCCTGACTGCCTATGGCGGAATTCGTACCCCTGATGGTGAAGTGGTCTTTCGCACGGGTGAGGCACTGGCCCGACACGGTACTGTTGCCCTGGATAATGATCTGGAAGCATGGCCCGAATTCGGCCTGCCTGTAGGCAAAGACGGCAGGCGGTACTCGCTGTTCGGCCCTGTCCAATCCATACTTCTGGCCCCGTTTATCCGGGCTGCGCAGGAACTTAATCAGAACCGATGGTATGAACATCGACCTATCCCCATCAGTTTCGCAGTCGACCGGCTGTCTTTCAGATCCTATATATTGAAACAGCGGCCTGCAAATATGGAGCCGCATGCCTTGCGTTTTCTGGTCGCTCTGTTTGTCCCTCTGGTAGCAAGCATTGTGGTGATACTGCAGTTTTTGATTGTCAGACGGTTGACCGGTCACTGGGTGGCGGCTTTTATCACGGCCCTGCTGCTTGGTCTGGGCACACCGCTGTGGCACTACTCAGGAACCATGTTCACGGAGCCGCTGGCCATGGCTTTCAGCCTGGCCGCTTTTTTACTGCTGCTGCCTTCCTCCCGTGGTGGCGCCGCTGCCTGGCGGTATAGTGCCACCGTTGTGGTGGCCGGCCTGCTTCTGGGTCTTGCTTGTGCCACTCATATTTCGGCGATTCTGTCGGTTCCCTTTTTCTTTTTGTTCGCGATGCCTGCCCGTTCCGATGGGAATGGTACATCTTCCGGTCGGGTATGCTCTACCACTGCCGTGGCCTTTCTGGCCGGTATCTGTCTGATCACGATTATGTATGGATGGTATAATCACATGCGGTTCGGCAGTGTCTTCGAAACCGGCCGTACAGCGGCATCCCCGGTCGTCTATGATGTTTTTACCGCTCCGTGGGAAGGGCTTGCCGGTCTTCTGATAAGCCCCGGCAAGGGCATCTTCTGGTTCTGCCCTGTTCTGATCGTTTCTCTCTTCTGGTGGCCCCGTTTTCATCGTCGCTATCGCTGGCTGTCGTCTGTTGTCATTGGAATGGTGTTGTTGCGGCTCATTTTTTTTGCCTGCCGCAGCAACTGGCATTCCGGTTTTTGCCTGGGCACGCGATATATTCTGTTGGTCTTGCCGTTTCTGTTGCTTCCCGTCGGCTTTCGGCTGGCAGATTTTTTTACGGAAGACCGCCGGGTCAGTGTCTGGCGGCCAGCCGCTGTCGGCCTGCTTTTGTTTGCCTGTATCGTTCAGCAGCTCTATTTCTGTCTGGGCGAGCCCATATCTTTTTATTACATGCTCAAAATGGTCAATCTTCAGCATGGCATCTCCATCATCGAGAACAATCAGATCTATTTTCAGTGGGGTGCCTCTCCCCTGCTGCACCTGTTTGACGGCAGACGGGGACCGTTTTTTTTGCAGGCCGTGCCGTTGGGCCAGTGGGGACTGCTGGCCCTCTGCGTACTGGGCATGGCCCTGCTGCTGGGGCTGCTTACTTTTTATTTGATTCATGTAAACAGGAAGCTGTATAAGTAATGGTTTAATAAAAACGAAGGCCGCTTGAAACGGCCTTCAGGTTTTTTTTGCACGGCGTCATGCGGCGCAACAACCGGACGCGATATCCGGAAGGCATAAATCCAGTGAAAAAGATTCGCGTGTTTCTTGCAAATGTGGGCGACAGGCCCCGTGTGTTTCAGCTGGTGACGCCCCCGCTGGGCATCATGTCTCTTGCCGCGTATATACGGTCGAAGTTTTCCGCCGAATTCTGCCTGGTCAATCAGAAGCTGCACAATCTGTCCAATGACGCCCTGGTGAAGATGGCCGTGGACTTCAAGGCCGATGTCGTCGGGTTGGGGGCACTGACATCGGCCTCCCATAACCTCCGGTATATTACCCAAAGCATTCAGGCGCAGCTGCCAGGCGCCTTGATTCTGCTGGGCGGTCCCCATGTATCCGCCTTTGAGGAAAAATCCCTGGCGGGAAACGCGGCCCATGCCGCCGTGCCTGGTGAAGGAGAACTGGTTTTTGAAGTGATTCTTCGTCACTGGTTTGAAGGCGACGGCCTGGCCGATGTGCCGGGGATCTTCCGGCGGGATCAAGACGGCGCCATTGTCATGAATCCGGGGCGCATGCCGTTTATTCAGGATGTGGATATCCTGCCGCCCCCGGCCTATGACCTGATCGACCTGCCGGCCTACTGGAAGCGTCAGTCCATGCCCCCCATTCCCCGGCGCCGGTATGCCTCTCTTTTTTCCAGCCGGGGGTGCCCTTACAAATGTGCCTACTGCCACCGCATTTTCGGCGATACTTTTCGGGGCCACTCGGCGGAACGGATCGTGGATGAAATCACGTTTCTTTCGAAAAAGTACGGTATTTCGGATTTTGAATTTGTGGACGATATCTTCAACCTTGACAGAAAACGGCTGATGGCCTTCTGTGATCAGATTCACAGTCGCAATCTCAAGACCCGACTGGTTTTCCCAAACGGTGTGAGAACCGATATCTTTATGACAGAGGAGATTGAGGCACTGGTTGATGCAGGTATGTATTTTGCCAGTTTTGCCCTGGAGACAGGATCGCCCCGCATTCAGAGCCTGGTCAGAAAAAACCTGAATATCGGTAAGTTTTTAAAAAATGTGGAGATCGCGGTCAGCCGTGGGGTCTATGCCAACGGATTTGCCATGCTGGGGTTTCCCACGGAAACCGAAGAGGAGATGCAGATGACCATTGACGTGGCCTGTAGCTCCCACCTTCACACCTGCTCTTTTTTTACCGTCACGCCGTTTCCCAATACAGAGTTGTACGAGATGGCACAGCGTCTGTGCCCCGAAAAGATCGCGACGATTGACTATACCGACATGGAGTATTCGGGAATCTCCGTAAACCTGTCGGCGGTGTCGGACGACACCCTCTACGCCTACCAGCGCAAGGCCAACCGAACCTTTTTTTTAAATCCCCTGCGAATGATGCGGATTGTGCGGGATTTCCCCCAGCCTCATTTGTTGCCCTTCTATCTGCCGGTCTTTTTGAGGCGTGCTTCCAAGGGACTGCATTAACCCGGATTTTCATGAAATTTTTCGACATGGGTGAATATTCATATCAAACACAGTATGTTGCAATAAAATTCAGACGGTTTTGCAAAATACAGATTGTCATGAGCGGTTTGAGGCATTTTTCGCCAATTTTTATGTCGAAAATTTCACCCTTCGGGCGAGTCACTTTGGCCGCATCTGCTGTGTTGCAGGCCGCTCGCGGTAGATTGACTACAGCTTCGCGTCCTGCGCCTTGCATCTGCGCCCAAATCAACTCGTGAAATATCCGGGTTAAAGCTGGGGCGGCCTTACAGGAAAAGGGCGCAGGCGTCGGCCCACAACCGCAGATTTTCCCCTGTCAGGGTCATGAACGCCCCCACCTGGGGCGGGCACCAGTCCGGCACAAGGGCCGTGGCTTCATCGCGCAAAAAGTCGCCCAGTTCTCTGGTCCGGTCCGTCATGGCCGGGGCGGAAGGGGCAAATCGCTGCCGGAGCAGGTCTGTCAGCCAGTCGGTGAGCAGCATGCCCCAGTACTCCCGGCGCAGATCGGCCAGCGCGTCATGGGGGTTGCGCGAATGCAGGGTGACGGGATGGCCAAAGGCCGCGTGGTAACAGGTGTCCCGGATAAGGGCCTGTAAAAAATATCCCCCCCACACATCGCCGTACCGTTCCAGCCGGCCCCCGGGCAGGTCGTGCCCCATGGGAACGCACAGGCAGGCCGGAATCAGATTCCGGCACACACTCAGGTTCTGGGTACTCAGGGGGATCCATGTGTCCTGGGAAAGGACATGGACGGATTTTCCCACGTAGGAGAGGCTTTCCACCGGCCCGTTGAGCCAGGTGACGGCGTCCAGATCCGGCGCGCCGGTCCACAGGCCGGCCTTGACCCCGATGCGGGCGTCGGCTTCAGCCAGTGCCATGCCCGAAGGGACATCCGCGTCCCGAAGCCGGAATGGAAACCCCCTGGGAAAGACCGTTCGCTTGGGGCTCAATTCCAGGTAACGGCAGGTGTTGTGAAATCCGGAACCGGTTTTGATCAGGGGCCCTCTCCACGGCTTTCCCGTATCGGCATGGCCGTCGATGAAACTCTCCTCCGGCGGATAGTTGTCATCGTCAATGGAAATAACTGTTTCGCATCCCCCTTCAAGGGCTTTCAAAAAGCCGATGTTGCGCCGGGTTTCATTGTTGACCGGCAGCCGGCGGTAAAAATTGATGCAGGTCTTTCCCCATGCCTCCTGGGCTGCCATGTCCATATATTCGGTTTCCAGGCCCCTGCCGGTGAGCTCTTCGGCCACGGTGCCGGCAGCCGACGGTGTTTTCGTGTCGCCGATGATCCATATCTTCACCCGGCTCGAGTAACCGGACCGGTTGATGTTGTCCAGGTAATCGTAGAGTACACGAGGGGTATCGATGGTGGTCAACACGATGTGAAACGGTTTGTGCACGCTTGCTGCCCGTATTTTGCCGGTTGGATGCATTTCGGTGGTTGTCTTTTGACCGCAGACCGTATATATACCAATTCACAAATGCGATCAAGCAGATACGCCGTACATGCGCAAAACGATCGGAAACAACCCGGATATTTCACGAGTTGATTTGGCCGCATTCTTTATATTATAAAAAACTTACCAATGTCGAAAAATTTCATGAAATATTCGGGTTAAGGATGATCGACGCGTCCCCACACATAAGACTCTCTATCATCATCACCGTCTACTCTGAGACCATCGCACTGGCCCAGACGGTGGAGCGGTTGCTGAAACAGGACCGGGACTACATTCACGAAATTCTTCTGGTGGTTTCCCCCTTTTCCTCTGACGCCTGCATGGCGGTCTGCCGGCAACTGGCTGAAACACATCCCCCGGTGACCGTTCTGGTTCAGCAGAAAAATCCCGGCGTGGGCCTTGCCCTGCGCCAGGGAATGGAAGCGGCCACCGGCACCCATGTGGCTGTGCTGTCGGCCGATCTTGAGACCGAGCCGGAAGCCGTGGATCGTATGGTCAGAAAAATCCAGGAGAGCAGATGCGATGTGGTGATTGCCAACCGGTGGCTGCCCGGCGGCGGATTTGCAAGGTACAATCCGGTCAAGCTGATGGCAAACTGGTTTTTTCAGCAGGTGTTTCGCAGGGTCTACGCTACGGATGTGGGGGACCTGACCTACGGCCTCAAGGTTCTGGAAAAAACCGTGGTTGACCGCATTTGCTGGAAGGCCACGCTTCACGATATTTTTATCGAAACCACGGTCAAGCCGATCCGCTACGGGTATTCGGTCTGCCAGGTGCCCACCTTCTGGGCCGGCCGGACTGAAGGGGTGAGCCGCAACTCGTTTTTTAAGAACCTGCGTTACGTGGGCCTGGCCCTCAGGGTGCGGTGGCGGCCGGTGCCACCGCACGAGGCAAAACCCAAAAAATAAGGGCGCGGCAGCATGCGGCGCCCTCTTTATTTTCAAGGTCAGAAGCGTAATTTATTTTGCGTCCATCCCCTCTCCCAAATGCTTCGCCAGCCGCTTGCCCAGGGCCAGCAGGGTGAGGGTGGGCGGAATGCCCCAGGCATCCGGCATCACCGAACAGTCGCACACGTAGAGGTTCTCTTTTTCGGTTTTCAGGTTTGAATCCACCACGTCACCGATCTTGACCGTGCCGCCGGGATGGGCCGCCACGGTCCAGCCGGAAAACACCCCCTTGGCTCCGGCGTTCTGCAGAATGCCTTTTGCCCGTTCATATCCCTTTTGCAGTTTGGCCTTGTCGTTTTTCGTGATGTCTTTGCGGACGCCGCCGCCGTCGGTGATGCGACCGCCCAGGTCGTCCTTGATCTTGATCATCAGCATCAGGGTGTCGCGCCTGGAGAGAAGCTTGTGCAGCCGCAGCTTGGGCGCGCTCTGCACCATGTACATGGGCCAGGGAAAATCCAGGTCCACCATGAGATACCCCTCGTCGGCCATGTGGGCTCCGGCCGCCATCTGGATTTCGCCTCTGCCCTTGAGGTTTTTCACCGTCCCGAACACCATGATCAGGGGGTCAAAGAAAAAGTTGTAGCCTGCCCGGGAAATGCCGCTGGCCCGGAGAATGGTGGGGGATCCCACTCCGCCGGCGGAGATGACGACCCGGTCGGCGGTGACCTTGTGGGTGCCCAGGTTTTTTTTGTATTCCACGCCGGTGGCTGTATTGCCGTCAAACAGCACCCGGGTCACCCTGGCGCCGTTGATCAGGTCGGCCCCCCCGGCCACGGCCTCTTCCACGAACATGCGGGCACTCCACTTGGCGCCTTCCGGGCATCCGTAGCTGCACTTCCAGCAGTCGGGTTTACACTTGTCCTGGTAGATGAACTTATTGAGCGGCTTCCAGTCATAGCCCAGTTCCAGGGCGCTTTCCATCATGCGGCGGGCTCCGGGACCGAAAATGGCGTCACCGGCCGGCGCAATGGGCAGTTCCTTTTTTAACGCAGCCGTCTCATCTTCAAGTTCAATACCGTGGGACCGCATCATTGCATACGGCGGATCAAAGGCGGTGGCACAGTAAAAAACAGAACTGCCGCCGGTGCAGATGCCCCTCACCATGGCCAGCATTTTTTTGTTGGTAAACAGCACGCTTTTGCCGGGCATGCCGGCATTCAGAGCCATCTGGAACATGGACCCTTTTATCGGCGCGTTGCTTCCCCATTCCAGGATCAGGACCTTTTTGCCCTGTTTTGTCAGTTCCCTGGCCACGGTTGCGCCGCCGGGGCCTGACCCGACGATGACGGTGTCGTAATGCGGGGTGGTGTTCATGGCTGGCTCCTTTTTGATAAACGCTCCGGCGCTGGTTGTTTTTTCTGCTACATACCCCTGCCGGAGGAGATTATAGGGTTTGAGTTGACGCTTCTCAAAACATTTTGTATATTGTCGACAATATCTGATTGAGTTTTTTTGTCAACAGGAAAATTGTGAAAAATCTCTTTTTCTGTTATTTGACTGGGATATATCCCATGAACAACGGAGGCGGTGGAAAAAGACATGGACCTTTCTCTGGCAGGCACACTTTCAGACCAGATTGCAAACCATATTATTGAAAAGATCATTCATCTGGAGATCGAACCGGGCCAGCGCATTCTGGAACAGAAGATCGCCGAGGAGCTGGGGGTGAGCCGGTCCCCGGTGCGCGAGGCCATGCGGATTTTAGAAAAAACCGGACTGGTGGAGATCATTCCCCGTTGCGGCGCGCGGGTGCGAAAGGTCACGGAGGAGAGTATTCGGGGCTTTTGCGATGTGTTCGCCCTGCTCTTCGGCCATGTGGTGCGCCGCTGAATCGAAAACTGCGATGAGGCTCATCGCATGGAACTGATTACCGCCTACGACCAGATGGTCCAATCGGCCAGGGCCAATGACGGCAGGGGATTTTACCAGGCCATTCTGAATTTTGCCGCCTCGGGCATCTCAGCCACGAAAAATCCCGTTCTTCTGCAACTGATCGACGGCATCATGCCCAACCTGCGGCGCCTTCAGTATGTGGCCATTGCCCTGAAGACCGACGCGCTGGAAGAGAACACCCGCTATTTTAAGGCCATCATTGATGCCCTGGAAACCCGGGACCCTGAAAAAGGGGTGGCGGCCATTGAAGCATATATTGATGCCGAACAGTCCTTTGCCATTGCGGCCCTGAAAAACTCGGCCCTGGCCGGTTATCTCGGGTAATGTCCGGTTTTTAGCAACGGGCGGAACATTCAAGAGGCCAGGCGGGAAGTTTTCCCATCCCTCGCCCTTTGGTTATTTGCACAGAGAGACCCTGATGACATCATATATTGTCGTTGTTGACGACGAACCCATCACGCTCAAGCAGCTGCGGCGGATTCTTGAAAAAGAGGGCCACCGGGTGTCGGCCTTTTCCAACCCCCGCCGGGCACTGGATCATATCGAGAGCAATCCCTGCGATGTTCTGATCAGCGACGTGCGCATGCCCGCCATGGACGGCATGGAGCTGATGACCCGGGTCAAGGCCCGGTTCCCGGATATCGAGGTGATCCTGATCACCGGGTACGCCTCTCTGGACGGGGCCGTGGAAGCGGTGCGGGAGGGGGCGTTTCACTACCTGGAAAAGCCCTTTACCCCGGACCGGGTAAGGGAGCGGGTGGGCCAGGCCCTGGATCTGCTTGCCGCCCGCCGGTCCGCCCGGCCGGGGGCCCATGGGGAGGGCCGGAACGATGCCGGCCCCGTTATTATCGGCCAGGGGCCTCGGATTCGGGAGGTGGTTTCCATCATCGGTCAGATCGGGCCCACCGAATGCAATGTGCTGATCACCGGCGACTCGGGCAGCGGCAAGGAGCTGGTGGCCCGGGCCATTCACGCGGTCAGCCGCCGGTCTGCCGGACCTTTCCTGGCTTTTAACTGCGGGGCCTTGAGCGAAACCCTCATCGACAACGAGCTGTTCGGCCACGAGAAGGGCGCCTTTACCGGCGCGGAGAGCCGGGGTATAGGTCTGGTGGAGGCGGCCTCCGGCGGCACCCTTTTCCTTGACGAGATCGGAGAGATGCCCACCGCCATGCAGGTGAAGCTGCTGCGGGTGCTTCAGGAGGGAGAGCTGATGCGGGTGGGCGGCAGCCGGCCCGTTCCCGTGGATGTGCGCATCGTGTCCGCCACCGCCGCGGACATCAAGGCCGCGGTGGGTGAAGGAACCTTTCGCAAGGATCTCTATTTCCGGATCAACGTGGTCAACATCAAGCTGCCCGGTCTGGCCGAGCGCAGGGAGGACATTCCCCTGCTGGCCTACCACATTCTCAGCCGCCTCAACCGGCAGGGCGGGAAAAATATTCAGGCTATATCCGAAAAAGCCATGGCCCTGCTGTCCGGTTACGCCTTTCCCGGCAACGTGCGAGAGCTGGAGAACATTCTGGAGCGGGCCGTGGCGGTCTGCCAGGGGGAGCTGATCCGCGAGTGCGATCTGCCCCCGGACCTGGTGGCCCTGGAACTTCAGGCTTACAGACCGCCGGATGAAACCTTCATGACCCTGTCCGAACTGGAGCGGGACTATATGGCCCACCTGTTGAAGATCACCGGCGGGGCACGGTCCCGCACTGCGGAAATTCTGGGTATTGACCGGGCCTCGCTGTGGCGGAAGATGAAAAAATACGGTCTTGAGTAGTTTTTTGCAACACCCGTGTTCGTTTTTGCAACAAACCGATCCATTTCCCTTTTTGTTACCGATTCCTTCTGTTTTTCCGCAGGCATGTTGCAATCTGCAACCCCCCGTGCCATCGGCCTTCGGCGCCGCAATCCAAATATAATATAAATTCAAAATGTTATGATTTCTTATCTTTTGGCAGGCTTTTTGCGTTTCAAATGGCCAGGAGATAAAAATGTCGCGTCACATTCTTCTGGTATTCGAAAACGAAGCGGTTGTGCCCGAGGCACTGATGTATGTGCGGGAGTTTGCCCTGCGCATTGATGCCCGGCTTACGCTGCTGATGATCGTGCCCATGTCCTTTGACACTGCGCCGGGGGCCATCGGCCCCCGGCGCAGTGTCGTCAAAAGCATTGAAATTCGTGCGGGCAGGGTTCTGTCCGACTGCCTTCAGTCCTTTATTCAGGCAGGCATCGAAGTGAATTCGGCCTTGAAGCTCGGCGACCCGGCCCAGGAGATGATGAAGTTTCTGGCAAACCGGCCCCCGTTTCAGGCCATTGTATGGGGCAGCGGGAAAGATCTGCCGGACATGGCCCGCACCGGCCAGCGCCACTGGCTTTCAAAGATCGCGGGCAGCCTGGAATGCCCGCTCCTGACCGTCAGCAAGCGGGATGACCGGAGCTGAAATACATCACAAGACAAAAAACAGGCGATATTTGCCTGGGAAAGACAAACCGGAGACGGAGTGACTATGGACGCATTGACCCTTGACATGATCCTGGTGATGGCCATGATCGGCCTGGCGGTTTTTCTGTTTATCGTGGAGTGGGTGAGAGTGGACGTGGTGGCGATTCTGATGACCGTGGCCCTGCCCCTGCTGGGCCTGGTGACGCCCAAGGAGGCCTTTGTGGGGTTCAGCAGCAACGCCGTTATCTCCATCATCGCGGTGATCATCATCGGCGCGGGCCTGGACCGCACCGGCATGATCAATAAACTGGTGGCCCCGGTGCTGCGTATCGCCGGCAGCAGCTCCTCCCGGATCATTGTCGCCATTTCCGTTACCGTGGCGATCATCTCCAGTTTCATGCAGAACATCGGGGCCGCCGCGCTCTTTCTGCCCGCCATTCAGCGCATCAGCAAGATGCAGAATATCCCTCTGGGCCGGCTGCTCATGCCCATCGGATTTTCCGCCATTCTGGGCGGCACCGTCACCCTGGTGGGTTCCAGCCCGCTGATTCTTCTAAATGACCTGCTGGTGCCCTTCAACCTGGAGCCCTTCGGCCTGTTTGACGTCACGCCCATCGGCCTGGCTCTGGTGGCCGGCGGTATCGCCTGTTTTGTGCTGCTGGGCCGGTTTATTCTGCCCCAGGGGGGGGCCCCGAATATGACGGACAGGGCCGGAACGGAAACCGGCGCCCCTTCTCTGCCCGGTGATTCAGAACCGGATGGGACCGAGTTTTATGAACTGCGGACCCCGGATGATTTTACCGATTACCGGGATCCGCTTTTTGTGGAGGACATTCGGCGGCGATACCTGCTCAACGTGGTGGCCCTGACCGAACCGCCCGACTACAAGGTGCTTTCCCCAGCGCCGGACGCCGAGGTGCGGGCGGGTATTGATCTGGTGGTCTGCGGCCGAAAAGCGGATGCCGAACGGATGGCCTCCGCCGAAGGCATGCAGCTCAAGGCGGCCCTTGAAACCTACCGGGATCGGCTGGCGGTTGAAACCGCCGGAACGGTGGAGGTGGTGGTGGCCCCCCGGTCTTCCTACGCCGGAAAGGCCCTGCAAGATATCAACTTCCAGGACCGGTTTCATGTCACACCGTTGAGTGTATACCGGCAGGAGGAGACCTACCGGGCCCGGCTGGACGATATCGTTTTGCAGGTGGGCGACGTGGTGGCCCTTTACGGCACCTGGAAACGGCTGAAGACCCTGCAGAAGGAGGGCGGGCTGCTCTTTTCCCTGCCTTCGGACATGGAGGACCTGCGGCCGGAAAAGGCCGTGTGGGCCGGACTCTGGCTGGTGGTGGCCCTGACCATGATCATGGGGTTCAAGATTCAGTTGTCAGTGGCCCTGATGACCGGGGCACTTGGAATGGTGCTGACCCAGGTGCTGAGCATTGACGAGGCTTACCAGTCGGTGGACTGGCGCACCATTTTTCTGCTGGCTGGCCTGATTCCCCTGGGCATTGCCACGGAAAAAACCGGTACCGCCGCCTGGATCGCCCACACCATCCTCGGCATTATCGGCGATGTGTCTCCCATTGTGCTGCTGTCGGTGATCGGTATTCTTTCCACCCTGTTCACCCTGGTGATCTCCAATGTGGGAGCAACGGTGCTGCTGGTGCCCCTGGTTGTGAACATGGCCATCGCGGCCCACACGGACCCCCGCATGGCGGCCCTGGTGGTGGGCCTGGCCACCAGCAACTCGTTCGTTCTGCCCACCCATCAGGTCAACGCGCTTTACATGGGGCCGGGCCACTACCGCACAGTGGATTTCATCAAAGCCGGATCCCTGGTCAGCGTGGTTTTCCTGGTGGTGATGATTGCGGCCATCAGTCTGATTTACGGAATATGAGCACGTTTCAAATCAAGGAGTATGAATATGGCGATTATTACGATTTCACGGGGGTCTTCCTCAATGGGAAAAGCCGTGGCCGAACAGGTGGCCCGGCGGCTGGGCTACCGGCTGATAAGCCGGGAGGTGCTGCTGGACGCCAGCAGCCGGTTCAATGTACCTGAGATCAAGCTGGAAAAGGCCATTCACGACGCGCCGGGTATTCTGGACCGCTACCGCCACAGCAGCCAGTCCTATGTGGCCTATATCCGTTCGGCCCTGGTGGAACAGGTGGTGGCGGACAACGTGGTCTACCACGGCCTGGCCGGCCACCTGCTGCTCAAGGGACTTTCCCAGGTGCTTAAGGTACGGATCAACGCGGACATGAAAAAGCGCATCGCCGTGGTCATGAAGCGGGACCGGATTTCAGCGGATGAGGCGCGAAGCCGCATTCAGGAAGACGACCGGCAGCGCCGGAAATGGACCCAGACCCTGTACGGTCAGGATCCCTGGGACGCCTCCCTCTATGACCTGACCATCTGCATTGACACGCTTTCCGTGGACAATGCCGTGGATTTTATCTGCCAGGCCGCCGGCACCGAGGGGTTTCAGGGAACGGAAAAAAACCGCCGGCAGGTATCGGACATGGCCGTGGCCTGCCGGGTCAAGGCGGCCCTGGCGGACGAGTTCCCCAATGTGAGCGTGACCTGTGAGTACGGGAATGTACTGGTATACACGGGGGCCGGGTCGGACCACAGCAGCGGAAAGCTTGCCAGAAAGATCGATCATGTTCGAGAGACGGTGGAAGGCATTTTTCATATTGAGATTCATTCGGGAGTGGCGGTGCCTGAGGAGGCCGTTTGACGGAAAATAGAGCGGAAATTATAAGGAGAACGTCATGTCCATTATCATGATTTCCTCGGATGTCGCCGAAACAGAGGCAATAATCGCGGGAAAGGTTGCCGAAGAAAAAGGGTACGCCCTGCTGGACCGGCGGGTCCTCCATGACGCGGCGAACCGGTATGGCGTGAAACCGGAACGGCTCAACGACGCACTGGAAAACCGGCCTTCTCTGCTGCGTCGGTTGCCGCCCCGTCAGTGGCGTTATTACCTTGCCTGTATCGAAGCCGAGGTGTTGGATCGCCTGCTGGTCGACAACATCATCTGCAGGGACGTGGGTGCGCATCTTTACGTCAACGGTGTTTCCCATGCCATGAAGATTCGTGTTCTGACGGGAAAACAGGCATGCCGGGAAGCTGCTGAACGGGAAGGTGGCAGCCTGGAGAAGGCCGAAAAACAGGGGTTTCGCATGAACCGGTGTCGCACGGCGTGGTCCATGGCCGCTTACCAGAAGGACGAGGCCGATCCGGCGGGTTACGACCTGGTGGTCAGTCTGGACCAGATTGACCCGGTGGAGGCGGTCCGCACCATCGTGGGGGCCTCGGCGTACCGGAAGTTTCAGAGCATGACCTATTCCACCAAATGCCTTACCGACCTGGCCCTGGCGGCCCGGGTGCGGGCGGCGCTTTTGAAATCCATGAGCGACATGCAGGTCCAGGCCAGGGACGGCGCGGTGGTGGTGACCGCCCGTGCGCTGAAACGGCGGAAAAGGGAGAAGGTCGAGGCCATCAAGCAGCTGGCCGGCCAGATTCCGGGCGTCGGTTATGTTGAGGTGCATGTGCGGAACAATATTTTCAGGAAAGCGGAATAGACCACCGCGCGGGCAGGCGGGCTTTTGCGGCGCCGCCAATCCGCAGACAAGGAGATGGATATGGCCAGAACACTGGAAGTGCTGCTGCTGGACGACGAACCCATCGTGGGTCGGCGCCTGAAACCGGCGCTGGACAAGATCGGATGCCACGTGGAGGTGTTTGAGGACCCGCGGGCCGCGGTGGCCCGGATCGATGAAAAGGAGTTCGACGTGGTGGTGACCGACATCCGCATGGAAGGCATGGACGGGATTCAGGTGCTGGAGCATGTGCAGCGTCGGTGGCCCGGCACCAGGGTGATCCTGATCACCGGGTACGCAAAGATGGACCTGGCCCGGGAGGCCATGGGCAAGGGTGTGTTCGACTTTATCGCCAAGCCCTTTCGGCCGGACGACCTTCGGCGAATCATTCTCCGCGCCGCCGAGGACATGGGAATTTTTCTCGATGCCGCGCCGGACGGGGGCGAACCGGTGGACCAATAGATCCCCGCCGGCGCTGGTCGGTGCCGGTTTACGCAAGGAGGTGGGCACATGGGAATACTGGGAAAATTAAAAAAACTGGGCCACGGAGAGACAGGGGTTCGGGAGTTTTCTGTTCAGACCATCCGGTTCAAGAAGTTTCTTGAAAACGCACGGACGCTTCTGGAGCTTGCTGCTGACGGGCGGGAAAAAGTGGCCGGAGAGTATATTTTTGATCGCCATTATGTGGTTTCCCTTATCGACAGCGTGGTGGACCGGCTGGGCATGATGGTGTATGACGCCGGTGTCCTGGTTCCGGAAAAGAGCGTGTCGCTGTATGCCGCCCATGACCGGCTGAAGCAGGCGGCCCGACACCTTATCACGGGGCCGGTGGAAAGCGCCGGCGACGCCGAAGACCCGGAGTACAAGCTTCTGGCCGATACATTGCAGTGGTTTGACGATCCCGCGGGGCCGGTGGAGAAAACGGTGATGGCGCTTATGAAAAAGGCTTTTCTTGACGTGATGCAGGACGAGGCGGGTGCCGTGCAAAGGTCGTCGCTGTTTGACAGTGACAATCTCCGGGCCGCTGACATGGATATTTATCTGGTCGATCTGTGGAGAGACCCGCTGTCGCTGCCGGTCCAGAAACGGTCCGTGGCCGGCTTCAACAGTATTCCTCTTCGGCACCTGCTCATGGATGTTCGTCGGGAGAAGGCAACGGATACCGGCGGTGCCGCGCCGGGCAAGGCGGCATGGGTGGCGGCGGTGGATGAGTACCACCTGAGCCTTAACCGGCTGGGACCGGGCCCGTGCTTCCGGCTGGAGGCGCTGGCCAGCGGATACGAGCCGTCCGATTTTATTTTTGTCTATACCGACCGGCCCGGCCTGCTGGAAACACTTCTCCCCAGGGGGCTTCACGTGGAAGCCGCCGCACAGGGCCGGATCGCGTGGAGCCTCGACATGTCGGCAAACGCCATCGAAAAAAGTCTGGCGGCCATGGGTCGGGGGCTTTTTGATGAACGGCTATGGGTCGGGGAATGATTAACTGTTTTTGTAAAAAAGGAGAGGAGCCATGTCGCAACAGCCGCTGAGAATCATGGTCATTGATGATGAAAACATCGTGGGCAAACGCCTCAAGCCGGCCCTGGAGAAAACAGGGGACGTGGTGGAGACCTTTGAGGACGGGGAGACCGCCCTGGCCCGGTTCGCAAAAGAGCCGTTTGATATCGTCGTCACTGATATTCGCATGGAGAAAATCGACGGGCTTGAGATTCTGGAACAGATCCTGGCCATGTCCCGGCAGACCAAGGTAATACTGATTACCGGATATGCCACGGTCGAGATCGCCCGGGAGGCATTGTCAAAAGGGGCCTTTGATTTCATCGCCAAACCCTTCAAACCGGCGGACCTGCGCGCCATTATCGAACGGGCGTCCAGAGAGCTGAGGCCGTAAAGGGTGGCTGATCCCTGAAGTGAAGGAGGACCGATATGACGCTACAGCTGAACAGAAAACCGGACAACCACCGGTTCCGGTTTCGTTATGAAACCCTTCGCTCGCTACTGAACAAAAACGGCGGCGCGCTTCAGATTCTCAGCGACCTGGAAGCGGATCTGAACCATATGCACCACTATGACAAGCGCATTCGGCGTCCCATCGGGCGGATGATTACCGAGTCGCTGCTCATGGCCCAGGAATTAAACCTGATGACCGACGACCGCCACACGGATCTTTACGATGTTCTTTTTCGGCTGCGCGGTGAGACGGACCGGGTGTTGGCGGAAAGCCGGCCCGCCGGTGACCGGCCCCTGGTGGTTGGCCTGGCCGACCCTGCGGCCGCCGATCCGGCGCTGGTCGGCGGGAAGGCCGCCGGCCTGGCCCAATTGGCCCGTTATTTTCCGGAGCAGGTGCCTGCGGGATTTGTGGTCACCACCGCCGCTTATGATCGGCTGATCGAGGAGAATCATCTGGACGATCGCATTCGCCTGCTGCTGGCCGACCTGGATGTCACCGAAGATGCCGACCGGTTTCAGTCCAGAACAAGGACGATCCGGCAGATGGTGCGGGAGGCGGCGGTCAACGGGGAGATCGAAAAAATGATTCGGGCGCAGGCGGAAGAAATCGGTCCGGACCTTTTGTGGGCCGTACGGTCGTCGGCGGTCAGCGAGGACGGCCCCCTGTCGTTTGCAGGGCAGTTCGACAGCGAACTCCAAGTCAACAGCCGGGATCTGCTCACCGCATACCGCCATGTGCTGGCCGGCCGTTTTTCAGACCGTGCGGTAAGGTATCGCATACACCACAACATTCGCGAGGTGGACACACCCATGGCGGTGCTTTTCATGCCCATGATCGAACCGGTGGCCGCCGGCGTTATCTATACCGAGGATGCCGGGGATGCCACGTCCGACACCCTGACCCTCAGCGCGGTTCCCGGACTGGCCGACCGAATGGTCAGGGGCGAGGTGCCGGCGGATATATTCCACGTCTCCATGCGTGCGACGGGCAGGATTGTTGAAATGGTTCCAGCGGCCGGGGAAAAGAGGGAGACGGGATACCTGGCCGAATCCAAGGTGCTGAAAATCGCCGACCTTGCCTGCCGGGCCGCGGAAAAGTTCGGTCATGCCCTGGACATGGAGTGGGCCGTGGATAAAAACGGCGCTGTGTGGTTCCTGCAGGCCCGCCGGCTTTCGGTTGCCGGGCCGGACCAGACCCCGGCAAAGGCGCCGGCGCATAAGAATGAATCGCCCCTGCTGGAGGGCGGCATCACCATCTTTCCGGGAAGGGCCGAGGGACCGGTGGTCGTGCTGAATGCAGACACCCCGCTTTACGACGTGCCGGAAGGCGCCGTAGTGCTGGTGGAACAGCCCCGGCCCGAACTGGCCTCCATCCTGCCGAAAGTGGCTGCGCTTCTGGTCATGGAAGGCAATCCGGTGGGCCACCTGGCGACCCTGGTCCGTGAGTTTGGCGTTCCCTGCCTTTTCAGGGTGGGACGGCATGCGTCAGCCCTGTCCGCCAGAAACGTGGTCAGCGTTAACGCCACCCGGCGGCGAGTGTATGACGGCAGCCGCTGGCCCGGCATCCGGGAGCGGGTGATGGCCCGTATCGGCGCCGGTAACCGCCGTCCCCCAAAGGCCGGCCCCCTGTACGACCTGGTGCTGGGCCTGAACCTGCTGGACCCGGACGCATCCTCTTTCAAGGCCAAGTCATGCCGATCGGTTCATGACACGCTGCGGTTTATGCATGAGATGTCGGTGCGGGCCATGTTTGGATTCGGGGACCGCCAGAAACGGGGCTTGCACCGGACAAGCAGGAAGCTGGACACCGACCTGCCGGTGAGGTTCCAGTTGATCGACCTGGACCGGTCTATTCCCCCGGAGCTTCGGCGGGTCACGGCGAATAATGTGGCCAGTGTGCCATTCCAGGCTCTGTGGCGTGGGGTTGCAGATTCCCGGCTGGTATGGGCGGAACGGTGGGGAAGGGCCATGCAGGGTATGCCTTCTGATTTCAAGGAAGCGGTGCTGGGCGGCAACAAGGGGCCCCGGCGACCTTCAGACAAGAACTACGCCATTGTGGCCGGGGACTACATGAATCTTAACGCTCGATTTGCCTATCACTACGCCATGATCGACGCCATGGTGGGACCGGGGGCGGACCACAATCACGTCCATTTTCGTTTTCGCGGCGGCGGTGGCAGGGAAGAAAACCGACAGCGGCGGGCCCGCTTCCTGGAGCGGGTGTTGCGCGAATCCGGTTTCGGCGTGGACCGCAGCGGGGACCTGGTGACCGCCTGGCTGAGGCGCTATCCGCGGGCGGATTCGGAAAAGGCGTTGGAGTGCCTGGGTCGCCTGATCGTGTGCGCCCGGCAGCTGGATGCCGTGCTTCAGACCGATGATGCCGTCAAACGTTACGTCGCCTATTTTCTTGACGAGCAGTTCGGCATGTTCGGCTGACGCCCGGCCAGGCTGCGCGACGGGAAAAAAAGCGGGACGCCGAACCGGTTCGGGTGTAGAATGGAACAACATCCGCATGCCGCCGGGAACGACTTGAACACGTCTTGTCCCGGAGAGGGGGCTTTGATCGAATGAGACGCTATAGAGAGATGCTCAGTTCCTGGTCAAACGACTACAGCAGCGAGCCGGAAAACATACCTCTGCACCGGCGTCCGTCGATCAGCATCCGGCTGAAGGTGGCGGTTTCGTTTTTTCTCTTTTTTATTCTCTCCCTGACCGTGACCGGCTGGTCCTACTGGATTCTTACAAAACTTGAGCACAAGATAAACTTCCTGGAGGTGGCGGACAGCTATCTGGTGGAGATTCAACAGGCCCGGCGGTTTGAAAAAAACTACCTGCTCTACGGCACCGGCCTGCAGGAAGCCCATGAACACCTGGAGGTGGCGGACGCCATCCTGACAAACAACACCGCCACAATTGAAAAGATCCTGGGCCGGGAGCACTACCGCACCATGTCCACCCTGGTGGCGGCATACCACGAGCAGCTGGTGCTGCTGGGCCGGGCCGGGAATGAGGCCGCACAGGAGCGAATCGTTCCGGACCTGCGCGAGTTCGGGGGCCAGATGGTGGCCTTTGCCGAAGATTTCGTGGAAAAAGAGCAGAAATCGGTCCGCCGCATGTTCCTGCTGGCCAAGCGCGTGCCCCTTTACTTCATGTCCGTTGTGTTTGTGCTGATGGTGTTTGTGACGGTTTTCCTGACCCGGCAGCTGGTGTTGACCCTGAACCGGTTCATGGAGTATACTCGGCGGATCGGGGAGGGCGACTTTTCTCCCATTCTGCCGGCCCGCAAATACAAGGATGAGTTTACCAAGCTGGCCGAGGCTTTCAACCACATGATCAAGGAGCTGGACCATAAGCACAAGGTGCTGCTGGAGTCCCACAAGCTCCGGGCCATCGGCACCCTGGTGGCGGGCGTGGCCCATGAGCTTAACAACCCGCTCAACAACACCCTGCTGACCGCGTCCATGCTGACCGAGGATTTTGCCACCCTTTCCGACCAGGAAAAGCTCGACATGGTCAACGACGTGATCAGCGAAACCGAACGGGCACGGCGGGTGGTGAAAAACCTTCTGGATTTTGCCAGGGAAGGGGAGACCCAGCTGGCGCCCCTTGAAATGGACAAGATTGTGGAGGATTCAGCCCGGCTGGTGGCCAACCAGGTGAGGTTCGCCAAGGTGGAGCTGACGGTCTTCTGCGAACCCAACCTGCCCCGGATTCACGGGGATGAACAGAAGCTCAAACAGGTTTTTGTCAACCTGATTCTCAATGCCGTGGATGTCCTGCCGCCGGGGGGACAGATTCGCGTCAGGGTGGGTAAAGACAAGATGCCCGGCTATGTGCTGGTGACGGTCAGCGACAACGGACCGGGCATTCCCGAGCATATTCAGGGCCGCATTTTTGAGCCCTTTTTTACCACCAAGGGGCAGGGAAAGGGTACCGGCCTGGGCCTGTCCGTCTCCAGGGGCATCATCAAGAAGCTGGGCGGTTACATCCACCTGACCAGCAGTCCCGGCCAGGGCACCATCTTTACGGTGTCGCTTCCCACTACCGAGTCGCCGTCTGAGATCATGTCAAAATAGCGGGGATGTTATGGAAGCGACATGGGCGGGCGAGTTCCTGGCCGCGCTGAAAAACCGTTTGTGCGAGGGAAGCCGATGGCCAAGCCGCGGGGCGCGCATCTTTTGGTACTTTTCTTGGCGGCAAGAAAAGTGCACGGATAAAGAAAAGAGAGATTAATTTTTTAAAAACTCACCATACATTAAATTCGATTTCGATACCGATAGCGATTCCGATTTGGATAAACAGATCAAAAAATGTGCCGCCATGGTTAAAACCGTTTTTGGACAACAGTGGCGTTCAATATTCGATAATCCGCAGTATAAGGCCCGCGCTATTCTTTCCAGGGACATCTATCCGGGACGCCCCACGCCGCCTTCAGCGCCTCCATGTTGTCCATCAGCAGGTGCATGTAGACGATTTCCAGCTCAACCATCTCGCTGTCTTTCTTGCGCAGCCACTCGGCCATCCAGGCGAATCGCAGGGCCAGTACAAATTCGGCGAACAGGTCCCAGCTTTGAGGGCTGATGACCGATGCCCCCCGTATGCCTGAGAGAAAGGTCATGACCAGATTGCCGGTCAGGCCGGACGGATGCTCCATACCGACGCACCCCACCAGGTTGGCGGCATCGTAGATGTCGGGCTTGGTGCCGCAGAACTCCCAGTCGATCACCGCCAAAACGACGTCGTCCTGCCAGATTACGTTTAAGGGATGGTAGTCCCCGTGACAGAAGGCTACGGGCAGGCTGTCGTGACGGTCCATGAAGGAGTTTTTCAGAAAGCCAAGAACAGGCGAAACCCGGTGGCCCACGTCCGGATCGTGCTGGGCCATCTGTTGTTCCATCTCAAGAATGTAGTGTTTCAGAGAAAAAGCGGGCAGCACCGGGTCATGGGGAATCGTTCCGGCATACCGGGAGAGATCACACAGAAAGCGGGCCAGGGACGCGCCTTTGGGAGCAGTTTTAATATAGGCGGGCCGGTCCAGGGGGGTGCCGGCGATAAAAGGCGAAATCAGCCACCAGCCGCCCTCGCAGAAAACCGGAAAGGCGCTGTCTGCTGTTTTAAGATAAGGTACGGCCTGATTCAGGCTATGGGTCCAGAGATGGTCCAGGACCCGGCAGATCAATCGTTTTGTTTCCAGCCGGGCCGGGGCGATCTTTTCCAAAACAAACAGCCGGCCGATCTTGTCCTCAAAGGCTGTGCGGCACAGACATCGTTCCGGGCTTCCCTGAAGGAGCAGGTCCGGCCGGAGGGCTTTAAAATCAAGTTCCCAGTGCCGGGCCGCGGTTTGCGCTGTTTTAACGGAAATCATGAAAGATCGCAACAGGCTTGAAATACCGATTCGGCATGGCCCTTGACCCGGACCTTTTCCCAGACGTGCGCGATTTTGCCGTTAGGGTCGATCAGGAAAGTGGTGCGCACCACACCCATGTATTCTCGGCCCGCCATCTTTTTCTTTTGCCACACGCCGTAAAGGTTGCAGACCTCTTTGTCCGGGTCGCTGAGCAGCTCCACTGTGAGGTTGTGCTTTGCCATAAACTTTGAATGGGATGCTTCCGAGTCCGGACTGATACCGAGAATCACGGCGTTGCGCTTTTTAAATTTTTCCAGCAGTGCGGAAAACGCCACTGCTTCCTGAGTGCAGCCGCTGGTGTTGTCTTTTGGGTAAAAATAAAGCACCACCCAGCGGCCGAAAAAATCGGACAGGCTGACCGGTCTGGATTCCGCGTTATTCAGGGTAAAGGCAGGGGCGGTATCGCCGGATTCGGGCATGGCGGGCATGGTTTACTCCTTTTTTGCGATCAGGCTGGCCCATCCGTGGTAATGGGGCCGGCCATGGGAAGTGTCCTCTTCCACCCCTTCGTAATAATCGAGGAGGGTCAGCCCGGCAAAACAGGACTTCAGCTCACCGGGTTCAAAATAGTGGGCCATACCGAAGGATGTGTCACTGACACCATCGGCGTCCGGCGCACCAGCGGCGGCATACCCGGGGTCCTGAGTGGTAAAAACGTTTACATACACCAGCCCTCCGGGTTTTAATGCGGCAACCATGCCAGCCATGGCCCGGTGTCTCGCCTCTGTTTCCAGGTGGTCCAGAATGGTGGCCGCCACCACCACGTCAAAGGCGGCATCCGGAAATGCATAGTTCTCAAGGTCGCACAGGACCGTTGTGACCGGCAGCTTTTCCTGTACGGCCAGGCACTGGAGTTTGTTGAGCCCGGACGCTGAAAAATCCACGGCCGTGACCGCGCAGCCCCGCCGGGCCAGGTGAATGGAATACCGGCCTTCGCCGGCTCCCAGGTCAAGGGCGTCTTGGCCGGCCAGATCCATGTTTTTGAAAAACCGCTCGAATTCCGGCCGGACCGCCCATCCATAGTACATTTCAGCCGTCTGGTAGGCCCGGTCAAAGGATTTTGCCTTCTCTCTGCTGGATGCGGAAACGGTCATGGAAGAGGCACTGTCCGGTTAAGGGGTTAAGTACGGGTAAGTCTATTGCCTGTTTTCAGTGTTATGGCACCTTGCACCCCATAAGTCAACGGCCGGGTTGGCCCGGCGGCCCCGCGACGGTTGCAAAAAACAACAAAACATGGGACAACCTTTTCTGGCGTCCGCTGTATGGTTCAACCCGTTCACGATCAGGACAAGGAGCGCCTGTTGCCCGTTTTTTTTACGCCCCCACATCGGTCCCTGTTCTCCCCTGGACAGGGTGACGGCCCGGCCCTGCTTTCCCGGCGGTCAAAAATGTTCCGTTACGGCTTGCCTGTTCTGATAGCCGCCGGATGGCTGGCGCTGATTATCAAGCCCCTTCACCTGGTGGTGCTTTATGCTTCCCCTCCCCGTGTTTTTTTGAAGGATTTCATGCAGGAGTGGCTCATGGCCAGGGCCGTGATGGAAGGGGTCAATCCCTATCTGCCGCTGGCCCGACTGGCTGGAATGTTTTTCCACCCGCCGCCGGATCTCATTGCTCTGGGCCTGCCTTCTCCGCATCCGCCGCCGGTGGTGCTGCTGACGCTGTTTTTCGGTCTGATGAACTATCCGCAGGCGGCCTTGGTCTGGTTGTTCTTTGAACTGGCCTGTATCGGCGCGTCTGTTTATATCGTGCTGCACTGGTGGCAGAGAGGACAGCCTTCCCTGGTTCGTGTGTTTTTTGTGGCACTGCTGTTGCTGGCTGCGGCCCCGTTCTGGGAGGGGCTGCTCTATGGCCAGCTCTCCTCTCTGCTGCTGCTCTTGCTCCTCTGCGCCTGGCGGTCGCAGCGCCAGATCTGGGCCGGATGTTTTCTCGGGGCATCGCTTTCCTTGAAACTGATGGGCACGCCCATCTGGCTATTTTTTCTGATTCGAAAACAGTGGTACGCCGCCGGCGCGGCGCTTGGCGTTTTTATCACCACCCATGCCGCAGCGGCACTGGTGATGGGCTTCGGCCCTCTCGCGCATTATTACAGGTCGGTTGCCGGCAGCATGGCTCATATCTACCAACTGGCTGAATGGAATTTTTCCCTCTGGACCATGGGGTGGCGACTGTTTAACGGTGTGCGGAGTCCGTTTGAGCAGAGTACCGTCATTCTGCCCCTGTTCCAGAAGCCCGGCGTGGCCCTGTATACTTCCGCGCTGCTGCTGGTGTCTGTGCTGGGGGCTGGACTGCTGATGGCTGCAAAGTCAAAGGACCGCAACGTTTCATGGGCCGTGCTTTTCTGTTTAAGCGCCGTTGTGGGACCGATCGCCTGGATTCACTACCTAGCGTTGTTGCTGCTGCCCTTTGCCTTAGTCCTGAACAGATTGAAACGCCGGGGGTATCCGCTGTTGCAGACAGCTTTGTGGGCGGTGCTTGCCGGAGCATTATTGATTCCGGATTATGCGCTGATCAATCTGTTGGTTTTTTTTGACGTCAACTCCACCGGCACCGGCCCGGTAACGGTTTCGTTCTGGGCAGGGCTGCCGACCCTGGTACCCCTGGCCGTCACCCTGGCTCTGATGGGGTTGGTGGTCTGGAGCGCAAAACAGGAGGAAAGGCAGGCCGCACCTCCTGAATGATCGGCTTTCGGACCAGGAGATATATCTAGTTTCCATCCATAAATGGCCTTTTTCCGCAATCTCTGCGTCAAACTGCGGGCTTCCTTGTGCAGCGTACAACAGTACGCTTCCGCGTTAGCCCTTGTTTTCCTTGACCTTGCGAAAAAATTCTCATTTCTGAATTGGAAACGTTTTTCGTATCCTCATAACCGACGGATGGACACTATCTAAAAGGGAAGGGAAAGCGTGAGCCGGAACGTCGAGGAAAATTATCATCAGTCGAAATGTACACATAAAACGGTATCAGATCAGGAGGGGGCAGGTCGCCTTGGGATATACACTTGCCCCTTTCCCACTCGAATCCTTGACCCCTGCTATTTCTTTTGCCACTTGCCATCATCGGTCTGAATCCAGGTACCGGGCGCAGCGGTCTCTCTGATTTGCAGTGCCCGGCGGGCCCCCACTTTTTCCACGGTGGCCCCGGTTTTTCTGGCAATGGCCTGGTAGACCACCATGCGGTCCCGGTTTTCTTCGACCACGATATCGGCGCCTTTGCCGCCGGCTCCCCGAAGCTCCAGCAGGCCCTGGTTGTTTTCTCCGATCAGTCCCTGGTCCTTGAGGCTGTCAATGGTTCCCAGGCGCTCTTTCATGCGGGTCTTTATGTCGTCCGCCTCACCGGCCAGGGCAAAGGATGCGGCCAGCAGAACTATGCCGGCTGTCAGTATGCAAAAAATGAAGGTCCTGTTTTTCATGATGGTCTCCTTTCAGAATCAATAATCCGGTGGAAGTGCTATTTTTTTTCCGGTGCGGTCACGGGTTCGGCCGCCGGTTCGACGGCGTCAATATCGCTGAAAAAGTCGTCTAAGGCCTTGTCCACCTTGATGTTGATATCCACGGTGATGTGAATGGGCTCCACCTGGACCTTGTGGGTGCAGGCTGCGGTAAACAAGAACGCTGCCGCCCACAGGCAGATAAAAAATTTTTTTCTCATGCCCGGCTCCTGTGTTAGGGGTTGATCTTCCATATGTCTTTATACCCGATCAGCTGGTTTATGGGAATCCGGAAATTGACGTCCAGACTCAACCCTTTGAATTCTGAATATTTCCGCTGGTCGGTCACCCGGATAAACCCGCCTGCGTTCTTGTCGTACACAAAAGGCAGGGACCGGGTGGGTTTACCGTCGAACTGGAGCTTGACGGAAAGATTTTCGCCTTCGGAGTTGAGCAGCACCTTGGCCCAGTCATACTGGTAATTTTTCAGGGCCTCCCGGGCCAGGTCGATCTGCCGATACTGGGCCGATGCCTCGGGCAGGCCGGCAGTCAGCATGTCGGCCCTGCTTAAATGAATGATGCCTCCTTCGCCCGGCGCGGAAAAGAGAAATCCGTTGTCAATGGCAATCTCGCCGCCGGTGTAAAGAATGGGAATTCGGCCGCTCACCGTGCCTTCGCCTTCGGCGGCCACCGCGCCCAGCTGGCCCAGGACATCGGCCAGGTTGAGCCGGTCGGCGTAAAGCGTCAGGTCATAGCTGCTCTGCCCCGGCGCGATCCGCAGGCCTTCGGTGTAAACCGTTCCCCGGCACCAGTTAAAACTGCTTTTTTCAATAAACAGGGTCGGTCCTGATTCCAGTTGAAGGTCGATTTTGCCGTCGGCCATGCGAATGTCGCCGAACACGGCCCCCTTGAAAGCGACCTTCTGGTCGGGGCTGCTTTTGAATAACGGCAGGTCTGGAAGTGTCAGATCAACATCAATGCCGGTGATGGCAACCTTTTTTTCAGGCATTTGAAAACTACCCGCGTCAAGCCGGCAGTGAAGGATGCCGGTGGTCTCTTCGTCATGAAGAGAAAAATTCGCTGTCAGATCCAGGTTGCCGTTGACCAGGGAGCCGGCGGCGTCCGGGGCAAAAAGCCCCAGGTCAATCTCCGGACCCGTGTTTCGGTGGACCAGAGAAAGCTTCATGTCCATGGCCGGCCCGCCGGAATCCTCAACGGACGCGGATCCGGTCAGGGTGCCGGACAGGCCGGAGAGCACTCCCTGGCCGTAACGGACGTCCAGCGCCAGAACCTGTCCTTTCTGCCGAAGGGCGCCGGACAGCTCTCCCATGTTCAGGTTTTTCCATTTCACCGGGCCAATGGCCAGGGTGCCCTGTGGGGCACGGCCTTCAGGCCACTGCCAGGGAAGGTGAATATCTGTTTTTTCAACGCTCACCTGCTGCCGGTCCGTACGTATCCGGCCCAGGGCAAGGTACAGGTCCCCCTTTGCACTCATCCCCTGGCCGGCTGCTGTTGAAAAATCAGCGGTTCCTCTGATGCTTGTATCAGAGATGGTGATGGTTTCTTCTCCTGCGGTGATGCCTGTGCCGGCAACCGACAACAAAAAGTTGGCCGAGCCCTTGTCTCCGGTGCCGTTTCCTGAAATCTGAATGTCCGGCACCGGCAGCGCAACAAGGGCGTCCCCCATCCTGATACGACAGCCCTGTTTGCCGCCGGGCTCGTCCCTGCCGGCGGTCAGGTCAAATTGCCAGCCGTTTTCGTCCGCACTGCCGGAAAAGGTCCCGGCCATGGTTAATGGATCGTCCAGCAGAAAGGGGGCCGGTGTGTCTGGTGACGATTGGGCGATCACAATAGAAAACGTTCCCTGCTTTTTATCTGTTTCGGGTCCTGCCTGCAAGATACCTGTGATCTTTTCAAGGGCCAGTGGAATCGGTGAGGCAAACTTGATGTTGGCGCCGGTCAGTTGCCACCCGGATGCCTGGCTTCCGGCAACGGAGACGGCAAGGGGCGCGTCGGAACCGGCCGGCCCCATGGCCACATTCTGATACCCGGCCTCGCCTTTTGCCATTTCAAAACGGACGGATCCGGACACAAGGGCCGCCGGATTCAGGTTGACGTGGACACGGCCCGCCATCGACGCGTTGCCGGAAAGTTTCAGACCCGGCACCAGTGAGATCAAGCCCCCGAATCGTTCCAGGGCCAGGCCGGGGCCGTTTAGCGTGACAAACAGGTCCCCCTGGTTCAGCATGGCCTGAGCCGTGACCGTTATTTGCTGGCCGCAGAGGTACAGGTCAAGCGCGGCGTTTATGGTGTCCATTGTTCTGCTGTCTGAGGTCAACTCCAGGTTACAGGGTACCTGGAACAGCTGATTTTTTGCCAGCAGATTGATCATGACGCCGGAAATTTTAACGGAATCCATGGAAACCGGCAGAGAAGCCCCTTCAATCGTGGTCTTTTTTTCAGACGCGACCGGCAAAAAACCGGGAAAAACAATTTCACCGTCCGTGTATTGTGCATTCACCGCGACACCATGAACCGTCACGGTGCCGACATGCCCGCGTATCAGATCCCATGGGGTGTAGTTTGCCTTTATCGAAGCGATTTCGATAAGCGGACGGTCCGGATTTCCCATCACCACGGGGCCGATCTCCGTTTCGAACAGGCCCAGCCGGGAGATGGCCACCCCTGCCTGCTCAATACCGGCCTGTTTTGCGGCGCGGGGAATTGCCGTGGTCTCCAGCCAGCCGGCCAGGAGAACGTTGACCGCCACCTGCCAGCAGAAGCCGATCATGCAAAGAATCGCACCCGCAATGATCGTTTTTCTGATGATGTTTTTGGACATGATGCTCCCTTGTGTCAACCGCCTGATGGCCTGTTACGACCAATGTACTTAATATGCAGAGCCGGATCGATTGTCAAATGATGTTGTGAATGGAGAGAACTGAAGATTTTTACGTGAAGATCAAGAAAAGCGTCCGTCATCAGGTGATTGCTGATCAGATAACGCTTGATACGTGAGTTTCCGGAGGATATCCAAGTGTGGTGTAGGCGGCGGAACCATTGGCATGGCATCCGAGCGTAACCAGGGCACCCCCTTTCGCATCGTTTTGCCCAGGCACCGTCTTCCCCGGGTCAGCGCCAGCGATGAATGGTGACAAAGAGGATCAGGCCGAATATCTCCAGCCGGCCCACCAGCATGTCGGCCGTCAATATCCATTTAACCATGTCGGGGAGGTGGCTGTAGTTGCCCATTGATCCGACGGTTCCAAACCCCGGGCCCACGTTTCCCATGGCGGCGGCCGCGCCTGAAAAGGCGGTCATGATATCCATCCCGAACCCGGTAATCGCAAGAGTGGAGACCAGCAGGACCCCCAGGTAGATCAGGATATAGGTCAGGGCGGTTTCCACTACCTCGTCATCCACGGCGGCCTGGTTTACCTTGATCATCACCACGGACCTGGGGTGACGCAGCCGCACCAGGCGGCGGGCCGCAGCCTTCCAGAGAAGAACGATCCGATCCGCCTTGATGCCGCCTGATGTGGACCCGGAACAGGCGCACTGCAGGGTGAAAAACAGGATGGTCAGTTGGGCGAACGGGGGCCATACACTGCTGTCGGCATTGGCAAATCCGGTGGACGTGCCGATGGAGACCACCTGGAAGGCCGCGTAACGAAAGGCATCGACCCACCGGCCATATACGGGGCCGTGGATGTTGATGGCAACCAGCACCACGCCCATAAGGATGGCGATAATGTAGTACCGGAAAACCGTGGATTGAAAAAGTTCTCTGGGGTTGCCGGTCACCGCCTGGTAGAGCAGGCCGAAATGGATGCCGGACAAAACCATGAACAGAATGATCGTTGTTTCCATTCCCGGGCTGGCAAAATGGGCGATGCTGGCATTTTTGGTGGAAAACCCGCCGGTGGCAATGGTGGCAAAGGCGTGGGTTACCGCGTCGAACAGGCTCATGCCTTCCAGAAGCAAAAGGGCCGCTTCCGCAACGGTGAGCCCGATATAGACGTAGAGCAAAATTTTTAAGGTTTTCTTGGTTCGGTAGTGAAAACTTTCTTTCACCAGGGGCGAGACTTCGCTGCGATAGAGGACCATGGCGGCGGCCCCCATGGAGGGCATCACCGCCAGCACAAAGATGATGATGCCCACACCGCCCATCCAGTGGGTGGCGGCCCGCCAGAACAAAAGGCCCGGCGCCAGGCCCTCGACATTGGAGAGGATGGTGGCGCCGGTGGTGGTGAACCCGGACACGCTTTCAAACCATGCATCAGTAAAGGTGAACCCGCCGCCCCACAGCAGGTAGGGCAGCGTGCCCGCCAGGCATGACGCCAGCCAGCTGCACACAACGATAAAAAGTCCCTCCCGGTTGGAAATGTCCGTGGTGGCAGGCACAAACACCAGGGGAAAAAGCCCGAAAAGGGCGCAGACAACGGTGGAAAACAGCAGCGGGGAAAGGGCGCTGTCACCGCCTGCCAGGGAGAACAGGGCCGATATCAGCAGAAAGACGGCGTTGAACAGCAGCACAAAGCCGACATATCGCAGAATGATCTGGGGTCTCATGATGCCGTACCGTTTTTGTGGGGGAGGATGGTCAACTCCCGGATCGCCTCGGTGAGCCTGAAGAGTTCATCCCGGCCATCGGTCCGCACTGCCAGTGGCTCACCGTGATGCATGAAAGCCTTGACCGAGTCGGTGAGCCGGCGAATGGGGGCGATGACATACAGGTTGATGAAAAAATTGAAAATCAGTGCAAAAGCCAGGGCCGATGCAATGGCGATGATACCGGGCATGATGGCCCGGCGGGCCCGGTCCTGAAGATCGGACGCGGTTTCGTACAGGGTGGTGTCATTCAGCGTCATCAATCGGTTGGCCGCCGTCTTCGTTTTCAGAAAGGCGGGATGGGCCCGGTCGAAATACCAGGTGATATTGCCCTGACGCTGGGTATCCACAATGGGGCGGCGCCACAGGGCTTGAAAGTCCGCGTATGCCGTTTCAATGGCATTCACCACCTCGGCTTCGCCGGTGATGGTGATGTTGCTTTTTGCCGTGCCAAAGGCCTGCGCAAAGGCCCTGTCCGCTTCTTCCAGGGTGGTGCGACCGGCCTCCCAGTTGCCGGCCATCAGCATCAGCACGCCGCTGTCCTGCCGTTCCAGGGCCTCTATCATCTCTTTTGCCGCGACAATGCTCCTGTAATTTTCTTCCAGCAGCCCCTTGACCGAATGGCCGATCCGGTTGAGTTCGTAGATGGATGCGGCCCCGGCGGCGGACAACATCACCGCCAGGATCAGGAACCCGGAAAGAATTTTGAATCGAAGGTTCATGGCATGCTCCCGGTGTTGATTCCATGGATTGGGAAAAGGGTCGAAGATATGGACGGGTTAACGGCCCATTGTTAAAGCTGGCAGACTATAAAAGCATGCGTCCGGAATGTCAAGTTCCAGGAGTTTTAGCCCGAATATTTCATGAAATTTTTCGACATTTGTAAATTTTTATATAAGATACTGTGTGTTGTAATTGACTTCATGCGTTTTTTGAAAATACAAACCGTCATGAACGACTTGAGGCATTTTGTGCCAATTTTATGTCGAAAAATTTCACCCTTCGGGCGAGTCACCTTGACCGCAGCTGCTGTGTTGCGGGACATTCGCGGTAGATTGACTACGGCTTCATGTCCCGCGCCTTGCATCTGCGGCCAAATCAACTCGTGAAATATCCGGGTTAGCCCGGACATTTCATGGAATATCCGGCCCTACATGGACTCATAATTGACAATCTCGGCGTATTCGTTGGTATCCGGATCAAAGGTGATCAGAACAAACCAGTCAACCTCATCCCGGTGGTCCGGATCATCCGGGTAAAGCCAGCAGGCGATCACCTGAAACAGCTCCCGGCCGGTCCTTGAAACCCATTTGTTGAATCGACCCTTTTCCGGCGCATAGCCGGTTGCCGCCGGGTAACAGGAAACATCATAAACCAGGTATGCCTCGCCGCACAACGGGCAGACACACTTTACTTCCGGGTAGGCCGACAGAAAAATCTCAAACAGGCTGTTGTCGCAGTGGCACACGATCTGGGAAAAGGTGCTGTCCAGCATGTAAGGGCGGTATTTGCCCTCTATGGTCACAAAATCCTTGACCGGTTTGATCTTACCGTCATAATGGCTGGGGTGTCTGTTCATGATCATTCGTTATTGAAAAGCCGTTGCGTTTTTAATCCGGGATTCTGGTTTCTGATGGGTATAGAAAGCATAGTATTCAAAAAAGAGCAATGATTTTTGAGTGTTGACCATGGTTGGGTAAAACAGGGAGCCTGTCATGAAAGAAAAAATCGCATTTGTTATTTACCTGGGAAACGCACTGACATGGATGGGGTTCGGCATTGTTTACATGGCCTGTCCCACCATTATGCCGTATCACCGGCAGGCCATTGGCATGGACTTTGAAGAACTGAGCGCCGGTGTCCAGGTGCTGTTGCAGGCGCTGATCAAGATGACGGCAGCCGGTTTTTTTGTGGCCGGTGTCGCCTGTCTGATCCTTCTGCTGATTCCGTTTCGCAACGGGGCACAATGGGCCCACCGTGCCATTCCGCTGCTCGGTATTATCTGGAACGGCATCTCTCTCTGGGTGACCACCACAGTGGCCATCAAGGCTCATGCCGCCACCCCCTGGCCGGCAGCCGCCGCAGGCATTATCTTTCTTGTCATCGCATATTGCCTTTCTCCCGGCACGGCGCAAATCGACGGATAAAAAAGGTCACGTCCCGGTCACCTGCCCGCCGACTCTGTTGAGAACCCCGTCTTTGAATGGTATTGTTGCAAGGAAGGGTTAAAGAAGGTAGCGCTTTGGAAAACAGAAAAATAACCTATAATTTAACCAGAAAATTGACCCGGCTGCAGACCGGTTTTTTTGTGGCCGAACCGGAAGAAAGGCTGGCGCTGGAAGAGGGACTTCCTCTGCTCGGGTTCCGGCCCATGGATGATTTTTTGCACCAGTACGTGTTAACGCTGGTTGGCAGACTGCCGAAAGACAGGCTGCAGCAGTTCCTCAACCGATGTAAAGCAGGCAGTGACCCGGTATGCCGGGCCCTTGCGGCGGAGTATCTTTTTTTAACCAGAGGACGGGCGGATCTGGAAAAACAGTTTACCTCAGAAGATATTCGCGAACTGTGCCGGCATACGCCCTTGATCTATCTTCGCTCTTTTTTGGAGCCGGACCAGGCGTTTCATGGCCGGTGGATCGCGTTTTTGCGCAATAACATGCAGGGTCATGAGCCGCTGGCATCACCGGATCAAACAGGTCTGCCCCTGTTGGCGTTCGACAAGGTCCCGTTGCCGACAGCGGCCACTCTTGCCGAACTGGCGCAAACCATGGCCGGAAAAGGGGCGAAAGCTACACCAGCGGTTTCTCCCGAACAGACAGCCGATACGGCCGAAGAACGCCTGAAACAGGCCGGGGTTGAACTGGGCCGGCTTATGCGCCACGAGTCCAGCCTGAGCCCCATCGGTCTGTTGCGGAGCTGGCGATTTGCCACCCATGTCGAAAACAGGCGGAACCAACTGTCGCTTGCCGGCGAGCAGACCAGCTACGGACGGGGGCTGACCCTGAACGCGGCACGGGCCTCGCTGATGATGGAGATCGTGGAGCGCTGCTCGGCCTTTGCCTCGGTCTCGCAGAACGGCCTGGAAAATTTTCGGTATGCATATCCCTTGCGTTACGCGTCTTTCAGCGAACTGGCGGCCGGCGAGGCGGCGGTCATGAATCCGGCGGACCTGGCCCTGGAGGTGTCATACCAGGACCAGCCCCTGCACTGGGTGCAGGGTGAAACCCCGGTGCCGTGGGACGGCGGTGACCGCCGCCGGGCCATATGGGTACCTGTCCAGTGTCTGTTTCTGTTCTGCAACCTGGATGAGCCGGCCCTGTTTTCCGGGCTTGGCTCCACCGGCCTGGCATCGGGCAACACCCTGGCCCAGGCAAAAGTCTCGGCCCTGCTGGAGATTGTCGAACGTCACCAGGCCGCCACCGTGCCTTATGACCTGTCCGCCTGTTTTCATCTGGTATCCCGGGGACCCCGGATGGCCGGGCTTCTTGAGGCTTATCACCAGGCTGGCGTGAACCTCTGGTTTCAGGACATTACCCCGAAAAACGGAATTCCCTGCTGCCGCTGCTTTGTGAAGGAAAAAAGCGGGCAAATCCACACCGGCGCGGCGGCCCACCTGGATGCCCGGCGGGCCATTGTCTCCGCCATCACTGAAACCACCTGCCCGTTTCCCAAATCACCGGCCACGCAACCCGTGCCGCCCGGCCTCACCCTGGTGGGGTATGAGAACCTGCCCGACTATTCCACGGGTGACGCTCTCGCGGACCTGGCGCTGCTGGAGACGCTGTTTTTACAAAACGGCTTTCAACCCTGCTACGTTGACCTGACCCGCGCGGACATCGGCCTGCCGGTGGTCAAGGCCGTTGTGCCGGGCATGGAGGTGCTGGGGGATTTTGACGACTACTCCCGGGTTCATCCGGAACTGTATCAGAACTACCTGTCGCTGTATGCTTCTTGAAGGGGCCTGTCACTCTGTTTGCAGAGTAGCTCAGGCATCCTGAATACCGAGTTCCCGGCTTTTTTTCTCCAGGTCGGTGGTCAGGGACTCCAGTTCGTCGTAAAGCCGGTTTACCTCTTCTGAACGGTCGTGATAGCCTTTTGACAGGCGGGCAATGGCCTGGCTGTCACCGGAGTGGGAGGCGCTGACCATGTCGGTGTTCAGCCGCTCAATCTCGGCCTCTGCCGCTTCGATGCGTTTTTCCACGGCGGCCATGCGTTTTCTGATGGGGGTGATGACGGCGGCCCGCTGTGTCAGAAGATCGGCCTTTTTTTTGCGAATATCTTTTTTGGACAGGCCCTCTTCCCTGGGCCGTTCCATTTTTCGTCCCCCGGATCGCGGGGTTTCCTCCTCCCAGCCCACCCGGTCGAGAAAATCCTGGTAGGTGCCTTCAAACAGCTCGGCTCCACCGGCCTGGAATACGATGAGCCGGTTGGCCAGGGTGTGAAGAAACATCTCGTTGTGTGTGACGATGATCACCGCGCCGGGGAATTCCTCCACCGCCTCCAGAAAGGCCTCGCACGACTCCATGTCCAGGTGGTTGGTGGGCTCGTCCAGCAGCAGCAGATTGGAGGGGGCCGCCAGGATTCTGCCCAAAAGCACCCGGCTCTTTTCCCCGCCGGAGAGTACGCCGATGGGCTTTAAGGCCTGATCTCCTTCGAACATCATGAGGCCGCAGATGTTTCTGGCCTGCTGCCGTTTGCATCCCGCGTTCATGATCTCCTCTTCCACGGTGAGCGCGTCATTGAGGTCCATCTTGTTGGTCTGGGCAAAATAGCCGATTTTTGTGGACGGGTGGGCGGTAATGCGGCCCTGGGTGAGCGACAGTTCTCCGGCGACCAGTCGCAGCAGCGTGGTCTTGCCTCGGCCGTTTTTGCCGATCACGCAGATGCGATCTGTTTTATTGACGGCAAAATTCAGGCCCTCGACCAGGGGCGGCCCCCCGGCATAGGCAAAAGTGAGGTTTTCCGCCTGAAGCACCACCTTGGCGGGCGTGGGCGCGTGGTTGAAGGAAAAGTCCAGGTTCTTGAGCTTTTCCAGCGGGTCTTTTACTTCCTGTTTTTCCAGGGTCTTGATGCGGGACTGGACCAGACCGGCAAGCCTTGCCTTGGCCCGGAACCGGGAGATAAACAGCTCGGCCTCCTTGCGTTTCTTGGCCTCGTTGATCCGGGTCTTTTCGTGAATCTCCTCTTCCTTGAAAATCTGGTCGTAGTACTTGTCCGTGGCGCCGTTCATTTTGCGGACGCGCCTGCGATGAAGGCCCAGAGTATGGGTGATCACGCCGTCCATGAAGGACCGGTCATGGGTGATCAGCAGCACCTCGCCGGGCCACTGGCGCAGAAAGCCCGACAGCCAGCGGATGGAGACGATGTCCAGGTAGTTGGTGGGCTCGTCGAGCAGCAGCAGGTCCGGCTCGGAGCAGATCACTTTGGCCAGGTTGAGCCGCACCTGAAAGCCGCCGGAAAAGTCGGCCGGATGTCGGTCCATGTCGGTTTTTGAAAATCCCAGGCCGGACAGGATTTTTTCGGCCCGCCAGGAGTCGTGGACAAACTGGCGGGGCAGGCCGGTACAGGCCTCTTCAAGGACCGTGGGTTTTGAAAAACGGATATGCTGGGTCACGTAGCCGAGACGGTATCCCCTGGGCGCGGCCACGGCGCCGCTGTCCGGCGACTCCTTCCCGGCGATAATCCGCAGCAGGGTGGTTTTGCCGTGGCCGTTTCTGCCCACCAGCCCCACCCGTTCCCCCTTGTTGATATCAAAGCTGATATCGTCGAAAAGAACTTCGGCGCCGAATGATTTTGAGATGTTGACCGCTTTTATCATAATGTCCGGTTGTCTGCGTGTGTTGTCGTGATATGGCCGTATCGGGGCGTATCGGGCCAAACGACCATACCACTGCCGCCGCTTAATGTAAATATGGCGCGGAAGGGTTGCCAAATGGCGCCGTTGTGCTACCATGGGCCAAAACGCAGGGCATATCCGGCGTATAACATCGATCCTGCCGAGGGCGCATGACCGATCAGAACAATAAGAAGACGGCCGGCACCACTGTTGAGAGCCTGACCGCCTATTTTCTCAGGCTCTACAAAATTCACCTGGGCCTTTCCCAGGACTCCCCATCGGAAATCCTTCCCGTGGGCCCTTATCCGCCCAATCCCAAACTCTTCACCTATGACCTGCGGGTAGAGCAGCGCGGAGAGTGGGTCTCCCGGCGGCTCACCCTGGGTCGCATCGCTGAAGACACGGGCAGCAAGAGCAGCTGTTTTTTCGCGATTTTCGACAAGCAGCTGGTGATCAAGGTGCCGCCGTCGCCCATCAAGGATTTTGAAACCTACCTTGCCCATATCGAACGCGACAAGCGGATCGCCCGCATTCTTGCGCCCCGGCCCTGCCTGATTCCCGGCGTCTCAGCAATCCTTTCCCGTGTGCACAAGTTCCCTCGTGACCACGAGATTCAGGGGGAACAGCGGGAAAATATTTACTATGAGTGGCTGCGGTACAGCACTGAAAACCAGGTGTTTCTGAAGATCGATGGCAAGTTTGCCTTTTTTATGGATCTGGCCCAGCACATGTTTCTGCCCGAGGTGGTGGCCCTGTTTCACGGCCAGGACAAGAAGATACAGCAGGAGATTACCGCTGACGTGTCGATTTTAGACGCCATGGACCGGTTTGAGGGCCGGTACGGCATGGACCAGATGGGCCTGGGAATTGAGTTAAAGGAGGTGCTCACCGGATTCGAGAACCGGGTCCGCCGCGCCCTGGGCCAGTCCGTGGCCGCCCTGTCGGGCAGGCATGACATGCCCCGGCACTGGTTTTTCCGTCATATCGCCGGCATGTCACCGGTCAAAACACCGGAAGAGCTGGCCGCCCCGGAGCAGGAAAAGCTGACGGAACTGCTGAACGCGACAGTGAAAGAGAACCGGCAGGTGATCGATGATTACCGGGAGATGATCCGCAACCACCTGCGGCGGTCATCCGCCTCCAAGCTGCTCCTTTACATGGCCGCTGTCACGGCCAATCTGCTGGAAGCCCTGGCATGGCTGAAAGAAAGAGGCGTGGCCATTCGGGACATCAAGCCGGACAACCTGCTGGTAGCCGGGGACCAGGCCCGGTTTCCCGTATTTCTGGCCGACCCGGCCCAGTTTGACATCGGGCTGATCGATTTTGAGACCGCCGTGGTTTTTAAGCCTGAAGACGGGGAGCCGGTGGCCCAGCCCATGCTGGGCGGAACTCCGCCCTATGCCACGCCGCTCAACCTTTTTGCCAACAAGCTGATCGAAATTGTTTACAGGGACCTGGATCGGGCACTCTATCTTCAGGACTGGTATGCCATGGCGGCCCTGATATTCGGCATTCTTACCGGCTCCCAGCTGTTTGCGAAAACCGCCCGAGTGTTTCTGGCCCTGCCGAAGAAGATCGCCGAGGCCGGCAAGGCCGGCCGGTCCGGCACTCACATCGTGGCCCAGGTAAGCCGGTTTTTTTGGGAAAGCGCCCTGGCCGAATTTGAAGCCAGCACCACGGCCCGCCGGGCGGACCTGAGTGCCATCGGCGTGCCCCTGTCCGAGTCGGTGGCAGCGATGTTTGTCCATGAGTTTGACATGGAAAACAAGCGGGCCGAGGCCCTGATCGACGACCTGATTCAACGGCAGGTATTGTTTAAAAACAGTGCCAACCAGGAGGTGCTTTACAGCAGCAGCGCGGCCCAGGTGAACCGTTTTGCGGCCAAAGCCGGCGCCGTGCCGGGCGTGGATCAGGCATCTTTGGGCATGCTGGAATCGATTTGCAGGCTCAAGGGGAGAATGGAGGCAAACCAGGCGCTTCAGAAGCGGTTGAAACAGATCGATCCGGTTTTCTCAGTGCTTGAGGTGCTGCACCTGCTTTTTTACCGGGCCGCCATCTTCATGTATCCGGAAACGACTACTAACCCGAATATTTCATGAAAATTTTCGACTGCGGCCAAATCAACCACTGCAGTATCCGGGCTAAAGACCGGCCCGTGGAAACCCCCGGAGCTTCGGCAGCAAAGAAGACGCCATGACCGCTTCTCTTTATTCAAAAGCCGTGGTGATCGTGGGCATCGGTCAGATGGGCGGCGTGTTTGCCAGGGCCTTTCTGGGCGCCGGCCGCCCGGTTTACCCGGTGACGGCGCACATGTCCATGGCAGACGCGGCCGGGGCCTGTCCCGACCCTGATTTCGTTCTGCTGGCAGTCCCGGAAAACGTGCTTTCCCAAACCCTGGCCCGAGTGCCGGAACCGTGGCAAAACCGGCTGGGCCTGCTGCAGAATGAATTGCTGCCCGGTGTGTGGGAAGCGGCCGGCATCGCCAATCCCACGGCCATGGCCGTGTGGTTTGAAAAGAAAAAGGGCAGGGGTGTGCATGTTTTTCAGCCCACCCAGGTCTACGGCCCGCACGCCGGGCTTGTAAAAACCGCGCTGAATACCGTTGATATCCCCTGCGACGTGCTGCCGGACAGTGGTGCTCTGGCCACCGAACTGATCAAAAAGAATCTCTATGTGCTCACCATCAATATCGCCGGCCTTGTGACAGGCGGTACCACCGGTGAATTGTGGGCCGGGCACCGGAAAGTTGCCCTGGCCGTGGCAGACGATGTGCTGACGGTGCTGGCTCATGTTTCAGGCCGGGCCGTGGACCGGAACGTCATGAAAACGTTTCTGGGGGATATTCTGACCCGGGTGCCGGACCATACCTGCCGGGGCCGGGTGGCCGAAGACCGGCTGGCCCGGATCATGACCAAAGCCCGGCAAAACAGCCTTGAAACCCCGGCCCTGGTTGAGGTGTCGGAGCGCATTTTACGGCTCTGATCCGTTTTGTCATGTCGGATCAGAGAGCGCCTCAGCCGGCAATCACCACCCTGTTTTTCCCCTGGCGCTTGCCGTCATAAAGGGCCTGGTCGGTCCGCTTGATGCATTTTTCGACCGTATCGTTTCCGCCCTCGAACACGCTCAGGCCAAAGGTCATGGTAACGGCCATCTGCTCTTTCTTGAAGCTGAAATCCGTGTTTTGAATCTTTTCGCGGATGCGCTCGGCAACCGTGTACGCCCCGTCCCGGTCGGTTTCCACCAGCAGGACAAGAAACTCCTCGCCACCCCACCGGGAGGGGCAGTCAATGCCACGGACCTGGTTTTTCATCAGTTTTGCCACCAGCCTGAGCACGTAATCACCGCAGTCATGGCCATGGGTGTCGTTTAAACGTTTGAAGTCGTCGATGTCGCCGAGGATCAGGGCAAAGGGCCTACCGGAACGGGCCTGCCGCTCGCGCTCGTTTTCCATCCGTTCGGAGATATCCCTGCGGTTGGCCAGGCCGGTGAGAGGATCGCGCTTGGACGCGCTTTCAAATCGGTCCTTTTCCTGCTGAATATACCGGATCAGCATCTGCTGGGAGGCTTCGTAGTAGTAGATGATGAAGGTGAGAATGATGTAGATAATGCTGTAGCGGGCCACGATATAGGTCGAATAGGGGGGCGAAGGAAGAACTGTCTCAGGCAGCGTCATCAAGACCAAGCTCAGACAGAAAAAGAACAGACTCGCAACCATGCCCTTCCGGTCTCCCAGAACGGAGAATATAAGGGCCGGCAGCATGAAAGCCCAGAAGAAATAGGATAGTTCGGTTCGGCCCATAATCGTGGTGATGCTGCACAACACCATGAATCCGACGCCGATCCATCCGTAGACATAATCTCCTTTGTCGTGCCTGCGGAGATAATGCAGGCCGTAAAGGGCCACGACAAAACCCAGGCCGTCCAGAGTTGCCACCTGGTAGTGGCCGGAGAAAAGGTGGTAAACAGAGAAGGTGGAGGTGACCAGAATACTCACCAGCAGCGCAAAAACGGCTGATACCCGCTTGCGTCGTTCTTCCGGCGCCAGCAGCGAAGGAGTGCCAATTCGCAGAAGGGTACGGATGAAAAAGGAGTCGGTGAGGTTGTAGTCTTTTCCCGTCATCAGGCATGCCGCTTGGGTGTTGGCCCGTTCCGCTCATGTAATATCCGGGTAAGTTATTACAGCATAGCCCATTCGGCGGGTTTTTGCAATTGTTCAACGGGAAGAACGGCACTCCCCAAGGGGTTGCATGGCCCTACTTTTTTAAAAACATGTAGACGGCCAGCCCCACAAGAATCACGGCAAATATTTTTCGAAACATGTCGGTGGAGACATGCTCCACCAGACGGGCCCCTATCTGGGCGCCGAGAATGCCGCCGATACCCAGCAGCATACCGGCCCGGTAGTCCACGTTGGCCAGCCTGTTGTGGGCGAAGAGCGCGGAGACGGAGATCACCAGGATGGCCATAAACGAAGTCCCCACCGCCTTCTGGGCCGCGTATCCCATGAACAGCAGAAACGGCACCATCAGAAATCCGCCGCCCAGGCCGGAAAAAGAAGCGCCGATGCCCACCAGCACGCCGAACAGGGCCATGCCGGCCATGCCGAGATAAGAAGCCATGTAATCATATCCTTTCTTTTCGTGTTTGCCGGTTTTACTTTTCCACGTTTATATAAGATTCGGATCAAATCCTGACGAAAAACGCAACGGCCACCAGCACGAGACCGCTGGCCACCAGCGCAAGCGTGTTTGAGATAAAATAGGGAGACACCATTAGTGCCACGCCGCAGACGATGGGAACAATGGCCTGTTTCCGCTTTCCATAGAGAAAGAGGCCAAGCCCGATGGAACTGAAAAGCAGCCCCCAGAGCAGTGTCGCTGTATTCAATATGAACCCGCTTTCTTATCGCTCGAGAAGAAAATTTTTGTATATTTTGTAATGCTCGGTTTCCCGGTATGCGATGATGCTTACCGGGCTGCGGTCAAAACTGTAGATCGACGCATTTTCACAGGCCAGCAGAATCGGGGAGTGTGTGGCTATGATAAACTGGGCATGGCCTGCTTTGCCGTTTTTGCGAAGAATGTCCAGCAGTGCGATCTGACTTTTAGGCGACAGGGCGGTTTCCGGTTCATCCAGAAAGTGGACGCCCTTTCTTTTATAGCAGGCGTCAAAATAGGCCATCATGGACTGGCCGTGGGATTGTGTGATCAGCGACTTTCCGCCGAAATATTTCAATTGCCCGGGATCCGAGGCCGCCCAGTTGTCCACGGTCCGTCTGAAGTCGTTAAAAATTTCTGAACCGAAATACGATCCCGGCATTTTCCCGTTTGCCCACTCCAGGGAGATATATCTGCATAATTGTGCTTCATAAGGGTTGACCTGGTAGCGCGCGCCTTCACAGTTGCGCCAGATATGAATGCCGGCTGCAAGGGCCAATGCCTCCAGCAGCGTGGATTTCCCCGTACCATTTTCTCCCACGAAAAGCGTTATCGGGCAGTCGAAACGTATTTGTTCGGTCTGATTAAAAATCGGCAGCGAGAAGGGATAGTGACAATCAGACGGGTACTTTTCATGGTGCAGTGTAACACGGGTTATATGATTCATGGTGTTTCTTTACTTTCTTCAGGCCGATTCCGGTTTGATCCGGATGTTTCACGAGTTGCCTGGGCCGCGAATACAGGGCGTGGGCCAAAATAGTGCAGGGCAACTCCTATTCTGGTCAAGACCCATTCTCATTTATGGATCGGAACTGGTTAAGCGTTGTGCCGGTTCAATATACTTTCAGTACCATATAGCTGATTACGACATACCGAAAAAATTTACCCACAGCAACCAAAACAAGAAACCATCGTAAGCGAACCCTTAAAATACCTGCCATAACGGTTAATGGATCACCAATGATGGGAACCCAGGCAAAACATAAGGAAAACATACCATACTTAATAAAGCGTTGCTCCGCCCGTACGAAATCCTCTTCTGACATCCGTAACCACTTTTTTATCACAACCAGGCTGACCCAATACCCCAGGGCATAGTTCGTAAGTGAACCCAACACGTTCCCTGTTGTTGCGGTGATTACGAGAGTAGTGGGTGATAAGCCGTTCAGCAATAAAGCACTTAGAACAATTTCTGAGCTTAACGGCAGAACCGTCGCTGCAAGGAATGCAGCGATAAAAAGACCAATATGTCCCAGCTCTGAGAAACATTCCATTTACGCTAACCCGGATATGAGCGGTCCAATATATAAAGAGAGGGGGCGGCTGTTTGGCCTGAACGGGTGTTATATGGCTCCGGTTATTGCCTTCCCGGCTTTTTTCCTGCCGGGCAGACAAACTCACATTTTCTGCAATATTTTGTCACAGGTTGTTTGCCGTAGTGGTGTTGAGATCTTTCGGCAACATCTTTTTCCATTCTTACATTACATAACACTCTATTATAAGCACCATCTCTTCCCGGCAACCAGTCAGAAAATTCAATTGACTTGAAAATTGCAGCTTTTTCATCCATGGCATTTTCGGGACAAACGCTTCTGCAATAAACTTTACAGTGGGCACAGGGATCAAAGGCAATGGGGCCGGTGGGGGGTATTTCGGCATCCAGAAATAACGCCCTGAGTCGGATTCTGGGCCCATTTGAAGGCGTTATAAGCATATTGTTCTTTCCAATACATCCAAACCCGGCAAGCACCGCTGCATCTTTGAGAAAAATTCCTCCTTTTTCAACATAATAATGGAGCTTACGGGTTTTTACTTTCAGGCTGTTTTCAATCTGCTGGCTTGTCCGCTGTATGATATCCATCAAAATACGGTTACCCGGTGTGCCTCTGCCATCCCACCAGTCAAGCTCCGGCTTGTCTGCCGGATGTGAAAGGCCGATCACAAGTACAGATCTTACAGAATCAGGCCAGGTAAATAATTGGTTGTCTGGAAGGGCACCATCTTTAACCGTACCGATGCCCGCATAATCGCCCATTTTGGTATATATCGTATGAGATGCCGACACTTTAACAGCTTCCATACTTGCTATACCGGCGAGAGTGGCCCCGTTTTCCAAGGCGGTTTCAATAATATGTGTTCCAGGCGTCATTACTTACACTCTCCCTGGTTGAACCGTATTGTTGATCAAAAGAAGTCATTATTGTCCTAAAATGGTTTTAATCCTGGTGGGGCAGCCCCCCGGTTGTTTATCGAAATCGCTATCGCTATCGGTATCGAATTGTATTGACTGCGGCACTCTCAAGGATTATTTCTCTTGTCCTGCGTATACGTACACTTTTCTTGGCGGCAAGAAAAGCACCAAAAGAACCGGCCCGGGCCGAACAAAGCGTTTACGCGAGGCTGCGCTGCAATGGACGGGGCCTGCCACTGATACCCCGGCGGGGTGTATAAAAGATATTGCTTTTCCGGCGACAGCCTGGTTTTAAGCTTTATTTCTCGACTTTGTAAATTCAGATGGTTATAAATCCAAGAGACTCGTTTATCCTTGAGCTGTCCGCTATCCTTCTAATACTGTTTCGCTCCGGAAGACAGCAGCATGTCCGCGATGGCTTGCTGTTTTCCGGAAATTGCATAATAAAGCGCATTATGGCCGCTCCTGTTTTCGGCATTTATCCGGGCTCCATGATTGATTAGGAGCCTTACCATATCCAGCTGGCCCGTCCTGGCGGCATTCATCAGCGGAGTGGTCCCATCTTTTGACGGCCTGTCGGTATCCGCGCCATTTTCAATCAAAATTTTCGCTGCATCCAGGGTATTCAGGTGCGTATAATATCGGCGTAAGCTTCCTTGACAAAACACCTGCAGCAGGCTGTTCCCGTGGTCGTTGATGGAATCAGGTGATATTCCGATTTGAAGCATTTTTTTAAAATCATTCAGGCGATTCTTATCCAAGGCATTAAATAGATCCCTGTAACGATTCCGATAAAACGAATCTCCATTATTCTCTGAACCGCTTCTTGATTTCACCGTTTTTTCAATCCGTGTCATGATCTCGGGATTTCCATTGATGGCCGCAAGGGCCAACAGCCCGGTATTTTTAAAATCGTTTCCGGTGAGTTTCGCCCCGGCATTCAATAACGCGTCAACACATTCCGAATTCCCTCCCTTTACCGCCATGACCAGTGCTGTTTGTCCATTCGGCAACTGGAAATCCGGGTCCGCTCCGGCTTTCAGGAGCGCTTCCAGTATGGGTGTATATCCGCTCAAGGCGGCAATCATTAAGGGACTTTCCGGTCGATAAATCCTCCTGTTTGGGTCAGCACCGGCGTTAAGCAGCGCCGTAACCATTTCCAGGTTTTGATGATCAATGGCTGTTTTAAGGAAACTATACCCTGAAACGCCTTTGTTGGGTTCCGCGCCGTTATCCAGTAACAAGCGAGTGGCTTCCGTTTGATTTTGCTGCACCGCCCACCCCAGAGGTGTTGTGGATGCCTGCGGCGGTCCGTCCACGAGCGCGCCGCTTTCCAGCAATAACCGAATGATCTGGAAGTTTCCCGTATAAGCAGCCTTTTGCAGAGCGGACTGGTTATCGCCGGGGACCATAGCATTCACATCGACACCGTCTAGAATCAATGCCTTTGCGCGAGCGGTTTTTTCATCTGACGGCATGTATCGCAGCTCAGATAGAATTTTATGAAGCTCGGCCCGGTCCGGATGCCAAAAGGAGGTGAATTTTTGATGGACGCGCGTATCCAGGCCGGAAGTATACGCCAAAAAAATAATATGGAATCCGAAAAACAGGATAAAATATGAATATATCCAAAGATTGGCCTTATGCGGGCGTGAGTGCAGCGCAGCCAAAACAGCAGGAAGGACAAGCGCAATATGGACGGCCCCGGTAAGCAGCCAGGGAAAGAGAATGCCCAACTCTTCCATGCCCTCTTTGGGTCCGAAAAGAATAAAGGCAAATAAAGGAATGTTCGCAACAACGCAAAGTAAGGTCAGTATTGTCGCAGTTCTCTTTGATCTTGCTGAAAGTGTAGCATTTTTCATAAAATTTCACCCTTCGGGCGAGTCGCCTTAGGCGCATCTGCCGTGTTGTGCAACTCTCCTGTTGTTATTCGAAGACGCGCGCGAGAATTTTCTCACTGGCCTCGCGAATATCCTCGACGACGATCGTCTGCACGGCGATTTCCGCACTGTGTTTCATCCCATGGCCGGAAAGAACATATATGCCTGTGGCTCCCGCCTGGGTGGCAAGTTCGACATCATGAGGGTGGTCTCCGATCACGAAGGAGCGCCGAAGATCTATGCCGAACGCCCGTTCCGCAATCTTCAGAAAATAAGGGTTCGGCTTGATGCACCGGCAGTTGGCGGAACGCTGGTGATGGCAGACGTAGGTCGCGGCAATTGGAATGCCTTCCGTCGCGAGGCACTTCTCGACGTAATTATTCACACGCTGCACGTCTTCGATGGTGATCGTGCCTTTGGCCACACCCGATTGATTCGTCACGATGAACAAAGCGAAGTGGTCGGCCAGGCGACGAAGCGCTGGCACCGTGTCCTTGAAAAACACCACTTGCGCCGGGTCGGAAAGATCGCCGCGATCTTCAATAATGGTGCCGTCACGGTCCAGGAACACGGCGGGGCGACGGTCCTCCTGTCGGATGTCCGTTTTGATTGGCTTCATTGTCTTTCATTCAGGGTGTGGGGCAATTTAACTGGCGTATCGCCGCTATAAAATACCTGTTACAATGACCGGTATTAGGATTACAGATATTTCCAACAGGTCCATATTAATGGTTTCTCTCATCAGGTGTTGTAAGCGGTCCGGCCCGGATATTTAATGAAACATTCAGGCTGGTGAAGAGAATGGTTATTATGCGTAATGGGTCCACATTCGAATAACCTTGACTGTTTTTTCAGACTCAAGCACCTGATAAACAAGACGATGTTGAATGTTGATGCGATGGGAATACGCCCCGGATAAATCACCCAGTAACTTTTCATAGGGAGGAGGCGTCATAAAAGGATTTTCACGCAAAACTTCAATCAGCATCTCTGCTTTTGACCTTAAACCGGCAGCCGAAAGTTTTTTTGCGTCTTTTTGCGCTTGCTTTGTGAACACGACCTGCCACATTACCAATCAAGTTCCTTTGTACACTTCTCGATGGGCGTGGCTAAACCGTCTCGAATTGATTCCCGCATACCCGGAATGTTCAGGAGATAAATAGTCTCCTGGATAGAACGCCAGTCATCTTCAGAGATCAGAACTGCACTCCCGCGCTTACCTTTTATAATTATTGGTTCATGGGACGCAGTTGTTTCATCGATCAGGCCATAGAGTTTTGACCGTGCTTCTGTAGCGGTTAATGTCGGCATGATTTCCCTCTTGTCATAATTATCGGGCGTATCAATAAGTACGTTATTGCGTACGTCTTGTCAAGGCTTTTTAAGATGCATACCGTTAAGGCTCACAGGCCGCGAGGTACGGGCGGGTCTTCGTGAAGCTGTTTGTCAGCCCGGATATTTCATGAAATCCCCGGGGTAGCCGATGCATTATCTTTATCTGTTTTAGAAAATATTTGATCAACGCTTTCTTTTATCGATTTTATAACGCCGTGGATCAGCCGTGCGGCTTTCTGCATCTGCTGCATCAGCCTTGTTCGCCCGATATCGCTTCAATCACTGTTTCATAAGATACTCGGCCACGGCTTGATAGGCCGGCAAAGAGGTCGGATCAATCTGCGAATTCTTCGCCGTTGGAAAAGACGCAAACCGCACGATGACCATCTCGGCGGCTGGGTCCACATAGAGGGTTTGCCCATGAACACCACGTGCTGCAAAAGCGCCGTGCTTATTATGGAAAACCCACCACATACTGCGGTAACTCCCGCCTGTAAGCGTTTTGTAGCCAGCCTTGGCAAAGGCTTTCTTATCGCCACCGGCTCGGATGTTCTCAATAACCTCTTTCGGGAACAACTGTTGCCCATTGATCTTACCGCCGTTAAGCATTAGAAGACCGATACGCCCCAAGTCTCGCATGCCTGCACTGAGTCCGCCTCCCGCAAAAGGTGTTCCCTTGGCATCCACGGTCATATATCCATCCTGCTCCGCGCCCATTCTGCTCCAGATAAGCTCCGACAGCAGGTGCGCAAGGTCCTTGCCTGTGACCCGGGATAGTATCCAACCAAGTGCGTCCGAGTTGATTGTCCTGTAGCCGAAAATCTTCCCATGAACACCATTCTGCTTGACCGTTTGGAGATACTCGAAGTAGCCGTTCGGACCATCGTAGTCGGCCGGCTTTGGTAACGGGCTTGCCGCCTTTGAATAGATCCAGATATCCGCCTTTGGATCAGAGTAGTCCTCGCTGTAGTCAAGAGCCGTGGTCATGTCCATGACCTGCCGCACAGTCGCGTTGCCAAACGCGCTATTTTTGAGTTCCGGGATGATTGAGGAGACCTTCACTTGCTCGTCAAGCCGTCCCTCAACCACCAGGATCTCGGCCAGAAGTCCCGTAATGGATTTGGTCATCGACATGGCGGCATGTTTGCCCATTTCGTCGAGACAGCCAAAGTAATTCTCATAAACAACCCGGCCCTTGTGAAGGATGAGAATACCGTCGGTATAATTCGCCGACAGGGATTCCTTCCATGTCATCGATTTTTCGCTACCCATGGGCATGAAGGTTACGGCGTCAATACTGTCATCGATTGCGTACTCAAACGGAACCGGCGAGCCGATGCCTCTGCTCACTTGCTTTGTGGGCATCAGTTCCCGAATATGGCATACCGTCCAGCGCAACTTTGGAAAGCTAAAGAAATCAGATTCCGGCTGCATAATCAACTTCTCAGGCGGCGGGGGGAAACCCACCATCCAGCCCAATTTCTTGGGATCGGAATCTCCAGCGCTCAGATAAGAACTGGATTGTGCATTGGTTTGGACGGAAATATTTGTCAGGAGCAAAAAGCCCATAAGCAGAAGCAGAGAATTATGGATTGAACGCGTCATGATATGTCCTTTATGCCGGTTATTGTGTCTGCGTCTTCTTTAACGGCGGCAGCCAGAGGGAGCCAGAGCTTCCACTGACTTGGTTAAAGAGGGTTATCCAACTCCCTCAATTTTTCAAAACCCGAATGCCCTGGTTGCCCTTTGGGCTTCTTGGTTATAACCCGCTTGTCCAATACCCAAGAATGTGAAAGGAATTATATTTTTTATCATATTTAAGGCGTATGCCGATCAATTTGGTTCCCCCACATACTAAAAAGAGATGATGAGTGGCTGTACCATCACCCACATCAGCATCACCTTTTTCCATTTCCGTCACACAACGCTTCGAAAATTTTGGTTTTAGTTCAATCAGCTTATTTTTAAAGTTTTCCCCAACGAAAACAATATTGGGATGATTTTCAGGGCCAGCCGAATTTAGATTGCCTTCAAGAGTTGCGCTTATCAGGTAATTACCTATTGCTTTTGCATCGACGATCTTTTCATCAGGCGAAGCGCATGCCGATAAAAAAATCATTATAAAGAATGTACAGTATTTCATATCGGGTTACGGCGTGGCTTTGCCGCGAGGGTACCGAGTCGGCAACAGCCCCTGGTTATGCATGATAATTATTCATAATGAGTCCACATTCGAATAACCTTGACTGTTTTTTCAGACTCAAGCACCTGATAGACAAGACGGTGTTGAATATTGATGCGGCGGGAATACGCTCCAGACAAATCACCCAACAGCTTTTCGAAGGGTGGCGGTATCTTGTAAGGGTTTTCACGCAAAATTTTAATCAGTTTCTCTGCTTTTGGTCGCAACCCGGCTGCTGATAGTTTTTTGGCGTCTTTTTGCGCTTGCTTTGTGAAAACGACCCGCCACATTACCAATCAAGTGCCTTTGTGCACTTCTCAATAGGAGTGGCTAAACCGTCTCGAATTGACTCCCTCATACCAGGAATGTTGAGGAGATAAATAGTCTCTTGAATTGCACGCCAGTCATCTTCAGAGACAAGAACTGCATTGCCGCGCTTTCCTTTTATGATTATTGGCTCATGGGAGGAAGTCGTTTCGTCAATAAGGCCATACAGTTTCGACCTCGCTTCGGTGGCAGTTAATGTCGGCATAATTTACCTCTAAGATTAATTGAATGCTCCCTTAATGTACGTTATTGCGTACGTATTGTCAAGTTTTTTCAAATGCACGGCGGCCACCACCGGTAAGCAGGGCTTGCGGACTTCGCTAAAGTGAGTTAACACCAAACTATGCCAAAACCAAGGCCGTCCGCCCCTGCGAGTCCGTGTGAGTGGCATGGTTAGCCATTCACTTATTTTTTGGAAAATATTTTACTTTGTTCAAATTTTTAAAATCTGAATCTTGAGTCCATATAGTTGCGTCATATTCTTTTGCAGTTGCAATGATAATGCTATCAGCCATCGGGATGCCATTTTCCAAGCTTATTTTTGAGGCTGAAATAGCCAATGAACTCGTCAAGTCCGCAACAGAACCTTTCCGCATCGCAACGGCTGCCTGTAAGGCTTCATTCTCTCCAGATTCTCGAAGGACTACCTTAAAGACCTCATAAATAGTGACCGTCGGGACAACAAGTGACGCAGTGTCTTTTAGGGGGGTAAGAAAGTGTTTAGCGTTTGGCTCATCAGCAAAATATGCAAGCCAACCTGAAGAATCGACAATATTCATACTCTGTCTTCCTCTCGTTCGAATTCCGTATTTATCCCCTTGATAAAACCACGCAGTTCTTTAATGTCTTTTTCCGGGATAAGTTCAATTCGACCATTGTATTCTACTACTTGCATTTTTTGGCCTGGACGTATCTGCAGAGCCAGCCTGACTGCTTTTGGTATAACAACTTGAAATTTGGGTGATACGGTTACAGTATGCATAACAAAACCTCCATCGATATTATTTTGTATTACGATAGCACTATCGATGCGGCTTGTCAAATTTTTTTAGATGTTCAGTATTCGTTCTGTAGGTTTAACGTCCACGGTGTGGGGCCGCAAGGGGAACGGGCCGTCGCCGAAGACACGTTTTTGAATTATTTGATAAGTGCCAAAACCCGACGCCCCTTGCGGTCCCTCACCAACGTGTTGTTATGAAATTATATTATACAAAGGAAGCTATATATAAATCTATGCCTGAACTTATAAAAATAAAAAAATGCAAAAAAGAGATAGAACAAAAAACCCATTTTCTTATTAGCTGGGGTTTATAGACAAGCACGATTATTGGCCAAAATATAATTCCCATATATATTTCGCCGACAATATTCACCAAAGCGGAAGGCTCAGGGGTAAACAAAATGTAGATGTTGGATAATGAAATCCAAAAAGCAACTATTTGCCAAGGCATTTGATTGTGCAAATACATGAATTCATTAAAATAGTACATTGGTATCGAGAAAAATATAACCAATATAAAATATATAATTATTAGACTGATTCTTGTTTTAGAATGTTTCATAACATTGGTTATATTGATTCTATTTCCCCCGCTCTTTCCCGATTATTGTGGGTGAAGTCGTTTTTGTCAACCGATAAATTGTCCATTCATCATAATTCGTTATGGAAAATATCCTTGCCAAGATTTCTATGTTTTATTACTATTCGTAAGATTATATAGAATCTATATAAGCGGGAAGAATAATTATCCATGTCCATGAAAGACTTTCAGAACTACCTGCTGAACAAACACCTTGCTTCTGAAAAATCAGCACCTTATTGCGTTTCCTGGGTGTCCAAGGCCTATGCCTTTGCCGACAGGGATTTTGACGTCCCCCTGCCTTCGGGGGTGGTGGAGAAGTTTTTAAGAAACCTGGCCCGGTCATGCGAGGACTGGCAGGTGGATCAGGCCAAAGACGCCATTACCCTGTATGGCTATTTTTTAAAAACCAGGCAGGCCGCCGATGTCCAGCGCAGCGCGGACGTGGACGTGTTATGGAAACAGGCCGCGGACACCATGGTGTCGGTCATGCGCCTGAAACACCTGGCGTTAAAAACAGAGCAGACCTACATGGCATGGGTGCGGTCGTTTTTTGTTTTTGTGAAGGGCAAGACCCCGGACAAACTGGACAATGAAGATTTTAAGGGCTTTATCAACCACCTGGCCGTGGACCGGAAAGTGGCCCGGTCCACCCAGAACCAAGCCTTTAACGCGCTTCTGTTTTTTTACCGGCACGCCCTGGACAAGGAACCCGGCGACCTGGGCATCACGCTTCGGGCCAAAACCCGGCAACGGTTGCCGGTGGTGCTGTCCCAGGGCGAGGTGCTGCGTCTGTTTGACGAGATGCAGGGCACTCCCCGGTTGATGGCCCGGCTGATTTACGGCAGCGGCCTCCGCTTGAACGAGTGCCTGCGGCTACGGGTGAAAGATCTTGATTTTGAGCGGGGCTGCCTGGTGGTGAGGGCGGGAAAGGGCGACAAGGATCGGCAGACCCTGTTGCCCGAACGGCTAAAGAAGGACCTGCTGGCGCATCTGGACACGGTCCGGGAGCTGTATGAGACGGACGTGAAAGATGAAACCCTGTCCGGCGTTTACCTGCCGAACGCGCTGGAGCGCAAATACCCCAATGCCGGCAAAGAGTGGGCCTGGCAGTGGGTGTTTCCCTCCCGGTCGGTGTCCGTTGATCCGCGCTCCCGAAAAGTGCGGCGGCATCATATTCATCTCAACACACTGCAACGGCAGATCAAACAGGCTGCACAAAAAGCCGGGCTGTCCAAGAAGGTCAGTGTCCACACCCTGCGTCATAGTTTTGCCACCCATCTTTTAGAAAAAGGGTATGACATCCGGACCATTCAGGATCTGCTGGGCCACGCCAGCGTGAAGACCACCATGATTTACACCCATGTGGCCCGGACGAACCGGCTGGGGGTAAAGAGTCCTCTGGATGCGGGGCCGGAGTAAAATCAGCCTGCGGGCTTGACATTTTTCAATCAATCCCCATTGTTATCTACTTACTACAGCGATATCCATTTAAACTGAGAAAAAAGCAAGGAGAGGCAGGCATGACAAACAAAGAGACCCGTTCGTTTAAAACCGAAGTTCAGCAGCTTTTGAACCTGATCATCAACTCCCTGTATTCCAACCGGGAGATTTTTCTGCGCGAGCTGATTTCAAACGCGTCGGACGCCATTGACAAGCTGCGGTTTGCCGCCCAGACCGACCCCGATATCCTGGGCACCGACCCCGAGTTTAAAATAAAGATCATCGTCGACAAGGAGAAGCGCACCATCGAGGTGACGGACAACGGTATCGGCATGACCCGGGAAGAGGTGATCGAGAACATCGGCACCATTGCCCAGAGCGGAACGGCCGCGTTTCTGGCGGCCCTGGAACAGTCGAAAAAGGAGGGGCAGCTGTCCCCGGAATTGATCGGTCAGTTTGGCGTGGGATTTTACAGCGCCTTTATCGTGGCGGACAGGGTTACCCTGATCACGAAGGCCGCCGGGTCGGATACGGCGGTCTGCTGGGAGTCTGCCGGTGACGGGGCCTACACCATCGAAGACACGGAAAAGGCGGACCGGGGCACCCGGGTGATCCTGCACCTGCGGGAAGACCGGTCGGAAGACGGCGACGACGACCTTGAAGATTTTACCGAGGAGTACACCATTCGTCATATCGTGCGCAAACACTCCGACTTTGTGGCCTATCCCATTGTGATGGACGTGGAGCGTGAAGAGCCGGTGCCCGAGGCCGAGGCCATTCTGGACAAGGACGGCAAGCCGGTGGAGGGCCAGACCCGAAAGGTGGTAAAAGAGGAGACCCTGAACTCCATGAAGGCCATCTGGCTGAAGGACAAGAACGAGGTCACCGAGGAAGAGCACAACGAGTTTTACCGCCACCTGAGCCACGACTGGAACCCGCCCCTGGCCCACCTTCACCTGAAGATGGAGGGCGTGATCGAGTATACGGCCCTGCTCTATGTGCCGGCCAAGGCCCCGTTTGAGCTGTTCCGGGCCGAGCGTAAGCACGGCCTTTCCCTCTACTGCAAGCGGGTGTTTATCATGGACGACTGCAAGGAGCTGTTTCCCGAATACCTGCGGTTTATCAAGGGCGTGGTGGACGCGCCGGACCTGAACCTCAACGTGAGCCGGGAGATTCTGCAGCAGGACGCCGTGGTGCGCAACATTCGAAAGAACCTGACCAAGCGGGTGCTCAAGCTGTTTGCCGAAATGGGGGCGGAAAAGTATGACGCCTTCTATGATGAGCTGGGGCAGGTGCTCAAGGAGGGCATTTACACCGACATCGAGAACCGGGACAAATTGGCCGACCTGCTGCGGTACCGCACCACCAAATCCGGGGAGAAGCGGATCAGCCTGAAGGATTACGTGGCCGGCATGAAGGCCGACCAGCAGGAGATATACTATATCACCGGCGATGACCTGGCCTCGCTGATGAACCACCCTCACCTGGAGCGGCTCAAGGAAAAGGAGTACGAGGTGCTGCTGATGGCCGATCCTGTGGACGAGTGGGTGGTCCAGTCCCTGACCGAGTATGAGGGCAAAAAGCTCAAGAGCGCGGAAAAGGGCGACCTGGACCTGGACAAGGTGGATGAGGCCCAAAAGGGCGAGTATGAAAAGCTGCTGGCCCACATGAAAACCGTGCTGGAGGCCAAAGTCAAGGATGTCAAGCCCTCCACCCGGCTCAAGGAGTCGCCGGCCTGCCTTTCCGGCGACACTTATGACATGAGCGCCTACATGGAAAAGATCCTGAAAGCCTCGGGGCAGAAGATGCCGGAAACCAAAAGAGTGCTGGAGCTGAACCTGGAACATCCGGCAGTGGCCAGAATCAAGGCCCTGTTTGAAACAGACAAGGAAAGTGAACAACTCACTGATTATATAAATCTTATGTATGATATTGCCCTGATCGGCGAAGGTGGCCGCATTGACAATCCTTCCCGGTTTTCCAGAATCGTGGGGGATCTGATGGCCTCATAACCCGAACATTTCATGAAATTTTTCGACATGGATGAATATTTATATCAAACACAGCCTGTTGCAATAAACTTTATGCGGTTTTTGAACATACAAACTGTCATGAACGGCTTGAGGCATTTTATGCCAAATTTTATGTCGAAAAATTTCACCCTTCGGGCGAGCCGCCTTGGCCGCATCTGCTGTGTTGCAGGCCGCTCGCGGTAGATTGACTACAGCGTCGCGTCCTGCGCCTTACAGCTGCGACCAAATCAACTCGTGAAATATTCGGGTTAAAATCGAAATCGGGATCGAATCCCATTTACGCCAGGACCATGCCGTGGTTCTGGCGTTCTTGTTTTCTTCTATTATTCTTTTCTCCTTATGCAGGGGCTGCCGGCCGTGGGCGCCGGGACATGGCTGCGCAAACCCTTAATATCCTTGACACTGACAGTGAGTTCCGGTAGTCTCTTGCCAATTTTTGAGTGTTGTTTCGGCAGGGTTCGCCCGACTATTTCCTGAAATATTCGGATCCACCTGTCCTGCCCGATCAACCATTACACCTACACCCCGGAGACATTCACTATGGCCGCCAAGCTCGATATCGTAAGCATGCTGCTGAACGCGGGACTCATGGTCCAGTTCGTTCTGCTGCTGCTGCTCTTTTTTTCCGTCACCTCATGGACGATTATTTTTATCAAGTACGCCTATATTCGCCACGCGTTGCGCCAGTCCCTGGAGTTTTCCGAATATTTCTGGAAAAAAAGGGATTTTTCCGAGGCCTTTGCCAAGGCCAAGAACCTTGATTCATCGCCGGTGGCCCAGGTGTTCCGGGCCGGGTACAGCGAGTTCAAGCGGTTCAGCACCCCGTCTACCCGGACCGGGTCCGGCGCATCGGAAAACAATTTTGACGTGCCGGTGATCAAGAGCATCGAGCGGGCCCTGTCCCGGGGCATCACCGCGGAAACAGCCAAGCTCAACCGACTGGTGCCTTTTCTCGCTACCACGGGCAATACCACGCCCTTTATCGGCCTGTTCGGCACGGTGTGGGGCATCATGAACTCGTTTCACGGCATCGGTGAGCGGGGCGCCGCCAGCCTGGCCGTGGTGGCACCGGGCATTTCCGAGGCACTGGTGGCCACGGCCGCCGGCCTGGCTGCGGCCATTCCCGCAGTGGTGGCCTTCAACTATTTCACCGGCAAGATTCGGGTGATTGATTCGGAGATGCGAAATTTTGCCTCCGATTTTCTCAACATTATCGAGCGCCAGGTCCATATCGCGGCCCAGGCCAGGGGAGAGAAAAAATGATGGCAGGCGGCGAACAGGAACGGCTGATGTCGGATATCAACGTGACCCCCTTTGTGGATGTCATGCTGGTGCTGCTGATCATCTTCATGGTCACCGCGCCCATGATGGTGCACGGCGTGGACGTGGCCCTTCCCGAAACATCCTCTTCCCCGGTGATGGTGGACGATGAGGAGCGACTGATCATCTCCGTGGACCGGCAGCAGCAGATATATATCAACGAGATGCAGGTGGAGTTTGCCTTTCTGAACGAAAAGCTGGCCGCCATCATGGAAAACCGCCGGGACCGGCAGGTGTTTCTAAAGGGCGACAGGGAAAACTCCTATGGCTACATGATGGCGGTCATGGCCGAGATCAAGGCTGCGGGCGTGGAAAAGCTGGGCATGCTGACCCAGCCCCTGGAGGAGGAAAAGCGGCGGTGATGCTGACCTTTTTAACAATGGGCGCTGCTTGTTTTTTCACCGCAAAGGCGCAAAGAGCGCAAAGCGTTATGCCGCGCTTCGCAAAAAAGCGATCACTGCTTTACGCGAACCACCCATGTCCTTCTTTGCGTCCTTTGCGTCTCTGCGGTGTATTTTAATCCTGGAGGTCCCCTGCAATAATGGCTGTTTCCCTTCATGTATCACTTCTGGACGACCGGCACACCGGTTCCGGCTCTTTTGCCGCCTGGATGTCGCTCTCCTTCGGATTTCACCTGCTGGTGCTGGTGCTGCTGGCGGTTTCGGGAAGTTATTCGGGATGCCAGAAGCGCTCTTTTCCCATGGGCGCCATCAGCGTGGACCTGGTCTCTCTTCCCGGTCCGGTTTCAGGGCCGTCAAAACCGGCCGCCGCCGTAAGCACGGCTAAGGCCACTCCGGCCCCGCCGGTCAGGGAGAGCAAGGCCCCGGCTTATGAAAAACCGGCGGTAGTGCCCAAACCCAAAGCCGTGGTGCCGACAAAAAAAAACACCGCGCCGGTCAAGGCTTCGCCCAGAACGGCCCCGGCCCCGGCCCCGGCCCCGGCAGCCGAGGATACGGGTGATGCCGAACTGGCCAAAACCCTTGCCGCTCTTGAACAAAAAGTGAGTCAGACCCAACAGAGCGTCAACATCTCCGGCGCAAACAGCAGCCAGGCGGGTGGCGGCCAGGGTGGCGGCGGCACAGGCGGCGGTGGTGGAAGAGCGGCCAGCGCCCTTGAAATTTACAATGTGGAGATGGGCTTTCAGATTCGGAAGAACTGGGTGTGCCCCTTGGGCGTGGATGAGAACCTGCAGGCGGTGATCGCTATTCATATTGCCGCCGATGGCAGTCTCATGGACCTGCGGTTTGAAAAGCGGTCGGGCAATGACACCTATGACGAGTCGGCCCGCAAGGCCATTCTCAAGTCCGTGCCCCTGCCGCCCCTGCCCAGGGGGTTTGTGCTGCACAAGGTGAGCCTTGAGTTTACGCCGAAGGATGCCCGATAACCCGGAGCAGTGAAAGGTTGAAAGAGGAATGGTAAAGCGATCCCTGCTTGTTGTGGCCCTGATGGTCTGTCTGCCGGCCACGCTTTTTGCCCAGTACGATTACGTGCGGATCAGCAACCCGTTTCTGCACAAGATTCCCATTGCCGTGCCCCTGTTCAAGCCGATTTCCGGCACCGAGCCCGAGGCCATGGCCGCACAGAGCGGGGCCGACCTGCTGGCCGCCACCCTGGAGTTCACCCGCTATTTTAACCTGATCAACCGGGCCGCCTTTCTGGAAAGGCCGGACCGGACCGGGGTGACCCTGGCCGATATTCACTGCAAGAACTGGCGCGACATCGGCGCCGAGTTTCTGATCACCGGCGGCGTGACAGTGGCCGGGGGAATGGTGGAGATGGAGCTCCGGCTGTTTGACGTGTTCAAGGAGCGGATGGTTCTCGGCAAAAAGTACAAGGGCAAATCCGAAGACCAGCGGAAAATGATTCACCGGTTCTGCGTGGAGGTGATGGAACAGCTTACCGGCACTCCCGGTATTTTTGAAAGCAAAATTGCCTTTGTCTCCACCGGCGATGGAAGCAAGGAGATCTATGCCTGCGAATTTGACGGGTACAACCCGCAACGGATCACGCGAAACAACAGCATCAATCTTTCCCCGGCCTGGTCGTCGGACGGCCAGTGGCTGGCCTATACCTCCTACCGGAAAGGGGGGCCGGACCTTTACATAACGAACCTGACCGAAAACCGGGGGACGGTCTTTTCCAAAGAGGGGATTAACATCTCGCCGTCGTGGGTGCCGGGCCAGTTCATGCTGGCCGCCACCCTTTCCTTTGAAGGGGACCAGGAGATTTACCTTCTCACCGGGTCCGGCACCGTTGTCCGGCGGCTGACCCGAAGCTGGGGTATTGATGTCTCTCCCACCTTTTCACCGGACGGCAAACGCATGGCCTTTGTGTCCGGCCGGGCCGGCAGCCCCCAGATTTTTGTCATGGATATGGGCTCCGGCCGCACCCAAAGGTTGACTTTTGAGGGCGGATACAATACAAATCCCAGTTGGAACCCTGTAAATGAAACGATTGTGTATTGTGCCATGACCGGTGGTGTGTTTAATATTCATGTCATTGACGTGAAAACAGGCGCCTCGGTGGCCCTGACCGCCGACCAGGGCGATAACGAGTCTCCCTCATGGTCGCCGGACGGCAGCCTGATTGCGTTCAGTTCCACGCGGGAGGCCGGGGTTCCCAGGATTTATGTGATGACCGCCGCCGGCACCGATCCAAGGCGGCTGTTGATACTGCCGGGAGAACAGACAGGCCCGAAATGGTCGCCGGCCGTGGCTGCGGGCAGATAGAACATTAAAACCAACAGGAGGAACACATGGAAAAGAAACGGTTGTTTGTCATGTTTGTGATGCTGTTTGCCATATGCGGGCTGGTATTTACCGTGTCCTGCGCAAAACAGAGCGTGAAATCAGAGGCGGCCGAGTTGGAAACAGAATCCTCCATGGCTGCTGATGAAGCCTCTCAGATGACGGCCGAAGAGCTGGCCGAGGCCGAAGCCATTGCCGCTGAAAAGGCGGCGGCCCGCGAAGCGTTTGTCAATGAAAATATCCACTTTGATTTTGATAAATCCACCCTGACGCCTGCGGCCCGGGAAATTCTTCGTGCCAAGGCCATGTGGCTCCGGGACAATGCGGACACGGCGGTGGTCATTGAGGGCCATTGCGACGAGCGGGGCACCACCGAGTACAACCTGGCCCTGGGTGACCGGCGCGCCAAGGCGGCAAAGGATTTCCTGGTGGACATGGGCATCTCCGCGTCCCGTCTTTCCACCATCAGCTACGGCGAGGAAAGGCCCCTGGATCCGGCGAGCAACGAAACCGCATGGGCAAAGAACCGCCGTGCCCAGTTTGTGCTTCGTTAGTCTGTATATTTTACACTTCGGGCGAGTCGCACGGGTCGCATCTGAGGGCCAAAGCGACTCGTGAAATATTCGGGCTGAAACCGGTTATTGTACAGACGGTTCGAACCGTATCCGGATGTTGAAAGTATCGTAAGTCGGCCGGCAGGCTGTTTGATTCGGCCTGCCGGCCTTTTTATGTACAGCGCCTGCGTTGTCCGTATGCCGTGCGAGGCGGATGGGAGCCTGCCATGCGAATCATCCTTTTTCTTGTTTTGCCGGTCTTTGTGCTGGGTGGCTGTATAGCCACCCAGAGCAGCACCCTGATCGATTCCCGCGTATACCAACTGGAGCAGGAGCAGTTTGTCGCCAAACGGGACATCGACTACCTGAAAAACAGCGTTGAAAACAAGGAACAGGCCCTGCGGGCCGACTTTGCCGTGTTAAAGGCAGAGGTTGACACGCTGCGGGAAGAGATGCAGTCTCTGCGGGGAGAACTGGAGGCCGCCGTTCATCTTCTGGAAAAACAGCGGGCCGAGTCCGCCGGGGCGGAAAAGGAGCGACAGGAACAGATGACGGCCCTGGGCCGCAGCCTGATCGAACGGGTTGCTGCCATGGAACACTATCTGGGTATGGAGGCGCCTGCGCCGGGGGCTGCGGCAGAGGAAACGGCGGCGGAGAGGGCCGAAAGTGCGACAGAAGGCAACCTGGCGGTTGAGCGGCTATACGAAATGGCCCGTCAGCACTACGAACAGGGCAACTACGATGCCGCGCGAAAAGGATTTGAAGATCTGATCGCCCGCTTTCCGAAGTCTGATCTTGCCGACAACGCCCGGTTCTGGATCGGGGAGAGTTATTTCCGGGAAAAGTGGTATGAAAAAGCCATTCTTGAATACCAGAAGGCCATCGACGAGTATCCCAAGGGGAACAAGGTCCCCGCGGCCCTTCTGAAACAGGGCATTGCCTTCAGCTACATCGGCAAGACCACCGAAGCCAGGGTGGTGCTCAACAAACTGGTCAAGCAGTTTCCCGGTTCCAGTGACGCGAAAGTCGCGGAACAAAAGCTGGCGGAGCTTTGATCGGACCCGTTCCCAACCCGGTCGGTGGAATAACCGGACTGACAGGTATTCATGGTTAAGGTTATCGGCATTGATCCCGGCCTGGCCGACACCGGCATCGGTATTGTAAAAGGGTGTGACGGCCAGGTTTCAGGGTATTCCTTTGGTTGTATTCAGACGTCAAAAAACGACTCTCTGCAATGCCGTCTGCACCGTATTTTTTCAGGCGTTCAGGATCTGCTGCGGGATGAAAAACCGGATGTCATGGTGGTGGAGGACGTCTTTTTCTTGAAAAAATACCCGGTTTCCGGCATTGTGCTGGGCGAGGTGACCGGCGTGGTGCTTCTGGCCGGGTTTCAGGAAAATGTGAAAGCCGTCAAGGTGCCGGTACGGGAGATCAAACAGGTTATCACCGGCAATGGCAATGCCGGTAAAAAACAGCTGGGCGAAGCGGTGAGCCGTTTTCTGGGTCATGACGGGCTGATTCGCCCGGACCACGCTTCTGACGCTCTGGCCCTGGCCATTATGGGACTGCTTCGTTATGATCGGTTATCTTGAAGGAACCCTGCTGAAAAAAAAGGAAGACCGCATTCTCCTGCTGGCCGGGCCGGTGGGATATGAGGTGCTGCTGCCCGCCGTGGTGATGGCCTCGCTCCAGGGCAAGCGGGAGGGGGATCCGCTTTTTTTTCATATTTATCATTACCAGACTGAACGGCAGCCAAAGCCGGTGCTCATCGGGTTCAATACCGAGGAGGAAAAGGATTTCTTTCATCTGCTGATTACGGTGGAGGCCATCGGCCCCCTCAAGGCGGTACAGTGCCTGACACTGCCCATCGGGGAGGTGGCCGAGGCCATTGAGACCGGCAACAGCGCCCTGCTGGGGCAGTTAAAGGGAGTAGGGGGCCGGACGGCCCAGAAGATGATCGCCACGCTCAAGGGAAAGGTGGGCCGCTTTGCCGACGCCGGCCATTCGTCAGCGCCGGATGTCCCGGTGACCGGCAGTCTGGCGGACCAGACCGTGGAGGTGCTGGTGGGACAGCTGGGGTATAAACCCAACGAGGCCCGGATGATGGTGGCCGGTGCATTGAAACGCAATCCCGACGTCTCCACCCCGGAAGCGCTGTTTGACGAAATTTTCAAGCACGGGCAGACCCCATGAAAGAAAAGATACTCACGTTTTCTTCCGATCTCTCCTCTCCTGTCACCCGGCATGAAACGGAAGAAGATACCGGCGACGATCTTTTCTCCCTGCGGCCCTCCGATTTTAATGATTACGTGGGCCAGGACCGCACCGTGGAGACCCTGCGGATCGCCATTGCGGCTGCCAAACAGCGTAGCGAGCCCCTTGAGCATGTGCTGTTCCATGGCCCTCCCGGCCTGGGAAAGACCACCCTGGCCCATATTATTGCTGCTGAGATGGGCACCAGCCTTACCATTACTTCGGGCCCGGCCCTGGAAAAGGGCGGGGACCTGATCGGCATGCTGACCCATCTGAAACGCGGCGACATTTTGTTTGTCGATGAAATCCACCGGTTGCCCCGGACCACAGAGGAGTTCCTCTACCCGGCCATGGAGGACTTTGCCGTGGATTTCGTGTTTGACAAGGGCATTCATGCCCGGTGCCACCGGTACCGGCTCAACCAGTTTGTACTGGTGGGGGCCACCACCCGGGTGGGGCTTCTCTCCGCGCCCCTGCGGGACCGGTTCGGCATTTTCCGTAAATTTGATTTTTATTCCCGGCAGGACCTGGCCCGCATTGTTTCCCGGTCCGCTGCCCTGATGGGGCTGACCATTGATGAAACATGCACGCTGGAGCTGGCCCGACGTTCCCGGGGAACGCCTCGCATCGTCAACCGCCTGTTAAAGCGGGTCCGGGACTATGTACAGGTGCGTCATGGCGGCACGATCACGGTGTCGGCCATCGACGACGCCCTGGCGCTGGAGGGAGTGGATGAAAAGGGATTGACCGGTCTGGACCGGTCCTATCTGGAAACCATCATTCAATATTATGGCGGCGGCCCGGTGGGTATTGAGGCCATCGGCGCCACACTGCAGGAGGAGACCGACACGCTGGTCGATGTGGTGGAACCCTTTCTGCTGGCCGAAGGCCTGTTGCAGCGGACATCCTCGGGCAGGAAGGCAACAGAGGCCGCCTACAGACATCTGGGGGTGCAATGGCGCGGGTGAACATGGCGTGGTATCGGGGGGTTTTAAAAGGCATCGGGCGGTTTTTTTGCATGAACATGCCGGCGACAGTGATGGCGATGGCGGTAGTGAGCATTTGGGGGGCGGGGGCTCAGGCGTTTTCCATTCCCGACCTGGTGGTCTATTCCGAGGAGGACCGGCCCCAGTATGTCATCCTGGTGGAAAAGGCGACCCAGCAGCTTTTCCTGTTTTCTTTTTACAAAAATTCTATTCGCAAGGAAAAGCAGTGGAAGTGCTCCACCGGTGAGAACCATGGTCCCAAGCTGGTGATGGGAGACAAGAAAACCCCGGAGGGCATTTATTTTTTCACCCGTAAGTACACAGACAGTGAACTGGCGCCGATTTACGGCACACTTGCGTTTCCGCTGGATTACCCCAACGTGCTGGATCATGAAGCGGAAAAGAACGGCAGCGCCATCTGGCTTCACGGCACCAACAAAGTGTTGAAGGACAATGATTCCAACGGCTGCGTGGCGCTGGAGAATGAAAGCATTGATGCGCTTGCTCCGTATATAGAGCTTTATCATACACCCATCGTGATCGCCCACGAGGTGGCCGAAGCGCCATGGCAGGCCGTTCCCCGGGTGGACAAGACGGTGGGAGACCTGGTGCGGCAATGGAACGATGCACTGGTTTCCGGAACCTATCACGATTATCTCCGGTTTTATGCCCCCCGGTACCTGCCCGACATGAGGTGGTGGAAAAAATGGCGTCAGGTGCGCGGCGAGGTGGCCGGGGAACTTTCGGACCTTCACATCGATATGGATTCGCTCCTGGTGGTCCGTTACGACAAAAATTATGCGGCTCTTTTTGATCAGGTTATTTCAGCCGGCGGCAGCCAGGTGAAAGCAGGCAGAAGAAAACTGTTCCTGGAAGAGACGACCGACGGACTGAAGATTATCGGTGACACCTTTCAGGACCCCGGGGTGAATGCAGGTGCACAGGGGACTTCCAACCGTTTGGCGGCGGCCTGCCGGGACGTGTATGATGTGGCGGTGACGGAGAAAAGTATCCGCCGAATGCTGGCGCAGTGGCTGTCGGCATGGAGCCGAATGGACATGGATGCTTATGGCACCTTTTATGCCGGGGATTTTGTCTTTGATGGAATGAATAAAAAGGGCTGGCTGGCTTATAAGCGAAAATTGAACTGGCAGTATGACTATATCCGCGTGGCCATGGACGACCTGCGGTTTGTGGAGAAAACACCCGCCGTCTGCGTGGTGACCTTCATTCAGAAATACGAGTCGGACCGGTACAGCGATATGGGCCTGAAAACCCTGGTCCTGAAAAAGGAGGATGGACAATGGAGGATTTACCGGGAGTCATGGGAAGCGTTGAACCTTCCGCCGACACCGGAAACAGGGGGCTGAAAGAGCAGAAATGGAGCGTCATGTTCGTCAGCGAACATGGGCGGCTGGTTCATGTACAACACTTTGTGCGTTACGTGGCCATTGCCGCCGGCGTGTTTATCGTCTCCCTGCTGATCTCGCTGTCCTGCTTTCTGCTGTTCGTTAATGAACGGTCAGAAACGGCAAAAGTGTCGGCTGCCCTGGCGTCCACCCGGCAGGAGGTGCGGGCGCTGGTGGACAGAAACGATGCACTGTTGGCCCGAATTGCAGCGCTCACAGCCACGGAGGCCCCGGCCGGTAAGCCGCTGGAGCCCGGTGCAGCGGTTGACAGCGACGGAAGCGGTGACGCGCCTGACGCCGCCGCCGCTTCGAAGGCTGCAACTGTCGCCATCGAGAACCTGAGGGTGGTCCAGACGTCAGAGACCCATGCCTCCCGGATCGAGTTTGGCGTAATAAAGGTGGGGGGGGCGTTGGACACGGTTTCCGGCCGGGTGTTTGTGGTGCTTGAAGGTGAGAACGGCGCGGGCCCCAGAACAGTAGTGGCGCCTGCCGTGGCCCTGAATGACGGCGTACCGACCCAGCCCGGCAGAGGTCAGTATTTTTCCATTGCCCGGTATAAGCCTGTCTCCATGATGGTGCAGATAGAGAATCCCCATGAACTTGAAACCGCCACGGTGTATATATTCGGAACCGACGGTGAACTGCTGTACGAAGCAATTTTTCCGGTGAAGGTGATAAGAGAGGTTGCCGCCCCGAATGCCGTGTCGACGGACAACCCGTTGTCGACAGTGTCCACCGCCGGCCCGTTTGATGTGTCTGTACTCACCCGCGCCGATGAGACCGGCCTGTTTCCCCGGCCCTGACCAGTGATGCGCGGTGCCCACGAAAAGGATATGCAAGATCATGGTTTTTTCTGAATCGTCCGGCGTTGGACAGTGGCGGATCAACCGGTTTTTCCGAAGAACGGGGGCTTGGGCGGTCTTATGCCTGGTCTGTCTGATGCTGCTGCCGGTTCCGGCCCGTTCCCAGCGGGCCGAGCATGTGGTCTATTTTGAAAATACCGATTACGAGCTTCACGTGTACAGGCTTTACGGCCGGGAAGACGGCAAGACACTGCTGCTCATCGGCGGCATTCAGGGAGATGAGCCCGGCGGTTTTCTTTCCGCTGATCTTTATGTGGATCTGACGCTGACCAGGGGAAATCTGATCGTGGTGCCAAGGGCCAATTTCCAGTCGATCCTGATGCAGCGCCGTCATGTCAACAAGGACATGAACCGCACGTTTTCCGGAGATGTGGACCGGGACAGTTACGAGGCCAGAGTGGTTGAAATCCTTAAAGACCTGATCTCGGAGAGCGATTGCATGCTCAACCTTCACGACGGGGCAGGGTTTTATTCACCCACCTGGATCGACGATCAGCGTAATCCTGGCCGTTACGGTCAATGCCTTATCGCAGACTGTGAGACGTATGAGGACCCGGAGAAAAATATTCGCCTGGACTTGGGAAAGATGGCCCGGACCGTTATTGCCGAGATGAACCGTCATATCAAGAACCCGGACCACCACTTTCAGTTCAACAACCACCGGACCAATGAAAAAGACTCTACCCACAAGGAACAGCGGGGATCGGCGACCTATTACGCGGTCTACAATTGCGGGATTCCAGCCTTTGGCGTGGAGACCCATAAAGGGCTTTCCCTGGCGGAAAAGGTGAGTCAGCACAATTACGCCATCAACGGGTTCATGGCGCTTCTGGATATTGTTCCCGAAACGCCCGGCATTTATCTGGATACACCAGAGCTGAGCTATCTGCTGGTTTCCATTAACGGTGGCTCTCCGGTCCTGGTGGCCAACCAGCAGACACTTTATGTAAAACCGGGAGACAGGGTCCGGGTCATCCATATCGAAGCCAACTACAAGCGCGGTCTGACCGTGGACCTGCTGGGGGCTGGCACCCTGAACGATTTGCGAAAAGATTTCGAGATCACCCGGGAGTCGAAACTTGTTGCCCGCAAGGATTCCCTGCCCTGCGGCACCGTTTATCTGGCCTTTGGCGGTGAACCTATGAATGTGGCCCAGAATATTTCCGTAGTGGATGAGGGGAACGGTTCCGCCCTGTTTTTTGCAGTGGAAGTGAACGGTGGAATGCTGGTGTTGCCCAATTATGGTACTGTGGAACTGATCCGGGGAGACACCTTTAAACTGGTCGATGTGGTGGGCAACGGCCCCCATGGCGACGTGGTGGTCAATTTCAAGGGGTTTGTGGGCGACCAGACCAACAATACCGGCGAGGACAGGGGGTACCTGATTCGCACCGCCGTTGATCTCTGGGAGCGCTATGCCATCGATAGGGAGAAGACCAAGTACCAGGTCGTGGCCACCCGCAACAACGAAGTTGCGGGTAAACTGTTTGTACACCTCAATCCCCCGGTCATGAGGTACCTGATGCTACAGGTGCCCGAGGGTATCGGTGGATTGTACTGCTGCAAGCCGGGCCAGACACTGGTCCTGCATCCAGAAACGGCCGATACCCTGCGTCTGGCCGACATGATTACCAACGTGGCCGATAATGCCGGTGTAAAAGTTTTTGCCGGTTTTGATGATACGCTAGTCGAGTGGCCACGGGGCGACGGGCTTCCCGGTGTCGATCGCATTTCCGGACGACCGGCTGAAGCAACCTGTCGCGTGGAGGTACGGCGCGGAGATGAGACGATGGGGCAGGTGACGTTGCGATTTTTTAAGGAGCCTGAGAATGGATAGCCAACAGAAGGGTCTGTCGATCATTGACGGCGGGCTGAGAGTAGAAGGCACCCTCGTGGTGAAGGGCACCCTGGTGATAAAAGGCGAGGTGAAGGGAACCATTGACGGTGAAAGCCTGGTGATCACGGCCGGAGGGCGGGTCCGGGCCTCGGTCCGGGTGACGGAGATGACCATCGGTGGCGAGTTTGAGGGGGACGCGGCCGTGGATCGGGACCTGGTTCTCCTGGCCACGGGCAGCTGCGCCGGAAAGGTCACCTGCCGCTCGCTTCGGGTAGAGAAGGGCGGCCGGCTGAATACCGAGGTGGCCTGCAACGGGGGATAAGCCTCAATGTTTTTGTCTCCGCACTGGGCGGGTGACTTACATTATGGTTAAGGGAGAATGTCATGAAAAAAGCATGCATGATTTTTGTGGCGGTGTCGTTGCTGCTGGTTCCGGTCATGGCCGGGGCCGCGGCCAATGTGGTGCCTATTGAGGGAATGGCCTATAATGTAAAGGCGTCTCTGGCGGATAACCTGAAAACCCTGGAAGGCAAGCAGGTTTACATCACGTTGAAGTCTGGAACCGTTCTGGCGGGTATCGTCAAGGCAGTGGGGGATCACCTGGTGCATCTGGAGAAGCTGGATCGTAAGGAGTTTTTTGACGCTTTGATCCGTCTTGATGAGATTGCCGCCATTGACACCAGGTTCCGGGATTTTCAGCGGTGATCTGATTTTCCCGGCATAGAGGGGATCATGGCGCAGACCGGGATGCAGGGGGAGGACTGCCGGGTCGGGGCCGTGTCAGTTCTCGGTTTTTCGCTGGGTTTCTGATTCCACGTGGGCCTCTTCATCCATGCGGGAAAGCCCTTCCATCAGCAGCCACATGAACTGGCCGATCTCGCTGCGCGACTCCTCTTCCGGCGGAATACCGGGGGTAAACTTGAACCGGCCGGTCTTCTCTTTCAGCACGGCCCAGAAGGCCTCCTTGTTGTTCATCTCGCCGAAACGGGCACGAACCGGTTCGCCGTTTTTAAAGGTGATGGTGGCCGAATCGTGGGGGAACTTGAGGGTCAGAACCCCGGTTTTCTGGTTCATGTTAAAGGTCTGAAGCAGTTCGGCCACAGGCATTTCCGAGATGTTGCCGGACATGCCCGATTCCAGGTCCGCGGACCGGGCCACGTTGGTTTTGGCCAGGCGTTTGGAGAGCAGGCCGGCAAAGTACATCTGAAGGGCCGGGAACCGGCGCAGCAGCTTGCGGAAATTCCGGCTGTTCAAAAAGATCACCCGTGTGGGCTCAACGGCCCGAATAGAGGCGCCGGCCGCATCCCCGCTGATCAGGCTCATCTCGCCGAGAATCTCCTCCTTGCCCAGAAACGCGATGTTGACGTCGTTCTCCCCCACCACCTCCACCATGCCCGAAAGGATCACAAAGAGGTTTTTCCCGGGCTCTCCTTTTTTGATGATGGTGTCGCCCTTTTGAAACTGCCTGTGTCGGATGAAGGGCACAAAGTATTTGATTTCTTGTTTTTTGAGCGTTTTGAAGAAAGAAAAGTTTTTCAGCAGCCGGGCGATATTGTCCTTGGCGTTTTCATGCGGGTCTTCCATCTCAAACACGTATTCGGTGACCTTTTCATAGGCCAGGGTAATGGTGCCGGAACAGCCGCTGCATTTGAACGTTGTCGCACCTTCCTGCAAAGCCGGTACATCCGGGTCGCTGTTAAGGATACTCCTGATATCGTCGGCCAGGATGGTGCAGGTTGGCTTGCCCGGCGGCATGTGCAGGGCATTGGCGGAAAAGCGGAACTGGTCCGTCTCTTCATAAAACGGGCAGTTGTTGTTTTGGGTAACGGTAAAAAAGCCTTCAAGCAGTGTCATGACTATCCTCAGTTTCTACCCGCCACCCGGCGAGGCCGTTTATCCCGGATATTTCATGAAAGATTCGGGTTATTCGTCTCCGGTTGTCGCTGTTACGGTTGTGGTGATACCGCCCCGGGCTGTGAACTCTCCGGTGACCTCCATTCGGATGGGGACCACGGCCCCGGCCAGATCGTTTAGAATCCGGTTGACCACATGCTCGTAGAATATGCCCACATTCCGATATTGAAGAAGATAATATTTTAATGACTTGAGTTCCACAATATGATGGCGGGGACGGTAGCGGATGGTGATGCATCCGTAGTCGGGCAGCCCGGTCATGGGGCACAGGGAGGTGAATTCCGGCTGCTGGATCACCACATCGATGGGCCGGGTCTCCCGGTAGGCATATTCAATCACGGTAAGCATCTTTATGCTCACCGTGTCGGGGGAGAGCGCCGTGTAGGGAAGCGGGGGCTGCGGGTTATCGCTCATTGTCTGCCGCCGGTCTCAAGGGTTAAGCTGCTGTCCTGTAACTGGTCTTGTAACTGTTCGTGTGTATGTTCTACATGATTTGTCGTGTTTTTTCAAAATAAAAACGCCGGGGCCATGTGTCGGCAGTCAGGTCTGGTTTCCGGTTGCAAACCGTAAGGGGATTGTATATGGATAATACGTGCACAACATGAGGCATTTGAATGAAACACAAGGAAGAACCAGTGACTTTCGGCCGAAACGATCCATGCCCCTGCGGCAGCGGCAAAAAATACAAAAAGTGCTGCATGAGCAGGGAAACACCCCCCCAGACCTCTCTGGTCAGGGCCTATCGCGAGAAATACGGCATTTGTATCAAACAGGCCGAGGACATTCGGGCCATTGCCAGGGCCGGACGCCTGGCCCTGGAACTGCTGGACCAGGTGGAACAGATGCTGCGGCCCGGCATCACTACCGACCAGATCAACACTCTGGTGCATGATCACACCGTGGCCGCCGGTGCCGTTCCCGCCCCCCTGAACTACCGGGGATTTCCCAGGAGCGTTTGCGTGTCGGTCAATGACGAGGTATGCCACGGCATTCCGGGAAGCCGGATACTTCGCGCCGGAGATATTGTCAACGTGGATGTGACGCCGATTTTAAACGGCTATTATGCCGATGTGAATAAAACATTTTTTGTGGGTACCCCGGGCCCGGATGCCGTCAAAATCGTGGATGTAACCCGGCGTTCCCTTGCCGAAGCCCTGACCATGGTGGCCCCGGGCAACCATGTGGGGGACATCGGCTGGGCCATTCAGCGCTATGTCGAGGCCCGGGGATGCTCGGTGGTGCGGGAGTTTGTGGGCCACGGCGTGGGGTTCGATTTTCATGAACCGCCCCAGGTGCCCCACTACGGACGAAAAGGGGAGGGTGTGGTGCTGGTGCCGGGCATGGTCTTTACCATCGAGCCCATGATCAATCTGGGCGCCAGGGGAATTCGCGTGCTGCCGGACGGGTGGACCGCAGTCACCGCCGACGGCTCACTGTCGGCCCAGTTCGAGCAGACCCTGGTGGTCACCTCCGACGGCTTTGAAAGCCTGACCCCGTTTGACCTCTGATTTTACCCCGCATACCGGTCCTTGAACTGCGGCTTGTTCTTGTAGGTCTTGAGCATGCCCCGGGCGTTGCAACTGGGACACCGAATCTCGGCGGGCATGTTTTCCGTGTCGATCTCAATGGGGCTGTTGCACTTGGAACAGTTGATGGTAACCGTCTTCCCCTTTGCCGGCGCAGCATTGCCGGCGGACTCCATGGCCGGGGGGTCGTCGCTCACCGGAATAAAGTCGATGCCCGGCGGAGTTGGTTTGGTTTTCTCCTCGATAAAGGCCAGCACGGCCTGCCGCACGCACGCGTTGTCATCCTCGCCGCCTTTTGCCACCAGTTTCTCGTACTGATCTTTTGAGATGGATATCCTGGCCTCCAGCACATGAATCGACTCCATGGCGGTGTTGAGTTCTTCTAAGAGCCCGGCCAGCCTGGCGACTTTCATGTCGCCGGACTTGATTTTTTCCTGAATCTTTTCGGCCAGCTCTTCGGCCGACAGCCATTGGTCTTCGTACTGTATTCTGCCTTTTTCCAGGTCGATGTGTTCCATTTCGCCCCTCCTTGCATCTGTTCGGGCTTGTTTGTTTATCTATGCGAACTGCATGAACGCAAGCATAGTACATGTGGAAAAAAGATGCAAGCGCCGGAAACATCACTTTTTTTCACCGGCCGCCGCCTTGCAAGTCCGGCACAAAGCCTGTATAAAGAAACCATTTTGGGGTCATCTCCCGATTAGTGGCAGTAAACGATTTGCATACTTTTTTCGTGCAGTCGATGGTTTTGAAAGGGGCCAAGGGGCCAAGGGGTCAAGGATTCAAGTGGTCAAGTAAAATACCGCCAACAACGACTTGACGAACACTTGAGCATTCGGTGTATGGGATGAAATTCTGATACCATCCATCACTGATTCAGTTCACTGTGGAATAAGAATCGAGCGGTAACACAAACAGGAACAGAACCCTGGTAACATGTTCAATAACAACCCCTTGAATCCTTGAATCCTGTGCACGCACTAAATTGGAGAAGCCCAACGGTTTTTAAGGAGAAAACATGCCGTTTCGAATTGCCATCAACGGATACGGAAGGATCGGGCGCTGCGTGCTGCGGGCACTGTACGAGCCCGGCAGAAGAAACGACCTTGTTGTTGTGGGCATCAATGACCTGTCCAACATGGATTCCATTGCTCACCTGACCCGGTTTGACTCCACCCATGGCCGTTTTGCCGGCCGTGTCGTTCATGAAGGAGCCACCCTTTACGTCAATGACGACCCCATTAACGTCTCTTTTGAAAGAAATCCGGCGGCCCTGCCATGGGAACGGCTGGGCGTGGACGCGGTGCTGGAGTGCACGGGCAGTTTCACGGACCGGGCCACAGCCGAAGGTCACCTGAAAAGCGGGGCCCGAAAGGTTGTTTTTTCCTGCCCGGCGGAAAACGCGGACGCCACTATCGTTTACGGTATCAACCATGACACCCTGGAAAAGGCCCACACCATCGTTTCCAACGCCTCCTGCACCTCCAACTGCATCGTTCCGGTGATCGACGTGCTGGATCGGGCCCTGGGCATTGACCACGGCATGGTCACCACCATCCATTCCATCATGAATGACCAGCCGGTGATTGACGCTTACCACAACCGGGACCTGCGCAAATCCCGAAGCTCCAGCCAGTCGGTGATTCCGGTCAACACCGAGCTGCCCAGCGGTATCGACAGGCTCCTGCCCCGGCTGGCCGGCCGGTTCCAGGCCATTGCCCTGCGCGTGCCCACCACCAATGTGTCGGCCATGCAGCTCACCGCCCAGGTAAACGGGAAAACCGACGCCGCAACGGTCAACCAGATATTTGCGGCTGCGGCCACCGGCCCGCTTTCCGGTATCCTGGGATACACCGAGCTGCCCCTGGTCTCCTGCGACTTTAACCACGATCCCCACTCGGCGGTGATCGACGGCTCCCAGACCCGGGTGTCCGGAGACACCGGTGTTTCCGTGCTGGCCTGGTTCGACAACGAATGGGGCTATGCCAACCGCATGCTGGACACCACCTTGGCCATGCTGTCGGCCTGATCTCCTGTTTTTTTATCTTCTTTTTTGGGCCGCTATACGGGCCGCGATGGCAACGATCCAGTCCGAGGGGGTGCGGGTCAGCAGGCCGTTGCTGATGCGGTGCTGAAAGTACATGAATTTGGCGGCCAGGCCGGGCACTACCATGAAGCGGTTGCGCTCAATGGCCTTTACAATCGTTTTGGCCACGTGTGCCGGTTCCAACAGCCCGGCCATACGCTTGACCGCCTTGCCCTCCGGCGGCATGGTCTTGGCCTCTTCGTCGATAAAGGGGGTTTTCACCTCCGGCGGGCAGACCACGGTGACGCGAATGTTGTGGCGCTTGAACTCGGCGCGAATGCATTCGGAAAACCCCACCAGGGCATATTTGGAGGCGCTGTACAGGCTGTAGCCGAAGATACCGATCAGGCCCGCCTCCGAGGCCAGGTTGACGATGTGGCCGCTTCTCTTTTTCTTCATGTGGGGCAGCACTGCGCTGATGGTGTTGCGGGTGCCGTACACATTGATCTTCATCACCCGGTCGAACTGCTCATAGGTGATGTTCTCAAAATAGTTGCCGTCTCCCACGCCCGCGCTGTTGATCAGGATGTCGGGGGTGCCGAACCGCTCCACTGCGTCGTTTATCTTTTGCGCCACGTCGGTGTTGTCCGCCACATCCATGGACACGGTGTCGATTTTCTGATTGGCGTCAACGGCCTTGTCAGCGATGGCCTGACGGGCCCTGTCAAGGCCGGCCTGGCCCCTGGCAAACAGCACCATGCGGCATCCACGGGATGCCAGCAGCAGGGCGGTCTCAAGGCCGATGCCGCTGGACCCGCCGGTGATAAAGGCCAGTTTGTTGAAGAAAAATGACATGGTTCCCCCCTTGTTTTTTGATTTAACCTTGCTACATGTAAAGTATGGCAGTTGTTAACAAAGCCCTGTACCTTTTTATCCAAATCGCTATCGCTATCGGTATCGGTATCGGACAGATTCCCACGACTGTTTCGATCCCGATACCGATAGCGATAGCGATTTGGAAGGAGGTACTAAAGTTCATGAAATATTCGGGTTACAACCCGGGGTGACGGTCGAGGTACTCCCGAATCCGCTTCAACCCCTCTTCGTAGGAGACCTTTGGTTCATAGCCCAGTTCCCGACGGGCCCGGTCAATGGGAAAGCGGTTGTCCGACCCCACCAGGTTCAGGGCATCCCGGGTCACGGGCGGCCGCTTTTGAATGCCGAAGAGCTTCCATGTTTTTTCAAATACAAATGCGCTCAGGGCCGCTGCGGGCCGGGGCACGGACCCCGGCTTTTTCGCGCCGATCATGGCGGCGATGTCCTCGAAGTACCGGCGCCAGGTGACGTCTGTCCCGTCGGCGGCGTTGTAGGCCCGTCCCAGGGCCGCGTCACTGGCCCCGGCCAGGAGGAACAGGTCGGCCACGTTGTCCACGTACGCAAGGCCTGCGTTCATGTTGCCCCCGGAGATAAGGCCCGGCGCGCCGCTGCGTAACACATTGACCACGTCATGGACCCAGGGGCCGGAGCGCGGTCCATAGACATTGCCGGGCCGCACCACGGCCAGGGCCATTTTCTTTTCCCTGTGGTACTCCCATGCCAGCTTTTCCTGTGCCTGTTTGGTGCGGCTGTAAGGGCCAAAAGTCTTCCCGTAACCGACATTTTCGTGACACTCCTGTTTGCGGACATTGTCGCCGTATACCACAACGCTGGAGACCAGCACCACCCGGGCCCCGTTTTTTACGGCCTGTTCAAACACCAGGCGACTGCCTTCCACGGTAAACTCCCAGTATTTTTTTTCATCCCCCCAGTCCGACACCACCGCGGCCAGGTGAATGATGGTTTTTGCCCCGGCAACGGCCTTTTCCACGGCCTCGGGCTGGGAGATGCCGCCCCGCACCACTTCCACCCGGTCGCCCCAGTCAGGGGGCAGGGCTTCGTCCGGCAGCACCAGGGCCTTGACTGCCAGGTTCTGCTCCAGCAGCTTGTGAACCACCCGGCTGCCGATGAAACCGGTGGCGCCGGTCACCAGCACGGGCTGGTCCATCTGTTTCGAACTGTTCATGGTGTTCCTCTTTTGTTGGGTAGAATTAAAATTCACCGCAAAGGCGCAAAGGAGTTCCTCTTATGTTGCAATGCCTGCCGCGGCAAAAATTTTTCTGCTTTTCTCCAGCACACTGTTGTCGGCAAAGGCGGTCATGGCCTTGTCGGACTTATAGGGGTCAGATGCGCCGATCTTGTCGGTCTTGTCGTGCCACAAAGGGTTGTAGGCAAGCAGCGCCGACTGAGTGACGCCCAGTTTTTTCAGAAACGCGGCGATATCGGTGATGTTTTTTTCGGTGTCGGTGATGCCCGGAATCAGGGGGGTCCTGGGCAGAAGGGCTTTTCCGTCTTTTTGCGCCTGCGCAAACAGGGTCGCAAAGTTGGCCAGAACCCGGTCGTTGGGAACGCCGCAAAAGGTTTTATGGGCCGACGGGTCGATAATCTTGATGTCAAAATAGATGGTGTCCAGCAGGGGATAGAGCAGAGCTGAAAACCGCTCCATCTCAAACAGGCCGCAGGTCTCTATCAGGGTATGAATATTTTCTCCCTTGAGGGCTGTCAACAGGCCGGCGGAAAAGTCCATAAACAGGGTGGGCTCGCCGCCGGAAAGGGTGACGCCGCCGCCGGACGCGTCAAAAAAAGGTTTGTCAGGCATTACCTTTTCAAGGATTTCGTTGATCGACATGGTTTTGCCCACCTGCTCAAGAGCGCCGGAGGGACAGGTCGTGACACACTCAAAGCAGAGGGTGCACTTGTCTCGGTCGATGTAAAAGGGGTTTGATTTAGACAGGGCCTGTTCCGGGCACACCTCCCGGCAGGTGCCGCAGTCGATGCAGCGGCCCGCATCAAAGGCGACTTCGGCCCCGGCTTTTTTACTTTCCGGATTGTGGCACCAGACACAGGAAAGGGGACACCCTTTGAAAAAGATAACCGACCGGATGCCCGGCCCGTCATCCAGACTGTTGCCCTTGATGTCAAGGACCAGAGGGGTTTGTGTTGTCATGGCATTAATTACAAGAATGTTTTTGTTTTTACACCGCAAAGACGCAAAGAGCGCAAAGGGTTATTTTTCACTTCGCAAAAGGGGGGCGCTGTTTTGCGCGAAAGTGCTCATTTTTCTTTGCGTCCTTTGCGTCTTTGCGGTGTATTCGATTTTAGAATTTTTTCTAATCGCCTTTTTCTGTCACATGCCGAATTCGGCCCGTTCGATCAGTTCGACCTGCATCTCCCGGTTCAGCGAGACAAAATAGGCGTTATAGCCCGATATGCGCACCAGCAGGTTCTGGTAGTTTTCCGGATGCGCCATGGCGTCGCGCAGGGTGTCCGACGACACCACGTTGAGTTGCATCTGCATGCCGCCCAGGCCGGTATAGGCCTTGGTATAGGAGCAGAGGGTGTTCACGGTCTGGGCGTGAGACTCGCCCGGCGCCGGCACCACCTTGACGTTAAAAGCGATGTTGTTGTTCATGGCGGTGGGGTCCAGGCCGGCCACATCGCGCAGGTTGTCTAGAATGCTGCGGGAGGAATGGGGTTCAGGGGTCAGGCCCGGCGTAAAGGCCTTGCCGGCCAGCCGGCCCGACGGCAGGGCACCGGTCAGGGTGCCGAAGGCCACGTGGTTCGACATGGACCAGAATCCCGCGGTATAGGGGCCGCCCCGGTAGTTGGTGTGGGCCCCGAAAATGTCGTGGGCCAGCCGGATGATGCGGTTGGCCATTGCCAGGGCCTCCTTGTCACCGGACCCGAACAGGGGGATTCTGTTTTTGATGATCGCCAGCAGGGCCGGTTCGTTTTCAAAGTTGGCGGCCAGGGCCCGGTGAAGATCACCAAAGGAGACCTGCTTGCCGTCAAACACCAGCTTCTTGATGACCATCATGGAGTCGGTGATGTCGGCAAGACCGATGCAGGCAACGCCCGACGAGTTGTAAAGTGCCCCGCCTTTGGTGACATCCCTGCCTTTCTCCTTTGGCCCCTGGATCAGGGCCGAGATGTAGGGCGTGGGCCGGATCGCCTGATGGGCCTGTCCCAGCAGGTTGTTGTACTCGCAGGTCTGGTCGGCCAGAAACGCAAGCTGGGTTGCAAACGCTTCGAAAAACGACTCAAAGGTTTTGAACGTACCGGCGGTCACGTCCCCGGTTTTGGGACCCAGGTCCCAGCGCATCAGGGGATGGCGCCCGTTGTTCAAGGCCATTTCAAGGGCCGCCACCATGTTGAACATCATGCAGTTGGTGTGGCCGATGTGACGGCCGGAAAGCGTGGGCTCCACGCATCCGGTGGCCGACCAGTCCCGCAGGTGCTCGACCGGGTAGTTGAACTCGGCCAGCGAGGCCATGACCGCCTCGTCATTGTGAATGGAGGGGGTGGCAGCGGTGTTCAGGTTCACTTCGCACAGCCGCGCAAGATAGGTGTCGCTGTTTTTTTCGCGGTTGTACCGGGCATTGACGTTGGGGTCCCGAATGGAGAGCATTTCCGTGACTTTTAGAAAGATGTAGGTCATGTCGTTGACCGCATCCTCGCCATCCGGGGTCACCCCGCCCAGAGTGATGGCCTGGTCCGATGAGCTGCCGCCGAACAGGTAGTTGCCGATGTCCGGAATCAGGGGCAGATGGTCGGTGCAGCGCATGTAGAAGCACCCGACAAGCTCAATGGCGCGGCGAATATAGTCCTGCTGTTCGGCTTCGTTTTTCAGGGCCGCCATGTCCGCCTCGAAATAGGGTTGCAGCCACTGATCCATGCGGCCCAGGGAAAAGCCGGCATTGGTGTTTTCCATGTGAACCCCCACCCAGACGATCCAGATGGCGTTGATCGCCTCGTCCAGGGTGGCGGCCGGGTTTTCCGGCACCTTTCGGCAGATGTCGGCCAGCCGGACCAGCTCTTTTTTGCGGGCCGGGTCTTTTTCCATGCCTGCCAGCCGGTCGGCTTCAGCGGCCAGGTTTTTCCCATAGGCGTTGATGCCCTCCAGGGTCAGCTTCATGGCACGCAGGATGGTGTGCTTCTCCGCGTCCGCCTCGCCGGTGCGGCGAATCTCGGCATCGATTTCCGCCATGATGCCTTTTGTGCCCAGAGAGAGCAGGGTCGGGTAATCAAGAATGGTGTGGGAAAGGGCCACGGTTTTCCACAAAAAGCAGGCGGCAAACCGCTCGTCGAGTTTCTGGCAGTCGGGATAGCCTTTGTTGTCCCGCACCCATTCGCGGAAATTGCGGTTCAGCCAGAAGGGAAACACCTTGTTGTGCAGCACGTCAATGGTGTCCGGGGAAACGTCATAGGGGTTCAGGGGCCTGTGGGGGGCGGTGAGCAGTTCGCCCCAGATCATGGTGCCGTGGGCGTCCGGGTAGAGCACCACGCCGATCTCCTTGGCGGTGGTGGTGCCGGCCACCAGGTCGTTTTCCCGAATGAGGGGTTTGCGTTTTTCCATCAGGTACTTTAAGGCATGGGCCTGGCGAAGCTCAGCCACCCAGGGCTCGCCGTTTCTGTCGGTTTCAAAGCCGTTCTCTTTATACCACCGGGTCAGGATTTCGGGCCGCTCGTGGCAGAGGGCGGGCCGGGTTTTTAAATGAATGTCCAGAAAGGTTTTGAGCCGGGGAAAGTCGTCCAGGCTGTAAGCCGCAAGATAGGGGTCGGCAAGAAACCGCACCCCGGGGTCCGTGGCCGTGGCCGACAGCCGGTCTTTGTGCTTTCTGTTGATGCTTTTTTGGGATGCTTCGGCCGGATCGTAGTCGCGTTTTTCTCTTTTTGCCTCTTTCTGCAGCTTGCCCACCTGTACCTTTTTTAACAGCAGTGACAGGTAGAAATTCATCAGCTGGAGGTAGCCCAGGTTTCCCCGGGTGACCATACGGTTTTCCATGAGGGCCAGCATCAGCTTGTTGGGGGGCTGGGTGGCCGCCTCTTTTACCGCGGCCTCGTCCACAAACACCAGTTGGGCGTCGGGTTTTCCCGGCATTTTTTTAAGGACGCGGACTCGGCCGTTTTCAAACTGAACAGCCTGCTCCACGCTGCCGCTTTCGGTGCGAATGCCGAAGGTAAAGTTGATGGGCCCGTCATCGCACGAAAGGTAACGGTTCAGCGAGGGCCGGAGGTTGAAGTTGACGGCAAAAAACCGGAAAAACAGGTTGGCCAGCATATTGGTCATGCCTTTGCGGGGTTTAGTCATAATTGTGTCTCCGATTAAAGAACAAAGTTTTTCATCACCTGTTCGCTTTGTTACGCTTACTTCCGTTTTCGCTCCAGGCCCTGTTACGAATCCATCAGAACAAGGACTCCCCGGCATCTACGCGCCGTTTGAGCTGCTGCAGAGTGTCGATCAGTTCGGTGGTGCGATGTTTGATAAACATGTCCACATTATCGATCACTTCATGAAAAAGCCGGCTGTTGTGAAGGGTGATCAGGCCATGGAGGTCAGACCAGAACCTCACCACCTGGTGAAGGATAAACCGGTCCCTTTTCACACCATTTCCCGGGATATAGGATTCCAGGGGCTCGACAAAAAGGGCCAGGCATTTTAAGGCGGTCTGTTTTTCATGATGGGCCAGGGGCTCAATGTCGGTGCCCACATAATCGAGGTACTTGGGCGTGTGCAGGTTGAACATGAGGTCGTAGTAGCTGGGATAGGTCAGGCCGAACGTTACATAGCCACGGATCATGGCGCCGAAACGCGCCTCAATGTCGGCATGGGGTCTGGCCCGTTTTGTCAGCAGGGCAAAGAGCTTTTCAAAGCCCCGCACCCGGATCATCAGGTTGAGCTCATCTTTATTGGAATAGTAGTTGTAAAGGGTGGTGGGGGTCACGCCCAGGCGGGAGGCGATCTTGCGAAGGCTCAGGTTTTCAAACCCGTCTTTAATAATGATATCAAGGGCCGTGTCCAGAATCCGCTCACGGGTCTGTTCCACTTCCTGGGGTGTTCTGGGTGCTTTTGGCATTGGGTCTCCATGTTTAAGTAACAATGTTAAGTTAACGGTGTTATTTTTAAAAGTCAAGCTTTTTCAAAAGACGGTCATCCGGTCGTCCACAACAAAGATTAAAATTTCAGTTCGGAAATATTCCCCGGCGACACGGGGCTGCTTTCTGCGCCTTCGAATGTCGTGCCACTCAATCGTTATTTTTCCTTGACAGGGGTATTTGTTTTCACTACATATTCTGAAGGTTTTCGCCTGAACATGCCATGGAATATCCGGGCGGGCTGAATATGCCGTGACCTGTTTGGACGAAAAGAGGTCCGATTCCCGTGTCCCGCGGCGTTGCCCCTGTTGCAGCGCCTTTTACATGGGGTTTACCCGTCGTTGCCCTGTTTCGGGCCGTACGGGAAAACCCGGAACAAGGAGCAACCCATGATCTACGATATTGAATTTGAAACCCTGCCCAGGGAGGCGCTTTCCGCCATTCAGCTTCAGCGGCTGGTATCCACCCTTGAACGTGTTTATGCCACGGTACCTTTTTACCGGGACGGTTTTAAAAAAGCCGGGGTCAAGCCGGCGGACATCAAGAGCCTGGACGACCTGCGGCGCATTCCCTTTACCACCAAGCAGGACCTGCGGGACAATTACCCCTTTGGCCTGTTTACCGTGCCCATGGACAACGTGGTGCGGATTCACGCTTCCTCCGGCACCACCGGCAAACCCACGGTGGTGGGGTATACCCGCCGGGACGTGGATACCTGGGCCACGCTCATGGCCCGTTCACTGGCCGCCGCCGGGGCCTGGCGGGGCGACATCATTCACAACGCCTACGGATACGGCCTGTTTACCGGTGGCCTGGGCGCCCATTACGGTGCGGAAAAACTGGGGGCCTCGGTTATTCCCGTGTCCGGCGGCAACACCCGGCGGCAGGTCATGATCATGAAGGATTTCGGCCCCACGGTCCTGACCGCCACGCCCTCCTATACCCTGCACCTTGCCGAGGTGGCCCAGGAGATGGGCGTCAACTTCAACGACCTGAAATTCAGGGTGGGCGTGTTCGGCGCCGAACCCTGGTCGGAAAACATGCGCCAGGAGATCGAGGCCAAGCTCCACCTGAGCGCCGTTGACATCTACGGCCTTTCCGAGGTGATCGGCCCGGGCGTGGCCATTGAGTGCTGCGAGGCCAAGAAGGGGCTTCATATTTTTGAAGACCACTTTCTTGCCGAGGTGATCGATCCGGTCTCTGGGGATGTGCTGCCTTACGGCGAACAGGGCGAGCTGGTGTTTACCTCCCTGACCAAGGAGGCCTTTCCCGTGATCCGGTACCGCACCCGGGACATCACCACCCTTCATGCCGAGCCGTGCGTCTGCGGCCGTACCCATGTCCGCATGGAGCGGGTCAGCGGCCGGACAGACGACATGCTGATCATTCGGGGCGTCAACGTGTTTCCGTCCCAGATTGAAAGCGTACTCATGGAGATGGAAGAGGTGGAGCCCCACTACCAGCTCATCGTGGACCGGAAAGACAACCTGGACGTGCTCACCGTGAAGGTGGAGGTGGGAGAAAAGCTCTTCTCCGACGAGGTGAAAAAGCTTCAGGAGACCGAGCGCAAGATCGCCCACAACATCAAGGAGCTGCTGGGCGTGTCCGCCGATGTCAAACTGGTGGAGCCCAAGACGATTGCCCGTAGCGAAGGCAAGGCCGTGCGCGTGATTGATAATCGCAAAATCTGATTAAAAGTGTTTAACCATATACGATAAGGGGGAACCATGCGGGTTGAGCAGATTTCCGTTTTTCTCGAAAACAGGACCGGCCGTCTTGCCGAGGTGACATCCATTCTGACCGAAGCCGGAGTGAACATCCGTGCCCTGGCCCTGGCCGACACGTCCGATTTCGGCGTACTGCGCATGATCGTGGATGACAACGAAAAGGCCAAGCGCGTGCTGCGCGACAACGGCCTGACCATTGGTGCCCACGACGTGGTGGCCGTGGAGGTGGAGGACAGGCCGGGCGGACTTCACAGAATTTTAGACCTGCTGGGCAAGGCCGGGGTCAACGTGGAGTACATGTACGCCTTTGTGCGCAACAGCGGCAACAACGCCATCATGATCTTCCGGTTTGATGACACGGACAAGGCTCTGGCCACGCTGACGCAGCACAACATTGCCGTGATCAACGGAAAGACCGTACACACGATGTAGGGGGTGCGGGCCCCGTTTCCCGCCGACAGGTGCGAACATTCTATTTTCTTGACGGATGGAGCGTTTGTTGGCATATTGGGGGGCATAACCGCTGGCAAGAAAAGAGGATTTTCGCCATGCCTTTTCTGACATTGAAGTTCAAGGAAACCATTGTAAACCGTTACAAGCTGGATCCTGAAAAGCCGCTTCACATCGGCAGGCGCAAGACCAATGATATCGTGATCGAAAACCTTTCGGTGTCCGGCCACCACGCCAAGGTGGAGTTTGTAAAGGAGGGCTTTGTACTCACCGACCTGCAGAGCAAGAACGGCACCTATGTCAACAAAAAGGCGATCACCAGCTGCATGCTCAAGGACAAGGACGTGGTCCGCATCGGCATGCACACCCTCATCTACTCAGGGAAAAGCTGATTTCCCCGTCGTCTATCCCTTACCCAGAAAAATTTTTGAATCCACGCTTATGCCCTCGAAATTTTCAAAAGTCACGTCGGTAAAAGCCAGGCCGTATTTCTCCCGAATGCGGGCAAACATTCCCAGGTAGTTGGTCACCAGCCGGTTTTCCCAGGCAAGGCCCAGCTTTTCGGCCCACTGTCGGATGCTCTCTTTGTCGGCCTCGATTTCCAGAAAGTCGCCGTAGGGCAGGGTGTCCAGGCAGAGGACAACCGGTCCTGCCGTAAACGTTTCCCGCCATTTTTCGTAGACCTGCTCCGGCAAAAAGCCCAGTCCGGCAAGAATTTGTTTTGTGTTCTCAAAATCGCTGACCTGGGTTTCAATCTCCCGGTACACCTTGAACTCGGTGTCCGCAATTTCCGGCGGGCTTTTCAAAGTCAGGGTGGCCTGGTTATCCTTTCGCAGCCGCAGCAGCACGTTTCTTTTAATCAGGCTTTTGTCTCTGTCTTCAAACCGGATGTTGGTTTCAAACCGCTCGCCCTGGGAAACCGCGCCCAGGGCCAGAATGCGCTGTCGCACCGCAGCCTTGTCTTCCAGAAAGAATTTGACCTCGATTTCCATGTGGGACATGGTGCTTTCCTATTCGTCGTTTTGACCGTATTTTTGGACCTTCTCCGATTTAGTAGACGCACAGGGTTAAAGGGGTTGTTCTAATCTTTATCAAGGCCCTGTTTCTAAATTTTTGTTACTGCTTTATTGGTCTTCCACAGTAAATTACTATTGTCCAAAAACGTTTTCAATCACGGCAGGACAGATTCCCGGTTGTTTATCCAAATCGAAATCGCTATCGGTATCGGTATCGGTATCGAAATCGAATTGTCTTTACGGTCGTGCCCTCAAAGCGTATCTCCCTTATCCTGTTTATCCGTGTACTTTTCTTGGCGGCAAGAAAAGTACCAAAAGAACCGGCCCGTGCAGCGTGGCCTTCGGCTTCCCTCGCGCAAACGCTTTTTTCGGAGCGGGCAGGAACTCGCCCGCTTCGCGGTGCTCAAACAGCCTGCCCGCTTTTTCCCGAAAAAAGCATTTGTGCTCGGCTGCGCTGCAATGGGCGGTACCTGTCATTGATGCCTCGACGTGGTGTATAAAAAAATGCTTCTCCAGGGGGCGTCAACACTTTGTTTATAGTTTTTTGCTTGATCCCTTGAATCCTTGGCCTCTCCCAAAACCATAGACTGCACTGGGAATTATGCAAGTCGTTTACTACCATTAATCGGGAGATGAACCGTATTTTTTAATATCGGCCGCCAGCTGGCCGCAGGCGGCGGAGATGTCGGCCCCTTTGCTTTGCCGGGTCATCACCGTGTACTGGCGGTCATGAAGAATCTGCTTGAAGCGTTCGATGGCGGCATCATCGGGCCGTTTGAAGGCCGCGCCCTCGTGTTCGTTGAAAGGGATCAGGTTGACCTTGGCCTTGATGGGCCGCAGCAGTTTGACCAGGCGCAGGGCGTCTTTTTCAGAATCGTTGACCCCTGCCATCAGGATATACTCAAAGGTGATCTTGCGCCGGTTGGAAAGGGGATAGGTCCGGCAGGCCTCCAGCAGCACCTCGATGGGATACGTTTTGTTGATCGGCATGAGCATGTCCCGGGTCTTGTTGTCCGTGGCGTTCAGGGAGACGGCCAGGTTCACCGTGGTGGCCAGGCCCAGCGGGGCCATGCGGGGCACCAGGCCCGAGGTGGAGAGGGTGACCCGGCGGGTGGAAAACTGAAGGCCGCAGTCTCCGTCGCAGATGGTGTCCAGGCCGGCGATCACGTTGTCATAGTTGGCCAGGGGCTCGCCCATGCCCATGAGCACGATGTTGGTCAGCCGCTCTTCAGGGCCCAGGGTTTTCAAAGCGCCGAGAACCTGGCCGGTGATTTCCGCCGGGGTCAGGTTGCGGACAAACCCCTTTTTCGCGGTCATGCAGAAGGCGCATCCCTGGGCGCATCCCACCTGGGTGGAGACGCACAGGGTGTAGTGGTCCTCCTCGGGAATCAGCACGCTTTCGATATGCTCGTTGTCGGAAAGCTCAAACAGGTACTTGCGGGTGCCGTCGGCGGACTGCTGTGTTCTGGCAATTTTCAAGCGGCCGATGATAAAAGATTCTGCCAGAAGTGTTCGTACCGGCTTGGAAATATTGGTCATCTGGTCAAAGCTCTCCGCCCGGTGGACAAAGAGCCATTTAAACACCTGGTCGGCCCGGTAGGGGGCGATGTCGTGTGCCGTCAGCCAGTCGGCAAACCGGCCCCGGGTGAGGTTCTGAATCTCCTGTGGTAAAGTGGTGCTATTCATGATGTTTCTTATAATGAATTTTGGCGGCCCTGTATAGTATAAATTTCTTGACATGCCGCCACTAAAATATTAGTTTCAAGGGTTTAGTTTTCAGCCATCCGCTGTGGCAGGTCGCCCGCGGGTGGTTTTTCTTCCCGCTTCCTGTGATGCGGGTCTATCGGGCCGGCCACGCCTGTTTCAGACGGGGCATGGGACCGGCGAAAAAAGGGGTGCAACGGCGAGCATATGTTTGAGAACCTGAGCGACAAGCTGAATTCGGTTTTTAAGAAGCTTAAAGGCCAGGGAACGCTTACCGAGAAGAATATCGACGATGGCCTCAAGGAGGTGCGGTTTGCCCTGCTGGAAGCCGACGTCCACTACCGGATCGTCAAGCAGTTTATCGCCGACATTCGGGAGCGGGCCGTGGGCGCCGATGTGCTGGAGAGCCTGACCCCCGGTCAGCAGGTCATCAAGATCGTTTACGAAGAGTTGACCCGGCTGATGGGGGAAACGCGGCAGGACCTGAACCTGACCGGCCAGGCCCCGGTATCGGTGATGCTGGTGGGGCTTCAGGGCTCCGGCAAAACCACCACCGCCGCCAAGCTGGCCGTTTATCTGAAAAAGCAGGGCAGAAAGCCCTACCTGGTGCCGGCGGACGTTTACCGGCCCGCAGCCATCGACCAGCTCAAAAAGCTGGGCAGCCAGGTCCAGGTGCCGGTGTTTGCTTCGGATCCCGGCATGAACCCGGTGGATATCTGCCGCCAGGCCCGGGTGGCGGCACAGCAGCAGGGATGCAACACGCTGCTGCTGGACACGGCGGGCCGGCTTCACATCGACGAAGAACTGATGGAGGAGCTGGTCGGCATCAAGCAGGCCGTGGCGCCGTCAGATATTCTGCTGGTGGCCGATGCCATGACCGGCCAGGACGCGGTCAACATCGCCCAGTCCTTTAACGAACGGCTGGACATCGGCGGCGTGATCCTGTCCAAGATGGACGGCGACGCCAGGGGCGGCGCCGCCCTTTCCATCAAGGCGGTGACCGGAAGGCCCATCAAGTTCGTGGGCGTGGGCGAAAAGACAAACGCCCTGGAACCGTTTCACCCGGACCGCATGGCCTCCAGTATTCTGGGTATGGGCGATGTGCTTTCGTTCATCGAAAAGGCCCAGTCCGTGGTGGACGAAAAAAAGGCGGCCGACCTTGAACGAAAGCTGCGGAAAAACGAGTTTACCCTGGAGGACTTTCGGGACCAGATGACCCAGATTCGCAAGATGGGCTCCATCGGCGATCTGTTGAAGATGATTCCCGGCATGGGCAAGGTCAAGCAGATGAAGGACATGGAGGTGGATGACGGGCAGCTCTCCCGCATCGAGGCCATCATCAACTCCATGACAGCGGAGGAACGGCGGCGGCATGCCATCATTAACGGCAGCCGGCGGAAAAGAATAGCAAAGGGCAGTGGCACCAGCGTGCAGGAGGTCAACCGGTTGTTGAAGGACTACACGCAGGTGATGAAAATGGTAAAAAAAATCAACAAGGGCGGCATGCGCGGTCTGGGCCGCGGCATGATGCCGTTCTAAGGAGAAAGAAAAACATGGCGGTAAAAATTCGATTGGCAAGATGTGGTCGCAAGAAACGTCCTTTTTATCGGATGGTGGTGGCGGACGAGCGGTATGCCCGGGACGGCCGGTTTATTGAAAAGGTGGGGACCTACAACCCCCTGGTGAACCCGGCGGAGGTCGTCGTGGCAAAGGACCGGATCGAGCACTGGCTGGGCCAGGGCGCCCAGGCCACCCGCACCGTGAAGAGCATTCTGAAAAAAGAGGGCGTTGCGGTCTCATAGATTCTTCGCCCGTGCGTTTCACGTTTGCGTTTTGCGATAAAAATGGTATACTTTCCAGAAGATTAACTTTCACAGCCAGACCAGTGTGTTGTTGACCGTATACGTTGGAGTCGTCTAAACTGCAACGAACACAGCAAGGAGATGCGGCTATGTCCATGAAAGAGTTGATCGAGTACATCGCAAAGGCGCTTGTCGACAACCCCGACCAGGCAGTGGTGACGGAAGTGGACGGCAGCCAGACCTCGGTTCTGGAGCTCAAGGTGGCCAAGGAGGATCTGGGCAAGATCATCGGCAAACAGGGCCGCACGGCCCGTGCCTTGCGCACCATTCTGAGCGCTGCTTCGGCCAAGCTCAAAAAACGCACGGTACTCGAGATCATCGAGTAGCTTTTCCCATGGATAGCAGCGAATTCCTATGTGTGGGCAAAATCGTCGGTGTGCATGGAATTCGCGGCACCGTCCGGGTCTATTCCCACTCCGGTGACATCGCGGAGTTCTCGCAGGGAAACACCCTCTTTCTACGAGGTCCCAAAGGCGACGAGCGGGTTTGTACCATTGAATGGTGCAAACCCCATGGTCGCCATTTTCTTTTGGGGGCACCGGAACTGGGCAGCCGCGAGCAGGCCGCGGCAGTGGTGGGATACGAACTGTTTGCACTGCGCGCTTCCCTGCCGCCCCTTGAGGAGGACACCTATTACTGGGAAGACCTGATCGGCCTGACCGTGTTTGACCAAAAGACCTTGCTGGGCCGTATCACTTCGATTATTCCCACGCCGGGCAACGATGTGTATGTGGTGACCGACGCCGATACCGGGAAGGAGACCATGGTACCTGCCCTCAAGTCCGTGGTCGGGCGGATCGACCTGGCGGCGGGCACCATGCAGGTGACCCTGCCGGAATCCCTGTAGCCCGTATCTTTCATGAATTTTTTCGGCAGGGTTGAATATACAGGGTAGCCCGTATCTTTCATGAAATTTTTGGCATGGGTGAATATCTGGATCAGAAACAGTATATCGTAATAGAAATTACATTTTTTTAAAAACACAAACTGTCATGAACGACTTGAGGCCTTTTGAGCCAATTTTATACCGAAAAATTTCACCCTTCGGGCGAGTCACCTTGACCGCAGTTGCTGTGTTGCGGGACATTCGCGGTAGATTGACTACAGCTTCATGTCCCGCGCCTTGCACCTGCGGCCAAATCAACTCGTGAAATATACGGGTAGCCCGCATATTTCATGAAATTGAAATGTTTGGCCTTGCACAGGCGGGGCTTGCGGAATATTCAGACCGGTCCGGAAGGCCGGACAAAAAAGGCATGCCATGAACTTTACGGTGGTGACGATTTTCCCGGAGATGGTGGATGCCTTTTTCCAACACGGTATTGTCCGGCGGGCCCTTGAAAGCGGCACCATCTCGTGTCGAACCGTGGACATCCGGGACTATACAAAGGATCGCCACCGGACGGTGGATGACCGGCCTTACGGCGGGGGCAGTGGCATGGTGATGAAACCCGAGCCCCTGGCAGCGGCTATTCGGGATGCCAGAGACGCCCATCCGTCGGCCCGTACCGTGCTGCTGACGCCCCAGGGCCGGGGGTTCACCCAGGAGTCGGCCCAACACCTGGCCGAAGCCGCCGAAGACCTGATCCTGGTGTGCGGTCGTTATGAGGGTATTGACGAGCGGGTCTGCCAGGGACTGATTGATGATGAGATTTCGGTGGGCGATTATGTGCTCACCGGCGGCGAGGTGCCGGCCATGATCGTCATTGACGCGGTCACCCGCCTGATTCCAGGGGCACTGGGCGGCGAGGACTCGGCGGAAAAGGAGACGTTCCAGCAGGGCCGCGTCGAGCACGCCCACTACACCCGACCCCCGGTATTTGAGGGGGAACCGGTGCCAGAGGTCCTGCTTTCCGGCAACCATGCCCGAATCGAAGCATGGCGGCTGGAAACGTCCCTGGTCCGCACCCTGCTCAAGCGGCCGGACCTGCTGCTGGAAAGAGGGTTGACCCCGGAGGAAAAAAAGGCACTCAAAGCGTGGTGCCGGAAGGTTGAAACCCTTGTCGCCGAGTAGCCCGGTCAGCCTGTACATTGCGCTGGTACACCACCCGGTCCTGGGCCGGCAGGCGGAGACCATTGCCTCGGCCGTGACCAACCTGGATCTGCACGATATTGCCAGGGCCGCGAAAACTTACGGCGCGGCCGGTTATTTTGTGGTGACACCCCTGGAAGACCAGAAGCGGCTGGTCAAACGGATCATCGCCCACTGGACCGACGGGAGCGGTGCCCGGTACAACCCGCTACGGGCTGAGGCGTTTGCGCTGATGCGGGTGTGCGACACCCTGGCCGACGCAACGGCCCTTGTGACCGCGGATACCGGCAAGGCCCCCCTGGTGGCGGCCACCACGGCCCGGCCCCATGCGGGGGCGGTGACCATGGAATATTTAAAGGACCGGCTCAAAGTGTCTCCGGTGCTACTGGTGTTTGGTACTGCCTGGGGCCTGGCGCCGTCGGTTCTGGAACAGGCCGGCTGCGTGCTGGAACCCCTGGCCGGAAAAAGTGCATATAATCATCTTTCTGTGCGGTCGGCTGTGTCGATAATGCTGGACAGACTGGCAGAAGATAGGGTATAAAGGCGGGTCAACGTCGGTTTCCGCATGTGCGGGAACGGCCAAATATAAGGTTTTTTGGAGGAAAACATGGAAGCGATCAAACAACTGGAAAAAGAACATATGCGGTTGGACCTGCCGAATTTTGTGTCCGGCGACACGGTCAAAGTGCATGTGAAGATCAAGGAAGGTGAAAAAGAGCGGATTCAGGTCTTCGAGGGCGTGGTGTTGAGACGGCACAACGGCTCCAAGTCCACCGCCGCCACCTTTACCGTTCGGAAAACATCCTTCGGCATCGGCGTGGAGCGGATTTTTCCCCTGCACTCCCCCTCCATCGACAGGATCGAGGTGGTGAAAAGAGGCCTGGTGCGCCAGTCCCGGATTTACTATTTCCGCAAGCTGACCGGCAAGGCGGCCAAGATTCAGGAAAAGCGGGACAGGTAGGTTCCAGTGTTGGACCGCCGGATCGGGTGTTTCTGTTTTCCGGGTACGGACCGATTCATGAGAACATACGAGGACAGGGCCAGAAACGACGGATTTTCCATCATCGCCGGTCTTGACGAGGCCGGCCGCGGGCCCCTGGCCGGCCCGGTGGTGGCCGCCGCTGTCGTGTTCCCGGACGATTATATCAACGACCGGATCACCGACTCAAAGAAACTCTCCGCAAAAAAACGGGCGTCCCTGTATGAGGATATCTACAGGGACGCCCTTACTGTTGGCATCGGTATTGTCGATGCCGTTGAAATTGACCGCATCAACATTCTTCAGGCCTCCCTGCTGGCCATGGCCATGGCCGTTGAAAATCTTTTTCCCCAGCCCGACTTTCTGCTGATCGACGGTACCTTTACCATTCCCCGGCCGGTTCAGCAGCGCCCCATTGTCAAAGGCGACAGTGCCAGCATCTCCATTGCCGCCGCCTCCATCGTGGCCAAGGTCTCCCGGGACAGCCTGATGGATCGCTACAACCTCGACTATCCCGAGTTCGGGTTTTCACAGCACAAGGGCTATCCCACAAAAGCCCATCGGAGCGCCATTCTTCAATACGGCCCCACGCTCATCCACCGGGCCAGCTTTACGGTCAGGCCATAACACCTTTCCATCAAAATCGTTATCGGAATCGATGTGGCCGAAGGCTTCAGGCTTCCAATAGAATCGGCCTGCTCCGAACACCGGCCGGGCTAACCCGGACATTTCACGGGTTGATTTGACCGCCGCTGCCTCACACCAGACGTTTGGAATCAAGCTTCCTGTTGATAAGCCTTGTATTTTCATGATATGCGTGGGCCGTTAAGCTCTCTTTAACACGTCGGCATTCGGGAAAAAATGAAAAACGATTTTCTGTCTGAAAGCGCGCCACTGGCCCACCGTGAGTCGCAAGCCCTGTGTAACGGGTGTGGCTGGTACCACGGGGCCTGGCAATATCTTCGCATGCTCGGCATTGTGTCGCCACCCTACCTGCAGAATGATTTTTACCGTAACGCCATAGCGCCGCTGGCGGCATCCGGCGATTACCGGCGGGTGTGCATTTCCGGGGCCACCGACTATGCCATGGCCGACACCATTCTCGACTTGTGGCCTCTGCCGGAGGGAGCACCGGCCATTATCGTGGTGGACCACTGCCCGACCCCGCTTTTTTTGAACCGCTGGTATGCGGACCGGGTGGGTGTAAAAATAGACACGGTGTGCCAGAGCATGCTTGACTACCGCAACGACGACTGTTTTGACCTGATCTGCACCCATTCATTTTTCGGTTTTTTTGCCCCGGCACAGCGATACGATCTTATTCGTAACTGGCACCACCTGTTGCGGCCCGGTGGCCGGGTGGTGACATCGAACCGGATACGCCCCATGGCCGGTGAGCGGGTCGGATTTTCCGGGCCGCAGTCGGAAGATTTTATCGGCAGGGTGCTGAGCGCGGGGCGGGACCTGGAACGGCTTGATCTTTCCCGGGAGGAGTTGAGAACGCTGGCACAGACCTATGCGGAAAATTATTTTTCTTATCCTGTCACCTCGGCTGAAGATCTCCGGGATATGTTCGGCGCCAGCGGGTTTGTTCTGGAACATTTTGAGGTCACAGGCAGGGAGAACCGGGAGTCCGGTCCGCCATCCACGCAGGGAAAGTCCATGCGTGTGGATATTGTGGCGGTAAAACCTGATTGATTGAAAGGCTAAAAGGTCTTAGCCCGAATATTTCATGAGGAGTAGACTTCAAGCGTTTTTTCTTACTCGTACTCGTACTCTTGATCGTGATCAAATAAATTCTGGTACATTGAGAGCAAGAGCACGAGTAAGATTAAGAGCAAGAGGAAGAGAAAGAATGGGGGAAAGATGTCTTGAAATATAAACAGTTGTCTTCAAACCAAAGGAAAGAACAATGAACCTGAAACATTTTTTTATTTGCATGTGTCTGGTTCTGTGTGCCACGGCGGCTGCGGCCGATGTGGAAGATTTTTACCGGGGCAAAACCATGGACCTGGTGGTGGGGTACGGTCCGGGCGGCGGCTTTGACACGCTGGCCCGGCTGATCGGCCCGGAAATCGAAAAACGGACCGGCGCCACCGTGGTGGTGAGAAACCTGCCGGGCGGCGGCGGGGCCGTGGCCCTCAACCAGGTGGCCAACGGTAAGCCCGACGGGCTGACCCTGATGCTGGTCAACGGCCAGGCGGCCGCACTGGCCCAATTAATGTCGCAGGAAGCGGTGCGGTATGACCTGACCACCACACCCACCATCGGCCTGGTCTGTCCCGAACCGTCAGTGGTGCTGGTCGGGAAAGATTCGCCGTACAAAAGCATCGACGACATGCTGCATGCAAAGCAGCCGGTCAAATGGGCCGCCGGCAGCAAAATCGACAACATGGCCGACGTGGAGGCCTGTTTTTCTGAAGCGCTGGGGCTCAACGCCAAAATCATCATCGGCTATAAAGGCAGCAACGAAGCGGCCCTTTCCACCATGCGGGGGGAGACGGACGCCATTGCCATCAGCGCAACGTCAGGGAAAAAGTTCTCTCAGGACGGGCGGCTGGTGCCCCTGGCGATCCTGGCCTGGCAGCACAGCAGTGTGCTGCCAGGCGTGCCCACGATTTTTGAAGTGGTGGAACTCGACGATGCCCATGCATGGTGGATTGACTTTCGGGCCGGCATTTCCGATATCGGCCGGTACCTGGTCACCACGCCGGGTACGCCGCCGGAAAGGGTGTCGTACCTGGTGTCTGTTGTAAAAGAGATCCTGACGGACCCGGCGTTTATCGAGTTTGTAGAATCCAAGAAGGCGCTGATTGAATACGCCGAGGTGCCGCAGACCGACCGCTTAATCGAAAAGACGTTAAAGTCATTGGATAAAGACCAGGTGGAGCGGGTCCGGCATGTGTTGCTTGAGAAATACTACTAATGACGGCTTCGTAAAAAGCCCAATTTCTGCGTTGCGCTTCACCCCTCGTCACTGCGGCGTACGACAAGTACGCCTCATTCCTCGGGGTTTGCGACGCCTTGAACTTGAACTTTTTACTTTGCCGTCTTTTCCTGACTTTTTACGATGGCATCACTAATGTTTGAGCAGGTTGTTGCAGCGACGCATCTGATAGCCACGCCGGCCACCCTTTCGGTCATGCTGCTGGGCATTGCACTGGGGGTGTTTTTCGGAATCATGCCCGGCATCGGGGGGCTGACCGCCCTGGCCCTGCTGCTGCCGTTTATTTATGACATGGACGTAACCACCGGGCTCTGTTTTCTGGTGGCCACCCACGCGGCCATTGACGCGGGCGGCGTGGTGACGTCTATCATGATGGGAATCCCCGGCTCACCGGCCAATGCCGCTGTAATTGAAGACGGGTTCGCTCTGCGGAAAGAGGGCAGGGGGCTGTATGCCGTGGGCGCGGCCCTGACCGCCTCGGTGGCCGGTGGCCTTTTCAGCGCCGCCCTGCTGGTGGTGCTGCTGCCCGTACTCCAGACGGTTGTGCTCTCTTTCGGCTCACCGGAAATTTTTCTGATCGTTCTGACCGGCCTCACCTACGTGGCCGTGCTGGGCCGGGGCTCCACCGTTAAGGCCTTTGTTGCGGTGGGGGTGGGGGTGTTTCTCTCTTCGGTCGGTTACCAACGTATTACCGGCGAGCCGCGATTGTGGTTCGGCATCGAGTATCTGCTGGACGGTGTGCGCCTGATTCCCCTTGTCCTGGGCCTGTTTGCCGTCCCGGAGATCGTCAACCTGCTTGTGGCGAAAAAAAATATCAGTGATGAGAACGAACACCGGGAGTCTCTGCGTCAAATGTGGCCAGGGGCGATGGAGGTGGTCAAGCGCCCCCTGCTGCTGATCAAATCGTCGGTGATCGGCATGGTGATCGGCATCATTCCCGGCGTGGGCGGAGAAACCGCGCCGTTTCTGGCCTACGCCTCGGCCAAGAGAACCTCGGATGAAAGAATAGTGGGTGTTATTGCGCCGGAAAGCAGCAACAACGCCAAAGAGGGCGGCGCCCTGGTGCCGACCCTGGCCCTGGGCATTCCGGGAAGCGCCGGCATGGCCATACTGATGAGCGGTTTTTTGATCCTGGGGATCGACCCCGGCCCGAAATTTATCAACCAGCATATGGATATTGCACTGGGACTGGTCTTTACACTGGCGATCACCAACGTGATCTCAGCCCTGATGGTGCTCCCCCTGGCTTCCTATGTGGCAAAGATCATCAGGATTCAGGGTGTCATACTGGCGCCGGTCCTTTCGGCTCTGGTGATCTTCGGCACCTATGCGTCAAACCATAATCTCTACGACGTGGCCGCCCTGTTCGTCTGCGGCCTGATGGGCATCGGCATGCAGCGGTTTTCATTCAGCCGGCCGATCCTGATCCTGGGTTTTATTCTGGCCCCGATTATTGAAACCTACCTGCATATATCCATCCAGGCCTACGGCATGCAAATGTTCACAAGGCCCATTTTTCTTGTTCTGCTGGTGTTACTGGTGTTGAGCTGCATCGGCCTGAGGAAAAAAAGGAATTGATAGCCTCGCTGCAGCGTCAAAGATGGCGTGAGGAAACCCGTCAGTAGAGCATATACCGGGGAGACCCTGATTAATCGCTGAACAGGAGCATCGTCGCCACATGGATTTATTAAAACACCCGATTGTCCAGATGGTTGTCCGGCGCCCAGCCATCCAGGCCGGCCTCCTTCTTTTTGTCGCCGTGCTGGTATACCTGCCGGCAATGCAGGGTGGTTTTGTCTGGAACGACGACACGTTTGTTTATGAGAATGCTATGATCAAAGCCGAAGACGGTCTTCGCCGGTTCTGGATGTCGACCGAACCGCCCGACTACTTCCCCCTGACGTCCACTGCCCTGTGGCTGGAATGGCGGCTGTGGGGCATGGATGCCATGGGCTATCACGTGGTGAACCTGTTTTTTCATCTTGTCAGTCTGCTGCTGATATGGCGGATCCTGCTGCGGCTGAAGATCCCCGGCGCCTGGCTGGCCACCCTGATTTTTGCCGTTCATCCGGTCAATGTCGAGGCAGTGGCCTGGATCACCCAGCACAAGAGCACCATCCCCCTGATATTTTACTCGGGCAGCATTCTGTTTTACCTCAACTACGAGGAACGGAACCAATGGAGGTGGTACGCCCTCTCCCTGGTCTGCTTCCCGCTGGCCCTGCTCGCCAAGACCAGTGTGGTGATGCTGCCGTTTGTTCTTCTGGGATGCATCTGGTGGCAACGGGGGACGATTGGTCGCCGGGATATTGTGCGGATTCTGCCCTATTTTTTTGTCGCATTCATCTTTGGCCTGATCACCATCTGGTTTCAGTACAACAGCTCTATCGGAGACGACATCGTCCGCACGGACTCTTTCCTGTCCCGCCTGGCCCTGGCCGGATGGACCGTCTGGTTTTATCTTTATAAGGCCCTGTTGCCCTTAAAAGTGATATTTGTCTACCCCCGCTGGTCGATTAATGAATACAGCCTCCTTCCCTATTTACCGGATATGGCCCTGGTGCTGCTGCTGGGCCTTTTCTGGAAATACCGGACCGGCTGGGGCCGTCCGTTTCTTTTCGGCGTAGGCTACTTCGTGGTGACTCTGTTCCCGGTGATGGGGTTTTTTAACATCTATTTCATGCGATACTCCCTGGTGGCGGATCACTGGCAATACCAGTCCATCATCGGCATTATCGCCCTGGTAACAGGGCTGGGCGTCTATGGCTGGCGCCGCCTGAAACGCCCGGCCACACAACGCGTGATGCTTGTTCTGACCCTCATCATCATCGGCCTGTTGAGTGCCCAGACCTGGCGGCAGGCACGGGCCTATAAAAACTCGGAAACGCTGCTCCTGGACACGATCAGTAAGAATCCGGGCTCCTGGATGGCCCACTACAATCTGGCGCACCAGTACCAGGAAGAAGAACGATTTGAAGAAGCTTTGGATCATTATTATACCGCCCAGAACCTGTTGTCCGACAATGCCGATCCGATGAACAATATCGGTAACATCATGCTGGCCCAGGGAAAGGCAAAGGCCGCCGTGGAAAGTTTTAAGAAGGCACTGACCATCAAGCCCGACTTCGCCGAAGCCCACTATAACCTGGGCGTCGCCCTGATGGACATGAACCGTCTGCCCGAGGCCGCGCATCATCTGAGTGTCGCCATCCAGCTGGACCCGGGCAACGCCAGGGCGCACAATAACATCGGCAACGTCCTGGCCCGCCTGGGCCAACCCTACCAGGCGCTGCCCCATTACCAGGAAGCCTTGAGGCTGGATCCCGGATTTGATGCCGCTCGCAAAAATATGGGTATTGTCCTGCAGCAGATACAAATGCAGAAACAGGCCGGCGGTCCCGCTGCCCCGGCTGGCGCGCAATAGGAAAGACCCCTTTTCTCCCCGTCACCCCGGTCCCTGGAATGTAGGGGCGGCCTCCTGTGGCCGCCCGAATGATGGGCAAATCCCTGTGGTTGCCCCTGCACTGTTTTGTCCCGCGCCGTGCATCTGCGGCCAAATCAACTCGTGAAATATCCGGGCTGCAGGACCGGCAGGCAGGCCCGGAGTGACGGAAGAGGGGCAGGGTCGCGCCCGGCATGACGAACGCGAGGGAGTGTATGGATCGTGTTCTTACACCTCGGAGAAAAACAGGTCAAACTTGAAGTTTGCAGGCTTTTCAATGGTGTCCACATATTCAAATTTCACCCGGAAGGGGTAATCGGCCCGCTGCTGTATGATGGCCGTGACGGCCTGCTCGTCCGCTGCGATGATCGGCGCTTTTACGACCAGCCGGACGGCCAGCAGGTCGATCTGTTTTTGAACGATCTGAATCTGGTTGATCTTTTCGGCGCAGGGCCACTGCCGCATGCCGAAAGAGGGCCACCGGGTGGTGCCGTCCGGCATTTTCATCATGTTGCGCTGCCGCCCCATGATTCGTTTTAATACCGGCAGGCCCCGTCCGCAGGGGCAGGGCGCTCCCACCTGAGCGTAATCAAGAATCTCGTAGCGGATCATGGGCGTGGCAAAATTGTGAAGGTCGGTGATCACGACCCGGCCGATGTCACCGGGCCGGCAGGGGTTGCCGTGGTCGTCTAAAACCTCCAGCAGCACCCCTTCGGACATCACATGATAATGTTCATGGTCGGGGCACTGAAGGGCCATATAGCCGATCTCCATGGAGCTGTACATGTCCTTGACTTCCACGTTCCAGGCCTGCCGGCAGAGATCCCGCAGCTCGTCGGAGACGGTTTCCCCAAAGGTCCGGACCTGCCCCAGGTCCGGCAGGAGAAGGCCTGCCTCGAGACATCTTCTCGCCATTTCCCGTATGTTGGAGGGGTAGCTCAGGAGGTAATAGATCCGGTGTTTTTGCAGCCACTGAATCTGGGTGTCAATGCTCTCTTTTATATTCAAGCGGGCCGCCGGCCCCGTGGAAAAAACCCGGCTGACCGCCGGGCCCCAGCGGGCCTCGTCCCGGTTTTCCACCCCTACACGGATTTCGGCATAGGGCCTTGAAAAATCCCGCTTATGCCACAGGTGGTCCCGCAGGGAAAAAGCCATCCAGAAGAACTGGGAGACGCTGGTGGAATAAATCTGAATGGGCCGGCCGGTGGAGCCGGAGGACCTGGCAACCCCGATCCGGCCATGTCCCTGAGGAACAGCGGTGCTGGTCATCTCTTTGATTCGGGACTGGATGTCCGCCCGCTGCAGCAGGGGGATGTTTAAAAACATTTCCGGCGTGATTTTCGTGCGACCGTCAATGCCTGCGGCTGTCAACCGGTCGTGGTAGAACCGCGTGGACAAAACAGCATGACGCACCAGCCGGTTGACCTGGCGGAACTGGTGCGTTTTCAGCGCTTCGGAAGACCACCACTGGGACCGGTCCAGTTGATACATGACGGAAAGCCGGGCCGATGCTTCGGGTGACGGCAGGGCCGGCCAGGATATGCCGGTGATGGTTGACTGGGGTATGGCGTCCATGCGTTTCGGTTTTCGCTCTTCCTGAGTACGATTCTATCCTGTGCTGAATTTCTGCCACCATACCACAACAGAGACATTTTTTGCATGGCCAATCGATATATGGTATGGATGATCATGCTCAATCAACGCCAGCGGTATGGCCGCCAGGGGGAGCAGGCGGCCGAGCGGTTTTTAAAAAAAGAGGGCTACACCATTGTGTGTCGCAACTATCGCACGCCAGTGGGCGAGATCGACATTATCGCGAGGGACAGGACCACACTTGCGTTTGTCGAGGTCAAGGCCCGGCGGACGGAGAGCTACGGCAGCCCCCGGTTGAGTATTACAAAGGACAAGCAGCGTAAAATCACCCGGGCGGCCTTGTGGTACCTCAAGGAAACCGGGCAGGCCGGGGCCAGTGCCCGGTTTGACGTGGTGATTGTGCAGGGCCCGGACAATGCGGTGGAACTGATCAGGAACGCGTTTGAAGCAAACTTGGCGGCTTCGTAAAAAGCCCAATTTCTGCGTTGCGCTGCATTCACTCGTCACTGCGGCGTACGCTAAGTACGCCTCATTCCTGGGAACTTGCGCGCCTTGAACTTGAACTTTTTACGAAGCCGCCTGGATTTTGACTTTTTACGATGGCATCAATTTTGGCGTAGTTTAATTTAATTTTATAGAAAAAACAGGTATATCTGACAAAAGCAGGAAAAGGAGGCAACCATGGCAAGCACGGTCTTTTTTGTCGATCTGTCGGCAAGCTACAAGGAGAATCTCGTTCAGAAACTGGGCAGGCTGGTGGAAGCCGCGGGCCTGAGCAAGGTGGTGGCCAAGCGGGATCTGGCCGCGGTCAAACTCCATTTCGGCGAGCTGGGCAACACGGCCTACATCCGGCCGGTGTTTCTGCGAAAGATCGTTGATCTGGTCAAAGGCCAGGGCGCCGTTCCGTTTCTGACCGACGCCAACACCCTGTATGCGGGCGCGCGCAGCGACGCGGTCCACCATCTGGAAACCGCCGTCCACAACGGGTTTGCCTATTCCGTGGTGGGGGCACCCCTGATTATTGCCGACGGGCTGAGGGGGAAAACAGAGGTGGCCGTGAAGGTCGGCGGCAAGCGGTTTGATGAAGTCTATATCGGCGCCGAGATCGTCCGGGCCGATGCCTTTATATCCGTGGCCCATTTCAAAGGGCATGAGCTGTCCGGGTTCGGCGGCGCCATCAAGAACACGGGCATGGGGTGCGCCTCCCGCAAGGGCAAGCTGGCCCAGCACTCCACCCTTTCCCCCAAGGTAAAGGCCAAAACCTGCATCGGCTGCGGCGACTGCGTGGCCCATTGTGCCCAGGGGGCCATCCGGCTGGTGAAGGAAGGGGAGGCGAAAGAGAAAAAAGCCGTTATCAATGAGGAAAAATGCGTGGGCTGCGGCGAGTGCATCGTGGTCTGTCCCACCGGATCGGTGCAGATCCAGTGGAACCAGGCCGGCCCGGCTTTTCTGGAAAAGATGGTGGAATACACAGTGGGTGTGCTCAAGGGCAAGGAGAAAAAGTCCCTGTTTGTCAATTTTATTACCGATGTCTCCCCGGCCTGTGACTGCTTCCCTTATAATGACGCGCCCATGGTGCGGGACATCGGCATTCTGGCCTCCACCGATCCGGTGGCCATCGACCAGGCCTGTGCCGACATGGTCAACGCCGAACACGCCCTGCCGGGATCGTGCCTCAAAAGCAACCGGGAAGCAGGGGAAGACAAGTTTCGCAGTGTCTATCCCCATGTGGAGTGGGAAATTCAACTGGATTACGCGGAAAAGCTGGGCCTGGGGACCCGGAAGTACAAGATTGAAAAATTATAGGGAAACGATTGTGCCCGCCGGGAGAAACGCGGAATTCCCATAAAGAGCGGTCCGGCAACAGGTAGTGTGATCACTCACATCAACGTCTATTGAAGGAGACAAAGTCATGGAACCCTATATTGAGAAAATTATAGAACTGGCGAGGGTGTTTGGCGTTAAACTGATTGTTGCCCTGCTGATTCTGGTGATAGGGCGCTGGGCCGCGCAAATCGTTGAAAAGGTGGTTTCAAAACTCATGGGCCGCCGCGGCGTGGACCCCACCATAACCTCGTTTGTGTCCCATCTGGCCTATTTCCTGCTGCTGGCCTTTTTTGTGGTGGCCGCCCTGGGGCAACTGGGTATTCAGACCGCATCCTTTGTGGCCATCATCGGTGCCGCCGGCCTGGCTGTGGGCCTGGCCCTTCAGGGGTCTCTGGCCAATTTTGCCGCCGGTTTTCTGATGATCATCTTCCGGCCTTTCAAGGTGGGTGATTATATTGAAGGCGGCGGTACCGCCGGCACCGTTGAAAAGATTCAGCTTTTTACCACCCAGCTGGCAACCCCGGACAACAAGACCATTATCGTTCCCAATGCCAAGATGACCGACGACAAAATCGTCAACTGGTCCATGAAGGGCACCCGCCGGGTGGACATGACGTTCGGCATCGGATACGGAGATGATATCGACAAGGCCAGAAAGATCATTGTCGACGTGCTGGCCAGCGACAACCGCATTCTCAAGGAGCCGGCGCCCCAGATATCCATTGCCAACCTGGGAGATAGCAGCGTGGACTTTACGGTGCGGCCCTGGGTCAATGCCGGGGACTACTGGGGCGTCTTTTTTGACATAACCGAAAAAGTAAAAAAGGCCTTTGACGAGCAGGATGTTTCCATTCCCTTCCCCCAGCGGGATGTGCATGTGTATCAGCACACAACATGATTTGACGAAAAGCCGGGGCGATACGGTTTCGTGCCGGCAATATAAACCAATCCGCAACACAAGGAGCAGCAAGAATGTCAAGAAAAGCAGGAAGAACGGTAATGGCAATTGCATGCGTGTTTATTCTGAGTGCCGGCTTGGCCTGGGCCGGTCCCAACATGAAGCCCGGCAAGTGGGAAATCACCACCACGACTGAAATTCCGGGCATGGGATCGCAGTCCTTTACCCATGTTCAGTGCATCACCGAAGAGGACGCGGTGCCCATGGACAAGGAACAGTCCAAGGATTGTGAAGTTAAAGACATGAAGGTGAGCGGCAACACCGTGTCCTGGAAAATTGTCTGCAAGGGCGAGGGCGGAAAGACCGAAGGGACCGGCAAAATCACCTACAGCGGCGATACCATGAACGGCACCATGGAGACGTATGTGCCGGAAAACAACATGCGAATCAAGAGCACTATGAAAGGCAAGCGCCTGGGCGCCTGTGACGGCGCCGCCACCACGGCCCCGACTGTTTCAAAACCGGTCGCCAAACCCAAGGGAAATGTGATCGAGGAGACCGCCACCAGCGACAAAACTCAGGCCGGCATCGATGAGGCGGGAAAAGCAGTAGGCAATTTTTTCAAAAAGTTTAAATAGTTTCCATACCATAAATGGCCTTTTTCCGCAATCTCTGCGTCAAACTGCGGGCTTCCTTGTGCGGCGTACAACAGTACGCCTCCGCGTCAGCCCTTGTTTTCCTTGATCTTGCGAAAAAATTCTCTTTTCTGGATTGGAAGCCTTTGTCGTATCCTCATAATCAATGGATGGATACTAAATAGACGGCTTCGCCCCGGCTTTTACGTTTCAACCCACGATAAACAGAAGGAGCCGCGGAAAATGAAATTCCTGGTCATCGGCGGGGACGCGGCGGGCATGAGCGCCGCCAGCAAGGCAAAACGCAATGACAGCAGCATGACGGTTACGGTGCTGGAAAGAAGCCATGACGTTTCCTACAGCGCCTGCGGCATGCCTTACAACATCGCGGTGCCGGAAAGGGCCATTGAAGACCTGGTGGTCCGCCAGGCCCGGGTGTTCCGGGAAAAGCAGGGCATTGACCTGATCACCGGTCACGAAGCCACGGCCATCGACCCGGCAAAAAAGCGGGTCTTCGGCACCACGGACCAAGGCGTCTCCTTTGAAATGGCCTATGACAAGCTCCTGATCGCCACCGGCGGGTCGGCCATTGTGCCTGATCTACCGGGGTTTGACCTGCCCGGTGTCATGGTGCTAAAGAACCTGGACGACGGCCGCCGGCTCAAGGCCTACATGGCAGCAAACGGCGTCCGGCGGGTGGTGATCGTGGGCATGGGGTATATCGGTCTTGAGATGTGCGAGGCCCTGGCGGAACGGTCGGTGGCCGTTGAGATGATCAAGCCGGGCAAAGGCTTTCTACCCTGGCTGGGGGAACCCTTGTCCGACGTGGTCCAGCAGGAGGTGGCGTCAAAGGGAGTGAAACTGCACATCGGCTGCGAGGTCCACCGGATCGAAAAGCGCGGGCCGGGCCTTGCCGTGATCTGCGACCTGGGGCAGCTGGAGGCGGACATGGTGCTGGTGGCCATTGGGCTTTCGCCCAACAGCGATATGGCCGGGGCCGCGGGCCTGGGGCTGAGCGTGAAAAATTCCATTGCCGTGGACCGCACCCTGAAGACCTCCGATGACCATATCTACGCCGCCGGCGACTGCGCCGATGCCTACCATGTGGTTACGGGCGAAAAAACCTTTATTCCCCTGGCCCTGCGCGCCAACCGGGCCGGGTGGGCCGTGGCGGACAATATTCTCGGCGCCCGGGTGGAACTGGACGGCGTGGCCGGTACCGCCGTGTTCAAGGTGTTTGACCTGGAGGTTGCCCGCACCGGACTGTTTCCCAAAGAGGCGCAGCAGGCCGGGTTTGACCCGGTGGAGGTGGTGATTGAAAGCCGCTCCCGGGCCCACGCCCATCCCGGTGCCACGCCGATTCATGTACGCATGATCGGGGACCGGAAAACCGGCCGCCTGCTGGGAGCCCAGATGGTGGGCAAAGAAGGCGCGGCCCACCGTATCAACGCGGCGGCCGTTGCCCTGCACACCCGCATGACCGTGGCCTCCTTTAGCCAGACCGATCTTGCCTATGCCCCGCCTTTCGGCCCGGTGTGGGATCCCCTGCTGACCGCAGCCACCCAGCTGCTCAAGAAGATCGGATAGTAACCAATCGCTATCGAAATCGGGATCGGGATCGGGATCGAAATCGAGGCAAGGACTTTTTACAACAGGTAAGAATGTAGCGGCGGCCTTCAGGCCGCCATACGGCCGGCCGGTAAAGAAATACAGGCCTCTTTTAATGGAAGCCTGAAGGCTTCCGCTACATTGGCCAACGAGATTAGTCGGAATGTAGCGGCGGGTGGCACGGGCAAAGCCGCTTTCGGCTTGCCCGTGGATGTTTTTGAATGTCCGGCCTTTCACGGGGAACCTTTGGTTTGCCCGTGGCACCCTGTGGCTGGTATTATCCCGTAAGAGTTGCAGTCTGCCACTCGGGAGCGCCGCACCCCAGTGCGGCTGAACCCCTTGCCGACTGCCGAAGAGAGGTCTTTTGATGGGGCACTTCGGCAGTATGATCGTTGTTACAAATCACAATCGAAATCGGAATTCGATCCCGATCCCGATAGCGATCCCGATTTCGATTTGGAAAGGAAGGGAAAATCAATGATTACAAACAAGCGGTATGGGGCTGTCTTTGCCATCTGCCTGCTGTTGGTGTTTACGGGCTGTTCGTCGTTGCAGCCCAAAGACACCGTCACCCAGGTCTCCACCATTGACGCGCTTTTGACCGGGGCCTACGACGGCAGCATGACCTGCGGTGAGCTGGTGAAGCACGGCAATCTGGGCATCGGCACCTTTGACCGGCTGGACGGAGAGATGGTGCTGGTGGATGACACGGTTTACCAGGTCAAGGCAGACGGCAAGGTCTATAAAGTGGATAACTCCCTGACCACCCCCTTTGCCGCGGTGTGCCGTTTTTCTCCGGAGCAAGCGGTCGGTTTTGAACCCAATGCAGGTTATGAACAGGTCCGGACCGCGGTGGACCGGGTTGCGCCCAACACCAACCTGTTTTGCGCCGTGGATATTACCGGCACTTTTACACGCATGCACACCCGCAGCGTGCCCGCCCAGACCAAACCTTACCCGCCCCTGGCCCAGGTCACCAGCCATCAGCCCGAGTTTGTCATGGAAAACGTGTCGGGCCGGATCGTGGGCTTTCGAAGTCCGGCTTATGTCAAGGGTATCGGGGTGCCCGGCTATCATCTGCACTTTATCAGTGATGACCGGACCCAGGGCGGCCATATTCTGGATTTCGAGATGGCCAAAGGTGCCGGGGCCGTGGATGTGTGCGACCGGTTTCTGCTGCTGCTTCCCGGCAAGGATGCCATGTTCGGGGCGGCCGACCTCTCCGTGGATCGGGCAAAAGAGCTGGAGGCTGTTGAAAAGTAGGTTTCGGGTCCGCCCGGATATTTCATGAAAGCGCCGGGCTAAAGATGGCAGACCGATGCGGAAACTTCGTCCTTGTCCCTGTTCTCCAGCCGGGTCCAGCCGGTGTCGGAAAGAAATTTTTCCACTGCGGGCAGCTCCGGCTCAAAAACGAACACCATAATTTCCTCCCCGATTTTGAACCGGGTGGTGTCTCCTACCGGAAAGAGAGTCTCCTCCCTCAGGAACGCGGCGATCATCATGCCCTTGCCGGTATAACCGCCGGAGATATGGGTTTCAGCGGCCGCCTCGCCGGCTGTATCCAGTCGCCACCGCTGAAGAAAGACCTGGTGGGCCTTGAAACGGCGGGTCCAGGTGTCGATGTCGGCGGTGGCGCCAAAGGCCAGGGCCATATCGGCCCGGTGCAGCATCTTCGGCGTAAAGGAGGAGTCGGTTTTCAGGGCCGCGTAAAGTCTGATGCCACGGGCCTCCTGCCTGACCTTTTCCATGAACAGGAAGTTGATTTCGTCGTTGGCGGTCAGGGCCAGGGCGCCCCGGCGGGTGTCGATTTCAGCCCGCAGCAGGTTGCGGGTCTGCAAGCCGTTACCGTAAATGACTTTTGTGCAGTCTGCTTCCGCGGCGGTGCAGTGATCGGTGTTGGCATCGATGCAGATGACCTCCTGCCCGTTCTCCTTGAAGAGCTTGGCCACGTTGCGGGCCACGTCATTGGCGCCCAGGATCACCCACCCCGCCTGGCTGGGCCGGCGCAACTTCAGCACACCGGCCATCAGGCCGCCGGTGAGCCCCGCGAAAACAACGGTTACGGCAATGACCAGAAAAACCAGGGCCCGCAGTTCGTAACCGCCGGCAAGGCCTTTATCGGCAAAGGCGGCGGCAAAAAATGAGGCCACGGCCGCGGCCACTATGCCCCTGGGCCCGATCCAGGCCACAAACAGCCGTTCTCTCCACGCCAGTTCGGAAAAGGCGGTGCCGGTAAACACCGCCGCCGGCCGCACCAGAAACATCAGGGCCAGCACCACGCCCAGGCCGGGCCATCCCAGTTGGGTCACCTGGGCCAGGCGGACGTCGGCGGCCAGTAGCACGAACAGCATGCCGATGAGCAGAACGGTCAGCTCCTCCTTGAACTCCCCCAGGCGTTTGATGCCCTGCATTCTGGTGTTGCCCACGATGATGCCCGCCACGGTCACCGCGGCAATGCCGCTTTCCGGAATAATCGTGTTGCTGACCTGGAAAAGGGCCAGCACGATGGAAAGGGTGAAGACGTTTTCGCTGCCTTCAGGCACCAGGGTGCGGACCCGGTAAAGCAGGATCAACAGGCCGGCCGCCAGGCCGCCGGAGAGGGCGCCGAATCCCAGCCGGGATACCACGTGCCAGATCCAGACCATGGGACTGCCATGGGCCGGGCTTAAAGCCGCCTCCAGGGCCACGATGGCCACCACCGCGCCCAGGGCGTCGATCAGCACCCCTTCCGCCTCCAGCACGGTGGCCACGGAACGTTTGACCTTGAGCCGCTTGAGAAGGGGGTTGATGACCGTGGGCCCGGTCACCATGACCAGGGTGCCGAACAGGATCGCGTGTTTCCACGGCCACTGCAGAATGGTGTGGGCGGCAAGAGCGCCGCCGATTACCGTGACAAGACCGCCGAAAAGCACCAGCTGCCGGATGGAGCGCCTTGCCCGTCGCAGGCGGTTGAATTTCAGGTTCATGCCGCCCTCAAAGAGAATCACGGCCACGGCAAACCCGGTGAGCGTGGTCAGGGCCGGCCCCAGTGTCTGGGGATGGATGATGTTTGCGCCATCCGGACCCAGAGCCACGCCGGCGGCCAGCAGCAACACGATGCCCGGCACGCGAAGCTGGTGGGCCAGGGCCTGGGCGATCATGCCCAGGGCCAGGGCCAGGGCAATGGTGAGGGCCGGGTTGTATAAAAAGCCGGTTGCCATGAGGTGTCTTTCTCCGTCTGTTCGCGTGTAAGCCTGAACAAGGTCATGATATAGCCAAAGCCCCTGTTCCTGTCAACGGCCGGGGGGGCCTGGCGGGTTTTTTGCTTCCCGGAGCACCTCGCGGTGGAATCTGTTGACACGGCCCGGTGACTGACGCTATATATTGACGATTCATTCCAGGCGCAGCCGACGTGTCTGTTCTTTTGTCCTGCCGAACCGTTTTGCCGGCACGGCGCGCCGTTTTAAAGCACCACAAGGAGGAACAACAACATGGCTTCACCATCGCGGTATTACCAGATTAAACCCGGCAGAAAGCACATTCAGACTTCGATTGTGCGTCTTGTCTTTCTGAGCCTGGGCCACGCCTTCCAGACCGCCTACCGGCTGGATCCGGAGGTCAAAAAAGAGATCGATTCCTGGCCGGAAACGGTGTGCATCGTCATGAACGTGGAGCCCGACGGGCCGTGCATGACCCTGGTCAAGCGCAACGGCACCTTTCAGTACCTGGGCGAAAAGGAGATCGTCAACGCCGACGTGGTGATCGCCATCAAGAACGTCGAATTCATCTTCCGCATGATGATGGGCCTGATGAGCATGCCCCGCATCATCGCGGAGAACCGTCAGTACGTCAAGGGCGACCTGGTCCTGGCCAGTTCCATCATCCGGTGCATGAACCGGGTTCAATCCCTGATGATTCCTCTGATCACCGGCCTTTACATCAAAAAGGTGCCCAAATTTTCCTGGCTCATGGTGCGAAACCGGATCATTTTCTGGACCTGGGGCGTTCTCGGTCAGATCAAATAATGCGAAAAACACGCAGGAGCTGCTCATGATTCCAAAATATTTCGAGTATTTCAACTCCGTTAAGGTCGTGGCCGGAAAGCAGGCCCTGGCCCGGCTGCCCGAGGAACTGCTGCGGCTGGGCGTCAAGAAGCCGATTCTGGTCACCGACAAAGGGGTGGTCAACGCCGGTCTGGTCAAGGTGGTGGAAGAGAACGTGACCGGGTCCGGGGTCTCCATCGGCGCCGTTTACGACGACACGCCGGTGGACTCCTCCATTCACGCGGTCAACGCCATTGCCGCCATTTACCGGGAAACAGGGTGCGATTCCATCATTGCGGTGGGCGGCGGCTCGGCTATTGACACGGCCAAGGGCGTCAACATCGTGCTGTCCGAAAACACCGACGACCTGCTCAAGTTCACGGGCAACAACCGGGTCCGGGCCGTGATGAAACCGTTTGTGGTGATTCCCACCACCGGCGGCACCGGCTCTGAAGTGACCATGGCCGCGGTGATCGCCAATCCGGACCTGGGGGTGAAAATGCAGTTCACCACGCCCCTGATGCTGCCCGACTTCACGATTCTGGATCCGCGCATGACCAAGACCATGCCGCCCAAGATCACGGCGGCCACGGGAATGGACGCCATGACCCACGCCGTGGAAACCTTCATGAGCATTCAGCGCAACCCGGTGAGTGACGCCTTTGCCTGGTCCGCCATCGAGCTGCTGGTCGAAAACCTTCCCAGGGCCGTGACCGACGGCGCCGACGAGGACGTGCGGCTGGCCGTTGCCACAGCAGCCATGTTGGCCGGTGTGGCCTTTTCCAACTCCATGGTGGGAGTGGTCCATGCCGTGGCCCATGCCCTGGGCGGAGTGTGTCATCTTCCCCACGGCATTGCCAATGCCATCATTCTGCCTTTTGGCATGGAGTTCAACCTGGCCAAGGCCCGCGATGTCCTGTCCGACATGCTGCTGGTGCTGGCCGGCCCCGAAGTGTTTGCGGCCACGCCGAAGAAACAGCGGGCCGAAAAGTCCATCGCCGCCGTGCGGGACCTGATCAAGACGCTGAACCGGACCAGCGGCCTGCCTGTCTGCCTGGAGCAGGCCGGTGTGCCGAAAAACAAACTGGAAAAGGTGGCCCGGATAGCGGTGGGCGACGGGGCCGCCAATTTCAATCCCATCGAGATTGAATACGAAGACGCGTTGAATATCCTTAATCGGGCCTATGCCTGACCCTATTAACCCGAGGTTTCGGGGGGAGTATTTATGCAAGAGCTTATCGGCACCAGTAACAAGGTACTGGAAGTGGACCTGACGCAACAGACGTTTGACGTGGTCACCATTACCGACCGGGACCGGAAAATGTACCTGGGCGGCAAGGGGCTGGGCCTTAAATTGATTTACGATCGCATGCCCATGGACGCCGACCCCTTGGGGCCGGACAATATTCTGGCGGTCATGCCCGGCGTGCTCATGGGCACCGGAGCCCCCTGTTCCGGCCGGTTTGCCGCGGTGGCCAAGTCGCCCCAGACCGGTGTCATGGTTTCCTCATCCTGCGGCGGCCCCTTCGGCATGGCCCTGAAAACCGCCGGCTGGGACGGGATTCTGATCAAGGGGGCTTCCGAAAAACCGGTTTACCTGCTGCTGGATTCAAAGGGCGTTACTTTTAAGGACGCGGCCGACCTGTGGGGCAAGGACACTCAGGAAACCCAGGCACTGCTGCCCAAAGAGGGCCAGTCCCTGGTGATCGGACCGGCCGGTGAGAACCTGGTGAGCTTTGCCAATATTGCGTCGGCTGAGCGGTACCTGGGCCGGGGCGGCATGGGCGCGGTGATGGGCGCCAAAAAACTCAAGGCCATCTGCGCCGTGGGCAAGGCCTTCAAGATTGTCCCCAAAAACAAGGCGGCCTTTGACAAGATCAAGAAAACAGCCACCGACTACATCAATCGCAATCCCTGGACCTCTGACGGCCAGCGCAAGTACGGCACCCTGAGCATCGTCAACATCACCCGCACCGCCGGCATTCTGCCGGTTCGCAATTTTCAGGACGGCACGTCGGACAACGCCTATAAACTCAGCGGTGAGCTCATTCGGGCAAAACACAATACCAGCCACCATACCTGCAAGCCCTGCACCATCCTGTGCGGCAAAAAAGGGGTGTTCGACGGCAAGGAGATGCCGGTGCCCGAGTATGAAACCGTAGGCCTGATGGGTTCCAACCTGGAGATTTATGACCCCGTGGTCATTGCCCGGTGGAACAAGATCTGCGGGGACATGGGCATGGATACCATATCCGCCGGCGGCACCCTGAGCTGGGTCATGGAGGCCACGGAAAAGAATCTGGTGAAAAGCAACCTGAAGTTCGGCAGCCCCGAGGGCGTGGACGAGGCCCTGATGGACATCGCCCATTGCCGGGGGTTCGGCGCGGAGATGGCCGGCGGTTCCAGGAGATTGTCCGAAAAATACGGCGGCACCGAATTTGCCATGCACGTCAAGGGCATGGAGCTGTCCGCCTATGATCCACGGGGCAGCTATGGCCATGGGCTTTCCTACGCCGTCGCCAACCGGGGGGCCTGCCATTTGAGCTCCACCATGATGGCCATGGAGAACTTCATGTGTTTTCTGGCGCCGCATACCACCCTGTCCAAGGCCCGGTGGACTAAGGTTTTCGAGGACATGTGGTGTTGCGTCAACTCCCTGCATACCTGCCTGTTTACCTCCTATGCCTATACCACGGAGTTGCTGATCCCCAGAATGTCCAGCTGGATATCCACCCTGATCGGCATGCAGTTTTTCCCCCAGGTGCTGACCATTGCCGTAGACTTTTCAGTCGTTTATCGCAAGATGTGGCAGGCCGTTACCGGCATTTCCATTTCGAAATCGGAGTTTTTAAGGGCCGGAGAGCGCATTCACGTGCTGGAGCGGTACATGAACACCCGTATGGGGGCTTCGGTAAAGACCGACACCCTTCCCAAGCGCCTCTTGACTGAGAGCAGAAAGTGCGACAAGAAAGGCCGCACCGTTCCCTTGGAGGAGATGAGAGACCAGTATTACCGCCTGCGGGGATTTACGCCGGAAGGAAAGCCTTCGCCGGAACTGCTCAAGAAGCTTGAGATTGCCGCGTGACCGCTTAAAAATATTTCTGCAATTCGGATCTTTTGCCGATGCTGAAAAATGTAATTTTGATTTTTTGCGGTTTTTTTGCACCGCAAAGACGCAAAGTTCGCAAAGGGTTATGTTTTTTGTTTTACACGCAGTGTTTATAACTTTTGCTGCGTCCTTTGCGTCTCTGCGGTGAATTTAATTTTTATTATTAAGGAGATGATTCAATGATTCCGTCTTCCTACAGTTTCATGCATAAGACCAAGGTTTTTTACGGCGCCCTGGCCCTGGAGCAGATTCCACCGGAACTGGACCAGATTCCGGCAAGAAATCCTCTGGTGATCACTGAGCCCAAAACCGAAAAAAAGGCCGTTCGTGCTCTGGCCGGGGCCTTTGCCAGGACATCCGCCCCGATCACGGTCTTTGATCAAACACCTGAGATTGTAGATGAAACGGCGGTCATGGAGATTGCGGATATTTACAGAAAGACCGGCTGCAATTCGATTCTGGCCTTGGGCGGGGCCTCGGTCATCGACACGGCCAAGGCCGTTGCCCTGGTACTGACGGGCAAGGATCTGGCCGCCGCGTCGGGGGACGACAACATCGCAGGGCTCCTGCCGCCTTTTTTTGCCATTCCCACCATGGCCCAGGAAAAGGCGTCCCTCACCATGACCTTAAAAGTGGGGGCCGGAACCGGCGCCCATGAATTTGCCTCTTCGCTGCTGATGCCCCGGGCGGTTTTTATTGACAGCCGGGTCATGGCTTCCGCCACGGGCAAAGAGGTGGCAAAAAGCGGCCTGGCAGCCCTTTATCGGATCCTGGACGCGGCCACCGGCCCTCAGCGAAACCCGGTAAGCACCACCTTTGCCGCCTGCGCTCTGGAGATGCTCTCTCAGAACCTGCTCAAAGCAGTTCGGGTCAACAGCAAAAAGCTTTCAGCGGTCCTCACCGCTGCTGCCATGCTTTCGGAAATCGCTGCCTCCAATACCACCCAGGGCGTGGGGGTTGCCCTGTCAAGGGCACTGGGCGCGGCCGGCAAGGTTTCTGACGACCTGGCCGGAGCGGCCCTGGTGCCGGGTCTGATCAAGCTCCGAATGAAAGGCGCTGAAGACGCTCTTTCCCGGCTGCTGCTGGCCATGGCAGGGCCGGAAAAATACGCGTCCACACCTGCGGACCAGCGGCCCCGGGCCGCCCTTGAAGCAGTGGAAACCTTGATGCTCAAGGTACAGGCCTCGGCCGGCCTGAAGCTTACCGCAGCTTCCCTGGGCCTGACCTCGGGCATGGACGAAATCGCCCAGGCTGTGGCTGCCGATGCCGAAACCCTTGGCCCGGAAACCGTCAACAAGGCCCAGGTGATGGAGATTCTGGCGGCGGCGGGATAGTCATTTCCTGTCTGAATTTTGAGACGCCCGGTGTCCCGAAAAAAATGGGATTCCGGGTGTTTTTAATTGGTGTCCAATCTATTTTCAGATTAGTAAGTTAAGATAGATTTAAGGTCAGAAAAGAATTGACAGATTATTGACCTTTGATGTATAAATTTAGTCTTAATCTAAGAGCAATATCTGGTGTGTCATCCGTTTGGATTTTAAGGGGTTTCCGTCAGGAAAGCCACATGAGGGCCATAGTGGGTGGGCTCTCCTTCTGACCGGAGGCCTTTTGAGACAAGGGGTATGCATGGGCCTGTTGAGACGATTTTTGATGGTGCAGGTCATCGCATCCGTACTCATTTTTTCCCATATGGTTTCAGCGGACAGCCCGACCCTGCCGGGCTCCTCCGGTGCAGGCAGTTCCCCGGTAACCGGATCAAACGCGCAGGCCTCTAAGCCCGCCGGTCCGGCGGTCAGCACCGTAACCCAGCAGGCGGTCAACCTGGGGGTACTTTCCAGCGCCGGCCGTATCAACCAGGTGATCAATTTTCTCACCGGCCCCAACCCCAGCGGGGCCTTTCTTTTTCCGGTTTTTCAGCCGGCCGATTCTCACATCTTTTCCACATCCCTTGAGATAACCCGGCCGGACAACACCACCTGTTACGCCAGCGCCAGTTTTTTCCCAAACCAGGACGCGGTGTACGATTCGGTGGAGTATGTCAACAAAACCTGTACGGAGATGGAAAAGGTGGCGTTCAAGGATCTGAAGCGGGTTGGGGTTTTGAAGAAAAACATTGTAGTTCTGGATGGCGGCACTCTGAAAATATTTCTCATGCCCGCAGGCAGCGGGTGTGTTGTCATAAAAAAAGAGGTTATTCAATAAGAAGTCGGGTGTATGTTTAACAGATTTTGGGAAGGAGGAAGTAAATGAAAAAATGTAAAAGACTTTTTAACCTGCCCGCCATGCTGCTTCTGGCCGTTTTAGTTGTAAGCGGCATGAGCGGCGCGGCATGGGCGGCGGATGCAAATGTACTGTTAGATGACGGTGTCGGGGGGTATGTCCCCAGCACCGGCACTCTGACCGTTGACGACACAGCCGGCACTGTGACTGCCAACGGCAGCCTGACTGCCACGGGTACGGTAGACGCTGCCGATATGACCACTGGCAGCCTGACCGCTACCGGCACAGTTGACGCTGCCGATATGACCACGGGCAGCCTGACGGCTACCGGTACAGTGGACGCAGCTGATATGACCACCGGTTCTCTGACGGCGACCGGTACAGTGGACGCTGCTGATATGACCACTGGCTCTCTGACCGCTACCGGCACAGTGGACGCGGCCGATATGACCACCGGCAGCCTGACTGCCACCGGCACAGTGGACGCAGCTGATATGACCACCGGTTCTCTGACAGCCACCGGCACAGTGGACGCGGCCGATATGACCACGGGCAGCCTGACTGCCACGGGCACAGTTGACGCTGCCGATATGACCACCGGCTCTCTGACTGCCACGGGCACAGTGGACGCAGCTGACATGACCACCGGTTCTCTGACAGCCACGGGTACGGTAGACGCTGCCGATATGACCACCGGCTCTCTGAC
>Ga0209163_1000245_pt1 | contig 125874 bp, 111 predicted proteins | sample MTBAKSrepl2MetaG_FD_187457 | JGI IMG/M metagenome (GOLD analysis project Ga0209163, IMG submission 187457) | Enrichment culture microbial communities om Arthur Kill intertidal strait, New Jersey, USA, that are MTBE-degrading - MTBE-AKS2 (Arthur... | ecosystem: Environmental > Aquatic > Marine...
AATGCATTTATCAGGAGCACAGTTGACTGAAAAGTCTTTTGTCCCGACAAAAGTCGGGATTGAAATCAAAAGACTTTGAAAGCGACTGTGCTCCTGATTCAATAATCAATTGCATTTTTTGGGTTAAGGGAATCACAGAGTGTGCCGAGAATATCCTGTTCCATGTTATACGAAATTCGAGGCATTATCATTTCTCAACACAAAAGTATTCACAAATCGTATGTGCTTTTATATGCAGATTTTAATAAAAAACGGGATGGATATCAATTCAAATATAATTTTAAAATCCCTTTATTTTCCTTCGCACCACTCCCGTGCGTTCTGGAACATCCTGAGCCAGGGAGATGCCTCAAGGTTTTTCTTCCACTCTTCCGGCATGTAGGCCCACTGCCATTTCAGGAAGGTCCTTTCAGGGTGGGGCATCATGGCGAGGTGTCTTCCGTCAGGGGAGCAGAGCGCTGTTATTCCTGAAGGAGAGCCATTGGGGTTGAAGGGATATGTCTCGGTAATATCCCCTCTGTCATCGACAAAACGTATTGGTGCAAGGTCCTTCTCGAGAACTTCCTTTTGTATTTCATTGTCAGGGAAATAGGACATTCCTTCGCCGTGTGCAACCCAGATACCCAGGATTGACCCTTCCATTCCCCTCAACATGATCGAAGGACTTGATAGAATTCTTACGGTTGAGAACCTCGACTCAAATCTTCCGGACTTATTCCGTATAAATCTTGGTTGTATGTTATCGGGAATCCCCTTCCACGGAACCCACCCAAGAAGCGCCATAAGCTGGCACCCATTGCAGACACCAAGGCTGAAAGTATCCTGCCTTTCATAGAAGCTTCTAAATTGCTCATAGAGTCTGTGATTAAACCTGATCACCCCAGCCCAACCTTTGGCAGAATCAAGTACATCTGCGTAGCTGAAACCACCAACAAATGCTGCTCCCCTGAACTCATCAAGATGTATCCTTTCTTCGATGAGATCAGTCATCATGACATCCCATACCTCAAACCCTGCAAGATGAAAAGCAGATGCCATCTCCCGGTCGCCGTTACTGCCTTCCTCGCGGATAATGGCAACTTTGGGAAGTCCGGGAGTTTTGAAGCCCTCACCCCCACCCTTACCCTCCCCCCTCAAGTGGGAGGGAGGGATGTGGGGGCTAACTTTTGGAGCTGTGTCACGTAATCCCCCCATACCCCCTTTAGAAAGGGGGGGTGGGGGGGGATTCTGGGGATAAAAAGTAAGAATGTCCTGGGGTCCTTTTCTATCAAATATTACTTTTCTTTCCTCATTGACACATTCAGGGTTTGCCTGGAGCCTGTCAAGGTAATAACTCGTCTCTTCCCAGATGTCCCTTAAGACCCGCATATACTCATCAAAGACTAACTCACTATTGATGCTGATTTTTATTTCCTTTTCGGAGGTTGTATTTCCAATAATTTGATAAGGAATACTTTCTCCTTTCAACAGAGAAAATATTTCTTCTTCCTTTTCAGGGAGATATTCAATGACAAGTCCGAGTTCTTCGGAAAATAAAATAGACAATTCGTATGTCGAAGGTTGGAGATATAAGGTTTCACCCCCTCCCTTCCCCTCCCCCCTCGGGGGGGAGGGCTGGGTGGGGGGGATGACTGCTGACTCTTTAATATTAACGTCAATTCCGCAATTGCCACCGAATGCCATTTCAAGCATTGTGGTGATTAATCCTCCATCGCTTCTGTCATGACCTGAGAGAATGAGGTCATTTGCAATTAATTTTTGCACAGCATAAAACGTGCGTTTTAGAAGCTGCGGGTCATCAAGGTCGGGAGATTCGTTTCCAATCTGTCCATAGACTTGTGCGAGGGCAGTCCCCCCAAGCCGATCTTTTCCTCCGCCGATATCGATATAGAGAAGCCTGCTCTCACCGGGCCTTTTTATGTCGGGCGTAATAATTTTTGTGATATCAGGACACGTCACGTAGGCTGATACGACAAGGGTTCCTGGTGCCTTGACGATCTCCGTGTTACCTGCTGTATCAATAACCTTTGCAGCCATTGAGAGACTGTCTTTCCCTCCGTCAATGGCTATGCCGAGCTCTATCAGGACATCCTTTAATGCGACAGCAGCATCATAGAGACGTGCACCTTCACCAGGGAGTTTTGCCGCCCACATCCAGTTGCCGGAGCATTTAATATCTTCAAGTGCACTCACGTGTGCCCACACAAGATTTGTCAGAGCCTCGCCGATACACATGCGGGCCATCGCTTGCGGATCTATCAATCCCTTGAGAGGCTGTTCACCGATGGCAAGGGTCGCTCCTGTTTTTCCAAAATGACTCTGAGCTATAACAGCAACATTGGATAACGTCAACTGAAGGGGCCCGACGCACTGCTGTTGAGCAATGAGACCGGTAACAGACCTGTCAACCTTGTTTGTGAGAAACCTCTTAGAGCCTACTGATAAAAGTCTGAGAACTCGTTCAACAGCATTTCGAAGAGTAATCCCCCCTCCTCCCCCTTTTAGCAAAGGGGGGCAGAGGGGGATTTTTAAAGGTTCAAGCTGCGACTTTATTCTCTCAATGGTAAAGGTCTTCTGCGGCATCTTACCGAGTATCTTTGATAACTCAAGGTAGACCGGTGTACTTCCATCAATTTCATCATGCAGTACTATATACCCATCACCTGTAATTTCGCCGATAAAAGCACACGGCACTTTCTCTCTCGAACAAATTGCCATGAACTCCCCGGATCTGGAAGATTTAATGAGTAGCGCATCCTGTTCCTGATATTCCGCCCCCCATATTTCAAGTACTGAAAGCGTCGCATCTCCTACCTGGATGTCCCTTATCTCAATCCTTGCGCCTGCGGGATAAATGATCTCTTTGACAACGTTGCAGTTGCCGCCTGCGCCCTGGTCATGGATACTGACAATAGGATTGTTCTCCCCCATTTCAACACATGCCCGTATGGCCCTGTTTACCTTCTGCTCCATCTCGGCATCACCCCGCTGCACTGCGCTGAAGTCAAGCTCGGCAATGTTTTCACCCTGTATCATGCTTGACGCTGCACCGCCGCCCATGCCGATCCTGTATGCAGGACCGCCTATCTTGACAACAAGCATACCCTTTCGTGGTTCAACCTTTTCGATATGCCTGTTGTCTATCTGTCCGATGCCGCCGGTGAACATTATGGGCTTAACCCATTCCCTCCTCTCGCCGTCAGGTAGTCTCATACCAAAAGACCTTGTGAAACCCTGTATAACCGGTTCACCGAATTTGTTCCCGTAATCAGAGGCGCCGTTACTCGCCTCGATCTCTATCCGGAGCGGTGATGCCAGATTGGGAGGGTAAATAAATGATTGATCTTCCCATGGAAGATGATATCCTGGTATCTGAAGATTGCCGACACAGTATGCAGCCGTTCCTGCAATGACAAGGCTCCCCTTCCCTGTAGCGTGTACGTCACGTATTCTCCCCCCTGTTCCTGTTTCGGCACCTGGGAATGGCGCAACGCCTGTAGGAAAGTTATGTGTCTCAGCAGTAAAAATAACGTGGTAATGAAGCAGTTCGTCATGATAGCGGGAAGCCCTGTCAGGAAATTCGGGCACAATGGTTACAATTTCGTACCCTTGAATCCCGCTCGAATTATCCTTAAAGGCAATAATGCTGTTCCTGGGGTTCATTCTGAGAGGATCCCTGATTAGATCCAGCAAGTTTTCCGGCTTCTCTTCCCCGTCAATGATCAGCCTGCCGTTGAAAAACCAGTGTCTTGAATGCTCGCTGTTCGATTGACCAAGGTCAAAACACTCTACACTAGTCGGGTTACGTCCTATTTCACGGACAAAGAGATTGTAATAATAGTTCATATCCCAGTCATCTAACCCAAGCCCCATCGAGAGATTTATTCTCTTCAAAGCCTCAATACCCTCTTCGATCAATGGCACCGTATAGACAGGCTCAGGTTTGACCCCTGTGTCAAAGGTCACGATAGTTGCAGGATACTGGCACTCTGTCATCCGGTCATGGACAAGATCCAAAAAAGACTGGAACTGTGAATAGGCGAGTTGCGAGTTGATACCCCCCCTTGGCCCCCCCTTGGCAAGGGGGGGATGGGGGGGTGTTGATTTCCCATTAAAAACTAACCGGTATCTTCTCGAACGCTCTATTCTCTTGATTTTTGTCAGACCGCACGCATGGCACACCGACACGGCGTTTGTAGACCAGGCGGTTGTAAAATTCATGCGCGGACCGACCTCAAAAAGACAGTGACGAGTGACAAGTGACGAGTGACGGGATAGAAAACTCTTATCCGAGAAGTTTTCCGGTTCAAATGTCTCTGACAGGAGCCAGCGGAGGATATCGAGCTCTTCTTGAATCAGAGAAGCTGTTATTTCAATATTAAAACAATATTCTGTCTGGATGTCCTTTATTAAAGGAGAGATTTTTTGCCGGGCAACCCCTAACAGTTCTTTTTTCCTGGCAGGAAAAAGTGCAGGTTGTCGATAAAAATGTATTAAACTCATGTGGCATTATTGTAACCCAAGATTCTGTCAGATGTCATTGCGGAGGATAGCGCTATGAAACAGGCAGTATCCCTCCGGGATAACAGAATACCTTACCACCGAGGTGATGAAGGGTCCTGGCCTGATCGAGATCTACCCTCAGGTAACCATCAAATATGCCCTCTTTCGCTGAAGCAGCTTCCACCTCTCCGATAAAAATAGTATGATCACCTGCCTCATGTTGGGAATAGAGCCTGCATTCAATGTGCCCGATGCATTCCTTTATGATCGGGGCATTGACCTTCTGTGCCCTGAGCGGGGCAAGTCCGCAGATTTTGAATTTGTCCGTATCCCTTCCGGAGTGTGTTCCGCAGCATAAGACTTCTTCGGTCATATTCGCATGAGGTATGTTCATAACAAATTCCCGGCTTTCCAGTATGAGATTGTGTGAAAACCTCCCATGACCTATTGATGTGGCAACAAGCAGGGGTTTGAAACTCACCGGCATCTGCCAGGCTGCCGTCATAACATTGAGTTTATCCCCGAGTTTCGAGGTTATCAGGACAGTCGGTCCATGATTAATCAAACGTATGGCATGCGAAAGGGAGATATTTTTTAAAGACATCACGCCTCCTTTCTCCTCTACACGTATTGTCAAGAATTAACCACAGAGAACACAGAGAAAAAATTGAATATCAAATAGTTATTAACAGTCTCGTAATAATAATAAACCTCTCCGCCGCAGAGGCGGAGGAGTATCATGAAATCTCCCCTCTGTGCCCTCTGTGGTTTATTCATATATTCTCCTTCTTTACACATTGCACATAAATCCCTTGCACGCATGCCGAGAATCAGCGGGATGACCGAAAAACACGTTTGAATATGTAATCTACATGTTTTAAATAGTACGTGAGGTCAAATATCTGCTCAATCTCTTTTGCTGAAAGATAGCGCCTCACCTCTTTGTCCTTCAAGAGTAATTTCTTGAATTGAATGCCTGACCTCCAGCTTCTCATGGCATTTTTCTGGACAAGGTCATATGCACCCTCCCGGTAAAGCCCTTTCTCTATGAGCGCAAGCATGACCCGTTGAGAAGCATAAAGGCCGTAGCTCCTTTTCATGTTTTTCTTCATATGCTTCGGATAAACATGAAGCCTCTTAAGAATCCCTTTCATTCTGTGGAGCATGTAATCGACGAGTATCGAGCTATCCGGGATGATCACACGCTCAACAGAAGAGTGCGATATATCCCTCTCATGCCAGAGGGCAATATTTTCAATTGCAGCCAGGGCATTTGTCCTGACGACTCTTGCGAGGCCGGAGAGATTTTCGCAACCGACCGGATTGCGTTTGTGCGGCATGGCTGATGACCCCTTCTGTCCCACCATAAAAGGCTCTTCTGCCTCAAGGACTTCCGACCGCTGGAGATGCCGTATCTCAACGGCGATCTTTTCAATACAGGCTGCTATCAGTGCGAGTGTTGTAAGGTATTCTGCATGTCTGTCGCGCTGGACTATCTGTGTGGCAACCGGATCCGGCTTCAGCCCGAGTTTTTTACATACCTTTTCTTCAACAGCCGGTGGAATATTTGAGAATGTCCCGACGGCACCCGAGAGTTTTCCTGTACTTACGACATCACGTGCATGCTTCATCCTTGAAAGGTTCCTCTTCATATCCTCATACCACAGGGCGAATTTAAGACCAAACGTCATTGGTTCTGCATGAACACCATGGCTCCTTCCGATCACAGGTGTATCCTTGTATTTATAAGCCTGTTCTTTCAGCACAACCATGAGTTCCTGTATATCCTCTACGATAATAGTCGACGCATCGCGCATGAGGAGTGCCTGTGCAGTATCAAGTATGTCCGATGAAGTCAACCCCTTATGGATAAACCTCGATTCCACCCCAACACTCTGAGCCACCGAGGTCAGGAATGCAATGACATCGTGTTTTACAACCTTCTCTATATCATCAATAGCCTCTACATCAAAACCTGCTTTTTTCTTGATAACCTTGAGGGCATCCTTTGGTATCTCGCCAAGCGCTGCCCATGCTTCACAGACAGCAATCTCGACATCAAGCCATTTCCGGTATTTCGTTCCCGGATCCCATAACCTTCCCATTTCCGGACGCGTGTAACGTGGTATCATATTCCCTCCTCTCGTGAAATTATTGCCTCTATGCGATCTTTTGTCAAATATTCTACCGTTTCATTAAAAAAAGGTGTAACAGAACCCCTGTCCCAGCGCTCTTTTCCACTCTATCCTCTTGCAAAAAAAGGCATTTTTATGGTAGTCTTTTGTTCCTGAAAGATTGCTTCTTTCAGAAATCCATTATACTGCCTCTGTGCGCCACTATGGCGTTTTCTCGTGAAAACAGAGGGTAAGGAAACAGGAGGAACAAAAAAACATGGTTGCAGCAATGAAAGAACTGCTTGAAGCAGGAGTACATTTTGGCCATCAGGTAAAGCGATGGCATCCGAAAATGAAAAAGTACATCTTCGGAGAAAGAAACGGCATCTATATCATTGACCTTCAAAAGACTGTCAGGGGGCTTGAGGATGCTTACAATTTTGTCAAAGAGGTTGCAGCTTCAGGGGCTCCTGTCCTCTTTGTCGGTACGAAGAAACAGTCACAGGATGCTATCCGGGACGAAGCAAAAAGATCCGGAGCCTATTATGTCAACCAGCGCTGGCTCGGAGGCATGCTCACAAATTTTTCAACTATCCAGAAAAGCATTGAGAAGCTGAAAAAGATCGAAAAAATGAAAGAAGACGGCACGCTTGATCTGCTGACAAAAAAAGAAGCTGCTGCCTTTGAAAAGGAAAAGGCTAAACTGGAAAAGAACCTCTCAGGAATCAAGGATATGACAACACTTCCTGGCGCCCTGTTTGTTGTCGACCCCAAAAAGGAGAAGATTGCTATTGCAGAAGCACGGAAACTTTTTGTCCCTATCGTTGCAATCGTTGACACAAATTGTGATCCCGATGAAGTGGATTATGTTATTCCTGGCAACGATGACGCGATCCGGGCAATAAAACTCATAGCATCAAAGATGGCAGATGCTGTTATCGAAGGGAAAGAAATTCTCTCCAAAACTATCGCTGAAGCAGCCGAAAAACAGCTGGTAGAGGAAAAGATTGAGCAGGAAGAAGAGATCGAGGTGTCAGAATGACGAAAATCTCCGCTGAAACAATTAAAGACCTCAGGGAAAAGACAGGCGCCGGCATGATGGAATGCAAAAAGGCCCTTACCGAAAGTAACGGGGATTTCGAAAAGGCTGTTGACATTCTCAGACAGAAAGGCCTTTCTTCTGCCTTGAAAAAGGCAGGACGAGTCGCATCAGAGGGTCTGATAGATGCCTATATTCATCTGGGAAAGATCGGGGTACTCGTTGAGGTCAATTGTGAGACGGATTTTGTCGCACGTACCGAAGACTTTAAAGAACTCACAAAAGACATCGCCATGCATATCGCTGCAACGAGTCCCCTTTATTTATCAAGAGATGATGTCCCCCAGGACGTCATAGAACGAGAGAAAGAAATATACAGGGCACAGGTGAAAGATAAACCCCCGAAGGTCGTTGAAAAAATTATTGAGGGAAAGCTCGAGAAATTTTATACGGAAGCCTGCCTCCTTGACCAGCTCTTTGTCAAAGATCCCGATCAAAAGCTCCGTATAAGAGATATCATTACAGGAAAGATCGCAAAGCTCGGTGAAAATATTGTATTAAGAAGATTTGTCAGGTTTCAACTCGGGGAGACGGCTGAGGGATAATAACTTGTTTTACAAGCGAATAATCCTGAAAATTAGCGGGGAAGCCATGATGGGAGACAAAGGCTATGGCATTGATTACACTACGGTTGATTTTATTGCTCAGGAGATTAAGGACGCAGCTTCAAGAAACATTCAGGTCGCAATCGTTATAGGAGGAGGAAATATCTTCAGAGGAGTTGAGGCAAGTTTGCAGGGGATTGACCGGGCTTCAGCTGACTACATGGGGATGCTTGCAACGGTGATCAATGCACTTGCCCTTCAGAATATGCTTGAAAAAAAGGGCATACCAACAAGAGTCCAATCTGCCATAGAAATGAAGGAACTCGCAGAGCCCTACATAAGCCGGAAGGCAATTCGCCATCTTGAAAAAGGCAGAACTGTTATCTTCGCAGCCGGAACGGGGAATCCGTATTTCACTACTGATACGGCTGCTGCCCTCAGGGCAATGGAAATAGGTGCTGATGTCATATTAAAGGCAACGAAAGTCGACGGCATATACTCCTCGGACCCGATGAAAGACCCAAAGGCAAAAAAGTATACAAAAGTTACGTATATCGACGTGTTAAAAAAGGGTCTTAGTGTCATGGATTCGACAGCTGTGTCATTATGTATGGACAATGATTTGCCAATTGTGGTATTTAATTTAAGGGAAAAAGGCAATATCAGAAAGATCATCAAAGGGGAAAAGATAGGAACCCTTGTAAAGGGGATAGGCAGTGCAGGAGTTAAAAAGAAAAGCAGCTGAGCGCATGACACGGACTATCGAAGTTCTCAAGAAAGACTTCGCTACGATCAGAACTGGCAGGGCCTCTCTCTCTCTCCTCGATGGAATTCTGGTTAATTACTTTAATACACAAACTCCGCTTCAACAGCTTGCTACCTTGAGCATACCTGAAAGCCGCCAGATAACCATCCAGCCGTGGGACCAAAAGATCATTCCTGATATCGAAAAGGCTATCCTGAAATCAGATCTCGGCCTTACGCCGTCAAACAACGGTAAGATTATCAGGATTATCATCCCTCCACTCACGGAAGAGAGAAGAAAACAGCTCGTAAAGGCCGTCAGGAAAAAGGCCGAGGAAGCAAAGGTTGCTGTGAGGAATATCAGAAGAGATACAAACGACGAGCTCAAGAAACTTGAAAAAGAAAAAAAAATGAGTGAAGACGAAGCCAAGAAATTTCACGATGAAGTTCAGAAAATCACTGATTCATATATTGCAAAAGTAGACGATGTATTGAAGCTTAAAGAAAAAGAGATTATGGAGGTTTAAGATAACCAACCGTAATTTTGTTCTGAAAGTGACAGATGCCAAGCTGTCAGACATTCAAAAAGCCCTAAAGGATGCGGGAATCCAGGTAAGAAGCATTATCGAGGTCTTTAAAGAAGAAAAGAATCAGGAGCAGCCGCAGGAAAAACAGCATGACAGTTAAAAAACAGAAGACAGTTAAGACAAAAAAATCTGCAACAAAGACGTCAAGAAAAGCTCCTCGAGAAAAGACCCGGACCGCAGCAGGAAAAAAAATAAAAATCCCGGCTAAAAAGCTGCCGAAAGCTCCTCAAAAAAAGACCCGAACACAACCAAAGAAAAAGACAGCGAAGACAAAGATAACGCTGCCCAAGTCTGATATACGAAAATTAATAAAGAAGGTAAAGAAAAAACCTGCGCCTAAAGTAAAGAAACCTAAAAAGAGACCTTCGATTACAAGCGAGCAGCTTACGAAAAAAGCTGAGGATGAAAGAAACATCACCTTGAGAAGATACCTCATTAACAAGAGACAGGATATCCTGAGAGAGGCAAAGAACGAGATATCCAAATATATCAAAGGTGAGACAAGACAACTTGTCGAATCAGCACTTGATGACGGAGACTGGTCTGTCATTGACCTCTCTGAGGATATCAGCCTGAGACAGCTCAGTGCTCACAGGGAAAACCTTCTGAAGATTGACGAGGCATTGAGGAAACTCGATGAGGGTACATACGGACAATGTGAAGAATGCGGAGAACCCATAAGCGACGGGCGTCTCAAGGTCCTGCCGTTCGCGATTTATTGTATTGATTGTCAAGAGAGACTCGAACAGATGAAAAAAATAGAGCTGGAAGAAGGTCGGTACTGATTAAATAAGAACCTTATGGTATAAAACATAGGGTTCACATAGAAATCCATCCTTCAGAGATCTTGCCTCCCGGCCTCCTGTATTCTCACAATAAGGACATGTCACGTTATTTGCATTAAACCGTAACTCCGCCGGATTTACATAATAGGTTTATAAAAATATGCTCTAATTGCTTGATAATAGCTACTTAACCAGAAAAATGCATTTATAGGAGGTACGGTTGTCTGAAAAGTCTTTTGCAGCAACACCTTGTTCATGCTGTGATGCAATTCTTGATGTGCATGAGAATATTCGGATACGTTTGAGAATTGCATCAGAGCATATGATAAGATCGTGTTGAAATGGATAGCGAGCGTATTCCCCGTGGTCTTGCCGCAGGGAATCTTCAATCAAAAGACTTTGAGGGCAATTGTGCCTCCGATTCAACAAATCAATTGCATTTTTCGGGTTAAGGATTTTGGAATAACACGTGCAGAGGCTGCGCGGAATTGAGGGGTAATAACGGTAGCAATATATAACATGCTTAAAAGAAATAATGATAAGTTTCATTAGTAAAGAATGTCCCCTAAAATCATCCCTTTAATGAGATTTGAGGCACTGCAAAATTGTTTTGATTTGCATCAAACTTACAATTACAAAGGCATTTAACTTACTAAACCGCAGAATAGGGTAGAGTGAAAGAAGAATTTTCCTTAGAATTGAAATATGTTCTCTTTCAATTTGTATCACTTTCCCCAGTATCTGATTATGAGTCACTGGAAAATCAAGATGGAAGAAGGAATCTCCACGGGTTTGATAATATTTAATGCCGCTTTCTGTATAGATTTTCATAAGTCTGTGGCATACAATATCGTTCCCTCTTTTAAAGAGAATTATATCGCCGATGTTGAAATTCTTTATAGGGCTTACTGTTATTTTATCCCCTGTTGTAATAAGGGGGAACATTGAAGAACCAAATGTAGGCAGACGAACATCAACTCCTTGCCTCAATAATTGCTCTGATATGTTGTTTATTCTAAACAATTCACCTGCTCGTTTAATCAAAGAATTCCTCGAAGCTCAGCTTCGGGATAGTTCATTTTATTTATTTTAGCAGTTTTGCATAGATATGTAACTTCTTCGTTGCAAGTTTTGAAAAAGCATAGCGATCTCTGGCATATTAATACGATGAAAAAGTTTTTTAAAATAGCCTCCCTGAAAATAGCCCTTGAATTTGATAGCAGATGTTGTGAAATATTACTCGATAAGGCGCTGGAAGCATTTGCATCTGAGCCTTTCGAAACCCCTGACATGCGCTTCAGAGTTGACACTATATCGTTGCCACCCCTTGTAAATACATATCAACAAATATTCACATCACATCCCGAAGGGAAATGGATCTTATTTGAAGACAATTTCAAAAAATTATATATAATTGCACTACAACACCATACTAGTAAAGTGCCAGATCAAATTATACAGGCCAACAGAACCTTTAGTCATTTTATTATTTATAAGAATCCGGATAAGCAAACTCCTGTCCCGACGCTAAATTATCCCCTCCATGAACTTGCAGTGCTGGGATATATTAATATTAATAAAATCGGTATCCTTCTCCACTCTGCATGTATTTCATTTGGGGATAAAGGATATCTTTTTGCTGGTTCTTCCGGTGCTGGCAAATCGACGATATCTGAACTCTTCAGAGAAGTTATACATGCAGAGGTCCTTACCGACGAAAGAGTATTGATTAGAAAAGTGAATAATCATTTATTTGTTTTTGGCACTCCATGGCATGGTACAGCTGGCATTTATAAAAATAGGGGTGTTCAACTTGAGAAAATCTTTTTTATTCATCATGGCATCGAAAACAAAGCAAAGGCGATATCAGCAACAGAAGCTTTTAAGCAATTAATCATAGGATGTTTTCCCTTCAGTTGGCATAATGAAGGAATACAATTTAACCTGGAATTTTGTTCCCAAATAGTTAATACAAAGCTATGCTATCGACTGGAGTTTGTTCCAGATTTTTCAATTGTGGATTATATGATACCTTTTTTAGACAGAAAGCCAGCTGAGTAATATATTGCTACACACTGGTTTAGCCTCAATGCTCAACTCCTGCCAGAACATCTAAACCAATAACAGGTACCGTACTGATGCCCCGCAAGTACCAACTGCCCTGTTTTACAAGCAGTCAGTACTGCTTCTTCCGGCGATAATTTGATTTTCCAGCATACGGGTTTCTGCCAAATTTTCTTTTTCATTCTTCCCCCTATCACACTAAAAATCCAAAGCTTTTTTGCCTTGTTTTAGCAATGTCACATAAATAATCAACCTTTTTTGCAATATCTCCGTGTTCGACAATGCTCCATGCTGCGCACTGACCACAGAGGTTGAAAAGATTGCATGTATCGCAGGGCAATATAAATTCCTTTTTTCGGCTTATTGAAGACAGTATGCCCTCTTCCCATATCCAACGCAAATTATGAGTCCTTATAGAAAATCCATCCTTTGCCATCATCATGCATCCTTTGGCAAATCCGTAAGGGTTGATATGAATCATAGTTATGCCAGCGCCGCATTTATATAGCCTGTCATCAGAGGGAGTGTATCCGATAAATTTATCACAGAACTTTTGCCATGCCTCCATTCGCTTAGGAAATGTTTTGTCGAGCTGAACTACATCTTCAGGAGATAAACGATACTGCTCAGGATTTGAGAAATAACTGTTTTCAAGCCGCTTAGTGATGATAGGATCAAATCTGAACTCACATCCCCATTGCTGAGCCATTTTATCCATTGTCTCGATTTCATGCTGATTGATTGTCATAGCCATAGACTTGAGTTTCAGCTTTATCCCAGAGTCAACGATTCTTATTATCCCGTTAATGCATTTTTCATAAGATCCTTTCACTCTGGACACCTTCTCATATGTTTCTTCCGTAGCGCCGTAAAGGGAAATCTCGACAACAAAGGGCGGATATTTGGACAGAAGCTCAACAGTCTTGTCATCAACAAGTGTCCCGTTTGTGAAGAGGGCAATAAGAAAACCCTTCCTTTTTGCATACAGGTATATCTCCTTGAAGTCGGTCCTCAATAGAGGTTCGCCGCCAGTTAGAAGCAGATAGAGCGAACCCATTGAAGCAAGTCCATCAAGGAGTCTTATTACTTCTGAGGTGGTAAGTTCTTCCCTGTTGTCTTGTTGATCTGAAATAGGAATGTTGCAATAACAATGGACGCACTTATTATTGCATCTGTAAGTCAACTCAAGTGTTGCATCTAGCGGAACCCTTTTGTTTGAATTACTGGGATAGATTCTAGTATTGAACTCAACAAACGGGAGGGTTTTCACAATACCTCAATTAAGTTAGCAGTCGCCATTTCATGAACGAATGAAAATACATCATTTTCAAGCTGTTGCTCTTCACCTTCGTATTCTCTTTGGATTTCCTTAACTATGTCCGTTAGTTTTTTCTTGCCATCAATCTTCTCCCATATTATCGCACCGGTCTCGTTAAGATTGAAGATTGATTCTCCATCTGCTACAGATGAGACTAACGGTACAAGGATATACTCATCATCTATCTTCCGAAATACTACATGTTCATTTTTTCTGAGAATGGTATGCATTGATATATCCATAATTAAAAAATAAACGAGAATTTTAAAAAAGTCAATTTATATAATGCCTTAAAGATGCTAATTAGCAACGATTTAACCAGCAGACACTCAAGCGATAACAAAAATTAATCACATCAGTTGTTCTAAATTTGTTATATAGATGACACATTTAAAAAGCTTACGTTTACAGGGATGCTATCTTCAATCAATAATGCTTGATTCTCTGTCAGCAGTCGGTTTAAATACAATATTTGTTAATGTACTCAACATTGGGTAGACAATATCGAGCATGAGGACTTGATGAAGAAGTGAACCGGCGAAACGGCTGCGAAGCAGGGTTTTTAACCGTATTCAACACAATCAGATAGAAGTCCGCAGTGCGCACCTTCAGGTGAACGTTGTACCCGCTGAAGGAGGGTCAGTTGCAGGAGGATTGATGTTGTGAGGATATAATGCTACTTTTCCTTTTCTCTCAAAAATCCTATCCTTTTTCTCGTCTTCTGCGGCGGTTCCATGAGCTGTCTAATAGCCTCAAAAATCATATGTATTTCTTCATCATGTTTTTCCATTTTCCTTTCAAGCTGATTCAATTTGGCGGTAAGTTCTTTATGTGTAGAAAGAATTTCGCGTAACTTAACAAAGGCTTTAATTATATTGATGCTTATTTTAACTGCCCTTTCGCTTTTTAAGACACTTGCAAGCATAGCAACACCATGTTCAGTAAATGCATAAGGTGTAGAACTTGAGTGTTTCATTGTCCGGAACCGGTGACAAATTGTCACCAGTTGACTTCTCTCGTCAGGAGTAAGCTGAAATTTGTCAAGAAAAATAATCAATAGCGGATAAGCAAGTATAGTCACAACTCCTTTGGCACCCCCCTGCCGTACACCTCGTCCAGAATCTCCCGTGCACCTCTTGAGAGGATATCTTCAGCAAGTGCGATTCCAAGGGATTCCGCCTGCTCAGCTCTTCCCTCGATATGTCCCCTGATAAGCCTGTCTCCTGCAATATTTCCAACCAGCCCGTCCAATATCAATTTTGGATTTTGGATTTTGGATTTTGGATTTTGGATTTTTTGCTTTATTTGTGCATATGCCGCGATAGGGACCTGGCATCCGCCTTCAAGGTGTTTCAGGAACGCCCGTTCAGCTTTCACACAGACGGCAGTCTCGGGATGGTTCAACGGAGCAATGAGATTCCGAGTAACCTCATCATCAGCTCTGCATTCTATCCCTATAGCGCCCTGACCGATCGCAGGGAGGCTCACATCAACAGGTAACAATTCAGTTACCCTTTCTAATAATCCTAATCTCCTGATGCCAGCAGCAGCAACTACTATCGCCTCAAACTGGCCTTCGTCAAGCTTCCTTATTCTCGTGTCAAGATTGCCCCTGAGTTGTTTGATCTTTATATCAGGCCTTCTATTGAGCAGCTGGCAGGAGCGCCTGAGACTGCTCGTTCCGACAATTGCCCCCTGTGGCAATGCTTTCAGTTCTGGAATCTTGAATTTTGAATTTTTAATTCTTGAAAGAAATGCATCCCTCGGGTCCTCCCGTTTACAGATCACGGCGAGATGAAGGCCTTCGGGGAATTCGGTCGGTACATCTTTCATGCTATGGACGGCAATGTCTGCGTCATGTTTCAGGAGTGCCTCTTCTATCTCCTTAACAAAAAGGCCCTTGCCACCGATCTTCGCCAGTGGAACGTCAAGAATCTTGTCTCCGGTAGTCTTGATCTTCTTCAGCTCGATCACAAGATCAGGATAAAGTCTCTGGAGCTGTGACTTCACCCATTCTGCCTGCCAGACTGCGAGCTTGCTCCCGCGCGTCCCGATAATAATCCTTTTTCTTTTCACACTACTCTTCGTCAATACCATACAGTTTCCGCACGAGAGCGACCAGGCTCTCCTTGTCTTCAGAACTGTCCTTCAGGGCAGCAGTCGGTGGATGGATGAGTTTATTCATGAGGGCAGTTGCCATGTACTCGATTGCCTCCCTTTCTTTTTCGCCGAGACCTGCAACCTTGTTTAAAAGCCTGTCGAGTTCTTCTTTCTTCATCTCTTCTGCTCTCTCTCTCAGGGCCTTAATGGTCGGAACCGAATCAAGCGATGCCTGCCACTTGATAAAGGTCTCTATTTCCTCTTGAACGATCTTTTCCGCCTTTTCAGCTTCACGCTGCCGTTCAAACATATTCGCATTAACAACACCCTGAAGGTCGTCGATATTATAGAGATAAACATTGTCCAGTCCGTTTATCTCAGGGTCTATATTTCTCGGGACTGATATGTCGATGAGAAAGACCTGGCGCTGTTTTCTCTCTTTCATCACCTTCTGCATCTCGTTTTTTCTCACGATATAATCCGGGGCGCCGGTCGAACAGATGACAATATCAGCATGAACCATCTCGTCTATAAAGGCATCAAATTTAACCGGCCTTCCGTTGAATTCCTTTGCAAGGTCACATGACCGCTCGTATGTCCTGTTTGCGACCATGACTTCTTTCACTCCATTCGTGATCAAGTGCCGTGCTGCAAGTTCAGCCATTTCACCTGCGCCCAGGAGCATGCATGCCCTCTTTGAAAGATCTATGAAGATTTTCCTTGCGAGTTCAACAGCTGCAAAACTTATCGAGACGGCATTCTCAGCTATCCTTGTCTCTGTCCTCACCCTTTTTGCAACAGAGATCGCTTTCTTCATGACCTTGTTCAGAAGGACTCCGGTGGTTTTTTTCTCAAGAGCAAGCTCAAACGCCTCTTTCAGCTGTCCGAGTATCTGGGGTTCACCAACTATCATGGAATCGAGACTTGATGCAACCCTGAAGACATGTTTTACCGCATCGATATCATCAAACATATAGAGTGCCTTATCAAGTGAAGTTCTCTTGATATTGTGGAACTCTGCAAGAAACTCCCTGATAGATTCAGCTGCCTTTTCTTTATCATGCACATTCGCGTAGAGCTCCACCCTGTTACAGGTAGACAGTATGACAGCCTCATGTACCTCAGGAAGTTCTTTGAACCGCATGAGACCTTCAAGGAGCTTCGGTCCGTCAAAGGCAAGCTTCTCCCGCACGTCAACATCGGCAACCTTATGATTGAGCCCTACAACCAATACTCTCATAAGAATACGTGGAGACCTTTCCTGAGCAGTTTAATGCCGAAAAAGGCGATAAGGATCGTTAAAAAACCGACTATCGATAACAGAGCAGCCCTTCTCCCTCTCCAGCCAGCAACAAGCCGGGCGTGGATAACGATAGCATAGATAAACCAGGTAATAAGTGACCATACCTCACGTGCATCCCAATTCCAGTAACTTCCCCAGGCACTCTCGGCCCAGAGAGCACCTGTTATAATTGCGAGGGTAAGCAGGGGAAACCCCATCTTTATCAACCGGTAATTTATTTCGTCCAGTATCTGAAGGCTCGGGAGTCTCCCGAATAATCCGCCGAGATTTTTGGATTTTACATAGTGTTCTTGCACGAGGTACATGACACCTATGCAGAATGCAAGTGCAAAGGCAGCGTTACCGAGAAAGGCAAATACAGTGTGTATGCCAAGCCAGGAACTCTGCAACACGGGACTTAACGGCTTTATCTCGCGTGGCACCATGGAGGAAAGCAGCATAAGGATAAATACAACAGGCATGATAAAAGAGGAGAGGAGGACAACCCTGTACCGTACCTGTAATATAAAAAAAATAAGAACAATGCACCAGGCAAAAAACGATGTTGCCTCATGCGCATTCGTTATGGGGATATGACCGGCATCGACGTAACGATAGACAATGCATAGGGTATGAAGAACAAACCCAATGGCAGCAAGCATGACGATTATCCGGGACGTGATCTTTGAGCCTTTGAAGAGTTCTATGATGCCAACTATGGTTGCTGCAAAATAGAAGGTCAGGGCAAGTTCAAATAAGAGTAAGCCCATCAGAAACAACCAAGCTCACATTTGGAAATCCTGACATTGAGCTCGTCAGCAGTCTTTCCGACCTCCCGGTATGGAACAGCGAGCTTTTGAGCAATTTCCCTGGCAACAGGGCACGGGAGTCTTCCGTTGACTGTCTTTTTCTTAATCTCTTCTGCTATCTTATTGTTCATTTCAAAAATTCGTTCATGAGATCATTATGGCACGTGTACCATATTTTTTTAAGAAATGCTCCCCTCATTGCTGTCCAAAATAACCTGCGGAAAAGGAAGCCGGGTGCTGAATAAACACAATGACGACACCGTATAAAGAAAACATCCTGTTTCCCTGTGACATTCTATGAGCGTAATCATAAAAACTTCTGATAACAGAACTGAGGTATGCCATATTAATTATCATGTCGATTCAGTGTGTTTATGAGGTATCCGGCCTCCCTTTGAAATTTATTTTGGACAAGCATGTGCTCCCCTTAAATTTTAAAATATCGGGTTCTAAAACTCAACGAACCCTTCATCTGTGATAATCTTTGAGATGTTTGGTGTCCTCATTGTACACGATGTGATTATCACCATGCAGCGTTTTTATTTACACCAATAATTCCAGCGTCAATTTGTTATATTAAAATAAAAGGCATCGAATGTATACCAATAAAAACAGTTATTAATGTCAATGAAGCTCCCTGGCGCAGAGACGGCGGGTTATCATGCAGTAAACTCTATTATTTTAAAAAATCCCCCCTCGACCCCCTTTGGAAAAGGGGGTGAGGGAGAGGGAACCCCCAACAAAGACTGTGGGATATTGAAAATTTAATAAATTATGATTACTGTCCTGCGGAAAAGACTGTCATGCATGCTTATCATCACTTTCCTCGCACTCTTTCCTGTCCGCTTAGAGGGGTTTTCCTTACAAAAAACAATAGACCATACTGTCCTTTCACATGTCCGTTCACTTATTAAAAAACATATTATTGAAGCGGGTTCACCCCCACAAATCACAATTAACGGAGAACCTATCTACGCCACGTTCATGCTTGAGATCTTCTATAAGAGAAAAGATTTTCAGCCAGCGTGGGTGATTAATGAAATCAAGCTCGGGCAAGCACATCATTTAGTTGAAATGATCGAAACTTCCTACCTTGAAGGGCTGACACCGGACCACTATCATCTCAGAACGATTAAAGCACTCCTCAGCGAGGTGCACGAAAACAGAAATAAAAAAGCTCCTCAAGACCCCGAAAAGCTCTTTGATCTCGATTTGTTGCTTACTGACGCCTTTCTCCTCCTGGGTTGTCATTTTTCGGCAGGATGCGTCAATCCGGTAACAGTCGAGGCAGAGTGGTTTACGAAGCAAGGCAAGTTAGATGCAGCCGCTGTCCTGGAAATAGCCCTGAGGGAAAACCGCATAAAAGACACCTTACAGGGCCTCCTTCCTCCTCAAGACAGCTATGCAAAGTTAAAGCAAGCGCTGAGCGCCTACAGAAAGATCGCGATAAAGGGCGGATGGCCGTCAATTCCGCAAGGTCCCTCCTTGAAAATAGGGTTCCGGGATGAGCGGATAATACCACTGAGACAACGTCTCATCCTTTCAGGACACCTTGACCTTGATGATAATGTCCCGACAGTGACGTTTGACAGCGCACTCGAAAATGCAGTAAAAAAGTTCCAGAAACTCCACGGACTAGATACTGACGGTGTCGTCGGCCCCTCCACCCTGAAAGCCCTGAATGCTTCAGCTGAAGCACGGGCCCGCCAGATAGAGTTAAACCTGGAGCGCATGCGCTGGATATACAGGGATCTCGGTCAGCGCTACATCACAGTAAATATTGCAGATTTTACCCTGGATCTCGTTGAGAACAATAAAAAGAAACTCTCCATGAAGGTTGTCGTAGGGAAACCGTTCTGGCATACCCCTGTCTTTAGTGACAAGATGACCTATATTGTACTCAACCCTTCGTGGAATGTCCCTCACAGTATAGCTGTGGAAGAAACAATTCCGAAGATTAAAAAAGACCCCGATTATTTAGTAAAACAGAACATGAAGATACTGAAGGACTGGAGTGAAGATGAAGAGGAAATTGACCCGAACAGTATTGATTGGCAATCTCTGGATGTCCGGAATTTTCAGTACAGGTTTCGTCAGGAACCAGGACCCCTGAACCCCCTCGGCAGCATTAAATTTGTTTTCCCCAATGAATTTGGCGTTTACCTCCATGACACGCCGAGTAAAAAACTCTTTGCAAAGAGCGTGCGGAGTTTCAGTCATGGCTGTATTCGTCTTGAAAAACCGATCGACCTCGCAGAATACCTGTTGAATGATTCCCCGGATTGGACACGGGAAAAATTACTGACTGAGATCGGTACTGGAAAAGAGCAGAAAATAAGGCTTCCAAAACCTGTTGATATCCATATCCTCTACCTCACCGCCTGGGTTGATGACAACGGTCTCCTTCATTTTCGTGATGATATCTATGGAAGGGACGAGCGTCTTGACAAATCCCTCAGAAAGAATCCGCCTCGGGCACTAACGGAAAAATCACTATAGCATCCAATATTATTGATATACATTATTCCCGATTTTTACCTTATCGACGAAAAAAAGCTCACAGGCATTGGCACCGTGGTCTTTGCGCGTGAGGCTGGAGTTCCAGAATACTTTTCCTCCCTTATAGGTACCTTCTAAAAACACCAAATACCCTTCAAGAACAACTTTTTGCTTTTTCCTAATTGATTTGAGTGCTTTGTGTACATTCTCTGTGGCAGGGATGATATGATTGTTCGCAGAATGATCGCCAATATAACCACCGGTCAGAGGGCTTTCTGAATCATATTGAAAATAATACCAACGGTCGCTCTGTCTGTAATTAATATGTTTATCATACCGGGGTTCTGTCAATTTCCCCCACGCAAGAACGAGATCAATCGGTGCGATCTTTCCGGTCCATCCATGCGAATAAGACTTCTTGCTCATCACCATCACCGATGCCTTGTACTTTGCCTTTGGTTTCAGTTCAAAAACGCCGTTCTCGATTTCCAGCGTAATAATATCCTCTGGATTAGCAGGTACCTGTATCGGATCCTGCAATGTGTCAATCTCTCCGTGTGCCGCTGCTGTAGGCTCTGGTTTGCTACAGCCGCCTACAAGCGATATCACTATACATAAACAAAGAAGGTATGCAATCGATTTATTCATTGTTAATATCTCCGCGCTTTTCTCTCTATATATCTAATATTATCTTAACCATCACATAAACTTTTGTCGAACACAAAGAGAAGCGTGGGATAAGTTTTATACACAGGCTCTGGAAAAAATACAGTCTTGTTGTCAGTACGGAGAGCCGCTAAGTATTCGGGACGGTGTGCAATGATGTCCGTTCAGATTCTCAACAGACTGTCTTTACTCGAATTATCTTTATAGATAAAGTAGTAGGAATAAAAAAGTGGTGCTTGCTTCCCCCCATTTTCAGCAGATTGTACATCCTGAGACATACAGCTTAAGACTCTTACGTCTACAACCTCTACGTCCTGCGACCTTACAACCGGTTCGCTGAATCTGAGGGGAGCAAGGACACCACCTTTGGTGAGCTTACTCTTCCTGACTCATTTATACCTCAATCTGCATTGCTTGTCAAGCTTTTTCTCTGTTTTGAATTTTCTCTTGCATCGTCAGAGAAAAAATAGTGCATTTGGAGAATATACATCTTTACTCTCTATGTACACCGATCGCTGCAAGATCCTTATAATCGTATGTAACCGTACCCTGTTCATCCTGATACAGTGTGCCGAATATATGCGTTGCATTCGTTTCTGTTATTTCAAACTCCTGTCTGTAACCTATTGGAAGATTCTGATTAGATATATTGATAATGCCAATGACTCTTTTAACAAACTCCCACTCTAAGGGTCGTAGTGGTGACGGCTGGCAACCGATGAATAAGGAGTAACAAGAACCTGAGGAGCTATAATCCGTCTCTTCAACGACATATGTGTAAACAATATTATCAGAGTTAATTTGTGTTGATACTCCTATTATTCTTTGACCTGCGATTTCTTGCTCTTCAGAAATATCATAATAACTGCAAGTAATATAGCCAGGCTCGTCACATTTGATCCGACCAGTTTCCATTGTATAATTTTTTCTTGCTGAATTTTCAGCTAGAGTAATATTCTGCCGTAGTCCATTGACGTTATAAACAAATTTATAAGTAATCTCCGCTCTATTATTGTCTATATGCGGACTCTTGTATAAATTGTAACTGGGATCAGTCCATATGAATGTTTCCTCAGAATTATAATCTTTTCCCACTTTTCTATAAAACATAATGAAATATTTGTCTTCACAAAGATTGTCATACGCCATAACATAATGATCGATGCCAGTATCTCTTTTATAATCAACATCATATTTGTCAGATGAAAAGTATGATGTATAATTTCCTGTATCTTCTTCAATGATTTCATCACCAAGGAGTAAGAAATTGTTATTGGTTATATCGGTAATATATTCATTATTCTGGGAACTCGAATGTCTTGCTTTAAATCCTTCTTGATTAAGTTTCCTATATACCACCTTATCTTTACTTATAACAGCAATCATACTGTGCGTTGTATCATTTACTGTTTCCGTATAGTTGTAATAATCGCCCTCAAGGACATGGTTTTTTTCATCTTGAGCAATAACATTACCTAAAACATACCTGTCACTTTTATCCTTATAGAGAATAAATTTTTGATCATCTTTATCATGCCAAACTGTGATGGCATAGGCATCCATGATTTTAGGGTTACTTCTTGACATAACGAAATTATGCCTGCCACCGGCATCCAACCTTGCATCTTTAAGAAAGGGATACACATTGACGTTAGGATACCCATCTAAACTCGTAGATCCTATAACGTATGGAGCGTTTTCCGTAAAATTATCTGGCCTATATAAAGTGCGGGATCCTGATATTGTCCATACTTTATCCGGTTCATAATAAATTGTTACTTCACCAACTCCATACCTCGAAAGAGTTGGATATTTAAGACATATTGATTCTTCATAGGGAGGCGAGGGCCTATATGGCGGCAAAGAAACAACGTGTTCATTTTTATTAGGATGAGACTGAATAGTTGGGATGGTAGAACCGGATAAAGTCGATTTATTCTCAATCTGTTCCGGGTCGGCAGACACGAATTCATATCTGCCGTTTTTTACAGAGTATCGGAATGCCGCAAAATCCTTATCTTTCATGTTAACAAGGAAGATATAGTATCGACCAAGTTCAACCTCTTTCCCTATGACAGCGTCTTTTTCTTTTCCCAGTTCACCCCGGAAGACGAGCATGTATTTACCGTCTTCTTTCATACTATCCGGTGGTGTAAACGTAATGCCTGAACTTTTGCTCTTCCTGCCTATGCTGAGCTTGCTATCCCAGGCTATTTTTCTCTTATCATATGCATCGTCATACCAGAGTTCAAATGTTCCATCCATGTCTTCATCGGTTTTATTCTCAATCACATAGCCTGAACCTGAATTGTCAGGAACCATGTCAATGTCACCTCTGAAGAAATAATTCAAAAGACCGGCAGAGTAGCCAACAGCACGGGGGATGAGTTTTGAGGCGTAGTCTTCATGACATTTCTCGTCGCGGTAAAATGAACGATAAAAAAGGGTCCCCTCTCCAAACATTTTATAGAGTTTACCTGTCCAGCGACTCGCTCTTACAAAATTATCTATGACCTCTCCGTCTCTTATTTTTTTTATGTAAATCCCGCTGTCTTTAATTCCATCTTCTGCAATCTGTGTTACTAAAGGTTTTACTTGTAATAAATATTCCTCGAGATCTGTGCTCGATTTTTGCGGATACGGGAAATAGTGCCTGTGATCCGGTGAATATCTTTCCGCGGCAAAGATTGTATCACCGCTAAAGAAATTCGAATTCGTATATTCGGACAGACCTATGGCAAGGCTGGTTGCTTTATTATTTGTAAAAAACTGCGATGGATTTTCTATGACATATTGATTTGTATCATAAAACTGGGAAATCGGGACAAGATTTTCATAAGATACCGTCAACGATACATTTGGAATGAATTGCCCTGCACGTGATGCGTGTGCATTAACAATTGCCTGGTTATTCTTTGCCCACGTTTCAAAATATTGGCTTCCATTAAACCGATTTTTCCCAAAAATTGAATCCTCAGGATGCGCATCATTGCGAACATGGTCGGGAACGGTTTTATCCTGGATAAGATGTATTTGATGCCCCAGACCTCTGAACATTTTAGCGAAATTTTCCTGTCTTTCTGAATCAGTCATTGATGTAAGCGCACGGTAGTAATAGTCTCTTGCTTTTTGCCAAGACCAATCCTCTCCAACAGAACTCTGCTGATATGAGCCATCCTGTGACCAAAGGAGCGAGGATTTTCCCTTTAAGGGGATCACGATGTTTTCATCAAGGCCAGCTTGATTCCATTCCTTCAGTGGATTATGGAAATGGTTGAAAGAACGTAAAGTTGGCTTGTCTTCATATTCAGCGCCTTCTTGAAGCCATTTTGTGATAGACTTTTCTTCACTCCATTTGATGCTCGTGTCAAGCGCATCAACAAATCCAAAATTTTTAAGGTAGTCACCTTTATTCTTGCTTAAAACAGAGTTTTTCGCTGCATATTGCGCAAGATATTTATGTGTGGTTTTATCATCCCACGATAAAGCAATATTAATGAAAATAACACCAATTAGAGCGAGCATTATTAGACTAATGAACGGTTTCTTCATTTTTCGCACCGTCCTCCTTCTAAATCGTAAGGTTTACGTCCTTGTTCTAATAACTCCTTATTGACTTCCTTCGGTAGTATTTTTATGTTTTTTGGGAGGCAAGAATGAGTTATATTTTCTTTCTTGTCATATCTCTCACCAATATAAAAATCAGGTGCGCCCTGTCTCTTCCTTTCTTCCATCGTCAACTTTTTCAGGCGTATAATCACTTTACCGTCTTCAGTTTTAAAAGTCCTTTTCAATTCCTTCCATGTCATCATGCCGATATATTCATATCCTGCTTTAAATATCAGAACATCCATAGGTGTCACATTACTTACTATCAACAAACCCTGCCCTGGAACAGAAAACTCTCCGTTCTCGTCTGTTACGGTCTCTCTTGCATCATAGTATTCGCTCACTCCTCCACCCGGAGTGATATGTTCTTTATTCCATACCCCAAGGACTACAACACCCTCTATCGGGTCACCGGTATCTGCATCTATTACCCTTCCTTCATATGGTCCGTCATAACGGATTGCAGAAGCACAACCTAACGGAATAATAATTACTAAGACAGTTATAAACGCTATAAGCATGTTGTTTTTCATTTCATGCTCCTTTTTTTCAGTATCGGTATATTTTCCATATTCCGTCCCTATCCATTACAAAATAAATGTAATAAGTAATGGTTTCAATGCTGCCGCCATACATCTCATTTTCCCTTAAACGATACTTTGCGGTATTACTTTTTACGTAAATAAGCTGAATATCCTGCATTTCCTGAACAAGCTGTGGCAATTGATCGGGAAAAGCTGTGTAGATGTCGCTGTAAAGCTGTTTGGATTCTTCGAGATAATAATTCAATGCGCCATCTATATCCTGCTCTACAAGACAGTCTTTCATCCTCTCCCATTTTCCTTTGAGCAGAGTGTCTATTTCCGTCTTCGAGAGCACCGTCACAGCAATTGTATCAGAATATGTGTTGCCCAGATCATCAACTGCTGTTACCGTCGGGTAAAAAATGCCTTCAGAATCATAGGTATGCTCAATATCTTCAAATGAAGTTCCGCTGCAATCAAATACTCCGTCTCCCTCAAAATCCATCCGGTATGAAACAGGGATGAAGGAAGTTGAGGTTGAGAAATAAGTTGTTAATGGTGATATGCCGCTGGTTATGTTTGCTGAGAGTTCTACCTGTTGGGCAGTATCATTTGCATATATTATTATTGTTTCTGAATCTGTATTTCCGTTAGAATTGGTTGCAGTTGCTGTTAGTATATTTTCTCCTGTTGTGAGCGGTATATTATTCACTATCCATTCGTTACCAATGATTTCGGCAATGATTCCATTGACCGTTACACCGATATCCTTTGTGTCTGCCTGAACGGTTCCCTGAACGATTACCTTTGATTTGTTGATTGTCTCTCCACCTGATGGCGATGTTATCGTTATCTCAAGGGGGGACGTAACTTGAAAGATAACTTTGTTTGAATTACCGCCACCAGGTGGAGAATTGTAAGCCATGACTTCATAGTGACCGGGTGTTTTGAGGTCTTCCGATGCCAGGCCTGTCCGGAGCTCTGTTTTGGTTATACAATATGCAGGTTTCTTTACACCATCGTAGAAAACGGCTGTATCATTAAAAAATCCTGTCCCATAGAGATGAAGAGTGAGGCCATCTATCCCTGCTTGAGCATCTGATGGTTCAAGGGATGTTATGGATGGGACGGGATTCATTACCGTAAAACCGATACTGTTTGATATCCCGCCTTCAGGCTGGGGGTTTATAACATTTATAAAAAATATACCCGCATCTGAAAGCATTTCCGCAGGAATAGTCGCCTGGATTTGTCTGTTGTCTATGAACATTGTCGATAAGGGTTGGTTCCCAAGACAAGCTATAGATGAAGACATAAACTTTTTGCCTTCTACAGTTATTGATAGATCGCTATCCCCCCTGACTGTACTCTGCGGAACTACGGATGTTATTTCAGGCACAGGGTTGGGGAGCTGTATCAACGTGAGACTGTCCGTCTTGGAATCTACAACTGCTGCCATATTGGTAAAATTATTGACTGCAACTCCTCTCGATTGTTTGTTTAAGGCATACGTTTGGATAACCTTTCGGGTATCAAGATCAATGAGGAGCAGGGTTTTGTCTCCATCACAAATGACAATGGCACGATTATCCAAAAGATTAATAGCGACGTATACCGGATGTTTGTCTACCGGTATGGCGTATATCTCCCATGTTTGAAGGTCCATGACAGTCATGGAATTATCCTTTTCATTTACAACAGCAGCAATATGTGTCTCCGGATTTATAGCTATTGCCTTTGGATTTTTTCCTACGCTCATCCTACTTATTTCCTGGTATGTATCCAGGTCAATTACCGAGATAGTATTATCCTTTTTATTTATAACTGCTGCAACATTTAGCAAAGGATCTACTGATACATCTTTTATCTTTTCCCCGGTAGGGATAACATGAGTAACACTCAAACTCGTCAGATCTATAACTGATAAATATTCATCCTTATGATTTGCTACGAGACCTGTATGATTTAAAGGATTTACTACAATTCTTTCTGGTTTGTTACCTACTGGTATTGTTGAAATTATCTTATACGCATCAAGATCTATTATCGAGACTTTATCATCGCGGCTATTTCCAATAACTGCGATATTAAGCTCTCTATCAATAGCAACCCCTATCGGTGCTTTCCCGACAGGTAATGTTGAAAGGACTGTTTCTGTTGTTAGGTCTACTATTGATACTGAGTCATCCTTTTTATTGGTTATTACCGCAATATCAGTAACCGGATTAATTGCTATTTCGCATGGATTTGATTTAAGGGGTATCACCGGTGTTTTTATACAAGAATAAATATGTTCCCTGAATAAGAAAAATAAAACGCCAACTATGAACAAAAGAAAAAATATGTAACGGAAAAATGTGCGCCCTTTCATATAAACACCTCCTGCTTTTCAAAGGCGCAATAACTATATCAGCAAGACTCCTTTGTTTTCTCAACACTTCTTGGCTTTTATTTAACATTTTGTAACTTTCTGCACCAGTTACCCTTTACTGCTTTAACTGATATGAATTTCCGGCTGAATACTTCATCAGTGATATACTGTGGAAGCTAAAGATTGCTCTTAACCAGAAAACTGCATTTTGCGGGTTAAAGACATGGATGATGTCCTCAAAGATAAAATTAATGAATTAGTCAATACTATGTGTCACGTCAAGTTGAATACCCCTTTCGCGGCTTCATTTCATAACGCAATTTGCTGCATTACATATTCCCCCATCTGGAATCTTCTTTTTTAATCTCCCGAGCCTTATTCTTGCCGCAGATATCGCAATGCAATCGTAGTCCGCTTTTTTGTCCGTGTTCACACATATGGTTCTATTCGTGTTTGAAAGCCCCCTTTCATTAAATTTTATATGAGCGACCCGTATGTTATTCCACGTAAGGGGCAGGTCCTGATAGAGGTTTTTCTTCAACAAGGGTATCGGGTCATTGTATCCGTCTGGGCGATTACTGTCTGATGCGGTGAGATATCTATCGCCATCCGGCCAGGGGTGGATATCTTCCTGTACCATATAATGCGTTTGTGCCAAACTCACAAAGTGCGCCCTTCTTCTCAGCATCGCCCTCACCCGCGCACCCATCAAGTCAAGGTGCATTTCCCTTATCTGAGCCTCCACCCTGTATTTGCCGATCCAATCCGCGTACTCAAACCAAAGTGCAACAGTTAGAATGCAAATGATAGAGACGGCGACGAGGAGTTCTATAAATGTTATCCCGTTATCTTTTACAGCAATCATACGCAGCTTCGCTGTTCATGTATATTGTTCACAATATCGAGCACGCATACATTGGCAGAAACCTATAAGGCAGGATTTAGATTAGAGGAACAACCCGGATTTTTCTCAACACTTCTTGGCTTTTAGTAAACATTCTGTAATTTTTCCCGTGGCAGGAACAAACCATCCCGGGGGAGGTACGCGGGAATAAGATTATCGGGATACACACATTGGATGGGACAGGAATAGCCGGCTTCTTTAGAAAAGACGAACTATTGGGGAGCACGCACCCCTGCCAGTGAGCCCGTGATGAGAAACATTATCTGAACATTCCATCGTTTCCCCTCTTTATACGCTTTTTATGAACAAGCTCCATGATATAGTCGACGCACTCCTGTATATCACCCCATCGGAATCCCTGAGAATGCTCCGGCATACCCTTTGGAGGTTCTTTGCCATAAATAACGACATCTGCCATTCGCAGACTATTTTCCGCTCCTTCTTTGAACTCCTTCCCGTCACCTGATACGAATACCACGATATCAGGTTTCAAGAACTCCACCGCACTGTTCCCCTCAACGAGGATGCCTTCAAGATCATAGAGCCTGTCCAGTGCCATCGGAAGAATTTCCGCCAAATCAGCCTGTGGTGCCTGCACCCAGAGCACCTTTTCAGAACCTGAATCCAATAATCTCTTCGTATCCTTCCCTTCCTCTGAAAGAGCGGCTCTATCGTCCGTTACAGAACAGTAGATTGCGGTCTTTGTATACTTTATCGATCCCCAGCCCTTCAGCCGCTGGAGAATCAAAGAAGCAACCGTTGTTTTTCCTGCACCGCTACAGGCGCCGCTGATACCTATTATGAAAGGCTTCATTGTATTGTGAGTTGAGAATCGACAATCACGGAATTCATAAGCGAAGAGCGCAGGGCCGAGAGCCGGGAGCAAAACGAAGACGTAAAGCGTGCGCAGTAAAGTATAATGTGTTTTTAAGCTTAAATATTAACACTTATTAAGGGTTGCATAATTGAATGCACATTTATCCGGAAAATCTCCCCGCCCCCTTTTTACCAAATCCCGAAAGCTTTCGGGACCTTTGGCAAAGGGAGGTTAGGAGGGATTTTTTGATAATCATGCGCATACTGTTTCGACACTGTTAATAACACTTATAACTGTTTTTGATTTTCACTCCTGTATTCTACAATCATAACTTCCCTATGTGGTTTCGACCGTAACCTCTTCTGAAGGGACAGTCACCGTTTCCTTGTATCCGCACTCCTTTTTGTGACAGAAATGGATGGTATTCCCCGTCTTATCCCTTTTTTCAAGGAGAAAATCAGCGCCGCAGTCCGGACATTTTTTTTGAACAGGCCTGTACCATGTCGCGTATTTGCACCGGGGATAATTACTGCAACTCCAGAACGGCTTTCCTTTTTTTGAACGCCTCTCAACGATATCTCCTCCGTCAAGAGGGCACTTGACCCCGATAGAAAGAGACTTTGTATTTTTACATTCCGGATATGTTGAGCATGCAAGGAATTTCCCGAATCTCCCGGACTTTATCACCATGTGTGAACCGCACTTTTCACATATCTCATCTGTCTGCTGGAGAACCTGCTCCGAATTGTTTGCCTTGTCATTGCTGTTTTCTGCAACCGGTTTCGTGTTTTTACACTTTGGGAAACCGCTGCACGCGAGAAATCTTCCGTGTCTCCCCCATCGTATTACCATTGGCTCACCGCACTTCTCACACACTGTTTCAGTTGGGATGTCTCTTGGTTTTACCTTTCCTTTGATTTCAACAGCCTCCTGGAGTTCATTGCTGAAAGGCCTGTAAAAATCATTGACAACATTTATCCACTGCATCTTACCGTCTTCAATGCGGTCAAGCTCATTTTCCATCTTTGCTGTAAAACTCACGTCCATGAGTCCGGGAAATCTTTCAACGAGATAGTCATTCACAACGACGCCAAGCTCGGTGGGGGCAAATTTGCCGTCACGCTTCTGGATGTATTTCCTGTCCTGTATAGTCGAGAGGATTGCAGCATATGTACTCGGCCTTCCTATGCCCTGTTCTTCCAATGCCTTGACAAGTGATGCCTCTGAGTAGCGTGGAGGCGGCTGGGTGAAATGCTGTTTCGGTTGTACATTGAGAAGCCTTAAAGTCTCACCCTCTTTCAGGGCAGGGAGTACTGATTCTTCCATATCTTCTCCATTGTCTTTCACTTCCGTATAAAGGGCCATAAAGCCATCGAAACGGATGACGGTTCCCGATGCACGTAATTCATAAGATAAGGGAGTTGTATTTATCAAGAAAGTTGTCTGCTCCAGTTTTGCCGGAGCCATCTGGCTCGCAATAAACCGGTTCCAGATAAGTGTATAGAGTGCGTATTGTTCTTTTGAAAGGAACTGTTTTATCTCATTCGGCCTTTTGTCAGGGTATGTCGGCCTGATTGCCTCATGTGCCTCCTGTGCAGATGCCTTACTTTTATATACGGGGGGTTTCTCAGGCACATAATCCTTTCCATATAGTTCCCTAATCACGTTTCTCGCCCAATCCTGCGCCTCTTTTGCAACCCTGTGGGAATCCGTTCTCATATAGGTAATAAGTCCTACAGCTCCTTCTTCCCCGAGTTCAATCCCTTCATAAAGCTGCTGTGCTATCATCATGGTCTTTTTTGCCGGCAGCCTCAGTTTCCTCACTGCCTCCTGTTGCAACGTACTCGTGATAAAGGGCGGATACGGCTTCCTGCTTCTCTGTTTCCGCTCTATCCTGCTCAGCACAAACTGCTTGTCTTTTATGTCATGGACAACTCTATCTGCTGTCTCTTCATCTGTAATAAGGAATTTCTTGTCGGTCTTTGTCTGTTGACCGATTTTGCTGAGCTTTGCCCAGAATGCCGGAGGAGTTGAGCCTTCGAATTCTGCATTGATACTCCAGTATTCCTCTGACTTGAATGACTCGATGTCACGTTCGCGGTCAACGATCAACCGTACTGCAACAGACTGAACCCTTCCCGCACTTAATCCCTTCCGTACTTTTCTCCAGAGAAGGGGACTGAGTTTGTACCCAACAAGCCGGTCGAGTATCCTCCGTGCCTGCTGCGCCTCAACCTTATTCATATCAATCTTTTCAGGCCTTTTGATTGCTTCCCGAACAGCCCGCTCTGTTATTTCGTAAAATATGATCCTGTATATCTTGTCGTTTAATGACCTTGTTTTCTTGTCTTTAACTTCGGATGCAATGTGCCATGCAATTGCCTCACCCTCCCTGTCAGGGTCAGGGGCGAGATATATGACGTCGGCATCTTTTGATTCCTTCTTTAATTCCTTGATTATTTTCTCCTTGCCCGGGATTACCTGATACTGTGGTTTGAAATCATTATCAACATCAACGCCGATATCCTTTTCAGGAAGGTCTTTTATATGTCCGATTGATGCCCTGACCGCAAACTCTTTTCCGAGTATCTTATGGATAGTCTTTGCCTTGGCCGGTGATTCGACAATAACGAGTTGTTTCATGCCAGATAAAACCTCTTTCCTGTAGTTTGTTTAACGATGCCTTTTAATTCCAACGAAAGAAGCATGCCGAGCACTGTCGATGACGGCAACCTGCTCTCCCTGGAAATACTGTCTATCTGCCTTGGCTCCATGGAAAGGAATGAACAGAGTTCCTGTTCCTGCCCTGTCAAATCGACTTTTAAACTGTCCCGGGATTTTATGAACCCCTTCAGAACAGGTGCGAGCTCTTCAACGATATCGTCTGTATTTCTTGTCAGTACCGCGCCCTTTCTGATAAGCTCGTTGGTGCCCTCTGATGTCGGTGCGGTAATTTTACCGGGAACTGCAAAAACCTCTCTGCCCTGATCAAGAGCGTATGTTGCCGTAATGAGAGAGCCGCTGTCAGATGTTGCCTCTACGACGAGCACACCGAGTGACATGCCGCTGATTACCCTGTTTCTTCGCGGGAAGTTCTCCCTGTTTGGCGGTGTTCCGGGAGGAAACTCACTGATAACGCACCCTGCGCCCGCGATCCTCTCCATGAGCATCTTATTCTCCGGAGGATACGGCACATCAAGCCCTGACCCGAGCACCGCAATGGTCCTTCCACCAACACCCAGTGCCCCCTTGTGTGACAGGGCGTCTATGCCCCGTGCCATACCGCTGACGATGCTAAACCCCATGGATGCGAGATCCCCTGCAATCCTCTCGGCAACTGCTGCCCCGTACGATGAAGGCTTGCGAGAACCGACAACAGCCAATGCGTATCTGTCCCGTGTCTCGATATGCCCCCTGACATAGAGGACGACCGGCGCATCATCTGTTTCCCTGAGCAATTCCGGGAAAGAGGGGTCTTCAAAGCTCACAGCCTTTATCCCACTCTTTTCAAGAACCTCTACCTGTTTCTCGACATCGGGCCATGATGAGAACGATTTTATGTTGCGTGCCCTGTTCATTCCTATCCCCCCCTTGGCAACGAGGTCTTCAACTGTTGAATGAAATATTTTCTCGGTTGTCCCGAATACAGAGAGCAGTTTCCTCGAACCTACTGGCCCGAGATCCCGCAACATGGTCAGTGCTATAGAATACCGGATATCTGACATGGGTACGTAACGCCCTTAACGCTCTTTTTTCAGTTTTTGTATTCGCAGCCGTAATGCATTGAGTTTAATGAACCCGTCGGCATCGCTCTGATTATATACATCTTCTGCCTCAAAAGTTGCAAGCTCAGGGCTGTAGAGAGACCGGGGAGACTTTCTTCCAACAACATAACAATTGCCCTTGTACAGCTTGACCCTGACGGTTCCCGTAACATCTCTCTGCACGTCGTCGATAAGGTTCTGGAGTGTATTTCTCTCCGGAGAAAACCAGTACCCGTAATAGATAAGCTCGGCATATCGTGTTACTATTGCATCCCTGAGATGCAGTATTTCCCGATCAAGGGTAATGGATTCTACCGCCTTGTGGGCACAATGAAGCATGGTCCCTCCCGGAGTTTCGTAAACACCTCTTGATTTCATCCCTACATACCTGTTTTCGACGATATCAATCCTTCCGATTCCGTGTTCACCCGCAAGGAAATTTAAACGTTCAAGGAGAACCGCAGGCGCCAGCTTGCCATTATTCAATGCAACAGGATTCCCTCCCTCATATGAAATTTCGATATATTCCGGCCTGTCAGGCGCCTTCTCAGGCGGTGATATCATGGTATATAAATACTCCGGCGGTTCTTTCCACGGGTCTTCAAGAATACCACCCTCATAGCTGATATGGAACAGGTTCCTGTCAATACTATAGGGCTTTCCCGCCGTGGCAGTAACAGGAATACCGTGCTGTTCTGAATACTCTATCAGAGACTGCCGCGAACTAAACTGCCACTCCCTCCATGGTGCAATAACCTTAATATCGGGCTTGAGCGCATAATACGAGAGTTCAAACCTCACCTGGTCATTGCCTTTTCCCGTTGCGCCGTGTGCAACAGCATCAGCACCTTCCAGCTCTGCAATCTCTATCTGGCTTTTCGCAATAAGAGGCCGTGCTATGGACGTGCCGAGGAGATAGGAGCCTTCATATACTGCATTTGCCCTGAGCATCGGGAAAATATAGTCTTTTACAAATTCTTCTCTCAGGTCCTTCACATAAACCCGTGCTGCACCTGTCTTCAGTGCTTTTTCCTTGATATCTTCCAGATCCTCACCCTGTCCGAGATCTGCACAAAAGGCTATGACCTCCGAGCCGTATTTTTCCCTCAGCCAGTGGATTGCCACTGACGTATCAAGACCCCCGGAGTAAGCAAGGACGATTTTCTTTATCATTGATAACCCCTTATAAACAGATCCGGATTTGCAATAATGGCACCGTGAGCATTCTGCTTATATTCAAGGTATAAAACTTAGCATAAATCAGAAAAAATGTAAAACGACACCAATCCTAGGTAATGTCCTATTTCGTCATTGCCCGACTTGGAGACTGTGTCACAAAGGTAGCCGCAGGCTTTAGCCTGCGTATATTCTGCGCAAACTAAAGTTTGCGGCTACAACATATTGGTGCATTAATATAAAAATTCTAATTGTGACACAGCCTCTTGATCGGGCAATCCAGAGAGAGGCATAAAGACTGGATTCCGCATCAAGTGCGGAATGACAGACAAAATGAGCATAGGACAGTACTAAATCCTGGGAAATATATACAGATACTATTTACAAAACACAACCCCCCTCCCCTTACCGCCTTTTTTCATTGACAAACAGTAAGCAGATGCATTAATATGATATTGAGAATCAGTCTCAATTAATTTACTAATTATGCACTTTATATAGATAATTATATATTTGTGAATTCTTGAGGGATACAATATGTGAGCGAATTTATCCAGACTGCCTTCATGGAACACAGAGGAACATAAAAAAAAGGCACATCCTTTCTACCCTTTTGTTTGTCTGTAGCTTTTTGGGCAGAAGAGTCTCAGGCCATTGCTCTCCTCACAGGTCGGAGGAAATTTCCCTGTGCTTCACAGGCTACCAGACAATGGCAGCCGCAGGCTTAAGCCCTGGGGAATGTTTTTTCTTCTTATTCCATGGGGTATGAGCGCAACCTAAAGGTTGCGGCTACACCCTCCAGGGGAGGGCATTTATATTATCTCCTCTCCACGGGAGGGAGAGGGTGAGGGGGGCAAATCTATGTCAATTCTATTATGAGATTTTTAATAATATGAATTGTTTCTCATAGGATCAGCACATAAATTTTCGCACTTGTTTGATAGTTACCACGGTATTGGAAAAACATGGCACATAAGATCTTCAGGGATTTTCTAAAAGAAAGAGGCCAGAGGCTGACCAAAGAGCGGGAGGCCATTCTCAAAAAGATATTTTCTTTTCAGGGCCATTTCGAGCCGGAAACCCTTTATCTGCAAATCAGGGAATCCGGGCTCAAGGCATCAAGGGCTTCTGTCTACAGGACACTGAACCTGCTTTACGAGTGCGGTCTTATTGAACGGGTGAGAAAAACAGAACACGGTACGATTTACGAATGCACGTACGGTCACAAACACCATGACCACATGCTCTGCATGCGCTGCGGCAATGTCATAGAGTTTTACTCAGCAGACCTTGAGAAACTCCAGGATGAATTATGCAAACAGCAGGGCTTCGAGGGCACGAGCCATACACTTGAGATCAGAGGACACTGCAAGAGATGTCAGACAAACAGGGATTAATTGATCAGGAAACAGCAGGGTACCGGAGAAGGCAACGGAGGAGAGGCCGGGAGAGGCATCAGCCGTATGAGCGTGTTTTGCTTATCGGCAACCCGAATGTCGGAAAGAGTGTCATCTTCGGACTGCTTACCGGCAAGTATGTCACCGTCTCGAATTTTCCAGGCACAACAGTAGAAATTTCATACGGGAATATCACCGCAGGGGATAACAGATTTCTCCTCATCGATTCTCCCGGCATCAATACGTTTACCCCGATGAGCGAAGATGAGAGGGTCACGAGGGATATGCTCCTGAGAGAAAGACCCTTTTCCGTCGTCCTCGTCGGCGATGGGAAGAACCTCAAGAGAGCACTCCTTTTATACATACAATTGGCAGAAATGGAACTCCCTGTCATCCTCAATCTCAACATGGAGGACGAAGCCAGGGACAGGGGCATCGAAATAGATTATCAGAGATTGAGCACGATACTGAACATAGACGTAATCGGGACTGTTGCTCCGCAAAAAAAGGGTATCCAGAGGTTAAAGGATGCACTCATACAGCAGCGTTATCCTTCTCTCAGAACATACTATGGCGATGACGTTGAGAATACAGTCAACAGGATAACCGAACTTCTCCCGGAAGCTTATATCTCTAAACGGTCAATAGCGCTCATGATCCTCCTGGGCGATGAAACCATTCGCGACTGGCTTATTACGAATGTACGACCGGATATAATCAGGAGGATAGAGGACATAAGGGATGAATCACAATCACTATCAAAGGAAGATTTCGCACACACGATAAATCAGACAAGAATAAGAATTGCAGAGGAAATAAGCAACGAGGTCGTGAAAAAAAGTAGCGGAAAGGCAGGCCAAATCGCTCAGAAACTGGGATCATGGACCATGCACCCTGTGCTCGGAATTCCTTTTCTTTTATGCGTCCTTTTTATTTTTTACGTACTCGTGGGCAAGCTTGGTGCGGGTACCCTTGTTGACTTTCTTGAAAATATCATATTCTCGAGGTACCTCAACCCCGTTATAGAAACAACCGTAAAAACCCTTATTCCTGTCCCCTTTCTTCAGGATATGCTCATCGGACAATACGGGGTCTTTACCATGGGATTGACATATGCCTTTGGCATCATCCTCCCCATTACTGCGACTTTCTTTTTCGTATTTGGCGTGCTCGAGGACAGTGGATATCTGCCGAGGCTTGCGGTACTCTCAAACAAGGTATTCAGCTTTCTCGGCCTCAACGGCAAGGCTGTTCTTCCCCTTGTTCTCGGTCTCGGCTGCTCCACAATGGCAACGATGACAACGAGGATACTCGAGACAAAAAGAGAGCGGATTATTGCCACATTTCTTATCGCCCTGACCATCCCCTGCTCTGCCCAGCTCGGAGTCATACTCGGTATCCTCGGTTCCTTTCCGCCAAGAGCCCTCTTCTGGTGGGCAGGGACTTTAGTCGTGGTCATGTTTTTTTCAGGATACCTTGCATCAAAGGTGGTCCCCGGAGAAAAACCGGACCTCTTTATCGAACTGCCTCCCATGAGAGTCCCTTCCCTTGGGAATATCGTTATGAAAACACTGAGCAGGATCGAATGGTATCTGAAAGAGGCAGTCCCCCTGTTCCTTCTCGGAGCCCTCACCCTCTTTATGCTCGACAGGCTCCTGATACTGAGCTGGATTCAATCCGCAGCATATCCTGTGATCGTGAAGTTCCTTGGCCTTCCCGCAAAGACCACCGAGGCATTTCTCATGGGTTTCCTCAGAAGGGACTATGGGGCAGCGGGGATCTTTGACATGGCCCGGCAAGGTCTCATGGACGAAAAACAGGTAATAGTCGGACTTGTAACGATGACCCTCTTTGTACCCTGTATTGCTAACCTCTTCATGATGATCAAGGAGCGGGGGTTCAGGACAGCGCTCCTCATGGTGATGCTCATTGTTCCTTTTGCCGTGCTGGTAGGGGGGGCGCTCCGTTTTCTCCTGTCTGTTCTTACATGAACTCGGGCCTGATATCGAGGGTAAAGCTCTGCAAGATCTCTCCCCCATGGCCGTCGTTTATAGCTATAATGATAGTGGCCTTTCCCTCGTAACCGGGAGGTACGTTCCATTGTACCTGTCCGTTATCCTTGTTAATGGTCATGCCGGGTGGTGAAGCCTTGAGAGAATACACGAGGGGGTCTCCGTCAGGGTCGGTTGCCCTTGCCTGGTATGAATAAAATGATCCATCGAATCTGAATGTCTCTGCTGACGGCACAATAACCGGCGGAGAGTTCGCAATAAACACAAATAATTCCACAGGTGTTCCTTTCCTCTCACCGTCATCAGGAATGATCTTGACCGTAATCTTATCACCCCGCCTGAAGTCCTCTGTTATGGCAAGTTGATCGGATGACTCGGTTAATTCCTCGTCGTTCTTCCACCACTGGTAGGTAAAATTCACACTGTCGCCTTCTCTGTCAAATGCCTTTGCGTCTATCTTTACCGTGTCTCCTGCAACGGGATTTGGCGGATACACATTCAGGACAGTAATGCGCGGGGCGGTATTGGCGGTTGTAACTGAGGCATACTGGGAGGATCCTTCTAATGTCTCTTCGAATGTTGCTTCATCATCTTTAGCAACCGGATCCTCTTCCCCGGCAGTCACGGGAGGCTCCGGAACAGTTTGCTCAGCTTCTTTAACCTCTTTGCCCTTGCATCCAAAAATGACAAAAATAAGAAGCACGAACAGAATGTGGAGCGCCTGCATGAAATAGTGCGCTAATCCCTTTTCAGAACGCATAGAGTCCGGATAACCGTGCCCTTTCTTCGAGAACTCCGGTAGTATCCTGTGAATTTATTTCCACCCTGTGGAGATACGGTACTGGCGGAGCCGGAATCATGCCGGAGGTTGATGAGACAACGCCTGCTCCCGTGAGTGTTTCACCGCTAAGATCAGAGTTTCCCCGGATAGTATCAACGATCTTTACTGACACATGGTAGGCGGTATTGGTTCCTGCCAGATCAAACTCCAGATCAGGTATATCAGTCGGGTCAAGCGAAATGCTGCACGAGACAGGCCAGTCAGCAGTAGAATCGCAGAGCTTATCGCAAAAACATGTACGCATGTTAAAACCGTCCAAATTATCATCCGGGTCATCGGGGTCTCCGCAATCACACATAGAAAACGGGTTACCACCTGTTGACTCACTCTCCATAGTCAAAAAGGCAATATTTAAGTTTCCACGTTCGTTAATAAGATCAGCCCCGATCTCAGCACCTCCTGATGCAGCCTCAAGGGCTGTCCCGTATCTCTTGTACGCCCCTGAAACCCTTGTTCCCTGTATGACCATGTATATCAATGCTGATATTATCGCAAGTGTTATTAAGGATAAGACAAGGACCGTAACTAATGCAAGTCCCTTTTCATTGTTGAGCTGTTTCATCGCAAATGCCTTTCATTTTTCATTCCGACCCCGAACTTGATTCGGGGGAGGAATCTTTTTGTTTTGCTCTGGACCGGCTCCAATATGCTCTCTCTTTACTCCCTCAGGTTAGCAGGTTTTACCACGAGCGTATACACCTTCCAGCGGTAGTCCTGATAGTCAGGGATTATTGCAAGGTCAAAGTACCTTCCAAATCCTAAAGTATCTACATCGCCAACTTCTACACAGGTAGAGCACGCCCCGGCGTCTGTTGAAAAACCGCTGAAATTATATCCCGGATCCCTCTGCCCTTCATGGGCGAGGATATAGACCCTCACCTCTTTTAGTTGTTCTCTTACTTCTGCAGCAGTAAGGGTATTCAGAACGTCCTCCGAATACGTATCAATGGTACCGTCTTCATCAGTGTCCAATCCGAAAATCAGCTGCATATCAGCCACACATTCAAGGAGACGTATCTGGGTCTTTGTTCCATCCGCCTGATTGACAACTCCCTTGTAAAGGACGCCTGTACCTTGTGCGCATCTCGGAGGCATGTCACCAGGCACTTCCACATAATAATCCGCCCTGTTAAAAGGCATCCGTAAATCCGTGTCAGGGTCTACGCCGTATACGAGAAAGGCATCTCTTTCAGTGGACGGCGCAAAATCATTAGGGAAAGGATTACTGAACTGAACGCGAAAATCACCGGCGCTATCGGCGACCAGTATCCTCTGGTTCGCTTCCCCCCTCAACGGAATCAGGGCAATAACCCTGTCACCGTTATTGAGATCTTCCAATGCGCTCAGAGGCCCCCCCCATACATTTACTGCATTGCCTCCTCCGGCAAGACCCATGACGTATGTCCACTTTGTTGCAGCTTCATTTATGGCAATATTCGTCGCCTTGATGACAAGGACGTCCGACGCGTTAAGCGTCCCGGCTACGTCATTCCCGTTCCTGACAGCCCCCGGCGGGTTCGAGGCCCCTGCCGGGTCTGTCCCCCTGGCAGGGTTGTTTGGGGGTCCGTCATTATAGTCACGCTCATCCCAGACAGTCGCCCCGTCAGCGATGGTTTCCCAATAGGCCACTCCTGCCGGAATAACCCACGGCAGGCCGTATCCTGCCTGCTCTATATCCCTCCTCAGGATGTCAAGCCCGACAAGGCGCTCAACCTGTGACTCGGCTATCCTGCTCTGCTGCTTGAACTGTGTAAGCATCGGCACAAATATGCTTGAGACCACAGCCATGGCAATGACAAAGACCGTCATGGTAATGATCAGTTCGATTAATGAAAAGCCTGCCTGTTTTCTTATGGTCGCCCTGCTCATCTTCTCCTCAGCGATACAATATTGTGAATGAAATCTTCACCTTTCCAGTTCCAAATAACCCTGATACTTAACCGCTTTGTATTACAGGTCGAATCATTTAATATACAATCTCGATTGTTTTCTAAATCCCAGCAGGTCAGGTTTACACAAAAATCCTTCGTCATATTCCTTAGAGTTCTTTGAAAAACTTCCCCGGTGGCAAATGTAGCAGGGCAATCAGCACCTGCCGGAATAGCACCGGCATCGGAGACGATTGTATCAAAAGGCAAGCTTCTTGTCTCTTCCAGCCGCTCTGCGGCAACCCTGAGCGCTTCATCCCTCAGGATATTCCGCATGTTGCTGTCGATGCTCAACAGCGCTGTCTGCATGAGTCCCATAAAGACAAGGAGGAGCACGCAGAGCGCGATCATCACCTCAACGAGGCTGAAGCCTGTTTCGTTTTTCATATGCCGGAACATTTTATCTCCTCTCGCAGAGGTTCAGATCCGTATTATATTCCCCCATCCACATCTTTGATTGCTCGATCACAATGCAGTCCAAATCAGGGTCCCTCGTGTTAATAAACCTGAAGGTCATGGTTGTCACAGCCGGTGTCCATGAAATAAGTCCCCTCGTATCGAAGGCTATGGTCTGGGGCATGGCTTCACCAACAGCTTCTAATTGATAATCAAACTCGTACCGCTTTTGGAGTACCTGGGTGTCCTGGGCATTGAGGATTCCGTCTCCATCAGGCCCGGGGGGTTCGAAATCCTCGATAATAGTATATTGTGTTGTGTCGAGTACTGCCCAGACAATCCTGTTATGCGACATGGCACGTGACCTTGCATCCATCAGATCAAAATAGAGTTCCTTTGTGATACTTTCTATCCTGTAATTCCCCATCCACCCCTCATATGAAAAACCCAGGGCAATGATCAGGACGCCGATGATGCTCACGACAACGAGAAGTTCAATTAATGTTATCCCTTTGTCTCTCATTTCTCAAAAATATGGATAAATTTCCTTGTCGGTTTCGGCGGCACGAGGATACCGGGCGGTGTGCCGGCAGGAGGCACACCCTGCACACCGGCTGTCCTTCTTCCCCCTCTCTCTGTAAAAGCAGTCTTCAGGTCGACTTCCTCGATGCTCCCGGTAGATACCTGCATGACAGCCTTCCCTTTGAGAATAGAGCTTGACACCGCGCCTCCGGTATCCCAATCCACAGCCCAGAGATGCGATATTCCTCCGAATTCACAGACATCGGCAGACGGCTTTGTAGTCGTATAGAAGACAGCGCCGATAGACGCGGCAAGGGTGTCTGTAACGTTACGCTCTGCCAATAAGTCACCGGCAGCTTCATCTAATAATATATACCATCCGTCCTCATCTTCTGAAGCCCCATCGGTGGCGTCACCCAGTGCCCCGAAATTAACAGTGGTGGTACAGTTAAAATCAAAGCCCTCTATTCCATAACACGGCTCTTTAACCCCGTAGAGTGCCCTTTGATTCGTTGCGTCGTCGATTGTGTCAGATATCCTGTAATAGAATCTCCCGGTACCCCAGAACAGGAAGGCCTTATAATTCTTGTAGCCCTGCAATTTGGCAACCGCAGACGTGACCGGACCAGTGTTTATAACCGTACTCAATACCCATTCATGGTGTGCTGTAGCCGGATCAATACCATTTTTTGTCGTAAGCCTGAGCACACCGCCGGCATTCCACTTTGTGGTAGCAAGCAATGGATCTGCCTCAGCCTTCACAAACCCGAAGTAGAGGGCATCGTCCTGATAATAACTGGAGCTGGTCCGATCATGCTGGTCATAGTCTATCGACGAATCGATCATTGATCCTGCAAATGCATTCTGTATACCTGAATCGATCGTCCTCAGGAGTGTTCCGTCTGCGAGGTCGAGGATGAAGAGCCTGAGATTCTGGTCAGAGAACGCTTTAAACTGGTGCGTATCCGTATCAATAGGTCCTGTGGGGCCGGAGCCGAGTACTACATACCATCTCCCGTTCTTCCTGTTATCCGGGATACCGTCTGTAAGGGCGCTGCCCCTTACAATCGCCGGGCCTGTGGTAGAATAACCCAGGCTCTCGTTCGTGAATTCCCAGAGCACCTCCGGACTGGACGGGTCCGTTATGTCAAGTGCAAAATACGATGAATAGCCTTTTCCTGCTGCCGGTGTCTGAACACAATTGCTCGAACCGCACACATCTTTGCATGCCCCGCCGATACGCATTCCTCCGATGACAATTGTTCTCCAGGTATTCGCAGTCTTCGTGCAGTCCCAGTAATTAGACTCTGCGCATCCGTCTGTTCCTATGCTCGCATCAAATATGTATGGTGTTAAATCAACAAGGTATAAATGGCAGTAGCCCGGCTCTGAAGTGTACTTCAAATAGGGCAGGACGTTCTTCGGGATGAAAGCCCAGGCTTCCTCACCGAGTGATTCACCTGACAGCGCTGCCTTTTTATTTCTCTCTTCGAATATCTCCAGCGTCCCTAAATGAAAGGCATGCAACATCCCGTCATTTGCTCCGACAATGACCATTCCCCTGCCTGTATAGGTTTCCAAGCCGGTATAGTCCTCATATGTTTTGTCGCCGTAAGTCTTATGGTATGCATTCAACGGCACCCACGATACAATCCTCGGTGTGGAGTTTATAATGTCCCCGAGTTTCCATACCCTTGGAACGCCTTCTTGTATTCCATCAACCGTATCGAATACATCTCCATCGCCGTTTAAGTCAACTTTAACCAATCTGTTTCTTAAAGAATGCTGGCATGTTTCAACGCCAGGGCAGTCACCATCAATAGTACAGGGCTGGTCAATGGTTACCGAACAGAATTTGTCGTACCCCCTTACATATGATATGGTCCGTCCGGCTTCTGCATCAGTGCCTTCCTGAAGGAGGTCTCTCAAGGCTGCTGCGTTGCCCGGAACAAAACCGGTTTTAGTGCTGCCGTCAACAGTTGTAAAAATCTCCCTGTCATCAGCAGACCTTACCCATAACCTTGCCCCTGCTTCCCAGAGGCTGTTTATATTTTCGAAATATACAACAGCAGCAGGGGTGGAAGAGTCAGCCTGACCGTCGCCGTTTACATCTTCGAACAAGAGTGCCTTGGTTAAATTGTCTGTTGTGCATATTTCACCGTCCGGACAGTCCGAATCCACAGAACAGCATTCTGTAGTTGTTGTTGAGCAGAGCTTGAAGCAGAAATGTACTATGTAATCCTGATTGAGCAGGAGAGCCATATCCTCGACTGTATCTTCTCTTATGGTGCTGTCTCCAAGAAGGGGGTCGATGTGGTACCAGAGGTTCTTGAGCGACCCTGTCCACATGATTTCCTCGCCGGCAAAGGAGCGTTCAGGATAAAAGATCGCCTGTACGAGGTTTGCACCTGTTCCCTCCCCTGATGCAAGAACCGAGGCGGCAGTTCCTGAGGCTGCCCTCCCCGCTATGGTCAGGAACGCTTCCCTGAGGGCAGTATACAACTCATCCGGGTCTTCAGCCCGCTGGTACGTTCCGCCTCCGTTAGCAGCAGTCTCGCTCATCAACACATCAGGGTTGCACTCTCCCGGGTCTTCGGTTGGCACACCGCTAAACACAACGTGGGTCGTTATCGTCTGGGCATTTATCGAATCTGCTGTCGGCATCTGGGTAAAATCCTGGATGTTCCTGTTTTTAGCAAGCCACGCAAGGTCATCAAGGTTCCTGCTTCCCGCAAACGCCGGGCAGGTTGCCGAGATTTCCGTATCGATCTGCCCGTCACCGTCATTGTATGATGTAACAAGATTATTCACATCATCATGCAGGTCTGTTGTCGACATACCGTCTGTTATTAAAAGGATATTATTTTTCTGGCACCGGTACTGCACGGGATTTTTATCCTCATTAAAATCCGTTTCATTTATTCTTAAGTCTGTCCTGTTTGCAAAATAGCCGATTGCATTATAGAACCCCTCTGCAAACGGCGTCCATGTTTCTGCACGAATATCATTAATTGCACTGATAAGTCCTGAACTATCATCCCCAATATAATGCTTTACCTCCCCGCCGTCTAAATTACTCGGCTCGTTACAAGTATATGTGATGTGGGAGTCCGGCATAAGACACTCTGTTGGTGAACCATAGTTATTGAAGGCCATCATACCAAAGCGTATCAGATCACTGAATTCCTGTATGAGGCCGGTCTGTTCTGAACTTTCAACCCGTGCATGGTAAGTCCATATCGGATCTCCGATCTGAGCCAGAATACCGGAATCTATAATGAAGGCAGGTATGTTCCACAGCTGATCGGAGCCCGTGGACTCTCCGGAAGGGTCAATAACTTCTCCTATCTGTATAGTCTGGCAGAAATCCAAAAGTTCCCTGGCAATGCAATTCTGTGGAGATGTACCGGGTGGCGCTTCCTGCCAAACCTTGTTAACATGGTCCCAGCATATTCCGACGTATCCACCTGGATCATTATTGTCTGAAGGGTCCAGAATATTGGGGTCGCTGACACATACCAATGCTTTTGCATACTCGGGAGGCATATCTGAAGGGTCTACTCCTTCTTTAATGTATATATTTTCGCATGCATTCTGTATTCTCTGGATATCTCCCGTTCCGGGTAATTGACCATGCTTATAATACATCCAGCAAGTCTGTAGGGCATGGTTGTATGGAGGCTCGACCTTTTTCCCTTTGCTCCCTGCGTGTTCCTGCATACAGTCTTCTGTATATTTCTGCGCCTGTCCGTAGCTACAGCCTGAACCCCCGCCGATGGCACAGTTCCATTCGTCAATAGCCTTCTTGCAGTTTTCGTCAAAGGTGAAATCGCCTTTAAAGATATCTATTCTTGTGATCCCGCCGGTTGACGGTTCATGGGGCTCGGTTACCAGTCCCCTTACGCCAAAGGTTATACTGTCGTCTGCCGAAGGCCTGACAACCCAGTCGCCAGAAGGGATTTTTTTGATAAAACGTTTGCCTATACATCCTCTGGTTTCGCCAATAAGTAATCCATTTGCCGTATCATACTTCCCGCCGGTCAGTATCATCTTCTGGATATCCATTTTCGAGGCAGAGAGCCAGTTAAGGAAATTCCCGCCTGCCACAAACTGTGTAACTGTCTCTGGGTCCGTATTCCCCAAAGTGACACACATATAATTCGTCCGGTATGTGCAGCCGACCGGCGGCCATGCTCCTGCATATTCCGAAAACTGTGAGTACTCGAATGTATCTCTTAACACACACTGGCCTCCGCTACACTCCGAATCTACCGCGCAGGATGATACATGATCATCGGAACAATAGTACGCATATTCCAACCCTTCAGAGGAATATAATTTTAATGGATCGAAATTGCCGACATAGGTATTCGTATTATCATAGGTATTATCATAACAGTACTCATCTTCAGCAGAAATGTAGGTCAAATCGTACATACTCGCTGAGTTGTCTATCATGAGAAGCAGGTTCGGGGTCACACCGGCGACAACAAAGGGTGGGACGACACAGTAATCATTCATATCCGCCTGCGAAAGCGCAGGAAGAGATAGGGACAGGAGAATGGCCAGGATCAATATTCCCGTGCATCTTATAGCAGTATTCATCTTTTTCATGGCTGACACCTCACATTGTATCGTAAAAAATAGTATTTTCAAAATGCGCTGTTTTTTCATTGTGCTTAAATTGCAGCGTCTTTACGGCAAAATTAAACTGCAATTACCGTGCCATTAAGCAATAAGCTGAAAATAATGGATTTTTTATGGTATCTGCGGGGTCTTTTCAGGGATATATGAAATTGATTACATAATTTAGGGTCTCAAAATAGTATTCATATTACACCCTCTCCCACCCCTCCCCCCTCAAGGGGGAGGAACTATAATCCCCTCTCCCCTGGAGGGAGAGGGCAAGGGTGAGGGGGATCATGTATGTGTTTATTATTATGAGACTGTTAACAACCTAATCATAGTGAAACAATTATTTCTGTAACCTCAGTCACCTGCTCACCCTGAGGACACCCTCGAGCTGGGCGATCTTCCGGGTAAGACCTGAAAGCTGGCTTTTATCCCTGACTTCGAGGATGAATGTAATATGAGCCTTTTTATCCTCTGTCGAACTCGCCTCCAGATGGCTTATATTGACTTCCATTGAAGAGATGATGGCGCTGAGACTCGCAAGCATCCCAGGCTTGTCCACGGTTTCAATTAACAGCCGGGTGGGAGATGTGACACCATCCTCGGTTTTCCACTCAACATCCACAAGCCGTGCATCATCCACTGCGAGTTTGTCAAGATTCGGGCAGTCTCTCCGGTGAACGGAAACGCCTCTTCCCCTTGTCACAAATCCGACGAGACTGTCACCCGGTATGGGGAAACAGCATTTTGCAGTATGGTAGAGGATGTCATCGATACCTTTTATCGTAATACCTTTCGGCTCTTTCAATGGTTTCGTAATCTTTGGAAGGGGAATCTCTTCTTCCGGTTTCTCCGGCATCAATTTGTTGACAATCTGATGAGCAGAAAGTTTTCCATGCCCGACAGATGCATAGAGGTCCTCAACAGAGTTCAGATTAAAGGACTCAAGGATCTTCTGAGCCTCCTCTGACTTGAGGATTGAGGCATCAAGGTCATGTCTTTTCAGTTCCTCTTCAAAAAGTTTGCTGCCGAGTTCAATGCTCTGTGTCCGCTCTTCTGCCTTTATCCATTGTTTTATTCTGCTTTTAGCGCGCTGGGTAACGACGAACTTCAGCCAGTCCCTGCTCGGTTTCTGTGTCGGGGACGTCATGATTTCCACTGTATCACCGTTTCTCAGGACAAACTTCAACGGGACGATACGGTCATTGACCTTTGCGCCCATGCACCGGTGACCGACCTGCGTATGTATGCTGTAGGCAAAATCCACCGGGGTTGATCCCATGGGCAGTTCCTTGATCTCACCTGCGGGGGTGAAGACATAGATCTCTTCGGGAACAACCTCGCCCTTTACTGCCTCGAGAAAGTCCTTTGCATCAACAAGGTCTCTCTGCGCCTGTATTAATTCTCTCAGCCACTGGATATATTTATTGCTTCGTTCATCAATCTCGCCTTTCTCCTTATAGCGCCAGTGGGATGCCACGCCATACTCGGCAATCATGTTCATCTCAACAGTCCTTATCTGAAATTCGACCCGCTCCCCTTTCGGTCCTATAACAGTCGTGTGGAGCGCCTGATACATGTTTGCCTTCGGTATGCCGATATAATCCTTGAATCTGCCGGGTATCGGTTTCCATATGGAATGAATGAGACCGAGGATTGCGTAGCAGTCAGCTTTTTTCTCGGTAATGATGCGAAGGCCGAGGACGTCGTGCACCTGCTCGAAGGTGATCATCTGTTTCTGCATCTTCTGATAGATGCCATAGTAATGCTTCACCCTCCATGACAGGCCGGCGGGTATGCCTTCCTCTTCGAGCTTGCCGGTGACTATATCAGTAACCTCTTGCAGGTATCCCTCCTGTTCCTCTCTCCTCTTTGCCACCTTCTTTTCAAGTTCATGGTAGAGATCGGGCATGAGGGCTTTAAAGCTCAGGTCTTCAAGTTCGGTCTTGAGCCAGCCAATACCAAGCCTGTTGGCTATCGGTGCATAGATCTCGAGTGTCTCTGAAGCGATCCGCTGCTGTTTATCCTCCGGGAGGTAATGGAGGGTACGCATATTGTGGAGCCTGTCGGCAAATTTTATGAGGATGACCCTCACATCCTCGGACATTGCCAGGAGCATCTTTCTGAAGTTCTCTGCCTGGGCCTCTTCTTTTGTCTTGAAGACTATCTTGGAAAGTTTTGTCAGGGCTTCAACGATAAATGCAACCTCTTCGCCGAAGATCTCCTCTATCTCTTCCCTTGTCTTGCCTGCATCCTCGATCGTATCGTGAAGGAGTCCAGCCACAATGGTCGGGATGTCCATCTTCATATCTGCAAGGATAGAGGCAACTGCAAGAGGATGTTCAATATAGGCTGATCCTTCAACCCGCTTCTGGCTCGTATGGGCTTCCCTGGAGAATTGATAGGCGCGCCAGAACACCTTGACATCAGCATCCGGATTATAGGCAATAACCTTTTTTGTCAGATTGCCAAGGGTCTCTTTTGTCATGATTTATTATACAACGTCATATCAGTCATTGGTCACTGGTGTGCTGTCCCATAAATAACCATGATGACTTGTCATTCCCCGTCAAGGGGGAGGATGACTGTTTATTAATTTTTCTCCACACAATTCACAGAAAAACCATAGTTTTATTGACTGATGACTATTGACTATAATCCCCCCATTCCCCCTTTATTAAAGGGGGGGCACAAGGGGGGGTTATTACATGCTCGGTCTTATTGCCTTCAGATTCAGCTGGAGATATGTGACACCTTCCCATTCGTTTATGCATGGGGTAAATACAGCATCGACGGTTATTGGTTGCACGGCAGTGATTCCACCCTGTTGTAATATAGTATTGTAGGCTATGGCCATATCAAAGCCTATTGCTTCGAGGGCATGGCTTTTCTGCCTGAGTTTCATCTTGAGATGATTGCTCTTCACAATCCTCGGATAGAGGATCTCCAGTCCCCTTGAGCCCAGGAGCGGTTCGGGATTACCGGAACCAAATGGTTCGAGCATCTCGATTTCCTTTGTGAGTCCGAAATGTATCTCTGAAAAGTCGACCTCGGCATCGATTCTCAAGTGGGGGACAAGATCGTTCTCATCACAGGTCATCTGTGCAATTCGTGCCATGGATGCTTCAAAGGAATCAATGTGCGCTGCCGGAAGCTCGAAACCGGCAGCCAGTTCATGACCGCCAAAACGCGTGAGGAATTCCCTGCAACGGCTCAACGCATTATATAGATGGAAAGACGGGATACTCCTCCCCGACCCCCTGGCAACAGCTCCTTCTCTTGAAATGATGCATGCGGGTCGACAGAACTTCTCTGTAATCCTTGATGCAACGATACCGATAACACCCTGATGCCACGTGTCCGAGGAAAGGACGATGACCGGGCCAACCCCTTTTTTCTGAATCTGATGAAGGGCATCCTGATAAACCTCCTCCTCTATGCGCTGTCTCTCTGCATTGAGTTGATCCAGCCATGATGCAAGCTGCACCGCTTCATCTTCAGAATCGGTAAGGAGGAGATTTATGACCTTGTGGGCGTCGGAGACCCTCCCTGCTGCATTCATCCTTGGAATAAGCGTAAAAGAAAGTAACTGGGGCCTGAGCACCCTCCCGCTGATACCCGAAACCTTTCTCAGAGCCTCCAGACCAGGCCTCATACCGTTTTCCATGAGCTTCAAGCCTTCTTTTACCACGAGTCTGTTCTCATCGGTAAGCGATACAACATCAGCGATCGTGCCGAGTGCAGCGAGATCAATAAAATCCCGTATGGTTAATCGCGAAGCGTGAATCATTGATAGCCCATGGACAAGCTTCAATGCGACACCAGCGCCGGAGAGATTAAATACAGAAGATTGGGGATGAGAGAGTTTGGGATTGATAACAGCCAGGGCCTCCGGGAGGAAGAAGTCCGGACTTTCACCCCCTCCCTCACCCTCCCCCCTCGAGGGGGAGGGAGGGGTGGGGGGGCTCTGTCTGTCCGGTTCGTGGTGGTCTGTTATTATGAGATCCATGCCTGCTTTAGCACAGAGGCGTGCTGTTTCAAACGATGTTATCCCGCAGTCAACGGTTATGATGAGCGTGGCTCCGAACTCCCGTGCCTTCTCTATTGATGCAGGGTGAAAACCGTATCCGTGCTCGATCCTGTTCGGCACAAAAAAGGTGCATTCAATACCGAGCAACTTCAGGGCACTAATCATGAGTGCAGTTGCTGAAACTCCGTCCACATCATAGTCACCGTGGACAAGTATCTTCTCATTGTTCTCTGCCGCAGCTGTTATCCTCTCAACCGCGCTCCTTATCCCGTGGAGGTCAAAGGGGTCGGACAGGGTCGAGAGGTCAGGTTTAAGGAAAGAACTCACTTCTTCAGGGGTTTTTATTCCCCTGTTGATACATACCTGCGCCAGGGTAGGAGAAATAGAGGCTTTTTTTGACAAATATTGAATGTATTCGGAATTCGTTTTGTTGACAAGCCATTTCCTATGCATAGATTAGCCAAGTAGTCATTGAGTCACTAGTCAACAGGCCACTTAAAAAACAGTTTGTCACTTTTCCAACAGGCTGTCAATATTCTCCCAAGAAGCAAAGCTTTGTAGAATCCTTTCATGAAACTAACATCAACATAAAGCATTAATGTTTTATAAAATCTCCCCTAACCCCTGGTTTACCAAAGAGGGGAGTGCTTCTATGTTTATCCCCCTTTGCAGGCTGTCCGACAATTATAAAATTTCAAAGTCACACAGCACTATAGTGTAGCCGCAACTTTTAAGTTGCGCTCTATGTACGCAGGCTGAAGCCTGCGGCTACATTGTCGGACAGCCTGTTTGGTAAAGGGGGATGGAGAGGGATTTTTTAATCAATGTATTTCCCTTTTTTGTATTTGTATTTCTGACAATACTCATCGACTGCTTTCTATTGTTTTGCAAATGGCCTTCTGCCCTTCCACATGAGCACGATCGGGCTTGCGATGAAGATAGAGGAATAGGTACCGACGATTATCCCCGCAATAATTGCGAGGGCAAAATCATGAATAACCTCACCGCCAAGGAAGAAAAGCGCCAGTGCAGCAAGAAGTGTCGTCATGGTCGTTATAACAGTCCTCGAAAGAACTTCATTGATGCTCCGGTTCACGACGACCGCTACAGGGTCCCTTTGCCGCGCCTTCAGGTTCTCCCTGAGCCTGTCGAATACGACCACGGTGTCGGTAAGGGAATAGCCTGCGATTGCCAAAAGGGCAGCAACAATAACAAGGTTTATCTCGCGATTCAGGACATAGAACAGAGCAAGCACGGCGAGGACGTCGTGCAATGTAGCAATGGTTGCACCGACCCCGAACCGGAATTGAAAACGGAATGCGATATAGATGAGGAGTCCTGCTGTGGCAGCCATGATAGCCCAGAGGGCGTCTTTCCTGAGCCGTGCACCAACCTTCGGTCCTATTTCCGTTGTCGATTCAACAACAAGCTTCTGGTCAGTGAATCTCTGAGAGAGTATCGACGTGATTTTTTCTGAGAATCCTCCGAGCGTCTCTTCCTCTCTCTTAACCCGTATCAAGACCTTTTTCTCGGCAGGCATGTCCTGCAACTCAACGTTTTTAAGACCTCCGTCGTCAAGGGCCTGCCTCACCTCACCGAGGGTGAAAGGCTTTTCAAATTTTATCCGGACGGCTGTCCCGCCGGTGAAATCTATTCCCAAATTTGCTGTCCCGCGAGCAATCTGGATGACTGTTAAGATCCCGAGGGCAAGGATTATCCCGGAAAGGGCAAACGCGTAGTACTTTCTTCCCATGAAATCTATATTCGTCTTCTTTAGCAGTTCTATCATATGCTCAACCTCCTCATTATTCCCTTGCTTATGAGAATGTCAAACACCGTCTTTGTCCCGATGAGGGCAGTAAAGAGGTTTATTGCAACGCCCAGGCTCAATGTTACTGCAAATCCCTTTATCGGACCCGTGCCGAACTGAAAGAGCACAGCTGCTGTTATTAATGTCGTGACATGGGAGTCAAAGATCGTCCAGAAGGCCTTGCGGTATCCTGAATCAACCGCAGCTGCCGGGGTCTTCCCGGCCCGCAACTCCTCTCTCATCCTTTCGAACATGAGGACATTCGAGTCAACAGCCATCCCGATGGCAAGGATGACCCCTGCAATTCCGGGGAGGGTCAGTGTTGCATGCAGTGATGCCATGGCACCGAGGAGAAGCATGACGTTTAAAAAGAGTGCAAAGTCAGCGATGAGGCCGGCGAGCCTGTAGTAGAAAATCATGAAGAGCACAACCGCAATTGTACCGACAATGCCGGCGATCTTCCCGGCTTCGATGGAATCCCTTCCGAGAGAAGGACCGACTGTCACATTCTGGAGCATCTTCAACGGCGCAGGGAGAGCGCCTGCTTTAAGGACTATACTGAGGTCCTTTGCCTCGTCAAGGGTAAAGTTTCCCTCGATCATGGCGCTCCCTCCCGCGATCCTGTCCCTGATAACAGGGGCTGAATAAACATTATTGTCGAGCACTATCGCAAGTCTCTTTCCGATGTTTGCGCCCGTTACCTCCTCGAAGATCTTAGCACCTGCGGTATTGAGTTCCAGGGACACATATGGCAAGCCGTATGAATCAAAACTCACCCGTGCATCATTGAGAAGATCTCCGGTAAGGGCTGCCTGTTTTTTCAGGAGAAACGGTATCTTTCCGATGATCTCTTTCGTATTTTCATTTATGGTGCTCTTAAACAGTATCTCATTACCTTCGGGGATTCTTTCGGCAAACTGCTCTAAAAGCGCTTTTTCTTCCCCGGGCACTATTGCCTGCGGAAGCTCTGCTGCAACCTGTGCTTCATCGTCTACGAGCTTGAACTCGAGTATTGCAGTCTTGCCGATAAGGTCAATGGCCCTCTTCGGGTCCTGTACACCGGGAAGCTGGACAACGATCTCGTTTTCACCCTGTCTTACGATCGTGGGCTCTGCAACCCCGAACTGGTCGATCCTGTTGCGGATCGTTTCAAGCGCCTGGTCAGCAGCATCGTCAGCAATCCTGCGGGTCTCGCTGCCTTTAATTCTGTACACGAGCTTTTCTTTGCTATCGATCAGTTCTAAAACAGTGAAGTCTTTTTCGATTACATTCATGATCTCGGAGGTCGAAGGACTCACGGTGACCTGTGATCCACGTGTTGTAACGTCGGCTTTCAGCCCTTTCTTTGAGAGAAAATCCCTCAAAGAAAATCCGTACCGCTCTGTCTGGATCTCAACAGCCTTGTCACCCTCTACCTCGTACTCAAGGTGTAACCCACCCTGGAGGTCAAGCCCGAGGACAATACCTCTGTCCGGCATGACCCTCTTCCACCACTCAGGCATGTACTGAAAGGCAGGAGTGTTGGGAAGGAAAAAGACAACTGCAAGAACAAGTGTTATGCCGAGAAGGATCAGCTTCCAGAGTACCTTCTTCTTCATCAAACCTCCGCCGTCAACAAAATCCTTTTAAACTGCTCACAACAATCCCCTGCTGTTCCCTCTCTGGGAGGAGTCTTTGAGGATCGTCGATCTCTTCGGTGTTAATTATAAAAAAATTCTAATGCCAAAATCAGTCTTCGTCCGAGGTGGCCCTGACGGATGCAATATATGACTTACCGAATTTCACCCTTGTATTCTCAGCAATCTTGACGGTGACTGTATTGGTCCCAACGTTTTCTATAATGCCATAAACACCGCCTGATGTGATAACCTTATCCCCTTTTTTAAGAGCGCTTAACATTGCCCGGTGTTCCTTGGCCCTCTTCTGTTGCGGTCTGATAAGTAAAAAATAAAAGACGACGAAGATAAGGATAAGGGGCAAGAGACTCGCAAATATGCTTCCACCACCCTGAGCGCCCCCTTCAGGAGCTGGACCCATTGCATATGCTGTATTAATCAAAAATTCGATAATCATAGAGACACCTCCGAAAGTTTAGATAATATACATGCTTTACATAGTTTTTATCAACCAGTGTAGGGAGAAAGACAGTTTTAAGTTATTAAGGTTCTCATAATTGAATAGACATTATTCAGAAAATCTCCCCTCACCCCTCTTTGCCAAAGAGGGGCATTATTCCTCCCTTTGGAAAAGGGAGGTTAGGAGGGATTTCTTAGACCAATGTCCACATTATTTTGAGAATATTAATATATGTTTTCAGTGTTGAATTTTTGACAAAAAAATCATTAACTCAACACTCAACAATTAAAACTTAAGCCACTGAGCCTTTTGTGCTTTGTGCCCATGCGCTTCGCGCTTACCCTATAAACACAACAAACCCAGAAAACTAAAAGGTGCTCTTTGCTAACAGCGTCTCATTTGTCTTACAATAAGAAAACAGCATGTCAAAAATATTTTTCTCCGGCATCGGTGGCAGCGGCATGTCGTCCCTGGCGAGCTTTATGGCCGGTCGGGGACATCTCATTATCGGGTCAGACCGCTCGTTCGACAGAAATACCGGTCATCCGCTCCACGAACTTTTTAAAAACCAGGGAATAACCATTGTCCCTCATGATGGCTCCGGGATAGACAGCTCAATCGATCTTGCGGTCTTCAGTACTGCTGTCGAAGATACCCAGCCCGATATAACGAGGGCACGGGATTTGGGGATTCCATCGAAAACACGTCCCGTGTATCTATCGGAGATAGCATCGGGATTTAAAACAATTGCCGTTTCAGGTACAAGCGGCAAATCGACCATAGCAGGGATGCTCGCATTTGTTCTGCACAAGCTCGGCCTTGAACCGAACTATATCGGTGGCGGCAGGGTAAAACAATTCAAGTCCCGGCGTCATGCCGGTAATTCACTGAACGGCACCTCAGACCTCCTGGTCATAGAAGCATGCGAATCAGATGATTCGATCATCCACTATCATCCCGCCTTTTCGATCATCGCAAACCTCGGCCTTGACCACCATACCGTCGGGAAGACCGCTGAGATGTTCGAGATATTCGGCAGAAATACCGGCGAGATAGTCGTTATCAACGGTGACGATGCAAACCTCAGACGCTGTCGCTTTGACAAAGCAATAATGTTTTCTATTGAGACACCATCTCAATACCAGGCAAAGAAAATCGATTACCACCCATTGAGAACAAGGTTTTCATTACAGGGGACAGACTTTAGCCTCTCACTCCCCGGACAGTACAATCTCTACAATGCACTCCCGTGCATTGCGCTTCTTTCCGAGATGGGAATTTCCTCACGGGATATCGCGGGAATCCTGCCCTCTTTCTCCGGACTTGATCGACGGTTCGATATTCATCTCAACACAGGGAAGTACCTTGTTATCGATGACTATGCCCATAATCCCCACAAGATTTCCTCTCTCATGGGGTTTATAAAGACATTCAGGCGCCGTGTCTGCTATATTTTCCAGCCGCATGGTTTTTGCCCGACACGGTTTTTACGGCAGGAGTACATCGATGTATTTGTAAAGAATCTCAGGGAAGAAGACCATCTGATTCTCCTCCCGATATATGACGCCGGCGGCACAGCGCTCCGAGACATATCAAGCGAGGACTTGTCATATACAATCAATGAAGCAGGGAGGTCAGTCGAGGTCATGCATGAACGGCCCCTTCTCCTCAATCGCATCAAAGAATGGGATACTTACGTTTTTTTCGGTGCTCGCGATGAAACACTCTCTGACTATGCAAAAGAGATCGCGCAGGGGCTCAGATGAAAAACCAGTTCTTCTATAACACCCTCCCCTGCTCCCCTCCCATCAAGGGAGGGGGGGAGAAAAGAAATGGTTTCCATTCAAGGAGCGGAGTTGTTTGAGATTTCTCGTATTATAAAACTAAGTTCCCTCTCCCCTTGCGGTAGAGGGTAAGGGTGAGGGGTCTTGGATAGATGAAGAAATACCATTTACACGCGCATCCCTCAGGTCTCAAGCTCAACTACGAAAAAGATCTCAACCCGGAGCAGCATGCCGTCGTTATGCACCCCGGTGGACCAATGCTCGTGCTTGCCGGTGCAGGCACAGGAAAAACAAGAACAGCCACGTATCGCGTTGCACGGTTAATAGAGACAGGCATCAGACCCGAACATATCCTGCTCCTGACATTCACGAACAAGGCTGCACGGGAAATGATGCGCAGGGTCGAGTTTCTCATAGGCAGGAATATTCAGGGACTCTGGGGAGGGACATTCCATCACATAGGCAACATGATTCTGAGAAAGCACTGCCTGCTTATCGGATACAGGGAAGGGTTCTCCATCCTTGACCGGGAAGACTCAAAAGACCTGTTCGATATCTGTCTTGCGGAAACGAAAAAAAGGGAATCTTTCATGCCGAAAGGTTCTGTATTATGTGAACTGTACTCTTTAATGAAAAATACACAACTGAGCATCGACGAACTCCTTTCGTTTCGATACCCACATTTTTTCAATGCGGGAGACGAGATAAAGCATGCAATCTCACTCTATGACGAAAAGAAGCATGCCCTTAACCTCATGGACTTTGATGACCTCCTGACAAACTGGAAAAGGGTCCTACTGGAACATGAGAATATCCGTGACTACTACAGATCAAAATTCAGACATATCCTCGTCGATGAGTACCAGGATACGAACAAGCTCCAGGCAGAAATCGTTGATCTCTTATCGGGCACGCACAGAAACATCATGGCAGTCGGTGATGACGCACAGTCCATCTATTCTTTCCGCGGAGCAGATTTCGAAAACATCCTCAAGTTTCCTGACAGATATCCTGATGTTATGATCTTTCATCTGACAACAAACTACAGGTCGACACCTGAGATACTGAATCTCGCCAACAAGAGTATCATCCATAACGTGAGACAGTTCCAGAAGAAACTCTGTTCGATCAAAGGCTCGGGAGACGTACCCGGCGTTCTCCCTCTCAGGGACATCTTTCAGCAGGCTGATTTTGTTGCCCAGAGGATACTCGAGTGCCATGCAGAAGGGACGCCCCTCAACGAAATGGCGGTGCTTTACCGTTCACATTATCAATCAATGGAGCTCCAGATGGAGCTCCAGAAACGGAGCATACCGTTTGAGGTAAGATCGGGCCTGAAGTTCTTTGAACAGGCACACATAAAGGACATCCTCTCTTTCCTGAGAGTCATAGTTAATCCTTACGATGAACTGAGCTGGAAAAGGATCGTCAAGCTCGTTCCCGGCATCGGCACCATTACCGCAGGTAAGCTCTGGGACTCGATGAGCAGGTCAGAAAATCCTCTTGATACGATATTTGAAGGAGGTAAGCTCGTTCCCAAGAAGGCCATTGATGCCTTCCACCTCTTTCTTGATCTCATAAAGATATTGAAGGGAGGCAGCGATCCCGGGAAAGCTTTAGAACCTTCTACCGCTATAGAGCACATATTGAGACACGGCTACGAGGACTATCTTTACAATCACTACCCTCATGCAGAAGACCGGATTGAAGATATCGAACAGATGACACGGTTTGCGCACCACTATTCCTCACTCGAACAATTTATCAGTGAATTAAGCCTCCAGGGCGCTTCAGGAGGAGAGGTCGAGGATGGTGAAGAGAATAAAGAACGTGTCGTACTCTCCACCGTCCATCAGGCAAAGGGACTCGAATGGGACACGGTCTTTGTCATAGGCCTCAATGACGGCCGGTTTCCATCAGCGAGATCACTGAAAACCGATTATGAGGAAGAGGAGAGAAGGCTCTTCTATGTTGCTGCCACGCGGGCACGTGATGATCTCTATCTCTGCTATCCCATAACATCAGAGGATTGGCAGGGCTTGGGGCTGTTAAAACCATCACGGTTTATCAGGGAATTGCCCGGGGATGTGTACGAAGAATTTCTTGTCGAGAGTGATTCTGAGAACGGATTTTCGAATAACCCGGGAAATGCATTTACATAAGAGTCATGGAAGACGCATGTATGATATACTTTATAGAGTCGAAAATGACAACTTTTTATCGCTGGATTAGGAAATACATATCGTTGGAGAGACACAATGAAATGGTACGATGAAATAGCGAGGATAGCACGTGAACTCTATGAAAAAAGTGGCAGAATTGAGGGCCGTGACCTCGACAACTGGCTTGAGGCAGAGCGAATCGTCATGGAACAGTACAAAGAACAAGAAATGCTTGAAGGAGAATCATCTTCTTCCGATAATAAACAATCGAAAAAACCTGACAAGAATAAACAAAGTTAAAAACCGGCACTGAGACTCTTTTAGGCGACCCTCTTGCAACACATCCGTTCAAGTGAATCCTGACCCGGATCCAGCAAGAGGATGCATAAACCAGTATAATACCCGTCATTGCGAGGACAAAACCCGTGGCAATCTCAAAGAGATTCCTCGCTCCGCCAGGAATGACAAAGAGTATTGTGGACAGGAACGACCCCTTTTGTCGCTGGATTTGGGAATTAAGTGCTTAACAATCTCAACGCCTTCTTGTGGAGAAGTGCATTTCCTGACACGAGGAGCGTTGTACATTCTTTCAGGCTCACTTCAAGCGTATCGACGGCCTGGCCGCCCATGTCAGTAAAAATCCCACCTGCCTCTCCAACAAGAAGCCATCCACCTGCGAAATCAAAACACCTCGACGGTGACGGACTGGCAAAGACACTGACTGAACCTGATGCAAGATAGGCAAGGTCAAGTGCCGTGGAACCGAGACATCTCGTCTTTCTTGATTCCGAGAGAAGCGGGATGATACGCGAAATATCTTTATGAGGTGCCTGTGCCTCATATGCGACAAGGTAAAATATACCGTCTTTTTGTGTCGTGATTCTCTGCCCGTTCAAAAACGCCCCTTTCCCTTTCTCCGCCCAAAACTCATCTCCGTTTATGAGGTTGATAATATATGCGAGCATCATACCTCCAATGCTGTCTCCTTCAGCAAGAGCTATCGATGTACTGTAAAAAGGAATCCCTGATATGGCATTCCTGCTTCCGTCAATAGGGTCTATGAGAATCTTCCTGCCGCCGCCTCTGATATCCTTTGTGCCAATCTCTTCAGAAATAATGGTCAACCCCTCTCCTGATTTTTCGAGGCCGGAGATAATAATGTCTTCCGCCACTTTATCGATATGATAGGTCTTGTCTCCGGAGGCACCGGTACCGAGTAAATTCTTCTTGTTTTTTTTGACTAAGGGAACTTTTTCGAGAAGTCTCTTCCCTATAGCCCTGAGCTGTTCAATTTCCATGAAGCATTATTTTACGCGAAGATAGTCACGGTTTAAATAACCTTATATCATTATGTCCAAAATAACCTGTAAAAATTTTTTTTGGACACGCACGACCTTATACAAAATACAAAATGTTCAGGAACACGTAATGCTCATCTTCTTAATTGCATCTGCAACGCCCGCAACTCTGACCATCTCCTTGACGTCATGAACTCTCACGATATTCGCACCATTCATGATCGAGACAGCGACCGCAGCTGCAGTCCCTTCAAGTCGATCTGTCACAGGAAGATCTCCGAGGACCCTGCCGATAAACGCCTTGCGGGATACGCCAATGAGTATTGGCTTTTTCAGCCGGGTAAATTCATGAAGCTTTCTGATAATCTCGAGGTTATGGTCACATGTCTTGCCGAAGCCTATACCGGGGTCAACGATGATCATGTCTTCCGAGACACCCGCCCGCGCTGCCAATCGTACTCCCTCGTTCAGGTAATCAATGACCTCGGGTATAAGCGCCGTATAAGAGGGATTGAGCTGCATGTCTTTCGGCGTTCCCTTTATATGCATAATCACAACGGGTACGCGATAATGAGCAATAACCTCCGGCATGTTCGGGTCGAATCTCAGTCCGCTGATATCGTTTACCATGGATGCTCCTGCCTCGATCGCCCTTTTGGCAACTGCTGATTTGTATGTATCGATAGAAATCGGGACAGAAATCTTTTTTGCGAGCACTTCAATGACAGGGATTGTTCGCCTTAACTCTTCATCTTCATGAACCGGTTCCGAACCAGGCCTTGTAGATTCTCCTCCGATATCAATGATATGAGCTCCCTCTTCAACCATCCGGACTGCCCGCTCGATTGCTGAGGTCCTATCAAAATAAAGACCGCCGTCTGCAAAGGAATCCTTCGTCACATTCAGGATTCCCATAATATGGGCCTTTTGAGATAAGTCGAAAGAAAAATGTGACCAGCTCAGTTTCATAATGGGTGACTCCTTAGACCTGAACTGTTCTTTTCGATACAACATCCTGAACAAGGGCATCGATCTCGGTAACATCCATGGTCTCCCGTTCAAGGAGGGCCTTTGTGAGGGCTTCGAGGGTATCTCTGTTCTCCAGGAGGAGATCTTTTGATACGGCATATGCTTCAATCACGATGCGTTTGACTTCTTCATCGATATCAATTGCTGTCTTCTCGCTGTAATCTTTATGTCGCGCAATTTCCCTGCCGAGAAAGATCTGTTCGTCCTTTTTCCCAAAGGTAAGGGGTCCGAGCTTTTCAGACATTCCCCATTCTGTTACCATCTTTCTTGCGAGCTCTGTTGCCCGTTCAAGGTCATTGCCTGCCCCTGTGGTCATGTGTTCCAATGCAATCTCCTCTGCTGCTCTTCCTCCCAGGAGAACCGCGAGGGCTTTCATCAGGTACTCTTTGGAATAGGTATACCGGTCATCTATGGGGAGCTGCTGCGTAACCCCCAATGCCCGCCCCCTCGGAATGATGCTTACTTTGTGGAGCGGATCTGTCCCCGGTGTCAGTTTTGCCACGAGCGCATGGCCTGCCTCATGATACGCTGTATTTCTCTTCTCCTCCTCACTGATGATCATACTCCTTCTTTCAACACCCATGAGCACCTTATCTTTTGCTTCGTCGAAATCGGACATCTCAACCTTGTTCTTTGATTTCCGCGCTGCGAGTAACGCAGCTTCATTAACAAGGTTCTCAAGATCTGCACCGGAAAACCCAGGCGTGCCCCGGGCAATTTTATCAAGATCTGTCTTTTCATCGACCGGGACATTCCTTGTATGAACCTTGAGTATCTCGAGCCTCCCTTTTACATCAGGTGGCGGGACAACAACCTGTCGATCAAACCGTCCCGGCCTCAGCAGCGCCGGGTCGAGAACGTCGGGTCTGTTTGTAGCTGCGATAATAATGATGCCCTGATTGCTCTCAAATCCGTCCATCCCTACGAGGAGCTGATTGAGGGTCTGTTCACGTTCATCATGACCACCGCCAAGACCTGCTCCCCTGTGGCGACCGACTGCATCGATCTCGTCAATAAAAATAATGCATGGTGCATTCTTCTTGGCCTGTTCAAATAAATCCCTCACCCTCGACGCACCCACCCCGACAAACATCTCAACAAAATCCGAGCCTGATATTGATAAAAACGGCACCCCTGCCTCGCCGGCAATTGCCCGTGCGAGAAGGGTCTTCCCTGTTCCAGGGGCACCGACCAGAAGCACCCCTTTTGGAATTCGACCGCCAAGTTTTTGAAACTTTTGAGGGTCTTTAAGAAAATCGATAATCTCCTGGACCTCCCCTTTTGCCTCTTCAATACCGGCGACATCGGCAAATGTTATTTTGACAGTCTTCTCGGAGACTAATTTTGCCTTAGCCTTGCCAAAGGACAATGCCTTGTTTCCACCTGTCTGCATCTGCCGCATAAAAAAGATCCAGATAGCAACAAGAAAGATAATGGGCCCCCAGTTGAGAAAGATGTGCCACCAGGGATTCTGTTCCTCCGGTTTGGCGATGATCTTCACGTTCTTAGAGCGCAGTATCTCCACGAGCTCAGGATATTCTGCGGTATATGTCTTAAACGTCTTGCCGCCCCTTAATTTTCCTTCCAGATTGTTCCCTTTTATCGTAACTTCTTCAATGTCACCTGCTTCAAGTCTTGTCATAAAGTCAGAAAATATTATCTCCTGGTCGCTCTTTTTAGGGGGGCTGACAAGATGGAAGAGGAGTATTATCATAACTCCAATGATAAGCCAGATGAATAGATTCCTGTAAATGCTCAAGCTCTGCCCTCCTGAAAAGCCTCTTTTATCAAGCCAAAAAACTTATCCTTACCATATTTGGATATATGCATAGCATAACACGAGGATTATATGTTCTGAACACAGAAAAATCTACTCAGTCTTTAAAGCTCTTAATGCAACCAGAGGCTGTCTCAAATGTTTTGTATAAATACTGTTAATAATTTTTATTGTAGCATATTGAGAGGCCGTTTTCAGTAATTGACAAGTCCTTCCTCAATAAGGCGCTTCTGGATATTAATCAGTTTCCCGATTCCTTCTGCTGCAAGATCAAGGAGGCTGTCGAAACGTTCCCTCGTAAAAGGCATCCCCTCGGCAGTACCCTGCACCTCGACAAACTCACCTCTTCCTGTCATGACAACATTCATATCGACTTCTGCAGCCGAATCTTCTGCATAACAAAGGTCAAGCATCGGTTCGGCTTGAACAATCCCGACACTCACAGCAGCGAGATAATCCCTCAACGGAGCCTTCTCAATGAGCCCGTTATGCAATGCATACTGCAGGGCATCTGAAAGACATATGAATGCACCCGTTATAGCAGCTGTCCTCGTCCCTCCGTCCGCTTCTATGACATCACAATCTATCCATATGGTTCTTTCTCCGATGCCCGACAGATCGACGACAGACCGTAAGGCCCTGCCAATCATCCTCTGAATTTCCTGTGTCCTCCCACCGAGCCTTCCTACTGTTGATTCCCGTGTTGTTCTTGTCTGTGTTGCTCGTGGTATCATGGAATACTCTGCTGTTATCCATCCCTTTTTCTGCTCTTTGAGAAAAACGGGCACCCTCTCCTCTATGGAGGCTGTACAGATTACTCTCGTTTTTCCAAGGGCAATCAGCGCCGAGCCCTCGGCATTCCCAATGAAATTCCTGGTGATCTTCACCGTGCGTATTTCATCATTTTTCCTTCCATCCGGTCTCATATGTCCTCCGTATGTTAATCCACCACACTACATTACATGCAACATTTCCGATCTACTTTTGCCCTGAATATCACAGATTGCTTGATCAATCAGGTCAGATGCTGTATCGGAGCGGCTTTATCCCGATGAATATCGGGATACCTCGGAGGTCCGCGAAGCGGGCCGAGAATGAGCGATGATACAGCGTCTGACCTGCTATTCCACGGTCATAATCTTGATTAGTAAAATATCTTCTTTCAAGCAAACGTACCTACATACCGATTATGATTTTTTCAATATGTTCTATTCTCTTCCCGAGAAATCTCTCGCCGAGTCTAAAAAACTTTTCCGGCGCATCAGTTACATAGAACTTCCTTGCCGGTTGGGTCTTCTCTGTCCTGATAATCGTCAACCTTTCCAATGTTGTCTTGATCTCCTGCGATGTCGCAAGAGCAGAATCAATGAGTCTTACGCCTCTCCCCATGATTTTCGATATGACTGTTTTGAGCAGAGGATAATGCGTGCATCCAAGCACAAGGGTATCTATGCCTTTCTTTTTTATGTCCTTAAGATATCTTCTTGCAATAAGAGTAGCGATATTCCCCTCCGTCCATCCTTCCTCAACAAGGGGCACGAACAGAGGGCATGGAAGCCCGCATACCTCGATACGTTCATCCAAAGCCCTTATCACATTGGTATAAGCCTTGCTTGTTATCGTTGCATCGGTTCCGATAATTCCCACTCTCCTGTTTTTCGTGGCTTTCACCGCTGCCTTTGCTCCCGGTTCAATAACACCAATAACAGGGATTGATATACTGCTTTTAATTGCATCAAGGCTTATGGATGATGCGGTGTTACATGCAATAACGAGCAGTTTAATGTTTCTTGTGAAGAGGAATTTCGTATTTTCAAAGGAATATTGAATAACCGTTTCCGGTGAACGAATGCCGTAGGGAACCCGTGCAGTGTCTCCGAGATAGACCGTATTTTCATGTGGTAACAATTTTATAATCTCTTTTAACACGGTAAGTCCGCCCATCCCCGAGTCAAAGACACCAATTGGCCTGTTGCTGCCCTTAACGTTTTCTGAATGTGTCACATGACGCTCCTCACCATTCCTGGTTTTTGCACTCTCCTCGTGAAAAACCGGCGCCATTATTCCAGTTCAATAGAAACGATGTCTTTGAGAGGATAGAAAAGATAAAGATGTCCTCCGAGTGTCTCTATTTCTTTCCCTTCGATCAGCGCCTTCACATCCCGGATATCCGGGATATTTGAAATCAGACTTTCATACAGCCCCTTCAGAAGGAAGAATTCTGCGTATGCATCTCCCTGGAAATTCCTTCTGAACTCGTCAGATAAATCGACGTAGAGTATCCGATCCGTGTCTTTATATACACCGAGGAGTCTTGAACCACCCGGGATAGCTGACATCGCCCCATCGCCTGGCCCTTTGAGAAATTCTTCAACCACGGCTTCAGCAATCGCAAGTTGCGCGGTCCTCCTCGGAAGCCTTCTCTCTTCCATCAAAAGCCGGTCATTAGCAGGGTAATACATCCTCAATGAAAAAAGATCTCCATGCACAATCAGGGATTCATCAACATCCTCCGGAGACATTTCGTGTGGAAAGAGTTTCATGAAAACGAGATATCCTCCGAAAACACCCGCAAGGAAGAGGACTGCCAGAACTACCATGCTCTGCGGTTTTTTCACGATACTCTTCACACACCTCTCCTTTCTGACATCACCGGGTAATGTCCATTTGAATTTGCCTGAGTCCATAAGCCGCAATACCGCTCAGCAGTGCATTATTAATTCTCTCAGCCGTCTGTTTGTCATAAACAAGAAATTCCGGCGATGGAAATTCTATCAACACACAAGGTGCCGCTGCTGCGTTAAGAACCGGCAGATGCATGTCCCTGCGGACGGCATCTATGTTGAACTCTTCTTCGATAGCCTTCTCAATGCTGGCAGCAAGTGCCTTACTCTTCCCGATATATCTCCTCTGACGGGAATGAATACTATAGTAATCGGCAATCGTCTGCGAGTCCTGATCTTGATCATCAAATTTTGGACTGTAAATGACAAAGTGCCCAGATCCCGAAGTATGGAAGCTCATGAAGATATCCGGCCTCATCTTGTTTACAAGACTTATCCTATCAGCAAGAGGTACATATTGATCAACCTTACGTGTATAAAAAACCTTCTTTTTGATGGTAGAAAGTGCCCTGCCCAAACTCCGCGCCATGGTAAGGCTGAGCTCTTTCTCACTCAACTTTCCGGAGGTTATACCAAAATCATAGCCGCCGTGTCCTGCATCAATGACATACCTATTCGAAATAATTGTTAAAGGTTGCTTGTCTGTGAGGTGCTCCTTATGCTGTATATCAAGCACAAGCCGCGGAGGAGAAGACAGTCTGGAAAATTTTATTGCACCCTCCTCTTTCAGTGAGAGGATGAGGCGTTTTTCTTGCAAGCTTATGCTGAAGGGTGGGTCCTTTTGCGGGTTCAGCGTGACTGATTCGGAAAACTCTACGGTAATCTGTAAAGCCGAGGTGGCAACCTTTGCGTTCTGTATGATTGCCTCATTGCCTTCAAGAACAATGCGTGTCAAGCCAGCCTGCGTGCTGAAACGGAGCTTTATATCCGCACCCTGCTGTGCAAATATGGAGCTTACAGGAAAAAATGCTACGAAAAAAAGTAAAACCCATGTCCTCTTCATGAGATGGAACCCTTTTTCTATACTACATAATAGTCTGTGATTGTACAAGAAAATCAAAATTATGAGAGGCTGCCAGTTTTCAAGGGAACTTGTTCCGGAGAGCGGTTACAATCAGAAGATTGAATCCCCAGTTGTCCTGATCTCCGAAATACTTTGCCACTCTTTGTAAATTTAAAGGGGATAATCCCATCGGTGTTTCTCTCTATGAGCACCTCTCTGACCAGGATCTCAAATGACCTGCCGATGTGTGTTTGCAGGTCATTAAGTATCCTTGCTGTGAGGCTCTTTTCATCACCGATTTTTATAAGACTTTGATTACGGAATATGTACCTGAACCAAAACTTCAGGGCAATGACCTGTAGGATCGAGAAATAGAGATGGTAATCCTTGCCGAATTCCTCTATCTTCATGGAGGTGGAGAGTATGCTGAGAGTTCTCTATTTCGTCAAACGTAGTATATGGGCTGCAATTTCTTTAAAGGCGTTTTCCAGATCGCTGGAATTCTGTGCTAAAACAAACAATCCACTCGGTTGACTCGGATTATACGTATCTGAGTCAGGCGTATTTGCCATCCGCTTGAGTATATCTATGCCTCTTTCTCCGTCAGGTCCTGAGGGGCCTGTCATATGACGCCCGGAACCTTCCAGGCCAAGCGTATAAACAATAATGCCCTCACTGCGCGCATGTTCTGCCATATCTTCTGACAGATTTCTGGATATCCTGTTGATATTAGGATAGTTTACATTGCCGTTATGGACATTCCTTCTGCTCGGCCATAACTGGTATTCGTCTGTGCCGTGCGCATTATAATATTGCGGCACCGGCTGCATGTTACCGTTGTTCAGATTATAACAACAATACCAAGTAGGGCTCTCAATGCGGTCATGTCTCCTGAGGCCATTTGGTTCAGTAGCTGTTTTACCGGTCCTTATTGACCCTAGAATAGGGGTACCATCTGTCCTCCTGAATATTGAAGAAAAGGTATTCGGAGAGCCATCGGTAAAAAACACCATGACCCTCAGGCTTGAGCGGTTTGCAGGGGCAATACTGTCGAGCTGGTTTTTCCCCTGCCAGAGCCCTTCACCAAAATTGGTGAAGCCATCAAAGCTCAAACTGTTGATATCGCTTATGATAGCTGTCTTGTCGAAACCCCGGTTTACCAGCCAGATAGGCTCATTAACTTCTGCGCCATCGCCAAAGGTTATTAGAGCAATCCTGTCAGCGCCTGTGCCGAAGAAATCGACAAATGTTTTCGCAGCATTCTTAACATCATTTCCCACCGGAGCAAGGGATTCGGTGTCGTCAATTACTAATGACATGTCAAGATCACGTCTCAGTGTCTCGGCGATAGCGCTCGCAGTAAACGTTTTATTCCCGGCTATCCGCAAAAAAAATGTTGGCACTGTTGCCTGTCCTGTTACCTCAATAGTCCACTCTCCATGCCAGTATCCGTCATCGGGGTCTATTACTTTCTGGATATTTATATCCGGCGGAGATGGGATTGCCCTCAGGGAACCAGAGGTAAAATTTGCATAATAAAACTTAATAGCTGCTGCCGTTGCATTTTCTCTCCGTGTAGTCTCATCTCCTCCCTCTTTTATGGCATTTCCAGCAGCAATGGCTGCTGCATCAACAGCAGAAGCCAGCTTTGCTTTCACTGCCACCCCTATCCCTCCATCAATGGCTATGCCGATAATTAAAAGAAGGACGATCATTCCAATGGTCACGAGTATAACAACCTGGCCCCTTATGTTTTTAATTTTGATTAACATAACTCCTCTCTACATTATGGTTCTTGAATACACTTCAGATGTATATTGTATTATCCTGCTGAAAATAAGCGGATGCTTATAAAAAACCTCTGCTATGTAAGCCACCTCACCGTCATTGAGAACGAGATTTCCTATATCTGCAGGAGGCGCCGGATTACCCTGGCTGGGACGGTTCCCGACCCTGCTGACAGGTATGTACGAGATTGGACAATTATTCCATCTGTCCCACTCAACCACTATTGGCCCATCTGTTCTCCCCTGTACCTTTATCAAATACATGCAGCCGTTTGAAGACATCTTTAATGGCTGTGAGGTATCAGCTACGGCATCCATGATGAATTCGGTGTCTGCAGAAGTCCGTTCATACAGATTTGCAGCCTCCCTGCTCATATTTATTGTTATATTTTTTGCATGGATGGCACGGCCGAATTCAAACACACCGAGGGCTAACAGAAGTATCAGAGGTAATAAAAACGCCAGTTCAATAATGCCCTGACCGTTATTGTTTCTTACTACAGTTCTTTTCATAACTTATGTTAACCGCCAGCTGGGAAAGGTTCATTTCTCATCGTTGCCTTTACGGTGAATGTATATTTGCCATCCGGGAAGAAAGGCCTGATGAGAGGGGTCAACAGCGACCATGAATACTCTTCTACGGCTACGACAATTATCTCGCTCGGATTACCGACATCGCTGCTCCGCGGGTTATCAGGGTCCGCAGGAATCGAAGAAACAGAGCCGTCCTGGTTCAACCTATAAAAGGCTACAGAACACGGGTTTTTGTTGCATAAACCAATAGAGCTGTCTTCTATCTTCTTGATGACAGACAGGCGGCGCCTACCGGGGTCAATGTCTTCCCTTCCTGTAACTGCATAGCGTGCCCCTGAGCGAACGGCATGCTGCATTGCAAGATTTGCAAAAAGCATGAGGCTGAGGTCAACAATAGCAAAAAGCAGGCCGAGAATGATAATCACAATGAAGGTGAATTCAAGGACAGAAATACCCTTTTGATCTGAGGCGACTTTCAATCGCCTTATCATTGACATAGCGCTCTTACTTTTTAGAGATGAGGTACTATACCTTATGCTGCTTCATAAAGTATATTAAAATTATTTGTCAAATTTAGATAAAAGTCAAGTATTTTTTGTGTAGCCGAATTTTGCTTTGATTTACCCTCATGCAGTATCCCTACCATTTTCATTCATATATTATATTTTTTCTCATGAGTATCGAATTCTCTTTCAAGATATTGATTTTAAATAAAAATTCATTACAGCTCCCGTCCCGTACTTGTTGATACGGGGCAGGAATGACGAACTGGAATGTTTCTTAACCTAACTAAAAGGCAGGTTAAACTCATAGCCACAAAGCAATGTTTATTATATGAAATTCCTAAAGTTTGTATTATCATGTCTCTGCAAATGACGCAGGATTTAGGATTAATATTCTATCAATTTCTCCTTTCTTCAACTTTTTGTGATTTCAATCACAGTCTATCATCAGGTTCCCTGTTATTATCTATTTAAGGATATTTTTTAAAAAATGGAGATTCTTTGGTTTTTGTTTATGGTAAAAATATCGCATTACTATAAAAATCAATTACGCTTATTTTTAAAGAATTATTCGAAAATTTGATAAAGTATGGCAATTTATATATACTACCCAATAATGAGGAAATAATGGTCATCAATACAGGGCCATGTGAAACCGGATTTATGAAATAGCCGATAATAAAAGAGGTGCAGAGATGGGTAAACATTTTTATATCCCTCTTCTAAACAGAGCGCCGTTCCTGTTATATACACCAATGTCTAATTGCAAGCTTCTTTTCTTAACCCCGCATGAATCTTCCCATCCTGTGAATATGTTGTTCCCCCTCTGCCGGAAGTCTTTTGTGTTTTTTCCTGACGTGATAGAAACCATCAGTGCCAAGTCGGTTGTATGTTTCTACAAAACAATATCCTTTGGGTGGCTTATGAGCAGGCCGATAAGTTTTATCAATAATTCCGGCGGTATGGTATGTTCCGATGCAGGGGACTATTTTTTATAATACATAAATAATCTGTGAGGTATACCATGGTGAAAAAGGGAAAAAATTACCGGCTTTTATACGTATTGGCAATTTTATCGCTGTTCGTCTGGAGCATCTGTTCAGCTTATGCTCTTGATGAGCTCTTTTTAACGGGGTTCGTGGAAAACGTTGACTCCAGGGGGGGTGTTATAACCGTGGACGTCCAGTCTGAAAGTTGTCCGGGCATCATGACGTTCAGGGTTGAGGATGTATCGAAACTGGAGGCGAGTGAAGGGAAAAAGATATCCTTTTTTATCAATTCGTCATTCTGCAATCCTCGTGAAATATATCCAATACATGACATTACTTTTTTGAGGGGGCAAAGGCCATGAAAAGAAGTCTAACCATAACATTTACAATAGTGATGTTATTGCTTTCTGTTTTTCTTTCAGAAGGCATGTCTCAAACCATGGATGATTATTGCCAGATTCCACCGTTTGTCGGCTTTGCCGTGGCGCCCAATGTTCTTTTTGTTATGGATCTCAGCGGCAGTATGAGCTGGAAGGCCTATTCTTATGGCGATACCGATAGTAACGGTGACGGTTACCTTGACAACTATAACCCTGCGGTTTCATATGAGGGATATTTTACGCCCTCCAAATTATACACGCTTGATTCAAACGGAATATATGAGGAAACAACGCCCACGGGAGACCCCTGTATATGTACATGTGTAAACTGGAGGTGCAGATGGTTCAACTGGGGAGGGTGTGAATGGCACGGTGGAGGATGCAGCAGGTGGGGCTGCTGCATAGAGGAACAATGTAGCGGAGACTGTAATCTTTTATCAGGGAATTACCTCAATTATGCGATCATGGCCAGAATAGATCTGCTTCGCTGGGCATTGACAGGAGGAACTCCCAGTACCTGTACCGGCGCCCAGACCTTTAATCATGGGTTCTGTAACCCAGAATTATGGAACCAGCCAGGCAATGATGTAAAAGTAGGAAGTGTCTGCAACAACAGCCTTGATGTCAATGGTGACGGCACAGCAGACGGTGGCTGCATCCTTCTGACCGATAACGGAACCAAAATTAAGGTTCCCTGGGACAGGGTCTATGCCGGACTGGCATCTAAATTCAAGGCATTAGAGTTGAGACCGAGAGTGGGCGCCATGTTTTACAGCGGCAGCGCTGTCCGATCCCAGAAGATATATATAGGTGATTTTACAGCACCTGATTCAACTGCTGACGAGTTCCCGTATATGAATTTCATATCCTATGTAAATTCCGGGCAAGCTAGTGGCGCAACTCCTACAGGCCCTGCCATGTGGGATGCCTTAAATTACTTCTCACAAAAAACCCCGGAATATGGAGGGTTTCAACCCCAGATGGGGGAAGGGGACCGATGGAAAAATCCCATGTATGTTTGTGAGAAGCAGGGAGGGGTGAATTGCCAGTACGTTCCCTGTGCGAACAATTTCGTTATACTTCTGTCAGACGGCCAATGGAACACAGGCGGTGGCCCCCCGGCATATACCACCTGTTCTATTAACTCAGGGTTTGAAAATCACTCCGCAGACCCTGTGGTTCCTGCCTATAAAATGCACATGGGGTTCGACAATATCGTAACGGGTGTTCACACAAATGTGAAAAACGTATATGCCGTGGGGCTTTTCCTGGGTGGCACGGGAGAGCACTCCATGAAGAACGTGGCGGTATATGGCTCTTTTGACAATCTGGCAAGGACATGGCCTGCTAATTTAACCGGGTACCCTGACGATACCTGTTACATGGCTGACTGCGGAACCGGCAGGGGTAGTCCGTGTGAACCATTACCTGCATCATCTCCCGACTGGGACAAGGATGGAGACGGCAATCCGGATACTTATTATCAAGCGACTGATGCATTAAGTATTAAAGACAACATTCTGGATGCTGTTCTGTCCATCCTCCAGCAGATTGCCTCGGGGACAGCGGCATCCGTGCTTGCATCAGGGGAGGGAACAGGTGCAAACCTCGTACAGGCAATCTTTTATCAGCAACGCTCCTTCGGCACAATTGACATTGAATGGACAGGTTCTATCAAGAACCTCTGGTACCATATTGATCCAATGCTGATAAATACCTCCATCAGAGAGGATACGGCGTCCCCGTATATTCTCGACCTGTCTGACGACTACATAATAAATTTCTTCTTTGACCCGACTGACTATACGACAAAGGCAAAACTTTTTTCAGATGCAAACGGTGACGGTGTTGCTGACAGTACAGTTCCGGAAGCAACCATCCTTTTTGACAATATAAAGGCACTATGGGAGGCGGGAAAGACATTGCACCAGAGAAATCCCGGAGACAGGACCATTTATACCTATGACGGAGCAAATCGCATAGAGTTGCCAGACACAATATCAGGCGGTTCCTCCTTGATATGGCTTATGCAGGCGGCCAATGCGGACGAAGCATCAGCATTGGCGATGTATACAAAAGGGACTGATTTAAAAACTTGTTCAGTCAACAAAAATATTTGCAGCAGTGATACAGACTGTTCCGATGCCGGCGAAACATGCAAGGCCTACAGAAACAGAACCGTAACATATGACGGGGTGACAAATACATGGAAGCTTGGAGATATTATTAATTCCACCCCACGGATTGTCTCATGGACACCGCTCAATTTTTATCACAAAATATATCAGGATACTTCATACGAACAGTTCACAAAGTCAGATGCTTACATGAACAGGGGACTGGTCCTTGTCGGGGCAAATGACGGGATGCTCCATGCCTTCAGATTCGGGAAGTTGGAGCTGTTCGAAGAGAAATTCAAGAAAGCTGCATTGACGGGAGCAGAGCTTGGAAAAGAGGAATGGGCATTTATTCCCAAAAATACCCTTCCCTATCTGAAATATATTGCAGATCCAAACTACTGCCATATCTATACAATCGACATGACTCCTTATGTCTTTGATGCCAGCATTGGTGCGCCAGGAACAGGTGATGTATCAGATAGCGCAAAACTTTTTAACGGGTCTACCTGGAGGACGGTCGTCATAGGCGGAATGAGGTTGGGGGGCGCCTGCAATGACGCAGCAACCCAGTACAAAGTACAGACACCAATAGCCGGTGAAGGATTTTCATCTTATTTTGCCCTCGATATTACAGACACGGGAGATCCCCAGTTTCTTTGGGAATTCTCTCATCCTGACCTCGGTTTTGCGACGACAGGACCTGCCGTCGTCCGGATTAGCTCAAGGACAGATGGTGCGCCTGACAACAGTAAGAACGGAAAATGGTTTGTGGTTTTCGCTTCAGGTCCAACGGGGCCAATCAATACAGTCGCGCGTCAGTTTAAGGGTTATTCTGACCAGAACCTCAAAGTTTTCATACTCGATTTGAAAACCGGGCAACTCATGAGAACAATTGATACCGGTATACAGAATGCCTTTGCAGGTTCCCTGACAGGTGCAACGATTGACTTTGATCAACACGAGGGTTCTTATCAGGATGACGCCCTCTACTTTGGCTATACGAAGGCAGAAGAAAGTCCATTAACCGAAAATACGAAGTGGACGAAAGGGGGGGTAATACGGATTCTGACAAAGGAGGACCCCAATCCTGATAACTGGGCGTGGAGCAAAGTCATAGACAATATAGGACCTGTCACCTCGGCTGTCGCAAGTCTACAAAATTACAAGACAAAGGTTGTGCGCCTCTATTTTGGTACGGGAAGATACTTCTATAAAATTGCAGATGAGATAGATGATGCAGACAGTATAAGAAAGTTGTATGGTATAGTAGAACCCTGCTTCACAGCAACAGGAATAGACGTTGACTGTAATACTACCGTCTCAGAGGGTTCTCTTGGTCATGCTGCCAGCGCAGATGGTTCAACAGACCCGGAAGGTTGGTATATAATATTAGACTCTTGTACTGATGCCGCAGGATCAGCGGTCTCCTGTGGAGACTCATCGGAACGTTACAAGACTGAGCGTTCGATTACAGACCCACTTGCTACTTTTGCTGGAGTAGTTTTCTTTACGACCTCAAAACCCGCTTCGGATATATGTGGATTTGGTGGAACAACCCATCTGTGGGCTGTAAAATATGATACTGGTGGTGCTGTAAGCAGTTCGGTTCTGAGAGGACAAACTATCATGCAGGTGTCCACGGGAAGCATAGAGGAGATAGACTTGAAAACAGAATTTACTCAAAAGGATGGCAGGAGAACTGCTGCTCGTCAGGGTGTTCCCCCTCAAGGACCCCCTCCCGGGATTCTTATGCCGCCCAAACCTGTAAAGAAGTTTATACATATCCAGGAGCGGTAAGGTGCGCCTGCATTATTCATAAACTATGAACCACGTCCTGTGGAGTAAACTTTATTACTCCACAAGGGCCGCAACATCTCCAGACTCTTTGGGGTTTTAGTTTACTGGCATCATTTCTCTTCAGTTGTGTACTGAAATGGCGATACGTTGAACCTGGACAGGGAGGATATAAAATCGGCACGGGACAGCCCAGCTATCTCTTCTGCTTTTTCCTGGAATATTATCCCCATCTCATACCACTTGACCGCAGCTGATAGTGCAGTGTCTCATAAACGACTGGTGTTATAAACAGCTTAAATGGGGTGTCATTCCCGCAATCCCGAATGCATTCGGGAGTCGGGAATCTTTCTGAGAAACCCTGAGCGATTCCGGACAAGCCGGAATGACAAAATGACGCCAATATTAGTCATTAAAGATTACATATCTGATCAGCAAAGGAATTGAGAGACCTATCCCATAGGTTAAAATAAACCCGAGAATCATCTCTGGCCATGTCACACTATTCATGCAACCAGCTTCCCCCTTACTATCTGATATTTTTATACCGCTCTTTCAAGGCGAATCTTCTCATATTTCACCCTGGGGATCTTCTTCTCGCGTCCGTTTGATTTCGCCCTTTCAAGTTCAATTAAACCGATATCTGCAAGATAATGAACATCGTCAGAGACATTCTTGATATTCCTGCCGAGTATCTTTGCCAGTTCATAGATGGATTCAGGCTGTCGTTCCCGTATTACCTTGATGATTCGTATGCGCTCCTCTGTTATCGCCTTTCGCATTGTCTCAAGGGTATCAAAGTAAATGCCGGTCTCCTTTTTGGGTACTTTTTCGCCCAGTTCAAGGCGCTCCATTACGTCCCCTGCCTCGTTAAGCATTTCCTTGACGCTCTTGATCCCTATGGTTACATTCTTAACCTTCACTACACAGCTACCTTATCATGTTTCCTTGTCTCAGGCATTTCCTCATGTGTTACCTTCTCTATTGCTCTTTGAACAAACTGATTAAGTGAAATCCCTAACATGGCAGCCTGTTGTACTGCCTTTCTATGTAGCTCAGGATTGATGCGTACGTTGAAACTACCCTTACAGACTCTTTCCGGCTCTTTACCGATCTTTTTGCAATATTCTATATAGTCATCAACAGCCTCTTTAAATGCTTCCTTGAGTTCATCAATACTTCTGCCCTCAAAACTCACAAGATCATCAATGCCTCAAGTTTACCGTTGCAGAACGTCATCCTCTGCGCTGTAATGGACGGTAGCGATATAGCCTTTGTAAGTTAAAATATCCTTCATTTAATCACCCCCTTACTTTTCAGCCTATCTTCAATTTCGTCAAGCTGATATCTCTTCATAACCTTTGCCGGATGTGGTTTATGAAACTTTATCACGTGCCCGGTTTTATGATTTAAAAAAGTAGCTCTCGACCCTGCTGCTGATCCCAAAGCATATCTGTTTTTGATTGCAGTTATTTCATCTTCGCATGTCCGCCAATGCCAAATAGGTACAGATAAACCTGCGAGAACATAGTGTGAAGTATTTCCATGGACTTCTGGAGTTCCAGACTCATCGATATAACAGATGTACACTTTCGATGCACCTCCGCAATCAAAAAAAAAAGCGACTGGAGTGAGGTCCTAAGACCTCTCTGAGAGACGCGTGGCGACTCCTTCCAGACGCATTTTTATATTATCAAGAAGCTATTACCCTGTCAATCCTCTTTCTTAACCTTGCAACCCTGGGGATAGTCCAGGGATAGTGATTATGTAAAATTATAGGAGCTAACCTATTGGAATATAAAAATATTCTTGGTGGAGGCGGCGGGAATCGAACCCGCTTTTCTCCTTGATAGTGGCCATTCTATATGGCAGAGCATAACGGAAGCAAAACCACTGTGTGCTAAGTGGAGGTGAGTAAGATGAAGAAAAAAGCAGTTCAACAGCAAAGGTCGAATCCGAAAGTTAATAAGAAGCTGAAAGATGAGGCCAAGTCGCATTTTCCCCCACGTAGGCAAAGACTGATTGAAAACCTGCTGTCTATGAAGTTCAAAACGGTAAAAGACGCAATGATTGATGCTGGCTATGCCGACTCTACGGCTACGAAAGCCCCGAGCGAAATTATAGGAAATTATAGGTTTCAGACGGCTATCCAGGAGAGAATGACTGCGGCCGGGCTTGACGAAAAGAGGTTGACGAAGGTTTTGAGTGAGGGTCTGGAAGCTACCAAGGTCATTTCAGCCATGGTTGTTGCTCCATCCGGCGATAGAATGAAAGACGCAAATAGTATGACAAAGGATTTCATCGAAGTGCCGGACTTTCCTTCACGTCACAAGTTCCTGGAGACAGCACTTGAACTTCGAGGCGATTATCCAGACAAAAAAATCGACCTCAATTATACGGTTGAGACACATGAGCAGCGTATTGCCCGCTTAAGAGGAGGCACATAAGATCATCATAACCCCTGAGATAACATATCAAGAGCAAGCCGAACTTGATCGGCTTTTTATGGAAGCCTACCAGCACTATCCCACCTATGCCAGTAGATACCTCAAAATTCAGACCATGGACGGAAAGAAGGTTAACTACCGCTTCAATGAAATCCAAAACATCCTTGAGGAAATCGTCACTGACATCGAAAAGAATACGGGATTTATCCGTGCATTCATCCTGAAAGCAAGGCGCGAAGGTGTGTCTACTTACTTCACAGGCCGTTTCTTCTGGAAGACGGCAAACCAGAAGAACCGGTATAGCTGTCTGGTCACCCATGAACCTGAAGCCAGCGATTTTCTCTTCAAGATGCAGAAAAGGTATCATGACAACCTCCCCCCAGAGTTTAAACCGGCAACAAAGTACAACAACACGAAGATGCTGGAATTCAATACGAAGGACGGCACCGGGCTTGACTCTGCTATCAGGGTAGGCACAGCTGGTAAATCCGATTTCGGAAGTGCCCAGTTAATACATTACCTTCATCTGAGCGAGGTTTCAAAGTGGCCTGCAGAAAACCAATCCGCCCTTCTTATCTCTCTTCTTCAGTGTGTTCCGAAAGAAAAAGATACCGCTGTTGTCTATGAAAGCACAGCAAAAGGCATAGGTGGTGAGTTCTATAATGGGTTTTGGGCATGCAGGTATGTCTACGACATTTACCTTGATAAAGGTAAGCCAGCATGGAGACGCAGGATTAACTCAAATGCCAAACCGGACAATGAATACTGCTCAATCTTCATCCCCTGGTTTGTGTTTGCAAAGTATCAGATGCAGCCAGAGCTTGGTTTCAGGAGAACCAGGGAAGAAGAAGATCTTGCTAAGGTTCACGGGCTTACTGACAGACACCTCAAATGGAGAAGGTGGGCTATTGAAAACCTCTGTAAAGGTTCAGCCGACCTCTTCAAACAGGAATATCCTTCAACCCCGAGAGAAGCGTTTTTAAGCTCTGGTCGCCCAATGTTCGACAACATAAAGGTCGAGGCTCTGATGAGGGCAGCACGCCCTCCAAAAGCCAAGTACGAAGTCATGCTGTCCAACGGTTCCTGTGTATTCAATAAGGATGGCCGCTTGTGGGTGTGGCAGGAGCCGGTTAGAGGCAGAGGTTATGTAATCGGAGCGGATGTAGCTGAGGGCCTCGAACACGGTGACTTTAATTCAGCAGATGTAATTGACCAGCTTACCGGAATCCAAGTTGCACACTGGCATGGACACATCGCACCTGATTTGTTTGGTGTACTCCTCATGTGGATAGCCAGACGTTACAATAGTGCCTGGATAGTTCCTGAACGCAATAACCACGGTTTGATGACGGTTACCAAGCTGACGGACCTCAATTATCGTTATGTATATGCAGAAAGGGTTATAGATCCACCGAACAGGCCAAGGAAACGCTATGGCTGGCTCACGACCAAGACTTCAAAGTTCCCCATTATCGACAACCTGGCTGCAGAGATAAGACAGGGAACTCATGGGATTCAGTGTTACCACACTTTTGAGGAGATGCTTTCCTTCAAGCAGAAGAATGATGGCACACTTGGAGCAGAAGAAGGCATGTGGGATGACAGAGTTATGAGTATTGCTATAGCCAAGTATGTACGCATGAGACTGCCGTTACTGGCTCAGGAGAATCAGCAACAGGTAGTAAGACCCCGTGTTCAGCTTGAACCGCAGCAGCCTTACGAGAGTTGGGAAGCCTTCACTTAAGTGGATGCCTTGACAAAGGACGATAAAAGAAGTAAAACCGGAGTGAAGAAACAAAGAGGATTAAAAAGAGCACACAAAGTAATGAATGATTTTACAGATGTAATTATCGAGATAGTTTCAGACCTTATTGACGAGGGTTTTTGAGCTGCCAATTTATATGTTTGCTGTCTCTCAGAATGGCTGTGTAGTGGCTGCCCGGTACGAAGGCAACCCACTGGCAGAAGGAACAAAGGTTCATGTATTTGCAGAGCACATGGAAAGCACAGGATGGAACCCACCGATAAACTGCTTCTTTGTTGATGGCACCGGGAGATCAGAGGCTTTAAAGATAGATCCTGAAAGTTTCAAGGATACTTCTGAAACTACCCATTAGATAATTCGGACTGCCGATATCATTTGTATCTTCCTGAAGCATACGCAACTTGATGTTTTCGCAGCATACAACCTTTCATATGGTATTCAGTATTCTAATATCTGGCCCCCGTGTTGATTTTGATTTGAACGAGAGAGTCAAATACAATAAATATTTTCATCGGAAAGCCAATGCTGGCGTAATCGAAAACTTCCCATTAAGATGTATCTCCAAAACATTCAGTTTTATGCAGCTTTTGTCTTGTCCAGATTTTCAAGGACCCACATTCGTACAAGCTCCAGATAGCCAATTCCCTTACGCTCTGCTATTTTCTTCAGTTTAGCAATAGTATTCTCATCAAGTCTAAGAGACACTAATTTTTTCTTGGGACGCGTAAATTTCACTTTTGCCTCTTTGGTCTCTGATAAGTAAACGGTGCTATCATGCGTCGCCCAGAAATCAGCCTCTTCTCTTTCAGATCTGAACTTTGGAATTTTCTTCATCCTTCTCACCTCCTTTTATACAAAGACTTTTCCCTTTCGGTCATATCTCTTGCAGTTATTGTTCTGAAAACACCTTTCCCTTTATTTATACCAACAATGAAAATATATCTACCGCTATCGGTGATTCCATATACAAGATATCTTTTATCAGCACTCCTCCTGACATATGGCTTATTGACGCAGGCTTCTTCAACCTCATCAGGAACAACATCATGCCGGAGTATATGTTCGATGTTGCCGCTATCCCATTCGAATTTATCAAATAACAAAGGGCCTCCTAAACATCTATTAGATAGCTTTAAGATAGCTGATAGAAATATTTATGTCAAGTGGCTAATACCTATTTTCATGCCGGCTATGCTTTTACTCGTATGATTGCAAGAATTAATCCGCAAATCTTCAATATTTGGCACCAGTACTGGCAATAGATCTTAGAATCATCCTTCCTGTAACACTCCACTTTTAAACCTGATATAATTGTGCTGAGTTCAAATAATATTTTTCATACAGATGGCACGCACAATATAAACACTCAACCAACGAAGAGGAACATCCAAGTTGGAAACATTCATAGAACTTAAAGAACTGGTAGAGAATCCACATTATCAAGAGCAGAGGAAGAAAAGTTTAGCCGTACTCACCAATGTTATGATCGATGCACCAATAATCGACCTGATTAAAGGCTTTAACGAATTGCCTTATTGTTTTACCTTACAGAGCTGTTATGGACACTTTCTTTACAAGGGTCAGGAGGATGCGAACAACCTTGATCCTTTGCCGATTACAAATACGATTTCTACGGTAGAATACAGGATAGCCTACATTGCCTTTTGTATTGATAACTGCCTATTCCGCTCATGTCGAACCTCTAATCCGGAGTAATCCGAACATCTGTAACGCATAGCGAAGCTGGACGTTGACATCATACGATTAGCGTTCGCCTTGAGTCAAGTTCGACCTGGTTTTCCTCATCGATTCTCCTTTCAGTGTAAGTTTGTGTGCGTTGTGTACAATCCTGTCGAGGATGGCATCTGCCATGGTTGGTTCACCGATAAGCTCATACCATTTGGATACAGGATATTGACTGGTAATCAGCGTGGATTTCAAGCCATGTCTGTCTTCCATGACCTCCAGGAAGTCCCTTCTTTCCGTGTCAGAGAGAGAGGCAAGCCCCCAGTCGTCGATAACGAGGAGATCGACCTTTGCCAGCCGGTTGAGGAGTTTTAAGTAGCCGCCGTCACCCCGTGCAATCTCCAGTTCTCTCATGAGACGTGTTGAACGATAACGCAGGGCGGTAAACCCTTCTCTGCACGCCTTCTGTGCGATGGCCTCAGAGAGATAGGACTTGCCGATGCCTGTTGGTCCAGTGATGATCACGTTCTGGTATGTCTTTATCCACTGACAGGCGATCAGAGATCTCATGACTGATTTGTCCAATCCCCTGGGATGACGGTAGTCTATGTCTTCTACCGTCGCCTGATGTTTCAGTCGTGCTGCTTTCAGCCTCCTTGCGAGCTTCCTGTTTTCCCGGAACATCCACTCCCGGTCCACAATCATCGCAAACCGTTCCTCGAAGCTCAGGCTGCATACTGATGGCTGCTCTGATTGTTCCTTGAATGCGACCGCCATAGGGTCAAGCCGCATCTGGTAGAGTTTCTCTATTGTCTGGTTTGTCAATCTGTACCTCCTTTTGGGGTATATCTTCCCCTCTGTCTTTTTCCATTCGTCGATCCTATCGCAGATGGCGAAGCAGTTTTTTATTGGAAGTACTGTTCGCCCCTGATATTGTCATGCTCTATGGCCGGTATCACCTCCTTTTGTTCTGTTGTAACCTTGTCAAGACCGCTTTCAAGGATCGACCTGACGCTCCTGTATGCATATGATTTAATGAAAAGAGCCCTTTTGGCTGCTGCCTCAAGCCGTTCGTTTGAGTATTTTTTGCCGAGGCTCATAATACCCAAGCAGGACCGAAACCCCTGCTGAGGATGAGGCTTTGTGGCCATGATTGTCTCGACAAGTTTCGCAGTGGCAGGGCCGGTCTTCTCTGCCCAATTAATAAGTCTGGATGGGGTCCATGCTTGATACTGTTGATGAGCCTTGGGCATATGATCAGTGATGGTCGTGAACTTCCCCTTCTGGTAACTCCTTTGATGGACAGCGACGCGTTTGCTCTTGGATAGCACCTCAATCGTATCCGATGTAATCCGCACTTCGACCTGCTGTCTGACCAGCTGATAGGGAACGCTGTAGAAATGGCTGTCCACTTCAATGTGATAGTCGATGTTGACTGTCGCCTTTTTCCATTCGGCGTACTGATACCGCATGGTAGGCAGGGGCTTCAATGCCGGCTTATCTATCGTTTCAAACAGCTCTCTTCTGGTTGTATTGAGCTTTTTGAACTTTCGATTATTGAGTTTTTCAAGTAACGCTCTGATCGCATTATTCAGATCTACAAGACTGAAGAAGGTATGATGCCTCAATGCAGCTGTTATCCACCGGGTTACAAGAAGGACGCCTGCCTCAACTTTTGCCTTGTCCTTCGGCTTTTTCACCCGCGCCGGGATTACTACCGTCCCATAGTGCTGGCACATATCCTGATACGTAGGATTAAGGTCCGGCTCGTACCGGCATGCCTTTGTTACACCCGATTTCAGATTATCGGGTATAAGGATATCAGATACACCGCCGAAGTACTCAAATGCCCTGGTATGCGCCCCTATCCATGAAGGAAGGTTCTGTGACTCTACTGCCTCTGCATAGGTATAGTTGCTCGCCCCAAGAACGGCGACGAAGATCTCCGCGACGGTGCTCTCTCCATTGAAAGAGTTTATGATCGGGATCCCTTTGCCGGCAAAGTCTATAAACATCTTTTCCCCTGCCCGGTACTCTTGCCGTAAACTTAGATCCAGGGTCTTTGCCCATCTCCGGTAGTGCTCGCAGAACTGACTGTACTGATATCCGTCGGAATACTGCTGCTTATACTCAAGCCACAGAAGCTGAAGGGTTACCCCCTTCGTCTGAAGCTCCCTGCGGATCTCTGACATAACCGGCAGGGGCCGTTCCGTTGGTCTTTGGTGTGTTCCCGTCGGAAACAGAAGTGCCTTAATGGATGTTTCATCAAGTTCATCAGGCAAGGGCCACCTGAGCCCAGCGGATGCAACTCTCCGAACATATTCAACTACCGTGCTCGGTGATACCGCACATGCCCGCGCTATCTGTTTCTTGCCAAGCTTCAGTTCATAATACAGCCTTAGAATTTCTCGTATCTTTCGCATGGATAATCTCTCTGCTGCCATCGTTCCTCCTTGATTTGGTTCTCAAGGGAGAACAATGGCCTATCTCAACCAGGATTATCCAGCTTCAGGTATGCGTTTCGTCAGAAAGGTTTGATCATACGTTCCGGTCAATGCCAAATCTCTGTTCCAATTCCTATCTCAAAGCGTTCGGCTTCAGGATGGAATAGGGGTTCGACATGCTCCGGAATCAGGGTTCGGTTTCAACCGGAATGAGGGTTCGGCATGGTCCGGAATTCGCAATAACAGTGATTTGGGAAGGAGGCTATTTGACAATCTTAAGGAAACTACAGCTGTTGATCCGGAAAACATCCAGTTCTGTTGCGCAGAGTGGTTTTGGGAAAAACAAGTCAATTCTTATGCCTTACAAGTCGAACCGGACAGGTTTAAGCATGAAGACAAAGCTATTCTTGACTATAAGGAAGCTTTGAAAATAGAAAATATTCGCAATAAGTTTTTCTTTCAGCTCAGAAATTTGCTTCAAAAGCAGAAGATTGGTATGGAATTGGCTAACAAATCGCTGCGACCAATTTAAACATCAGTTTATTCATATGCACTGCTGAGAAAAAGGGGTGTTTCCTTTCGGACTGAATGCAATACAGCATTTCTAAGAGTCTCATGAGGCAACCCTACTTCCTGAAGTCCACACGGCTTAGAGTCTTCGCAGGATACAACCTTTCTTTTGATATTAAACACTTGAAAATCTATTCCCTATGTTGATTTTCATTTTAACAAAAGAGTTAAATATCTATATAGGGAAGATGCAAGATTTAAACGCTACTCTTCATTGTTTTGGCATTAATAAGGGTATAGAGGCGAAGAAAGTATTTTCCTATTTATGTGTAATTTGTAAATGGCAGGCGCTTACTACGAGAAAGAAAGATGAAATACCTCAAAATTAAAACTCTCAGTAAAGAATGGCACGATAGAGATGAGGTGCTTTTACACGCAGCATTTCAGGTCTTAATAGATTTTGTTGAGAAAGAACATCCTGAGAGAATAATCGACTGGAACTCTGATGAATTACATAGAAAGGCGTGGAGAGAAATAAAAAGCTTATATCGCTGGTGGAAAGAGATCAGGCCGAACAGGAAAAGCCCTCTTGATGATAAGAGGTTACTTGTCCCTCCAATGAATTGGAAGAAAGTACCTCACTCAGATTTATACGAGTTGGTTGAACCGAACAAGAAAAAGTACGCAAAGTATTACAAGGCTCTTGAAAAACATAATAATTTGGAGCAAAAGTGGTATAAGGAAGATGAATGCAATCTTCACCGACTGATTGAGATTAGAGGTTTTTTATGGACTTAGAAAACAAGCAAAAAAGAACTCTTTATCGCATTAGTTTGGCCAGACTATATAAATACAACGTGAGCGTTTGGCAGGGGAGAAATGTTACCTTTAGATGTACGTCGTCCGTCTTAGAAAATTGGAAGAGGCCTGATCCTGATCCTTGTATCTTCGAAAACCACAATGCTCCCCTCTGACAAGGCATCTGTTATTTCAGATGTCTGATTTAGAAGTAAAGCAAGCTGGGTCTTGGGATGCTTATCGGAAGTCCTGAAAATAATCACGGACGGCCGGGAATATCGCCAAAGCGCGAGCAAAGTGCTAAAGTCGGTATCAGCGGTTACAATTGTCAGGTTTGCCTCCTTGGCATACTCGAAAATGATCTGATCAGAAGCGGATTGCATGCCGATGTCTCTCACATGAACGGCTTCAAAACCGGCTTCTCTGAGACCCTTGGCTATTAAAGGTGAGAGCGCATTGTCGACCAAGAACTTCATGCACTCACGTGAGGAATCTGCCGTTCTTTCAATGCCTCAGCAGCATAAAGCAGCGCCTCACGAATGTCATTTGGCTCAAGATCTGGATACTCGTCGAGGATCTCTTTTTCGCTCATCCCGTTGGCAACCATGCCGACAACCGTTGCTACGGGTATCCTTAAGCCTCTGATGCAGGGCATTCCACCCATTTTATCGGGCTCGATCGTTATTCGGCTGAATTTCATATATTTCCTCCCGTCCATAAGAGTACATCTTTTTGTCTTATTATATCAGAGACTTGCTTTTCTTGGGAAAATTAGAGATTGGTTTTGTTACGTATACTTCCTGAAAGAAACGCGGCTTGGGGTCTTCTCAGGATACAACCTTTCAAATGGTATTCTTCAATCTTAAAGGCTTCTAATTCGTGCTTTATTTATTCCCTAAAAAGTGTAGAATTGAACCATATCGTGAAGATTGAAGCTAAACCAAGAAATAAGCTCACTGGTGTAGCAATTTTCTTTGCTGTACTTTTCTTCTTATTTATGGAAATATTCTTTCCTATATCCGTTTTAGTTACTATAATGCTGTATTTATCTGTATTAAGTTTTATTTTATGGCTTGTCTATTTTTCTTCTTATAGTCATGTATCATATGAAACTCGTGAAGATGGTATTTATATTATTAAAAATCAACAGATAATGAGGAACATATCTTACGATTCAATAAATAAGGCTCAGAATAAGAGCGGGAAAATATACATCAGTTTAAAAGGTGCTTGGCGTATGGATGAGATTCTTCGCCCTATATCTGATGGAGATGCTTTGCTTGAGGAAATTAAAAAAAGGATTACAAAATAAACACTGCTTCCTGAAATAAACCCTGCCAAAAATTCTCTCATATATGCATAATGCACTCGGCAATCAGCATCACCCTTGCTATTAAAATTTATTTCGGTCACCAAAACTTGTAACATTCCTGTAACATTACTCTGATATATTTATTATATGGCTACCGATAAGATAAAAGTGTTGTTTGTCTGTGTTCATAATTCAGCAAGGAGTCAAATGGCTGAGGCTTTTTTAAAACGTTATGGTGGAGAACGATTTGAGTCAGAAAGCGCGGGCTTATCTCCTGGCACTTTAAATCCAATAGTTGTCGAGGTAATGGGAGAAGAAGGGTTTGACATCTCAGCCAATCAAACAAAGCGAGTATTTGATTTTGTGACAGCAGGAAAAACTTTTCATTATGTTATAACTGTTTGTGATCAGGCAACTGCCCAGAAATGTCCTGTATTCCCTGGCATAACCAAACGGTTACATTGGTCATTTGAAGATCCTTCTGCCTTTACTGGGAGCCACGAAGAAAAAATTGTCAAAACCCGTGATATAAGGGATAAGATAAAAACCAAAGTATTGGAATTTATTCGATCACTATCCTAATTCGTTCAGTTACACTTTGTAACTTCCTGAAAGACGCATCTGAAACCTCAACCGGAAAAGTCTATGGTTCAAGAGAGAATCATTGACAATTAACCTGAGAAATAATAATCTTTTATGCAAATAGAAAAGCAGCGTAAAAATAAATGCCAAGAAAAACAGGCAAAGAAATACTCGACTCCAGCATTTCTAATGATGACCGTCATACGTGGCTTGCTACCGCAACAGTTGATGAATTATATGAGTTTCTACGTTGGGTAAAACAAATCGATTCATCATGGGCTTTACATGGCAGAGATGCTCTTAATGTAGTCCTTGCAAAAGAAAATATAAAACTACAAAAAGACATTAGAGACATGACAGAAAAATTGCAAAAAATGACCAAAAGGGTTATTTGGTTAACGGTCTTCATTGCTTTTCTTACCTTCATCCAGGTTTATCCTCTAATTAAGACTTTTTTTAATGATAGCCAAGCTATTCCAAAAACTGAAAACACAACAAATCAAAACATCAACTCAAATCAAATAAGGGAGATAATGGTTTCCAAATCTCAACAACTTCCTGTAGGCAACGCGGCATGGTATCTTCGCAGGATGCAATATTTCTTTTGATATTCTTCAATCTCAGGGTTCCTAATTCGCACTCTTTACTTATTCCTAAAATGCTGTATGATTGAAACATAATTGTTAATATCATTACTATGGAAAGCAAGTATTCAGCTTCATTAAATCCTTTTAGTGTTGGTACTGGCGTATTCTTGTGCTTTTTTATTTGGTTAATTTCTGGCGTCCTGTTACTTTATTTTTACCCTACACTCTCAAAGTATGGAACAATTTGGTTTTTATTTATTATTGTTGTTTTAATACTTATTCCAATAATTCGCAACACAAGGAAATCAATTTTTGAGCAAAACCGAATTGTTTTATACAAGTATGATGGCTATGAATATCGAATGCTTTTTTTTAGGCTGATTGTTTACGAAGACGGTATAGAAATTAGAGCTTTTTATAATACATACTTCATACCATTCGGTGAAATTAAAGAAATTAAAATTGAAACGAATCATACTGTTTTTTTTCGTTCAAGCCAAGAACTGATAATCAAAACAGGGATTGGTGGGCTTCCGGACCATATTGAACCGTTTGGATTTGGAAGGTTTTTTGGTGGTGGTGGTGATGAATTTTCTCAGGTAGCTGAATTAATTATTAAAAAATACAATGAGAGGAAGAACCTAAAATTTTCATCATCTATATAAACAGTGCTTCCTGTAAGCAACGCCCCATAGACCTGACAAACTTGTGTTGAGTACAACAGGGATTCTTCAATCTTAAAGAATCCTAATAAGCATGCTTTACTTATTTCCTAAAAGCTTTAGAATTGAACATATATCGTTAAGTTTATATATTTAAAAAATGCTAAAGAGAAACTATGAAAGCAGACAACATTGGAACTAATTCCAAAGTGTATGGATTATTAGATTTCATTTGCCATTTTTACAGAGGTATTTAAATATTTCTTCTTCAATAGTTCCTGGTCTAACATAGCGTTTAGAATCTGAATCATTTTCTACATTTATCGTATCATTTGAACCGTCTGTATAATAGTTACTTATCTGAAGATATCTGAAACTTCTCTCAATACAATTCCACTCTTGATATATAAGGTTACGTGATGCTCGTTTTGTATCAGATATAATTGGCTCTTTATGTTCAACTTTAAGCCATGCTCTAAGAACATTTTTTGAAACATTCTGTATACTTTTATTGTCTACAAATACCATTAAATAACCTTCTTCTGATGCTGAAATAAATTCCCAATCTTCCCCTTTTGGTATGTTCAGATTGAATAATTCATTAGCCAATTTGGGGTCAAGAACTTTTAGTATCTTATATTCCTCTAAGACAGAACCTTTATCGTTTAATAGAAAATAGACAACACCAAGACTAAAATGAGCATCTGCATTATCAGGTTGAATCCTTATTACTTGCTTAAATGACTCCCCAGCTTCTCTATACATATCTAAACTTAAAAAGAGACGTCCAAGATTATAATAAGGAGTTGCGTCATCTGCATTAATTATTATTGCTTGCTTAAATGAATCCTTTGCCTCTTTATGCATATCTAATTCTTGATAGATAAGACCAAGATTATTGTAAGCATCAACATCACCTGGATTAATCCTGATTGCCTGCTTATAAGCCGCTACTGCCTCTTCATGCATACCTAAATAGCCACAGGTAACACCTAGATTATAATGAGCTAAAGCTAAATCAGGCTGAATCCTTATTGCTTGCTCGAATGCTTTGAGGGCTTCAGGGTATATTCCAAGTTCAACGTAATAAGTTCCAAGGTCATTATATGTCACGTCCCAGGTAATCGATACCACTTCATTCCCAGGTAACGGAGACCACCATTTTTATAATGCTATTTCTGCCTCATTTTTAAATTAACATTTTTGATCTCTATTTTGCCTTTCAGCCTGTAACTTTTTCCCTTGAAGATAGAGATATCCGCCCGGTCGAATATTCGATCAATGGTTGCATTGGCGAGGACCGGATCGGGAAATATCTGAGGCCATTCATCTACGTCCCTGTTTGAGGTCAGTATCATTGCCGAGCTATGCTTTCTTCTGTCCAGAAGATCGAATAGTTCCTCAGCCACTTCCCTGCTCATGGTGGTCACTGCCCAGTCATCGAATATCCATAGTCGCGCCGACAGAATTTTCTTGAATAAGGTGTCCAGGTTGTTTTTAGCCTTGGCCCGGAGAATATCCTCGGCCAGTCTTTTGATGCTATTGCAATAAACACGATATCCCCTGTTTGCCGCCAACACGCCTATGGCCAGTGCAAGATGGGTCTTTCCGGTGCCTGGCTGTCCCAGGAAAAGACATATCTGGTTATTTGCAATGAAATCAAGGGCAGCTATCTGCCGAATCTTGTTTTCATCGATCTGAGGATTAAACGACCAGTCAAAGGTTTCCAGGGTGGTAATCTCAGGGAAATTGGCCTTCTTTATGCGAGTCATGAGCGCCTTCTCCCTCCTTGAATCGATTTCTCGCTCCATCAGATTACTGAGCCACGACAGCGATACTGCTTTCTTGTGCTGTGCGAGCACCTCCTGGATCTCTGCTGCCGCAGTGTGAAGTTTGAGTGTTTTTAACTGATGCCGTACTGTCTCAATGTTCATTGTTACCTCCTCCAAAGGTTAATAGTTGTTGATACTCCTCTATGGGTCTTACGAATTTGGATGTCTTTATCTCTGCGGTTGTTGCTTGTTTTTCTCTCTGCTGTCCCGCTGCCTTCAGCTGTAGAAACGTCAGAACGCTTCGGTAACTGATTGCGTCTAAAGATAAGGCTTTTTGACAGGCTTCGTTGATGTCAGAGGCAGAGTATTTTTTATCAAGGACGAGTATGCCCCATATTTTTCTGGTATCAATAAAGCCGTTGCCCTGCATGAGCAGCCTGACAATGACCTCCTCCACATACGGCCCGAGTTTCGCCGCTCTCTTTCTGTAATAGGAGCCGTCCATGAGTGACCGTTGCCACGGAGCCTTGTGACATTCTTTGGTGCTCTTGGATATATAAGGGTCGGTGATGCGATCATGCACCTCTATCAGCTTACCCTTGTGATAGATGCTTATCTGCCGGGAGTTGCCGATTACCGCAACCTTCTGATCACGATACTGTTCCTCTACCGAATAGTATTTGCCCCGGAAACGGACATGGCCGTCCTTTCTCACGGTGCCTTCGTGGAACTCTTCAATCTCATAGGCGATCCCAGGCAATGGCTTTAACGCCGGAGCCTCTTGTGCTGAAAATACATCAACCGGTCTCCTCCGTATCGTGCCGTGTATCCGCCCGTTGGCAATAGCCACCTTTTTGTTCATGTACTGCTGCGATTCGCTCAGCCCGTACCAGCCGTTTCCGTGTGCCTGATATAATCGTCTGCCGAAAGGAACCATCCGCTCTACGCGACCTTTCAGTTCCGGTGAGCCCGGCGGCAGACATTCAATCGTGGTCCCGTAATGCGCGGCAAAACGCTCATACACAGGGTTGAGCAGAGGTTCATATTTGGATGCCTCAAGAGAAAAGCATTTCGGGTTATCGGAAACGATTCTCTTTGGCACGCCTCCCAGTTCCTTGAACATTGCCTCCAGAGTGCAAAGCGTGGTCGGCACATCATATGACCATACAAGATGTACCATCATGTACCTTGAGTATCCCAGTACGCCGATAAACATCCATAGGACACGTTTCTTTCCGCTCTCAGGGTCTATAACATCACGCAGTTTTCCCCAGTTAACTATGAGCGCCTCCCCCGGGGCATAGACGATCTCCTCGATGAGTGTCTTCCTGGTATTTGCTCCAATGTCTATTAATTTGTGACGGTGCAGAAAGCGGTAAAAACTTGAACGTCCTGTACTTACCGGCAGTTCTTCGAAAATAGTGATAGGCTGCCAGCCAGCCTGTAAACGGTCTTCAATCCACTGTCTCTTACCTTGTAACTGCAGGTCTGCCTCCGATGTTTTTAACGACCGGCCGTCAACAGGATCAGGAAAGAGGGCCTCAGGATAAGGGGGAATAGGTTTACTTCCGTCAAGATACCCATATTCTCTTGCTTTCTCACGTAGGTGAGCGACACGATTCTTACCCACTTTAAGATCTCTGCAAATGGCATTGAATCCCTTGCCGGATACAAGTTGCTCGACTATTTTTCGCTCCATTAACCGCCTCCTGCTCTTGCTCGTCATGATGCCCTCTTTGCCTAAAATTAGGACATCATAACCTCCTCTGCAGGTGGTCTCGTTTACCTGGGAATAGACCCCCGAAAACTGGTCTCGTTTTGGTGGGAATGGATACCTTAAAACTGGTATCGTTTATGTGGGAATGGAACCCCTAAAATCGGTATCGGATTGCTGGGACGGAACAAATCATTGATTGTCATATAGAATGCACTGAATATGATTAGAAATCTTTATCAGTATAGCAAGTACTGTTTGAATGAATTTGTGGAAAGATTTGTTTTATTCATCACCACCAATCATCTCAGCTACCTTCTTTTTGAGATATGCAAGTTGAAAGGGCTTTTGAATAAAATGAACCGTCTTATTCCCAAGGGATTCTATCTCGAAGGTTTTGCTGCCGTGCCCCATCAATATAACTGGCATTTCCGGGTTCACTTTCCTTATTGTGTTCAATACCTCTGATCCATAAGCATCCGGTAACATGAACTCAATGAGTGCAAGGTCTATAGGGTTTTTGATTTGGTCTATAACTTCTTCAAGATTTGAAGCCTCTAATACATGGTATTCATCTTCCAGGGTATCTTTTAGCAGGCTTCTTACAACTGAATCGTCTACAATGAGAATGGTCTTTTTGTAAATATCTTTGCTCCTTTGAATTGATAAGCTGTCCAAGTATTAGGATAGGTATTTTTCGGCGGAGATGCTACACGGATTTTGGTTTTTAGTAAACGGATATTGAAAAGTAAATAATTTGAGTGAAAGTCTACTATCTCCAATTTTGAGAAGGCTTTTGGATAGTGAAATTATGCTTATCTTGACTTCTATTAATAATTTTCTTAAACTGCAGATAAAATTGCTATGAAAAGAAGAACCATTGTAGGAAATCTTATTAATTTTCGAGGATTAGTTTATTCGCCTGTAAATGAGCAGGGCGTAGTTTTTTTGTTTGGTAAAATCGCTCATGAATTTGGTATGTATGTTGAATTAATTAGAACAGGTTATCCAGATTGTATTGCTAAAAGATATATAGGCAAAGATAGATGGGAGGAAATAAAGATTGAATTTGAATTTCACTCCTCAGATTTTATTCGTCATAAACATAAAGCTGAAGAAGTTGATATGATTGTCTGTTGGGAGCATGATTGGCAAGATTGCCCTAAATCAATAGAAGTTTTAGAGCTAAGAAACGAGATTACTAAACTCGAAAATATTAGTGTAGAAGCTCCTGAAAAAATATCAAAAAGTAGCGAATATGAAATAGAAGAATATTTAAAACGTGGAAGCAAAGAAAGTATACATTTGTTCAGAGAGCTTGATAAAAAAATACTAAAAATTGGTGATAGCATTTATAACAAAACACACAAATATAGAATTTTTTATTATTCGCCCAAAAGAGTCTTTGCCAATATTAAAGTGATGAAAAATGGTTTGAATATTCATTTGTTTACTAATGCCAAAAGGATAAAAGGGGTAGAATCGTTTGGTGCAGAATATGGTAAGAAGTGGGGTAGATTATATGTGCGTCATAAAAAAGATTTAACCACAGCAATTTCGGCTTTAAGAAAAGCACATGGCTTAATTACATACTGTGTTGAAAATAATATACCAACTGGTTGGTATGCCGAGCCAGAGGATTAAATATTTTAATCATTAGTTATAGATTCCTCTAATTTTCCATAAATCTCATCAATCAAATTCTGTATCTCTATGGTCTTTTGAATTGCTGAAACTATCCTGCAATATGTTTGTATATCATCAAGGGTTAGCACCCTATTTTTTCTATCTTTTAGCCATTTATTACAGACCTGATAACTACCGATTTGATAGCTCCATATATCCTGTGATATGCCTTCAAAATACTGCTCCTTGTTGATGTATAGCACTCCTGCTTTATCATCGTAGTTCAGTTTCTTTACTCGGTTATCACCTTTTCCCTGAAACCGTGCAATCGGTGAATCAAGTTCAGGTGATTTCAGTAAGTGCAAATCAACAAGCGTGTTCCCGTAGTCAAACATTTTCTTAAAGAGTTTATAATCCTTTGTAAAGGGCACTCTCGGAAAATCTATCTTCAGGAACTCTGCATACTTTGTTCTGTATGTCTCGGAATAAAGGACAGCATAAATGTAATAAAAAATTTCTTCAGGGGAGAGTTCTTTTCCATAAACCTCAAATAAGGATTTAAACATTTGAGGTTTAATATTGGATTGTTTCTCTCCTGAATCTCCTATATGAAACAAGTCCTTTTTGTATGTTTCTGACAAGGGATAAATAAATAGAGGGAAAACATATCCTGCTTCTCTTGTCTTGATTGAAACAAAACACATATCGGCAATTGCATCAGAAATAAAGCAATGATAGAAGAATGGCGTTGATAATTGTCTTGTAATACATATCCCTAAATTGTCATTAAAGAAATTTCTCATTATTTCCTTACTTGCTCCACCTCTTCCTATTTCAATAAGATTAGGCTGATAGTATATCCATCGTATATCAAAAGGTCGGTATGCATACCTATAAAATTGATTATGCCAGTTATCATTATCACGGACTTTCTCCCTCTCACGAGCAGTATTCCAATAATTACCATCGGTTAACTTATAGGTCTTACTGAATATTTCATCGTCAAGTTTATTATTCCTCATTGTTTGAAGTCTTCTTTCCAATACTTTTCTATCAATGTCTGTAAGAAAATGGTCACGATTTGTTTTTACTCCACTTGATGATTTATCAAATATTTCAGTCATCGGTATAAACTTGTTGTAATTACCCTGTAATGAAAAATCTTTCTCTACAAAGAAATAATAAGGTTCCACAGGGTTTAATGTTGACCATTCTGTTGTATGGAAATCGGATTTACTTAAATAGTCATATTTATTTTCTCTTAGTCCGTATACATCCTGATAAAAAACTTTATATTCTTTTACCCTCTGCTCCTTTTTGATAAATAAGACAATTGATACCCCTTGCTGAATGTCAAAGACATTTTCATCCTTGCTTCCATCAGGGCATTTTTCACCGATACGACTATTGCCGTGAAGATTCAGGATGTAAATTTTATCAAAACTATTTAGTAATCTTTTTCTCATCCCTCTGTGTATCAATCCCGACAGGTATGAGTTGTTTGTTATCATCCCGATTATCCCTTTACCGTCTCGGTCTATCTTCCAATGTGCAAATCTGATGAACTTTATATAATCATCTGAAAGAGGCTGTATATTCTTTTCCTTTCTGACATCTTTTTTATAAAGTTCCATCTCATGTTCTATGAAATCAGATTTATTGACGGAACTTACCGAATACGGAGGGTTTCCTAATATTACCAATATAGGTTGTTCTTTCTTCACCCTTCCTGCAAGATGTGATTCTTCTGACAGGGATACCATGCCAGGTAATTCCGTCTGTGCAAGTTCTTCCATCTCAAGGGTGTTGGTAAGGTATAGTTTTACCCTGTCATCCTTCTGTAACCTGTATCCTAATTCCTCAAGCAGGAAAGACATTTTCAGATGCCCTACGGCATAGGGAGCCATCATCAATTCAAAGGCATAAAAGTTTTTCAGGATATGCTCTTTGATAAAATTCTTTTTGCCTCCCTCACCAAATTTTGATATGAACTCATCAACTGTTAATTTTGCAGACTCAGCCAAAAAGGTAAGGGTTCCTGCTGCAGGGTCTAAAACAGTCACGGTATTACTTGCTAATCCATCGGGTCTATTGAATTGTTCTTTCAGGATGCCATGTAATGAACGGACTATATAGGACACTACAGGTTCAGGGGTGTAATATACTCCCCTCATCTCTCTTGTCTTAGGGTCATACTCGGAAAGGAATGTTTCATAAAAGTGGACTACAGGGTCTGAGCCTTTCCCTTCATGGAAATACTGATGCAGGATTTTATTTATGTCTGCTACAGATAAAATTTCCGAAATATCATCAATAATCCACTCCATAGGTTGAGGTAAGGAACCTAATGAAATGAACTGAAAAACATCTCTCAGTATTCCCACAGTCTCAGGGATACTGTAATAAGCAAGTTTCCTGTTAAAGCCATTTTCGGAACGTGTTCGGGCTGCAAAAAGCCCATAGGTGATTGTCTGTGCATACAGGTCTGAAAACTCATCTTCGGTTAAACTGCTTATAAGGTAGTCTTTAAATGCTTTATAAAAATTCCTGATAAATCCTTTCCCTATCTGTTCTTCTTCCTTCAACACATGTGCTATAACCTCATCCTTTAAAAAACGTGTCCGTTTAGCAAGTTCTATTGCAAGGTTCTTTGCATCATAGACTTTCGGAATGGAAAAGGAAAAAAATTTCTCAAATATCTGTAAAAGTTCTGACTCTTTCTCTACAGGTGGGGTAGTCTTTACTTTGCGTATCCAAAAAGGTCTGCCGATAAGGGCTTTATTAATTAATTCTCCGTTACGGTAAAGCCTGAATTCAAGGAAATTGGTAAGTATCAGATTTGGGAAAGTATGTAGGTATCTTTTTAGTTGCTCTGTGTCCTCTATCTTATCAAGGTTCTCAATAGTTGGGTCTTTTGCTTCTATGTATCCTGTTACATGCTGTTTCCCGTCCCATACTCTGAAATCGGGGTTTCCTGCCTCTGTCTTTTTTGGTTGAGGTGTGATGTGAATTTTTTTCTTTCTGATTGACCTACAATACTCATCAAGCAGCTCTTTCAGGACAGGGTAATAACTTTCTTCTCTTGCATCACCACGTTTGCTTGTATCGGCTATCTTCTTTAGATATTCGCTCAGCATTGAGAGTATTATATGAAAAATTCGAACAAAATATAAGCAGTTTAAAGAAGAAGGGTTAATAGTGATTATTATGCGCATCACAGGTGAAGTAGCAGACTTCTGTCCACAAATCATGTGGTTTTCAGACAGTAAATAGCCAGATAGCAAATCCCCATTTACCAGGCAATCCCGCTCAGAAATTTTAAGAGGGTTTTATGGACACTGCCTTTCTCATCCCGGGTGACAGTGACCTGACATATACCCTATCAAACCGCCTGCGGTTGATAGCGAGCATAATGAGGGCAATCATGATTAATTGCCTTCGTTCAGACTTTACTGTGAAATTTGAGCTCTACAGGAAGCATCAATATTCTGCTGGATTCGGAGGATTTATCTATAACGAGCCCTTTAATGATGTCCTCTTAGTTTTTTCTCTCTTCCTAAAACACTTAGCTTTAAGCCTGATATAATTGTGATGAATACAAATTGACATTGAAAGAGGTATCCTCGTTTGATACGCTATATCATTGCTTGGGTTCCGATGCTCTTTATATCCATCGCAAACGGTGTCTTTCGTGAATTAACATTCGCCAAGGTGATGCCGGAGCTTCATTCTCATCAGCTATCGACAGCAATTGGATCGGTTCTTATCGGGTTTTACATCTGGGCAGTTGTTCGTTCATGGCCACCTTCTTCTTCCCGTCACGCTCTTTCAATCGGGATTATCTGGCTTATACTTACTATTGCCTTCGAGTTTATTTTTGGTCGGTTCGTTATGAAGCATTCCTGGTCACATCTGCTTAACGACTATTACTTATTTGGTGGAAGGCTATGGGTACTTTTCCTTCTTTGGCTTATCTTCGCCCCATATGTATTTTTTCGCATTCGCCGCCCTTGATTAAGGCTTATAGTAATTTGAAGTATTTCTTCCTCCTACTGCGCATCTGAAAGCTAAATCTGGTAAGAATATGTTTCATCAGGCATTTATTAGCAGTTCATCGGCAAAATTCATTGACAATCAACCTGAGAGATTATAATCTTTTAAGCAAATACAAAATATATTTAAGAAGTAGATGTTATGAAAATAGCAATCTTAATCTATCTATTTGTCGCCATTGCCGTGAAAATAATCCATTACTTAAGGAATCGTGATCTTAAGGAATGGGTACATGAGGAGTATTACGGTTATTTCAAGGAGTGCTCTACTAAAGAGAACAGCTATTTTTTAAAAGGAAAAGAAATACCCACAGATAAAGCCACTATCTTGATAATCGGTAGAATAAGGACAACAAACAAGACAATATTGTTATTAGACTTTGTGGCTGACCTTGTAACATTTGGGTTTTTACGGTTCAATGAAATCATACCTCTCGGTGATCCGACAAAATTAAGATTATATTTCAAGAACATATCAAAAATCCAAACCGAAATTCATAGTGCTGTTACGGATTTTTTTATTGTCTACCCTGGCAGCGACAAGCCCTCAAGAAATTGGAAAATGAAAATACCTGAACTTTTGAAAGTTGGCGATAGCTGCTTTATTGAATCAAGCAGGTTCTTTAGCCCAGAAGTGCCAGGGACTCACGCATTACTGATTGCTGGACTAAAGGATATAGTTCTGGCTGGACCCTTTGGGGTTAGTGATAGAAAATATAGAATCCCTCTTTCAGGTGCCCCTTGGAATCTCATTTTTCATGTCTCAAGTGGGTATGAATACAGAACATTTATCGTAGCTTTCTTTGCTTTAGCAGTAGCCATTATTTCAATTATCATCTCAATAATGAATTAGAAGAAATTTATAAGGCAAAATTCACAGACAATCTAACATATAAGTCAATAAGATAGAAATGCTGTAATCCATTTACAAAAAAATGGGAGGTCGGTATGAAAATATTTAAAAGAGTGTTGTTCCTTTTATCTTTAATACTCGTATATGTAATTGTTAAGGAACTGCTGGAAATCTATGTACTTGCCAAATCATTTCATCCGATTGCTGGTTATGTACTTTTGATAACGATTACTGCAATAGTCTTTTATTTTATCTTGATCCCAATACTTAAAATAATCAAAATGCCGAGATCTTTTGAGCCTACAATGGATAGAAAGGAAGTGCCACAAGCCCTTAAACAAAGGATTGATAGTTTTAAGAAAAATGAATATCTAATCAAATCACGGTTTGATTTCAGTACTATTTCCTACGATGAAGAGAGCTATAAGAGAATTGTTAATGCCTTGCAGATCGAATGTGAAAATATAAGGAATAGGTATGTCTCTCGTTTATTTTACAGTTCGAGTATTTCGCAAAATGGTTTCATAGATGCAGTACTGATATTTTCGGCAAGTGTAAATTTAGTAAAGGAAATATTCATCCTTTATAATGGTCGTGTCTCCAACAAGGATTTATTGAGTGTTGGGAAAAGGATATATTACTCAATTGCTATAGGGGGATCGGAAGGAGTTGAATATGCAACAGAGGAAATTATTTCAAAATTTACCACAGAGGGTCTAAAGAGCATTCCCTTCGTAGATAAAATTATAAGTTCCATAGCTGACGGATTTATCAATGCAGTGCTTTTAACAAGAGTCTCTTTGATAACGGAAAACTATTGTAGAATGATTTATATAGAATCGGAAAAGGATTTATTCCCATCTCCCGTTTTCATTTTTGACACAACAAAACATATCACATCAGACATGACCGACAAAATCAACAGTACTATAAAGACAATGGTAAAAGATAAGGTTATCAATTTCCCAAAACTGGCACTGAATCCTGCTGGGTATGTATTATCCGAATCAATTGGCAAAATGACATCAAAAACTACGAAAATGACATCGGATACAATAGGGATGATAAAAGACGGAGTGGAATATGGTGTTGGTGTTGTGACTTCACCTTTCGGAACTGTTGCATCACAGTTTGCGAATTTTGTGAAAAAAAGGAAGGAGAAAAAAGATAGTAAACAGATTAAATAGTAGAATCCAGTAATTCATCGGATATATCCCTTGATAACACATCCTAATTGAAGAGAAAGAATAATGAAAAAAGTACGGTTACTTTCACCGATTGACTCAAGAAAATTCTATTTAGAAGAATATAGAAAATACCTTGATAAAAAGTACGGAGACAGTGAAAAAGTCCCTGAAGATAAATTTTGGAAGGAATTTGAAGCATGGTGTAAAGATAATGCGAAAGACTTGTTAAAGAGGTACGAAGAATATTGCCAACAATTCATATATAAAAAAGACAAGTGAGAATTTCCTAAAAATGAAAAAATAAATAGTTTATTAGATGGATGATTGATACAAATAAGATTGTAAAACAAAATATTGATGCAGTCCTTCAATTCCTACCATATTTTGCAGATCAAAATAACGTCTTTTACACGGCATATAAAGACCCTAATGGCATAGTAAACATTGAACCCTATATATATAATCAAAAGGTAACAGATTTTGTTAATACCCTTTATCAGCACAATTTTATCCAAGAATTTAACTGGGGTTTATGGACTGATGAAGCAAAGAAATTTATAGAAAATCCCAAGCTACTTGATCAGACAGATTTGGAGGGCATTGTTAAATTACTGACAACACATATAAGAGCAGATAGGTTTAGCAGTGGACATTTAGCCAGTATGATTGAAAAAGGACATATACTGAGAATGCTAAAGAGACTTGATCAGATAAGAAAGGAAAAATTCCTATGATAATAAAAAGATACTTTACTGATGATGTCTTTAACAATATAAAGGGTGATTTTAAATTTTTAGTAGATAAAATCCTTCAATCTGGGTTTGAATACGATTTGCAAGTCAGGGATAACTATTTCAATCTTTACTACAAAGGCAATAGCATTGGAAAGATAGCATTTACCAAAAGGACAGGTTTATATCATATCCGTATACATCACAAATTCATTGATCAAAGAATACGGGAAAGATTCAAGCCACAAGAAGAAACTTATTTAACATTTATACTTCCGAAAGAGAAATTGCATCCACTTTTTAGCCAGAGGAACTTGGACTCCATGTCACAGAAGGTTAAAGCAATATATTTTCAAGAGGAAGTCACTTTCGAGCAGATGATTATGACCGATAACGTGAATCGGAAAGATTTCATCATTATTGACAGGCAGATAACGGATAAAACAGCAAAGACCAAGATGGATTTACTTGCTTTGGTCAAACAGACAAATAACAACTATCAGTTTTGTGTAATTGAGGTGAAACTGGGTAACAATCCTGAATTAAAGGGAAATGTCATCAAGCAATTGCAAGGCTATATGCATCGTATAGAATACCATTTTAAGGAATACAAACAATGCTATGAGTTGAACTTTAAGCAGAAACAAGAATTAGGATTACTGGATAGAAGTCTTACCATAAATATTGTCCCTAAAGTTTTGGGGGTAATTGTAGTCTTAGGGTATTCGGGATTAGCCCAAAAGAGCATTGCTAAGTTAAAAGAGAAAGACCCATCGATAAAGATCCTCCATTTAAAGAATGTAATTGACCTATCAAAAGCAAGATAACCTTCCTAATGATATTAACCATACATAGAGGTGCAAAAGAAATCGGAGGGAGCTGCATAGAGCTCCAATCAGATAATTCAAGAATCTTGTTAGATTTCGGGTTGCCTTTAGTAGATGAAAACCGAGAACAACTCGATACAAAGAGAATCATTAAACAATCTAAGAATGCCCTACTTAAGAAAGGGTTTTTGCCCCATATAAATGGACTGTATGATAATGAACCTCCAGAAATAGACGCTATCCTTTTAACTCACCCTCATCAAGACCATTACGGATTATTATCCTATATCAATAGCAAGATTCCCGTATATATGAGCAGAGGGTGTAAGGCACTGATAGAAGTATCCTATTTTTTTGGACAGACTAATTATGATTTAGGGAATATCGTGACTGTCAGACCCTGGAGACCTTTTAGAAAGGGAGACTTCACTATAACTCCCTATTTCGTTGACCATTCGGGGTTTGATGCACTGGCATATCTGATAGAAGGTGAAGGAAAGAAGATATTTTATTCGGGAGACTTTAGAGGACATGGAAGGAAGAAAGTCCTGTTTGAGAATCTTTTGAAAAATCCCCCACGAAATATTGATTATCTCATCCTTGAAGGGTCAATGATAGGCAGGGATAAAGGAAAATTTGACACAGAGAATGATATAGAACAAAAACTGATGCGTCTTTTTAAGAATAGTGAGAAACTTTATTTCGTGAGTTGCTCATCACAAAATATTGACAGACTTGTATCTATCTATCGAGCATGTCTCAAAACCAAGAGAACCTTTGTGTTAGACCCTTATACTGCTTTTGTTTTAGATAAATTAAAGAAACTATCATCAAAAATCCCCCAGTATGACTGGAACAATATGAAAATCTTTTTTGTGCCAAATACGTACACGGACAGAATGGCAGAGAGGAAAAGCCTTTATAAGTTTAAATCTGCAAAGATAAGTTTTGAAGAAATCCAGGACAGTAGAAACAAGCTGGTAATCAAGGATACATATCTGACGAGAACCATATTCGGGGAAAAAAAAGCACTAACTAATACCGAGCTGATTTACTCAATGTGGGAAGGTTACTTGGATGAAATGAAACTTTTTTGGGAGAAACATAAGGTTCCTATTACTCAAGTGCATATAAGTGGTCACGCATATATCGAAGAACTCAAATCTTTTGTAAATGCAATCAAACCAAAGCACATCATTCCAAACCATACCTTTTATCCTGATAGATATCCGAAACTGTTGGGAAAAGATGTATTGCTTGTTAAAGACAAGCAGCCAGTGCTTTTGTAGTAATCTAAATAAGAGAGAGACGGGGAAAGTGTAGCAAGTCTAATAAATGTTTTGGGTCCCCACCTCCTCTTACTTATTGCTGAGAGAGATCGAGGAAACGATTCAGGAGGCAAGAGAGAATGAGGACATACCTACGAGGACACAGGTATTGGAGCAAATAGAGACAAGGAGGAGGATTTATGACCAAAGAAGAACTTAAAGAGATGCGGCGTCTCCGCCTAAAAGAGTATTTAGTTCGACGTTTGATGGAATTGCGCGAAGAAGCTGAGATTATGCGCTTGAGAAAAAAGACAGGTTTTAAAATGCCAAGAACAAAGAAGTCTATATCAAAAGAAAGCTAAATAAAAAAGCCTTAAATGGACGCGGTTCAGAGGATTTTTTGATGTATCCAAGGAGCTATCCTAATAATTCAAGGCCATGAGAACCTTGACTGGCAGAGATTCATAGGGCTTCCTACTGCGCCCAAGAAGATACCAATCAAGGCTCTTAATAAGATTATCTTAATCGGAGAGATTATTTTCAATGCCTTTCGGAATCAGCATGAGACAGGAAAAGTCTTGCATAGAACATGATCTGAGGGCTACAATTTCTTAAATAGCAGGGTTATTAAGGTGATAGCCTTCCGGAGGCAAGAAGTTAGTTCTCCTGGTTGTTTTTTGATTTATAGGGTAATGAAAAAGAATAAGAAGAAAAAGATAAAAATATCAACAAATGATAAAGTACAGGCGTTAACCAGGAATACCAAATTTATTGAAGACCTCAAGCATACTATTTATCCTTTCTCAGATAAAAAAGGGTTCTCACTAAAAAAACAAAAAGCGTTCATGGATAGATACGGGGTTTCACTTCCCCGATCGGATACATATAATTCACTGGAAGAGTGTATTGAGTTGACAAAACAGTCTACCCTATTGACTGGATTTAAGGATGATTTTATAGCCAGATTAATACCGTCGGAAGATGCTGAATTGATGGAATATAAAATAAGTAATAAAGAACTTAAGAAAATATTTCCTTTTTCCTCGAAAGGAAAAATTAGAAAAGAGGATATGCACTACCACGTCTATAATAAACCACCTTTTATTTGGAATGAGAAATATCTGCGCATTGAGATTGATTTAACAAAAGATAGAAAAAAAATTATCGACAGAATTACATATTACATTAAGCTATATGAAAAATATGTAAATAAGAAAGTAGCCAAAGAAAAAAAGACAAAATATGACATCTGGGAGGTTTATGATCTCCATAAAAAAGACAACCTGACAAAAACCCAAATAGCAAGACGATTATCTGGTGAAACAGGAAATCCGACTTTCAACCCAAAACTTATGGCAGCATTACAAAAGGTCCGAAGAGCATATAACAAAGCCTGCCAAATAGTAAGTCAGGTAGATGAAGAATTAATGTTTGACGAATGATAGATAGGCACATTCGTCAATTAAATTTGCTTGCAGCCCTTTTTTAAATTATGGTACTCTTGGAATCAGAAATCTATATAAGAAGTAGCACAATTTAACCGGCACCACCGGTCGAGAACCGAAGGCCGAAGAGAAAACCCGATGAGGGTGAGTATCTTCGGCCTTTTTTGTTGGAGGCTTTTTATGAAAGAAACTGAGCTTGAGAGTTTTGAGACTGACAATATTTATCTCGCATCCAATATTACAGTGCATACAAAAATCCCCCCTGAGTACAAAGATCACTCTGGGCTCATCTGGCTTTGTTATCCACGTACTACTGAGGTGCTTTCCGCGGTAGAGGATTTTTCAGCGGAGGGGCTTGTTAATTGTTATGTGTTTTCTTCAGTTTTGAAACGTCTGCGGGGAGAAGTTATAAATCGCAGGAAAAGAGGATACAGTGCCGAATAGAAATTTAAACGCTGCCCTGAAATATTTGGATCTCGGTTTTTCAATTATCCCTGTAGGAAAAGATAAGAAACCTCTCATTAGGTGGGAGGAATTTCAAAAGAGAAAAGCAACAAGTGATGAGATCAATCAATGGTGGGACAAGACACCAGATGCAAATATAGGCATTGTTACGGGCATAATTAGTAACCTTGCTGTAATCGACATTGACACCGAAGAAGGTAAAGAGAAGATCCTTGATTATATTCCGGACTCTCTTTTAACTCCTACAGTGGAAACTCCCTCTGGTGGTCAACATCTTTACTTTCAGTGTCCAGATGACAAGATAACAAGCAATGTGCGATTAATTGCCGGATGTGACCTCAGAGCTAACGGAGGGTATGTCGTTGCTCCTCCTTCAATAAATGGAAATGGCAAACAGTATAAGTGGGTCATAGACTTAAAAACAAGCATTGCGCCTATACCGGATGCTTATTTAAAGCATATAAATAATAATATTTATTCTTTTAAGGAAAATGTCACGGATTTTGTCACGCTCTTCCAGCAAGGCCGCCGTGACAATGATCTCTTTCATATTGCAAACCAGCTTGCCAAAGCAAGAACCCCTGAAAATGAGATAAGGCAAGTACTCGAAATACTTGCAAAAAACTGCAATCCACCTTTTCCTGAAAAGGATGTGCAAGTAAAAATCGAAAGTGCTTTGAAGCGTGTGCAGAAGCGTGAAATCAATGTTACTGAGCTGGTCGAAAAGTGGTTATCCGTGACAGATGGTGACATATCCGTGACAGATGCTGTACAAGCGGTACAATCCGTGATAGGCGTGACAAACCGTGACACTGTGAGACAAGCTCTGAAGAGACTGAAGGAACAGGGGAAGATTGTTAAGTCAGGCCGGAAGGACGGAATCTACAGACGAGTAGATGACCATGCCGAGAAGATAGACTGGTTGCATGCGGATGATCAGCCGATTGATTTTAAGTATCCGTTGGGCATAGAGAGATTTTTTTTGACCCTTCCAAAGAATATCATTGTTTTTGCAGGCGTACCGGATAGCGGTAAAACAGCTATCTTGCTGAACTGCGTGAGATTAAACATGAAGAAGCACGATATCCATTACTTTTCTTCAGAGATGGGTGCGTATGAATTTAAGACCCGCTTGTTGAAATTTGAAATTCCTCTGAAAGAATGGACATTCGATGCCAAAGAGCGAGTATCAGACTTTGCAAGTGTCATAAAACCCAATGCTGTCAACATCATTGATTACCTGGAAATAACATCGGATTTCTGGATGGTAGCACAGTATCTAAGAGAGATACATGAAAGGCTGAATAAGGGCATAGCCTTAGTTGCTATACAAAAAAATCCCGACACTGATGTTGGTCTGGGTGGTTACAGAGGCACGGAAAAGCCACGCCTTTACATCAATCTTGAAAGAGGCAATGCAAAGATTGCGAAGGCAAAGAACTGGCTTGATCCTGAAATAAATCCAAAGGGCTTTATGATCGACTTCAAAATAATCCAGGGCTGTAAATTTTTGATAAAAAGGGATTGGTACCGATGAAGGACAAGAAGGCAGCGAGGAAAGAAAACCTGTCAGTTCGTGAGCGGCATCTGGTTAAAAACCTGCTGGCTGGGATGCCTATACGGTTGAGAAATACCCCCTCAGGAGGGAAATGAAAAATACCTTGATAATTCCTGAACATGAGATTTATACTTTCTCATCATCTCATACTGGGGAGTTGTCCATGGCAGGAAAAGTCAGATCAAGGGAAAAGAATTGCCCGACCTGTAATCAGCCATTCAAGATACAAGAGGAAATAGATATTTTTTGTCCCTCGTGTAACACCCGACCAAAAACTTATTTCATCTTTCTTTATTATGACAAAGGTAAGCACCGTATTCCACGTGACATAGACGGTCATATACTGGACTCATACAAGCGGGCTCATCGACTTCTGGAATCTATCAGACGCGAGATTGATCAAGGGATTTTTTCACTATCGAATTATTTACCCAGAGAGATTGAGAGATTCAGGGGAAAGGTGCTTTTTCCAAAATGGTACGAGGTGAAGGTATCCGAAGGAAGGGCGCCCTCGCATCTAAGAGAGCTCGAAAGGTATGTCAGACTATATTACAAGCCTTTTTATTATATGTTCGATATGAGGAAAATCCGGGCTGGTAATGTAGAAGACTTCTATATGAATCTTCCAGTTCACCTAAGTCCTAAAACAAAAAAAAATATTCTTATTGAACTCCGAGCATTTTTAAATTGGCTATATAAGCGCGAGGTTATATCGAGAATCCCTGCATTCCCGCAAGTGGATATCCCGGAACCTTCCATTAATCCCATAGATAGAGAATTGCAAATGAAGATATTGAGCCATATTAAATCTTGGAGGATTAGGGATATCATAGAATTCCTGATTCATCATCCTATCAGACCTGGAGAGGCGAGGGCACTTCAGGTTGAAGACGTGCTCTTGAGAGAGCATCATGTATGGATTAGAAAGACTTTCAGTATGAAGACCATTAAGGGCAGGAAGAATAGAAATGCATATGTTCTCCCGCTATCTCCTTATTTCATGAAGATGATGGAAAGGCTCTGTAGAAACAAACTGCCGAGGGCTTTTGTTTTTGTAAATCAATATGGGAATCCTTTTTCAAACGGATCTCTTGAAGTGGCTTGGAATAGAGCTAAGAAAAAGGCCGGGCTGGAACATCTTAAAACGAAATTATATGAGGGGACTCGGCATTCGTGGGGAACTCGAGCGGTCAATAAGGGAATGGACATGAATTTTATTCAGGGAGCCATGGGACATAGCTCATCAGAGATGACTAAGAGATATGCAAGGCTGAAAGCGGAAGGGCTGAGGGAAATACTCGAAAAAATGGAGGGTGCACAACAAGATGGTGCACAAGTGGTGCAAAAATGAAAAAGAGCTCCCAGAAAAACTTTATATTACAAAATGTATTAGTCTGGCCGTGCGGGTTCAAATCCCGCCTTCGGCACCAGAGCATGGAGGGATATTCATGAGTGACAGGACTAAAACAATCCTCGTAATAGATGACAGCGAAACATTTTTAAAGTATACGTCCAGGCTTTTATACAGAATGGGTTATGAGAATGTTTTATCTGCTCAGAATGGCACGGAAGCTCTGCAATTCTTGAATACATTGCAACCGGATACTGTAATCCTGGATATTATGATGCCGGAGAGGGATGGTCTGAAAACCCTGAGGCATATAAAAAGCGATGGGCGTCTATCCGGCATACCGGTTATCGTTACTACTGACGGCATTGTCACCGAAACCCATGAGGAATGCAGGAGGTTAGGATATGCAGGATATCTGATAAAGCCTATAAAGATACATGAGTTGCATGATACCTTAACCCGTTGTATTACTTACGAGGATGGTAAACAACGAAAATTCTTGCGGTCATCTCTGGAAGATAAAGTAGTAATAACCCACCTTGGAATACCTGAAAACCTTCATGTTGTCTGTCTGTCTGAAGGGGGAATGTATGTCAAAAAAAGAGATCCTTTGCGTGTAGGAACTGAAGTAGATATCCTGTTTCCTTTCAGAACCGGAAAAACTGTACATTTTAAAGGAACGGTCATCTATTTAAAAGGTCTTAGTGAATCTGCATGTAACATTGTTCCCGGCATGGCAATCAAATTTCATCATGTAACGGGTGATGATTCCCTGATGCTGAGGAGCTATATAGAAGAACTATTGATCGAGGAAATTATCGACGATCAAATCGACTCTATCAAAGATCATTACCGGTGAGTTCATGGTAAGGCATTCTCCTCTGCGAAGATGAATAAAAAAATTTGTTCCGGTTCTTCTCTATAATCAAATTCATAGTATGACTAAACATCCAAAGATATTCCTTGTAGTTTTCCTCTGTTCGTTTGCCAGCCTTGCATATGAAATAACCCTGACGAGAATATTTTCTATCACTCTCTGGTACCACTTCGCCTTTATGATTGTGAGCATCGCCATGCTCGGTATAGGTGCGAGTGGAACACTGCTGTCGCTCTGTCCGAAATTGAAAGATATATCATTGATCGGTCTCTATAGTCTCCTGCTCGGTGTCAGCATCTCCCTGAGCTATCTCTGTGCAAACCAAATCCCGTTCGATCCGGTAAAGCTGTCATGGTCCGGTATGCAGCTGCTTTATATCAGTATGTATTACGTGGTTCTCTCGGTTCCGTTTTTTTTTACAGGATTGATCGTTGTAACCACACTTGCTTCACTCAGCGAGAGGGCAGGATTTTTTTACGGCGGAGACCTCCTTGGTGCCGGCATAGGTTCAATCGCGGTGCTCCTCTGTATGACGATCACCATGCCTGATACGATTGTTTTTATACTTTCACTCGTTGCATTAGCCGGAGCATTTATTTCAGGAAGAAAGAGTCTCAAGGTCATTTCTCTTTCACTCATGCTTCTCATTCTTGCCCTTCTGTCGTATCATCCTGAAATTATAAAGCCCAGGATGTCTCAATACAAGGGGTTGCAAATGGCATTGCGATATCCTGGTGCAGAACACCTGAAGACATATGTGAGCCCTTTCTCAAGGATCGATACCATCAAAAGCCCTGCAATACGGTTTGCCCCTGGTCTCAGTCTCCGGTACCTCGGTGCATTGCCCGAACAGATCGGGTTGTCAATAGACGGCAGTGAGTTGCATGCGATAACAGCATATAACGCCGGGGCTCCACAGACATTCCTCACTTATCTGCCGTCTGCGCTTCCTTATGTACTCGTGAGTAGTGGGACAGATGGCTTGTCAGAAGTACTCATTATAGATCCCAGGGGATGTCTTCAGTGCCTTGTGGCACGGCATTACGGAATTACGAATACCTACAAAATCGAGAGCAATCCTTTGTTAGTAAAGATTATGAAAAGGGACTTCAACGAGTTTACTGGTGGCGTGTATGCCCGGCACATATGGTCGGGAAACGGAAGGGCGTGGCTGAAAACCCGCGCACTATTTTTCGATATCATTGATATTCCCCTGACCGGGACAACCCCATCGGGCATGTTTGGAATAACGGAAGACTATAAGCTCACGGTTGAGGCATTCCTGGAATACTTCGGTCATCTGAATCCGGCGGGTATGATCAGTATAAATCTGTTTCTTATTCCGCCTGCGAGAACAGAACTGAGGATACTGAATACAGCACTCGCGGCAATGGAACAATCCGGGGTGCAGGAAAGAGAAATGAAACAACATTTTGCAGCCATACGCAGCTGGGGAAGTATCTGTCTTCTGATAAAAAAGTCACCGTTTACTCCTCGTGAAATAGATATGATCAAACGGTTTGCAAAAGATCGAAGATTCGACCTTATATATTATCCGGGTATCCATGAGGAAGAGACAAACATTTATGTTCGCATGAAAAATAATGAATATTACACTGCGTTCCAGAAGATTCTTGACGCAGAAACGCGTGAGCAGTTTGTTAATGATTATATCTTTGATGTAAAGCCTGTTCATGATGAAAATCCCTTTTTTCATTATTATCTCAAGCTGAAGAATATAAAAGAAATATATGCAATCATGGGGGAGAAATGGCAGTATTTCATTGAAGAAGGGTATATCCTACCGGTTGTCTTTATACAGGTAGTTGGGCTTAGTCTCATTCTTATACTGCTTCCGGCATTTAAGACCAGAACAGGGGATGACCCCAAGGCAGGAAACCATAGCAACCGCAGGATGGGGCGTGCCTTTTTACCATATTTCGCTTTTCTCGGCACAGGATTTATGTTTGTGGAGATATCATTGATTCAGGCAATGATTTTTCCGCTTGAAAACTCATCCTATGCAGTTGCAACCGTACTTACGTCAATTTTGATAAGCTCGGGTATCGGAAGTCTATGCAGCCATAGAATCACGGTCCTGAAGAGTAATTCAACAATTATTATCCTGTCATTGACCATAATCATCTATAGTCTCTTCTTGGCTCCGGTCTCTGTTATTTTTGCTTCTTATCCTCTCCAGGTAAAGGTTCTCCTGGTATTTTTCATTTTGATGCGGGCTTTTCATGGGAATTCCTTTCCCGACAGGGCTGAAAATCCTCGGAGAGAGGCATGTATCATTGATCCCGTGGGCATGGGCTATCAATGGTTGTTTCTCGGTACTCGCACCTATCCTGACAGTCATGCTTGCAATGACGGTCGGGTTCAGGACAGTTTTGTGGCTTGGTGCACTGGCATACCTGATGGCATTTACAACCTTGCTGAGGTTCCTAAGAAAGTCATAACATATATTTTGTTTGAAAATAAAAACTCGTCTTTTCAGATTGTACCAATCATTGTATTTTTCCCTTCGTCAAAGTCGCACAAAGGATAATCTACATAGAATGCGTAGAATGCGGCTAACACCTGCGAGGTGTGAAAAATGGATAGTAAAGAAAAATAGTGATTATGAAAAGAAATGAACCAGTTATTAGATAGTTTCTTGATAACTCCAGCAAGTTCGATCCTCTGTAATACATCAGAGAAACCACTCTCGTCGCAACTACTTGATTTAACCCGAAAAATGCAATTGATTGTTAAATCGGAGGCACAATTGCCCTCAAAGTCTTTTGATTTCAATCCCGACTTTTGTCGGGACAAAAGACTTTTCAGCCAACCGTGCCTCCGGTAAATGCATTTTTCGGGTTAATATATTTGCCAGGCTGACTAATATTACATTCGTAATGTTAGCGAGTTTTACGCTCAATATGCAGCGCCTCCTATTTGTATGAGTTATTTTAGGCCGCGCAGGTTGGTCAAAGTCAAGAATTATTGTTGAATTCCGGTCGAAAGCTACGGCCGATAACAACTAAGCGTGAAGCAAGACTTCAGGAAGATCTGGGCGTATTTGTTGCATTGAAGGAAGCAGGAAAAATAAACGAATCTGTTCAAATCCAAAAAATTTAAGTACCTGCTATTGTATGTTCACTTATCCAAAACTTCTCTCACTGCTAATAGAAGTTTATTTGGGGAAATAGGTTTTGAGATAAAGTTTAAACCTTCTTCCAGGATTCCTTTTTTATGGATAACATTTGCATCATATCCACTTGTAAAAATAGCCTTTATTTCAGGGCTGATCTTTCTTATCTCGTCATAGACTCTTTTACCATTCTTCTTTGGCATAATCACATCGAGAATAAGAAGCTGAATCTTATCTCTATTCTCATAGAATATTTTTACTGCATCCTCGCCATCCTCTGCTTCTATGACTGTATACCCAGTCACTGAAAGGACTTCACTTATCAATTCTCTTGCTTGAACATCGTCCTCTGCTACAAGAACTGTCTCTGTTCCTCTTTGTATGATTGGAGAAACTTTTTCTTTTTTTTCTGTAATCCTTGATTTAACTAAAGGGAGGTAAATCTTAAATATTGCTCCCTGCTCAGGTTCACTATATACATTTATGTATCCATTGTTCTGTTTGATTATCCCATATACTATCGAGAGCCCAAGGCCTGTACTCTTTCCTATCTCCTTTGTTGTAAAAAATGGCTCGAAAATTCTTTCTTTTGTCGTTTCATCAATACCCTCGCCTGTATCTTCAACTGAGACAACTGCATAAACCCCCTGTCTTCCATAACCATGTGCGGTTATAAATTCCCTGCCTAACTCAACACGTTCTGTTTTAATCATCAGGGTTCCGCCATGAGGCATGGCATCGCGTGCATTTGTAGCAAGATTCATCAATACCTGCTCCATTTGACTGCTGTCAGCCATAACTATTAAATTTTCATATGTAAGATTTTTAGATATCTCTATGTCCTCCCCTATAATCCTTGACAGCAGGTTCTCTACCCCCATGATAGTTTCATTGATGTCAATATGCTTTGGACAGATTATCTGCTTTCTACTGAAAGCAAGAAGGGATTGAGTAAGATTGGCAGCTCGTTCTGCTGATGTGAGCATATGAGCAACATAGGATTTTAGAAGTGGGTCAGTATTTCCCTCTTCTATGAGGTTCCCATAACCTATAATTGCTGTCAGAATATTATTGAAATCATGGGCAATGCCACCTGCGAGTTGCCCTACAGCTTCCATTTTCTGCGCTTGGAGGAGTTGCTCTTCGAGTCTTTTTCGATCTGTAATGTCCATAACCATTCCCGAAAATCTATTACCTTTAAGAGTCGCACTTACAAGTACATGTACAAAATTCCCTTTTCGGGTGAGCAAATTTAGTTCAAAGTCTTTAACCTTACCATTCTTCTTCAGAGCCTCTATTAAAGCATCTCTTTCTCTCGGATCTTTATATCGTGCTAAACACCCTTCGGCGATCATTTCTTCAGGACTGTCAAACTCGAACATCTTCGCAAGTTCATCATTCACATAGATAAGATTCCCTTCAAGAGTAGTTCTGAAAACTCCCACCAGGGCATTATCGACAAGTTCCCGGTATTTCTTTTCTGATTCTATAAGTGCACTCTCCGCTATCTCTTTCTGCTTTCGTTCCTCAAAAAGATCCCAAATGAGCTTGGCACTATGTCCGCCTATTACCTCAACACCTGATGGTTTATTCCTGAGTAATTCTTCCTGTAATTTGTTACTTCCCGTTACATTGATTATTTGATCAAGTTCCTTCTTGTTTAAGAATATTCTATAATCGGTAGCTGTCGGTATCCCCACTTCCTTAGCAAACCTTACGCCTGGAGCATCTACATTAATATCAACAACACCCAGAATATTTACTGTCTCGCTTTCATAAAGCAATTTGGTAATTAGTCTGCCTCCCTCACCTGCTCCAATAATAAGGACTTTGATTCTACCGCTTGACATTTTGTTTCTCCTGCAACGCAATGAATACTATCAACCTAATAAATGAACCTCTCCGCCGCAGAGACGGCGGAGTATCCTGAAATATCCCCTCCCCCGTCAAGGGGGAGGGAAGTATATGGTAACCCCACAGCAGAGACTGTGGGGTATTGAAAATTTAATAAAATATTTCTTCTTATATCACAATGGACAAATTATAGCAATTTACCCGCCATCAGGGAATACAAGCAGCAAATTTATAGAAGTCAATTATTTAGGTAGTATGAACTATTGAAGGTAAGTTTTTAGATCGTGCATCATCCTTACAAGACTATTTAATTCTCTTTTTTAGATGAAAATCAACATGAGGGACAGATTTGGAAATATTGAATACCATAAGAAAGGTTGCATCCTGCAAAGACACCAAGCTGCGTTTAGGAGGAAGTTACAAGTTATTTCTGAAAATCCTGTATAAGTTTATTTCCATGTGAAAGTGTTATCCGGTTTCAACCAAAGTCATTTTCCCTCTTCAACCTCTCCGGTCATGGGAACAAACGATACAGCACCCATCTGTTCAACATCGAGATCACCCCCCTTTTTTTTCACGAGAGTCAATGTCTGGTAATAAAGGGTGCTGCCGAGCGGCAGAATGATCCTCCCTCCCTCTTTGAGCTGCTTGATCAAAGGCGGCGGGATATGGTTTGCTGCTGCCGTGATGATGACTGCATCAAAAGGTGCATGTTCTTTCCACCCGAAGTAACCATCAGCATACTTGACTTTCACGTTCTGATATCCGAGATCGCGGAGCCTCTTTCTTGCTCTGTCTGCAAGTGCTTTCCGTATTTCTATGGTATAAACCTCATTGACTATCTCGGCAAGAACAGCAGCCTGGTACCCTGAGCCTGTTCCTATCTCGAGCACCCTGTCAGTAGGTTTTAACTGTAATGCCTCTGTCATTAAGGCAACGACGTACGGTTGCGATATCGTCTGGCCTTCTCCGATGGGAAGCGGATGGTCGGCATAAGCCTTATTCATGAGACTCTTTTCAACAAAAAGATGTCTGGGAATTTTTCCCATTGCGTCGAGCACTGCCTTATCCTTGATTCCTCTCCCCTTGATATCATGTGATATCATTGCCTGCCGTTTCTGATCATAATGATCTCCGGCAAGGAGGGATGCATAATTTGAAAACAAGAAATACAAAGAGGCAAGCAGTAAGAAAGACATACGGTGCGCAGCTCTGTTCATTGTTTTATCGTTGTAAAAATGGAAAGCCTGACTGACGGTCTTTTTGGATCATTGGAGATAACGCTGATACCCTTGGAGAGAGAACCCGTTCTTCCTTTTGTACGGACCGCGGCGTTGATGCTTCCTGTTTCTCCCGGTTCTATGCGGCTCGAACTAGCCACCACAGCAGTACATCCTCAAGACGACGCCACGTTTTCAATAATGAGATCCTCGTCTCCTTTATTCGAGAACACGAATGTGTGTTCAATAATATCGCCTTGCTTTGTTGTTCCCGCATTGTAACTCTCTGAATCGAACTCTATCACGGGCTGGGCAAATGATATGGCATGGAAAAAAAGGAAGAAAATGGAACAGAGGATAAATTTTTTCATTTTTTATACTACACTATTTTTACATAAAAAGACATATGGCATCTGAAACGCATCCCCCCTTTCATCACGCAGGAGCCCGTCATGAGTCCTGTGTTATACTGATACGATACGCACATGCAGGAATTTATTACGATAAAAGGAGCACGGGAGCACAATCTCAAGAATATCGACCTTACAATACCGAGAGAAGCGATAACGGTCATAACGGGCCCATCGGGTTCCGGGAAATCTTCACTCGCTGTCGATACGATATATGCTGAAGGACAGAGGCGCTATGTAGAGAGCCTCTCTGCTTATGCCCGGCAGTTCATCGAACAGCTCCAGAAGCCTGACGTTGATTTTATTGAAGGTCTGTCTCCCTCCATTTCAATAGACCAGAAGACCGTTATCAGGAGTCCTCGTTCGACCGTCGGTACCATTACAGAAATTTATGACTACGTGCGTGTCCTGTACACGAGGATAGGAAAGCCCTACTGCTATAAGTGCGGAAACGAAATCACGAGACAGGAATCTCAGGATATTATTCGCTCGGTCATGTCATTACCAATCGGCAGTAAACTGCAAGTACTTTCTCCTCTTGTAAGAGACAGAAAGGGTGAATATCGAAAAGAGCTGCAGGAAATGCGCAGGGAGGGATTCATACGGGCAAGGATTGATGGGACAATGACAGATCTTATAAGCGACATCACCCTCAATAAGCACAAACGGCATACTATAGAAATCGTCATTGACCGGCTGATCATCAAGCCGGGAATAGACAGACAATTAAAGGATGCAATTGAAACAGCGCTCACATACTCTGACACAGTCGTCATAAACCTCTTAGAGAAGCAGGAAGATATCCTGTTCTCAAAAAAGGCGGTATGTCCGCAGTGTGGTATCAGCTACCCTGATGTTACCCCCCTGTTCTTCTCATTCAACAGCAGCCAGGGTGCCTGCCCAAGATGTAATGGCATCGGGTTTGAAACTATTGAAACAGGGGAGAGACAACGACAGGTGAATGCTCTGGAAGACAACGGACAGAGATATTGCAAACTCTGCGGAGGCTTGAGGCTACGGAAGGAGTCACTCAGTATCAGAATACAGGACATGAACATAGCCGAATGTACGAAGATGTCAGTGAAAGATGCTCTTTCTTTTGTTCATCATCTCAGTCTCACAGAGAGAGAACAGAAGATCGCTTCGCGTGTTCTGAGAGAGGTAAAAGACAGACTCCATTTTTTAGAAAAAGTAGGATTGGACTATTTGACACTTGACAGGTCGTCTCTCACCCTTTCGGGAGGGGAGGCGCAGCGGATAAGGCTTGCGACACAGCTCGGATCTTCTCTGACAGGAGTGCTTTACATACTCGATGAACCGAGTATCGGCATGCACCCGAGAGATTGCAGAAAGCTCCTGGAAAGCCTCTCTTCAATACGGGATGCCGGTAACACCATCATTATCGTAGAGCATGATGAGGAGACGATAAAGTCTGCTGACCACGTTGTGGATATGGGGCCTGGTGCGGGGCTAAAAGGAGGGTGGGTTATTGCTGAAGGAGACCCTCAAGAGATAGAGCGGGATATAAAATCTTTAACAGGACAATATCTATCCGGCTCGATGTCAATAGACGTCCCTCTGATCAGAAGATCACCGAACGATTACATAGAAATTGTCGGTGCCCGGGAGTTCAATCTGAAGGATATTACGGTGCGTTTCCCGCTCGGGATATTTATTTGTGTCACGGGAGTGTCCGGTTCCGGAAAAAGCACGCTCGTGACGGAAATACTCTTTAAAGCACTCAGTAAAAAGCTCTATAGAAGCGCGGTAACCCCCGGTTGTTACAGGGATATTATAGGCATTGAAAAGATAGACCGTGTTGTTTCTGTTGATCAGTCACAAATCGGAAGAACACCGCGCTCTAATCCGGCAACATATACGGGGGCATTTTCATTTATACGGGATTTGTTTGCACAGGCACCTGATTCGCGAATAAGAGGCTATACTTCTTCACGCTTTAGTTTCAACCTCCCTGGCGGCAGGTGTGAATCATGCCGCGGGGAAGGATTGATCAAGGTAGAAATGCATTTCTTGCCGGATGTCTATATTCCCTGTGATTCCTGCAAAGGCAAACGATACAACAGTGAGACACTGGAGATTTCCTATAAGGGCAAGAATATTGCGGAAGTGCTTGACATGACTGTTTTCGAAGCACTCGGTTTTTTTTCTGCTATTCCGGCCGTCAGAAAGAAGCTAGACATTCTCGAGGAGGTGGGGCTTGGGTACTTACAGCTCGGACAGCCGGTATCGACCCTTTCGGGCGGAGAGGCTCAGAGGATAAAACTTTCGAGGGAGCTCGGGAAAAAGGCAACAGGGAATACGCTGTATATACTTGATGAACCAACGATGGGGCTCCATTTTGTAGATATACAGCAGTTGCTTAATGTAATAAACAACCTCGTTAACTCGGGGAATACTGTAGTCGTGATAGAGCACAATCTCGATGTCATAAAGTCTGCCGACTACATTATTGATCTTGGACCTGAAGGCGGCGATGCAGGCGGATTGGTGATTGCGGAAGGCACACCCGAAGCGGTGAGCATGAACCCTCGTTCACATACCGGAAGATTCCTGGAGAAGAAGCTATCAAGCATGGGTCATGTGAGAGTAGCATAATGATAAAATTCGAATTTAATATTTTTACTCCTGTATGGTGCTTCGTGCTTCTTGCTCTCCTGTTTTCCTGTACGCACAAGAAAGAAAAAATTTACAAAAGGAGCACCATCATGATGGATACGGTTATCACGATATCTGTCGCCTCTCATTCGAAAGGCCATGCCGAACAGGCTATTGATAGCGCATTCTCGGAGATAAAGAGACTTGAAGCGCTGTTTGATTTTTATTCTCCCGATAGTGAAGTATCACGGATTAATAGACATGCGGGGCTTTCTCGGGTAACGGTATCTCCGGATATGCTCACTGTCCTTGAGAGAGCATCCTTTGTCTCCAAAGAGACCGGGGGGGCCTTTGATATAACGACAGGCGCTCTTCTCGTACTCTATGATTTTTATCATGGCATAAAACCTCAGCAGCGTGCTATCGAAAAGCATCTGCCATTAGTGAATTACAAAGCGGTACATATTGATAAAAAGGATACGAGCGTTTTCCTTGAAAAAACAGGCATGCTCATTGACCTGGGCGGGATTGTTAAAGGATATGCTGCGGACAGGGCAGTCGAAACATTGAAGAGAGCTGGAATACGTTCCGGCCTTGTTGCAGTTGCGGGAGATATCAAGGCATTCGGTCTCAAACCAAACGAAAAACCGTGGAAGGTTGGTATAAAGGACCCAAGGGCAGAAGGAAACGATGATACCATAGCAACGCTTGATCTAAAGGATATGGCGATATCAACATCAGGAGACTATGAGCGGCACTTTATTCTTGAGGGAGAACGATATCATCATCTTCTCTCACCGGCGACAGGCTATCCCGCCCAAACATGTCAAAGTGTGAGCATCATTGCTGAAGAGGGTGCACTTGCAGATGCATTTGCAACAGGGATATTTATCCTTGGACCTGAAACGGGTATAAAGGTGATTGAAAAGATGGGTTTTGGCGGTCTCATCATAGATAAAGAAGGCACTATCCATGTTACATCAAACATCAGAGAGAAAATCGAAATTGAAAAACCTCTTACAAGGGACAACAAAAGCTGACAAAGTCCTTATCTCGGTACTGATAGTCGTTTCTCTTTCAGGAATATTTTTTATGCAAGAGGTCATGCCAAAAAGAAGGACTGTTCTCATAGAAGTTGACGGACGTCCTCTCTATGTGCTCCCTCTCGGAAGGGATAGAATCGTTGAGGTAGAGGGATCCAGGGGGAAAACGATTATCGAACTCAAGCAGGAAATGGCGCGGGTAAAGGATTCACCATGCCCCACAAAACAGTGTGTAAAGCAGGGATGGACCGGTCACGGGGTTATTGTCTGTCTCCCGAATAAAGTCGTTATAACCGTGGGCAATGATAACGATGATGTTCATACGGTAGCTGATGCAATTACGAGATAACTATCGCATCGCTTTGCTGTCTGCGTATGCAATCGTCCTCCATGGTTTTGAAAGTCTTTTGCCGACCCCTATCCCCTGGTTACGACTGGGACTTGCGAACATCATAACGCTTATAGCCCTGTGCCTTTACGGTATACGTGTGGCCATGATCGTTACGCTCATACGAGTGACTCTCTCATCGCTATTTACCGGGACATTTCTCGGTCCCGGTTTCATGCTCAGCCTAGGAGGCGGGGTAACAAGTACCCTGGCGATGGGGTACGTGCTTCATCTTGTTCCGAGATTGTTCAGTCCCGTTGGTTTAAGTGTCATAGGAGCATTGTTCCATAATATGGCACAGCTGCTCCTTGCGTATGTTATCATAATACAGAGGTGGGGAGCTCTAGTGCTTATAAGTCCATTTGTTATCCTTCTCGGTGTCGTAACAGGAACAGTAAACGGGTTGATTGCCAACCTCATCATGCAGAACTTGAAAAAGGATGGCGAGAAGGCGCAGAATACAGGAAATATTATACGAGAGTAATTTTACCGCATGATTTCAGCATGAAAAACTCTGTTCTGTTTTCCGGTCACGGGGATCAATTTCATGAAACTTATCTGTCCGGTTTGTAAGCACACCACAACATGGGAAGAAAACCCCTGGAGACCTTTTTGTTCTGAACGTTGTAAACTGGTTGATCTCGGCAAATGGATATCAGAAGAATACAGAATCGAGGGGAAACAAGAAACCGAAAACGAACAGGGCGCAGATCGTAAAGAAAACAGGTAGATATTGTTGTCTGTTTTTGCCATGCACGCGCAGTATCAATGAGCGGGATGAAAAGGAGGAACCTATGATAAAGATAGCAGTCGCAGGCGCAGCAGGAAGAATGGGGAGCAGGATAACTGCTCTCTCAAGAGAATACAGGCACTTACAACTTGCCGGTGCGTTTGAGAGGAAAGGGCACAGGGAAATTGGCAGGGACATTGGTACGGTTGTCGGTATCGGAGAGACTGGTGTGCCCCTTGTTGATAGCCTTGAATCGATCATAAACAGCATTGATCTGGTCATTTCTTTTACGACTGTCGAGGCTACAAAGGAACACCTGAGAATCGCAGCACGACATAAAAAAGCAATGGTTATCGGTACGACGGGGTTTACAAAAAACGATTTGAAGGAAGTTCATAAATCAACCGGGAAAATCCCCTGTGTTATGGCATCCAACATGAGTATGGGGGTGAACCTCCTCCTGAGGGTATTGCAGGATATTGCCAGGGTACTCGGTGACTCCTATGATGTTGAGATTATCGAAGCGCACCACAGGATGAAAAAGGATGCGCCGAGTGGCACTGCGTTAAAAATGGCGCAGGTCATTGCCGATGCCCTGAAAAGAAATCTTGATGACGTTGCAGTCTATGCACGAAAGGGAATCATCGGAGAGAGAACGAGCAAAGAAATCGGGATACAGACGATCCGTGCCGGTGACATCGTGGGGGAACATACCGTTATCTTTGGCGGGTTAGGGGAACGGATAGAGGTTGCTCATAAGGTATCAAGCAGGGATACGTTTGCCCGAGGCGCGTTGCGGGCAGCGATTTGGGTACATAAGAAAAAAGCAGGCTTGTATGATATGCAGGATGTCCTCGGGCTGAAATAAAATATAGGTTTAATATCGCAGTATTTCGATATAGTCAAGGAAATCTCTTGCTTCATTTCCCCGTGTAATGAGTCTTTTGTTCTCGAAGTCTTCCAATGCTTTTTCTCTGTTTCCCCTGTAGAGGGGATCGAGTTCTATCGCACGCATTAAAGCTGTTGCGGCATCGCCATAAAACCCTTTTGCGTTGTAACAGAGTGCGAGGCCGTAAAAAGACGGATAGAAATCATTAAGCCTTCTCAGCGCTCTTGTAAATGCTTCTATGGCCTTGTCGTACTCACCGGCCCTGTAGTAGACTCTCCCGAGATTATTAAACGCCTTCTCCGGATGTTGATACATGGGATTGGCGATTGCCTTTTTGTAACAAGTGATTGCTTCATGAATCTTCCCCGTTTTTTCGTATGCAATCCCGAGGTTGTTATAAGCTTCCGAGAAGTTGCTGTCGACCTTCAGCGCTTTTTTAAAATACTCCATCGCTTTTTCAAAGTCTTCAAACTGTAAGAGATGGACTATTCCGATTGCATTGAGAACTTCCTTGTCTTTTGGGTTAAATTCCAGCGCTTTTTGAAATTCAATGTATGCTTTCTGGAATTTGTTCTCATTGTAATAAGAAAGGCCGATTTTGTAGTGTGCGGTTGCCTTTTGAGTTTTTTCAGTTGATGACGTTGAAGCGCAGGCTGTCACCAAAAAGAAGAGAACCACGATGATCCAGGATCTCACATGCATCATTGTATTCACAGATTTCATGGCGATAAGTTCTTTATATTAAAATTAAAATGTCTTATTAAAGGTATCAGAAATAGACAAACAAGTAAAGAGGCGTACTAGTTCTTCATAGGTCTGTTCCCAGGTAAACCCTTTTAGGTTTATCTCAAAGCCGTCAGGTAAAAAGCTGATTTTTTTAGTTGTTTTCTCCTGGAGGAGAAAGATATCTTGTGGTTCAACATGTGTATCAGGAGAAAACAGTATACGGATTTTTTCGCCGGTATCCTTTATGTGTGTAATGGAGAGATTTCTTGCCGATATCTTCAGTTTTATGATATGAAGGAGCTGTTTCACTTCCACCGGAAACGTGCCGAACCGGTCACACAGCTCGGACTCGAAAGTTCTTACATCCTCGTCTGTTCTTAGTAAGGCAATTCTTCTATAGAGAGTCAGCCGCAACGTAACATCATCTATATAATCTTCAGGTATGAAGGCATTAACCCTCAGACGTATTGAAGGTTCAAACTCCTCTTCAACTTTCCGGCCTTGCAATTCAGCAACTGCCTTTTCCAGCATTTCCAAATAGAGATCAAATCCAATTGCATGGATATATCCGGACTGCTCGGTGCCGAGGAGATTCCCGGCACCTCTGATCTCGAGGTCTTTCAATGCAAGCCGGAAGCCTGCTCCGAGATAGCTCATTTCCTGTATTGCCTGGAGCCTTATCCGGGCTTCTTCTGAGATTATGTCTTCTCCCGGGATGAGGAAATATGCGAAAGCTCTTCTGGTGCTTCTCCCCACGCGACCTCTGAGCTGATAAAGATCAGCAAGGCCCATCATGTCTGCCCTGTTAATGATGATCGTGTTTGCTGTCGGGATGTCAAGTCCTGAACCGATAATAGCGGTTGATACAAGGACATCGATTTTATGGTCATAGAACAGGAGCATTGTTTTTTCGAGCTCTTTTTCAGCCATCTGTCCATGTGCGCAAGCTATCCGTGCGGACGGAAGAAGCTTCGTGAGATAACGGGAAAATTTCTCCAGAAATTTTATCCTGTTATGTACAAAAAAAACCTGACCATTGCGTGCGATTTCCTGCTGGATGATCCACTTAATACAATCCTCATTGAAAATCGAGACCGTGCTTTTTACGGCAAGTCGTTCTTCGGGCGGCGTCTCGATAAGGCTCATGTCTTTTATGTCGCTCATCGCCATAGAGAGCGTTCTCGGTATCGGTGTAGCGGTCAGTGTCAGTACATCAACCCCCCGTTTTAAGGACTTTATCTTTTCTTTCTGCCGGACGCCAAAGCGGTGCTCCTCATCGATTATCAGGAGACCAAGATTGTGAAAGGCTCTATTTCCGCTGAGAAGGCTGTGCGTTCCTATGATGATATCAATCTCGCCTTTTGACAGGGCAAGGATTGTTTCTTTCTGGTCTTTTTTTGATTTGAACCGGCTAAGGTAATCTATCGTGACCGGAAAAGCGGAGAATCGCATTTGAAAAGTCCTGAAGTGCTGTTCACAGAGTATCGTTGTCGGCACAAGTATTGCAACCTGTCGTCCGTCATAAACCGCCTTGAATGCTGCCCGCATGGCTACTTCGGTTTTACCGTACCCGACATCGCCGCAGATAAGCCTGTCCATCGGTCTGTCTGACTCCATATCATGTTTGATTTCTTCAATGGCTTTTATCTGATCAGGGGTTTCTTCATATAGGAAAAAGCTGTCGAATTCCCTGTGGAGCTCGGTATCCTTGCTGAAAGCGAACCCCCCGTAGACCTTCCGATCAGCATGCAGTGCGATAAGCCTTTCAGCCATTTCGCGGATTTTTTCCCTGATTTTCTCTTTTGTCTTCTGCCATGTCTTTCCACCAAGACGATCAATTTTCGGTGTAATGCCCTCTTCTGCATGATATTTGCAGATCCTGGAGATGCCCTGAAGCGGTACGTAGAGCCTGCCTCCTTGATAATCGATGGCGATGAGGTCTTCTTCAAGTCCTTCTATGGATTGGCGGATCAGTCCAATGAACTGTCCGATACCGTGATCTTTGTGGACAATGAAATCACCGGGTCTGAGATCATCGAGTGATGTGAGGAGTTTGGATATCCTTGATTTTTTCATGGGCCGAAAATCACGTTTTCTGCCAAAGAGCTCTCTTTCAGTAAGGAGTAAAACACCGGGAAAGAAAAAGCCTGATGAAAGTTCGCCTATCGTTATCGAGATGGTTCCCTCATACGTAAAAATATCGGTTGTACTCATGATTGGTGCCACGACGTCACCCTCTCTGAGGACATGTTTCAGCCTATCAGCCTGTCCGTATGATGAAGCAATGATGCGAATTTTATTTCCTTTCCGGAGCTGGTTCAATTTTTGAGGTAACTCATCGATCGTTTTCCTTTCATCCGGTGTAATCCCTGTTCCCTGTATTGACAGAAGCCCAGCGTTATAACCGGGGCCTTCTATGGGGTATTGGGAGAAGAACGTTGCATCAAGAGGGAAGTTTTCCCTGTCCCGTATCGAGTCAGAGAAAATGTGTCTTGTGTTGTCTGCCAAATCAAGTGGTGTCGTACCTGAAGAGGGTTCATGTGCAGGATAGAGTGAGCACGTGGATACGGACCCCGTTGATCTCTGCGTTTCAACATCAAAGGTCTTTATGCTCTCTATTTCATCTCCAAAGAATTCGAGCCGGAGAGGCATTGTATGGGTTGAGGGATAGATATCGAAAATCCATCCGCGCCTGCTATACTCACCTGCTTCGACAACGAGTGGCACGCTTCGATACCCCATTTCCTGAAGCCTGTGCTCAAGTTTATTCCTCCCCATAACCATGTTTTTTGTGAGATCAAGAACACACAGAGAGAGAGCATTTTGTGACCACAGAGGCAGGGTAAGATTTTTCAGAGAACAGACGAGGGAAGTGGTATTTTTTAATGCGTTTACCACCGTTGCCCTTTTTCCAGAGGTAGCAGGACCATCAGGCTCGGGAAGGTAGAGGACGTGCTCCTTTTGTAATGTTTCCCTGAAGAAATTGATATCTTTACCGAGTTCGTATGCACGTTCCTCGTTTGATGCAACAACGAGATACGGTTTATCGTACAGTGCAAGGAGCAATGCCGCAGAGGAGCCTTTGAGGTTATAAATACGTCCGGTTTCCAACCCTTGCTGAATGATATTATGAAATCCTTTTCGTATGTCCATGCGCATCACATGCCGGCAGATTATCCCGCACGGTGTCGTGTCGGGGTCATATATATTTTATAACACGGAAAATGCACTTAATTGTTGAACCGGAGGCACGGCATGACTGAATCTGCACACGGACACTTCATATGGAGATTGCTTTGTCGCCTCGCTCCCCGCAATGACGGTTCCCCAAATAAATGAAGGGTTACAAACCGTTCATGTCATATCTTGGACAGATGTGAATTATTGTGATAAAGTATATAATTCCCTTGCATGAGAAATGACAAGAAAGCTTCACGACGCGAAAGGATAAGATTATGAGCACGGTATTAAAACTTGGTCTTCCAAAGGGGAGCCTCCAGGAGTCAACATTGAAACTTTTTCGAAAGGCCGGATACCACATAACGATATCGAGCCGTTCTTACTATCCGGCGTTTGATGACCCGGAGATTCAGGCGCTTTTAATTCGGGCACAGGAACTGGCCCGTTATGTTGAGGCTGGAATACTCGATTGCGGACTGACGGGAAAAGACTGGGTCATGGAACAGAATGCCGATGTGCGGGAGATCGCAGAGCTTATCTATGCAAAAGAAGGCCTCCGTCCCGTACGGTGGGTCATTGCTGTCCCGGATACTTCACCCATAAAAAGAGTAAATGACCTGAAGGGAAAACGGATAGCCACGGAGCTCGTTGGTTATACGAGGAAATACCTTAAATCAAAAGGCATCAGTGCCAAAGTAGATTTTTCATGGGGTGCTACAGAAGTCAAACCACCGCACCTGGCTGATGCAATTGTTGAACTTACTGAGACGGGCACATCTCTGAAAGCGAACAACCTCCGAATCATTGATACCATTCTTGAGTCGAGCACGCGGTTTATAGCGAACAAAAAGTCGTGGCAGAATAAGTGGAAGAGACGGAAGATAGAGAATATGGTGATGCTTCTCAAGGGAGCCCTCGCCGCCGAAGAGCAGGTGGGTCTTAAGATGAATGTCCACGCCAAATCTCTCAAGCGCGTGATGACCCTTCTTTCTGCAATGCATTCACCGACAATATCTCCTTTGTCAGATGAGGGATGGTATGCACTTGAGGTGATGACCCATGAAAAAGTCGTGCGGGACCTCATTCCGAAACTCAAGATGGCAGGCGCATCAGGGATTGTCGAATACCAGCTCAACAAGGTTATCCCGTAAGGTGGTCTCGGCTGACCTTTATGTAGACACAATCAACTACTTGAAGTATCTGGACAAGGCGGACTGTGGTGAGTGTGGTTTTGCATCTTGTAAAGAGTTTATAGTTGCTCTCAGAAAAGGGAACAGGAGACCCCGGGACTGCTCTTCCATTCGTGCAAATGAGGCGTATGCCTTCGATGCGGTCGAGAAGATTAAAGAACTGTGGCCGGACGTGCCCCTCCTTATTCATCCGAGGCCCGGCCATGTTGGTCTTTTTGAATTGAATAACCCGCATGCCGGGTCACTTGTTCTTATCTCCGGAAATAATGAATATACGGAACAGGTGCTTTTAACTGTTCTGGGAACGACCACGGCGTCATTTTTTGTCCTTTTTATCGATACGGACGGTAACACCGTTGATATGTCGATGATCTACCATACCTTTACCGCAAAAAGAGTCGGGAAGGCCTTTCAAGAAACCCGCATCGAAGATAAGGTGAACAGAAAGGAGGCCATAATCCCCGGACTTGCTGCACCGGTAAGAAAGGATATCGAAAAACTCACCGGTTGGCATGTAAGGGTTGGACCAGTCTGTGCTGCTGAATTGCCCCTTTTCCTCTCCGCACTTTGGGTCCCGCCGGAGGGGGAAGTTCTCTTATGACTCTGAATTGGAAATTGTTTAAATGATGCGGAATGAAATAAACCTCTCCGCCGCGGAGACGGCGGAGTATCCTGAAATATCCCCTCCCTTGACGGGAGGGGTTGGGGAGGGTGCCCGATCATCTTCAATCACCCCCACCCTCACCCTCCCCCGTCAAGGGGGAGGGAAGTATATGGTAACCCCACAGCAGAGACTTTGGGGTATTGAAAATTTAATAAACACGTATAATAGTACAGAAAGATTTTCATCCTTTCGCACATTACACGATAAGGGAGAGTCTGATATCTTCGTTATGATACTCTTTTTTAACTCCGTCATTGCTTTTCTTTTCTTTGTTTCTCTCTGTACTATCGCTCCGCAAGAGGTCTGTGCAGACATTTCGGAGATGCACGGGTCATCGGAAAAAGCCGTACAAGGCAACAGCCAAACCGAAGATGATGCCCAGGCGTATGAAATATTCGAAAAGATTTTGATACTCTCTGATACATCTGGCAAGAAGAATGCTTTCGGAGAGATCGAAACACTATATCTTGAGATTATTCAAAAATATCCTCATACAGCGCTCTCCCAGGAATGTTACTGGAGGCTCATCATGCACTACATAGAGAATGCTGTGCCCCCGATGTTTGAAAGGGCTGAAACTATGTATGCAGCATTCTTAAGGAACTATCCCGAATCCGTGATAAGGAATCTTATCATTGACACCCTGTCGAAGGGTTATTACGAGAGTGGTGCCTGGAAGGAAATCATCACGTTGAATCAACCCGAGGTCCGGGCGTTTTACGAAACAAAAAAGCCATCTAACCCCTCACCTCTTTTCATGTACGCTGAAGCGCAGTTTCACCTCGGTAATCTTCAGGAAGCCGAAAGGGTTTACAGGTCTCTTATTGACAGGTTCCCAAAGTCTCGTCAGGCCTCTTCATCAAGAAAGAGGCTCGATGAAATGCACAAGAAGAATACAGGCAACTGATACCTCACGATTACTTTTGTGATAATCTCCAGAGGCACCTCATTTCGGTTTGAATATTTGTATAAATGTCGCCGGAGGTTATGCGGCGAGAGTCAAATATCATATTGCAATCTTTTTAATAGTAAGTATAATCAAAATCAGGTTCAGCCTTTTTGTATGGATGGAGGCACTATTGACTTTGCAGAAAATTTTTATCTTCTCCCGACCTGTATCAAGGTATCCCAAAAGAATTTGTTTTATTCTTTTCCTTGCGATAGTGCTCAGTAATTTTATACCTCTTGACTGTAGTGCACAAAATCCGTCGGATGTGAAACAGAAAATTGTCTTCGGCGGCGACCGTGACTATCCGCCATACGAGTTTTTGGACGATAAAAACCACCCCAGAGGCTTTCACGTCGATCTTATCAATGCCATAGGTAAGGTCGAGGGATTTGAGGTTGAAGTTCAGTTGAAGACATGGGCCCGGGCATTATCAGCATTTAAAGAGGGACGGACTGACGTCCTTGCCATGTTTTATTCAAAGGAACGCGACCAATATGTAGATTTTGCAGAGCCGCACACTATTATTTATCATGACTCAAGAGTACCGAGTTCTCATCATTTCAGCTTGCTTTGATTGGAGATATCCATTTTCAATTTAGAGTATACAATTGACAGTTCTACCCACCGTTCAACAAGCAGTTTGCATTTCTTA
>Ga0209163_1000248_pt1 | contig 125551 bp, 140 predicted proteins | sample MTBAKSrepl2MetaG_FD_187457 | JGI IMG/M metagenome (GOLD analysis project Ga0209163, IMG submission 187457) | Enrichment culture microbial communities om Arthur Kill intertidal strait, New Jersey, USA, that are MTBE-degrading - MTBE-AKS2 (Arthur... | ecosystem: Environmental > Aquatic > Marine...
CCGGGAATCCGGCTGAAGTGAGCCACGTCTATGCCGACGGCCTGAACGCGTACACGATCCTTGCGACTGCGACGGACGAGGACGGGACGTTTGCTGCGAACACGATCGACGTGACGGTGCAAAACGTAGCGCCTATGCTTGTGATCGCAGGCGAAGGGGAGGTGGACGAGGGGTCTGCCTACACGCTGAACCTGTCTTCCAGCGATCCGGGGGATGACACGATCAGCGAGTGGAGCGTCGACTGGGGTGACGGCCTCGTCGAAACGGTTTCCGGGAATCCGACTGAAGTGGTCCACGTCTATGCGGACGGCCTGAATGCGTACACGATCCTTGCGACTGCGACGGACGAAGACGGGACGTTTGCTGCGAACATGATCGACGTGACGGTGCAAAACGTAGCGCCTATGCTTGTGATCGCGGGCGAAGGGGAGGTGGACGAGGGGTCTGCCTACACGCTGAACCTGTCTTCCAGCGATCCGGGGGATGACACGATCAGCGAATGGAGCATCGACTGGGGTGACGGATCCGTTGACATGGTTTCCGGGAACCCGGCTGAAGTGGTTCATGTCTATGCCGATGGCCTGAACGCGTACACGATCCTTGCGACTGCGACGGACGAAGACGGGACGTTTGCTGCGAACACGATCGACGTGACGGTGCAAAACGTAGCCCCGATGATCACGTCCTTGGTGATTGATCCGCCGCTGGCGGCACAAGGCGAAGCCGTGACTCTCTATTGCACCTTCTTTGATCCGGGAGTCCTCGACGAGTGGGCCGCCCTGATCGAATGGGGTGACGGCACGAGTGACGAAATCGCAGGGGTGACGGGCAGCCGGTCCATCGTGGCTGACCATGCCTATACCCTTGGCGGTATTTTCAATATAACGGTTGCGGTGACTGACGACGACGGCGGAACCGCCTCAGATTCGGCCATAGCCATGATCACGGGCGCCGCAGTGCACGATGGTATCCTCTATGTCGCCGGCACGGCTGACAAGGACTACGTGCATATCACCAAGGCGGGCTGGAACAAGATCGCAGTCTGCGCCGATTTCCTGACGGACCGCTGCCATGTTCGGACCTTCGATGCTGCCGGAATCGAAGGCATCCATATCGTCCTGGGTGACGGCGACGACCGGGCCTGGGTCGCCGGCAACATCGACCTGCCGGTTTTCATGGACGGCGGTTCGGGTGACGATTATCTCCAGGCAGGCCGGGGTCCGAGCATGCTGATAGGTGGAGAAGGCAACGACAAGCTGATTGGCGGCAGCGGGAATGATGTGCTCAAAGGGGGCGACGGCAATGACTACCTCTACGGTGGCTGGGGTGATGACCAGTTGTTTGGGGACAGCGGCAATGACAAGCTGCTCGGTGGATGCGGTGATGATGCCCTGGCAGGTGGAGAAGGCAACGACTACCTGGACGGAGACAGCGGCAACGATCAGTTGTCCGGCGGCCTGGGTGACGACAAGCTGATCGGCGGCAGCGGGAATGATGTGCTGAGAGGGGATGAGGGCAACGACTGGCTGGACGGAGAGAGCGGCAACGATCAGTTGTTTGGCGGCCTGGGTGACGACAAGCTGATCGGCGGCAGCGGGAATGATGTGCTGAGAGGGGATGAGGGCAACGACTGGCTGGACGGAGAGAGCGGCAACGATCAGTTGTCCGGCGGCCTGGGTGATGACAAGCTGATCGGCGGCAGCGGGAATGATGTGCTGAGAGGGGATGAGGGCAACGACTGCCTGTACGGCGAAAGCGGCAACGATCAGTTGTTTGGCGGCCTGGGTGACGACAGGCTCTATGGTGGCTCGGGAAAAGATCTTCTTGATGGGGGAACCGGTGACGACAAGCTGATCGACTGGTCTAACAAGCATGATTGCCCCATCCCCGGGAACGGGGCTTGCCAGAAGCCGGGGCTTTCCGCGTGCGCTTCCTGGGTAAAGAGCTTTGTGACGGCTCTTGCCGGCAACCATGAGCAGAACAACCCGAACAGCGACATCAAGATAACTCTTGCAGGCGCATGGGTGGAGAAGAACAAGTCCGGATCAAGAGAACGCAGATGATTCGGCTATTGATTCTTCACGATCTCCTGGAGCCCATAGTAGACTGTGAGGAAATCCTCGCCCTCGCGGCTTATCCCTCCGGATAGGTGGCCGAAGGCCTTTGTCCTTACAGGGTTGTACACCCCGTGGAAGGTCTCGGCAGGGATGGAATAGTGCTCACAGGTTCTGGCTAGTAAGGGATAAACCTGCTTAAGCTGTAAACCTGCTTTGTAGATGTTGATGTCAAATGACCTTCGCGGGGTGTTTTCCTCCGTGACTTCGAGATAATAGACATGGTCATGGGTTGTTTTCTTCGAGACCGCGGCCATGAGATCCTTGGCTATTTGCAAGGGCTCCAGATGCTTTCGGCCTTGGAAGATCTTTGAAAACTCTTCGGTGATGCGTTCAAAGGAGAGGGATGGATACCAGACGTACTTTGCCAATGCCCTTTTCCCAGGGTCCCGAGTGTCCCACTTGTAGCCGAAGAACATGACGAAGGGGTCGCATTCACCCGGCGTGCCTGCGGCCCCCTTTTTCCATTTGGACAGGAAGTCCAGATAGACCTTGTAGACACCATCCCTTTTGTTTTCTTCAAAACCAAAGTCCACAGTGTCCGCTTCAGGCAGGTTCTCTTCAAAGGCTTCTAAGAATTCGCGCGGCATACCCATTCTTTCGCAGATGCCGATTATTTTGCCGTGTCGTTTTTCTTCCCCTATCCTGGTCTTTTTAATGGCGAGCAGAAAACGGTTGCCAAGGAGAGCATTCCCGGAAAACTTGAAAGAGCGCTCAAAGGCGTAATCGATACCAAGAGCATCGACGAGCTCAAGAATCAATTGTCCTGGCTGATCATGGTGTTTCATGTGCCATATTATACAATCTCTTACTTGGATCTGGAAACGGTATTTGCTACAATCATTTCTTACCGGGACTTAAATGGCGTTCTCCCAACACCGTCCCCTCCCTTGGTGGGAGGGGTAAGGGGAGGGGGTGAGACATGACAAGAGCAAGGGTAGGAACGGCGGACGGGATGCACCGTAGAATCGATCTCACCCAGTATGTGACCATTCCCATCTGGTACGGGTGCAACAACAACTGCACCATCTGCATGCTGGCCGGCTTGAAAAAAAAACTCCCCTTCATCGATTTCGAGACATTCAAAAACCTGGACATCAGCCTCAAGAAGGAAGGCAAGTACGAAAATCTCGTTCTATCAGGGGCGGAGGTCACCACCTTTCCTGAACTGGGCGAATACGTTCGTTTCGCCGCCTCCCTGGGGTGGTTCAAGAAGATCCAGATCCAGACAAACGGGAGAAGATTGAGCGACAGGGCATACCTTGAGACCCTGATCGATTCCGGGGTCAACGAGTTTTTTGTCAGCATCCAGGGGCTCGAGGGGGACCCACGATGCAATCACGAGGACGCCGGGTTCGTTCAGGGAGACCATGGAAGCCGTCTGCAACCTGGGACAGTTTGAGGTGAATGTCATTTCCAACACCGTGCTCACAAAAACGAATTTCACGGAGATTCCTCATCTGCTGGTCATGCTGGGAGAGGAGGCCTTCAGCGAGATCCATTTATGGAACTTCTTTCCCATGGAGAGCAAGGATTCCAGGGATCTTCTCGTGAGCATGAAGGATTTCCGCGAATTGCTTCCCGAGGCCCTGCACGCACTCAAGAACGCAGGCAAACCACTAGTCCTGAAGAACTTCCCGGAATGCCTTTCCATCGGAGAACCGGGCTATTTCGACGGCGGGCTGCCCATGACGCTGATCGACGAAGCGTACTGGCGACGATTCCGGGAAAACCGGTTCGGCGGCTGCGTCTACAGGGATCGATGTGAGGCAAAATCATGCTGGGGACTCTCCGCGGCCTATGTCCAAAAATTCGGGGACGAAAGAGATCTCCTTTGGCCGATCGGAAAAGGGGAGCCGGGACCGGAAACCGGCTTCGTGCAACGAAAGGGTGGTTTGGAATACACGACGAAACAAGATGTGTTTTTCGATTACTGTTTATACGAGTACAAGCCGGCTGTCCCCTTCGGAAACAAACTTCGATCTGTCAACTTGTTGTTCCAGTCCTTTGATTTGTTCAAGATCCACGAAAAAGCCTTCGAGCTGGTCCGGACCATCCGGGAAGGAATCGGGTATTCCTGGACGGTGTGGGGACTCAAACAGCAGGGAAGCAGGGTTGCATGGGAGTTCTATTTCTACGACTACCGAAGGGTTCAGCGAGAAAGGTCCATCACCAGAATCCTGGAAACCCTCAGGCCGGTGATTCCCTGCCGCATTCAGGCCGTGGAGACCCAACCCTATTTCATGTTTTCCATCGACATCGACGACGATCTCCTGTCAGGCGAGAGAGACCTCGACGAGATCCACATGTAGATCGGCAACACCGCGAGCACGGTCTCTTCGGGAATCAGCTATTCACTGTCTGCCAAGGGAAGGAAACTCGAAAACTTCTATTTTTTCTTCGACCCGATGACTGAGATGAAGGGGCTGCTGAACAAGGTGTTTTGCTCGGCCCACGTGGACCCTTCGCGAATCACCATAGACCAGATTGTCTGGCCCGAGTTGAGAAGCTGCAAGAGAATCTGCGCGGCCAACAAGCAGAACACGGACTGCATTTACTTTTCCGGAATCAATGTGGACCAATTTGTCTTTTTTCTCAAACGACTGAACTACCCGGGAGAGATCGTTTCCTTTGTGGAAGGAAACAGATCCGCGCTGGACCACCTCCAATATGACGTAGGGTTTGACTACCGCACCGAGGGCAATGAGGTCATCATTCTGAAAAGCGGCTATTACGGGTTTTTCTGAGGCGCCATATATGATGAAATTGTAAAAAGCCAGAAACCGTCATTGCGAGGCGCGAAGCGCCGTGGCAATCTCTTTGAGAGGCTTCCTGTGACAGTGACAAAGCGCTGTGCAAAAGAGGGAATTCCCTGTGGTGGTAAACCAGACTGGAGATAGATCTACAGAGCTAGAGTACCTCTGCGTCGATGACTTCCTGAAGAGCCTGGTTGATGCACGAGCATTAGCCACCGCTTTTGAATTGGGGCTGATCGACTATATCCTCCAAAATCCGGGTGTTCACCTCGATGATCTGAGGAGGGCTCTTGGGAGTGATGAACGGGGTCTGCGGTTTCTGCTCGATCTGATCGCGGCGAATCAGGTCATTGAAGAATACAAGGGGAAAATCAAGCTCACCCAATTGTTCATCCGGGCGTTGAAGTTCCGCGACTTGCTGGAAGCAAAGGTCGAATTTGCGAACTTCGTCGCCCCCGATGTGATCGATCATTTGACGACCCTGGTTCACCGTCCTCAGCAATTCGGCCAAGACTCCAGGACCTTTGAGCTGTTCTGCTACGGCCGGTCCCTGGAGCAAGGTCCTGAAAACTATGAGTTGACTAAAAGGTGGGTGCGGATCACGACCGCCCTGACAAAGTACGAGGCTCAAGTCTGCCTGAAGCACTACGACTTCAGCCGGCACCGGCGCATGCTGGACATCGGTGGAAACAGCGGCGAGTTCGCGCTCCGGGTCTGCAAGGCACATCCGGGTATCGAGGCGACGGTCTTTGACCTCCCCGTGGTCTGCGATGTGGGACTCGAACACATCCGGTCCGAACCCGAAGCGGGCAGGATCACCTTCCTGAAGGGGAACGCGTTGGTGGATCCGCTACCTCAGGGGCGTGACCTGATCACGTTCAAGTCCATGCTCCACGACTGGCCGGAGCGGGAGGCAAAGCATTTTATCGCGAGAGCGAGGGAGGCCTTGGCGCCCGGAGGGACCCTCCTCATTTTCGAGCGAGGCCCGATCGAAATCGCGGGAACAACCCCACCCTACTCCATGATCCCCTTCCTGCTTTTCTTCCGCTCCTTCCGTTCCCCTGATCTCTACACCGATCAGCTCCACGCTCTTGGCTTCCGCGATGTCCATGTCCAGCGCATCGAGCTCGAAACGCCCTTCCATCTTGTTACCGGGGTGAAATCTTGATTATTGACTCATGAGTTCGCCCTTGCGTCACTAATCAAGATGGTGACCCGATTCTACTTTTTTCTTCAAATCGTCAGCAAAAGTCAGGGCGCCCCGGCCGTTTTCAGGAGAAGCGACATCAACGACGATGGGGCAAACGGCATTGAGGAAGTGCTCTACATCCTTCAATTCGTGGGCGGCATCAGAGAGGCGCATGTTTGGCCTTGAAACTCATGGGGAATTGGACACGGATTAACACAGATTAGCACTGATTTTTGTAATCTGTGTCAATCGGTGAAGATCTGTGTGCAAATATAACGAGGGTTAAGGGGTTTTATATGGGTATCATTAAAGAGATTGATTGTCAAAAAAACAGAGTTTGTGATTTGCCCATTCGAGTGCGGGTTTTCCTTTGTTTGTCTTGACATATCAACACGATAAAGATAGGCTTCCCCGAAAATCAGGAAACTCTAAGGAGTGAGTGATCATGCGAGATACATCCAGAGAAGCCGAAACAAAGCAGATCGAAATCCTGAGGCGAATGGGCCCCGAGGCTCGTCTTGCGGCTGCTCTTGAGCTGTCCCGCATCTCCAGGAAACTCCTGGAAGAAGGCGTGCGCAGTCGCCACCCTAACTATAACGAGAAACAAATCCGCCTTGAGACCATTCGTTTGTCGTTGCCCAAAGAGCTTTTCCTTGCCGCTTACCCGGAAACCAGTAGGATTTTGCCATGAGCCCGGATGAGGCATTGCAAGTCGTTTTGAACAAGCTGGAGGCTTGCGGAATCGACTATATGCTTACCGGTTCCTTTGCGAGCAACATACACGGCGTACCTCGAACAACATATGATGCGGACATTGTCATAGAGGTAGGGGCGAGGAACGTAGATGAGTTTGTCCGCAGCCTCGGGGATGAGTTCTATGTGAGCCGTGAGGCGGCAACAGAGGCCGTCTCCAGGCGCGGTATGTTCAATGTGATTCATCTCCAGACCGGGTTCAAGGTGGACTTCATTGTAAGGAAGGCCAGGCCCTTCAGCCAGCAGGAGTTCTCCAGGCGCAAGAAGGGAGTCTTTCTGGGGCAGTTCAGATGGTTCACCACATCTGAGGATGTGATCCTGGCCAAATTGGAGTGGAGCAAGCTTGGCGAGTCTGAGAGACAGTTCATGGATGCTGTGAACGTGGCGAAGGTTCAGGGAGACAATCTCGATAGAGCCTATCTTGAAAAATGGGCAGAAGACCTTGGCGTTCAAGAGCTGCTGCAGCGTCTTTTCAAGGAACTATCCGGCTCGTAACTCAGAGTGGTGAGGCTGTTAGTTTTTTTAGTTTATTGAACAAAACGAAAGAAGCCGCCATTCATTGGCCGGAGCATCTGTATTAGAGGCAAGGGAAAGCCATAATGCACAAAACTTGCGAGTTTTGTGCACTATTTCCGAAAATCTGGCCGAGTCAACGTAAGAACCTACCGATAATCTGAGGACTTGCGTGGTAGGGGGGCCGATCCGGGCAAGCGCTGAAGGCCTTACCTCACAGCTTCGATCCGGCTGCGGAGTTTGGTCACCCAGGCGGTGGTGGTCTTTTCGGCGGTGATGAGCGGGATATCTCCAGAGAGAGACAGGCTGATGTAGACCGCATCGTAGGCGGTTGCTCCGTACTGGAGCGCAGTGTCCACGACACTTTTCTCTTCCGGTTCTCCTCTTTCCAACGGCGCGTCCACGTGAAGATCGTAGATCTCCCGTGCCAGATCCTCGGTCAACTCACGACGCTGGACGAGGGTTTGGATTTATCAGATTTGATAAATCGGCGACTGCCCGAATACCGGCAACTCCTATACCAACAAACCATTCGTCACAAGAGGGAATTTGTTCTAAGCCGAGAAGTTGACGGTCTCGTAAACGCTCATGACATAGAAATTTTGTCGCCCCCGCGCATGAGAATCCCCCCTGGCTCCCCTTTTTCAAAGGGGGGAAGTTTCGTCCTATCCTTCTTCCTCCCCCTTTAACAAAGGGGGACCGAGGGGGATTTTCACGGTAAAAAGTCACATGCCGTCATTGCGAGGCGCGAAGCGCCGTGGCAATCTCACGAATATGCGGCTATTTACGAGATTGCCCCTCGGCCGTGAGCTCGAAGCCGAACGGCTTCGCTTCGCTCGCAATGACCAAGTCGGCGTTTTCGGACTTTTTGCGAGACCGTCAAAGTTAGCAAAAGTGATACTTTTGGGTTGACAATATCTCCGGTTATAGATATTCAGCCCGAAGCGAGAGTTCCTGCCAGAGGAGAGATCACATGGGAAGGCGTCTGGATAAGAGCATCAGGGCGTTGGTGGAATCATCCGTGAGTCGGACTCCCGACAAGCCGCTTTTCCTCTTCAAGTACCAAACCCTCACCTACGCAGAGGTTCTCGATTCGGTGAACCGAATTGCCAACGGCTTCCTGGAACTCGGGGTCCGGAAAGGCGACAAAGTCGCCATCCTCCTTCCCAATTGCCTCGAGTTTCCCCTTTGCTGGCTTGCAGCAAACATGATCGGCGCCGTGATGGTGCCCGTGAACAACCGTTTTGTGGGGGATGAAGCAAAGTATATTCTCAATCATTCCGAGGCAACCGTGCTGGTCACCTCCAACGGCTTCCGCAAGATGATTGCGTCGATCCAAAAGGAGTTACCGTTTCTAAAACGGATCATCAATATTGATAACACCGGTGAAGAAGGAGACATCTCATACCGCACGCTGATGGAGCATTCGGCGGTTCCGGCGCCGGCGGACATCCGGGAAGACGATCTTGCGGTGCTCCTTTATACCTCGGGGACCACAGGGAACCCCAAGGGATGTATGGCCAGCCATTACTACTTCGTGAACCTGGCGGACATCGAGGCGGAGCTGTTCCGTCTCACGGCCGAGGATCGCGTGTTTACGGCCCAGCCGTTCTATTACATGGATCCCCAGTGGAACACGCTCATGGTGATGTCCCGAAACGCCACCCTTGCCTTTGCCGAGAAATTCAGCACGAGCACGTTCTGGGACGAGGTTCGCCGTTTCGGGATCACCTGCTTTTACTGCATCGGCTCGATGACCTCGTTCCTGTTCAATATGCCTCCCTCTGAGCTGGACAAAAGGCACCATCTTCGATACGTCCAGACCTCCGGGATGCCTTCGCGCATCTACGAGGCCTGGGAAAAAAGATTCAATGTCCCGGTGTATGAGGTCTATGCATCCACCGAGACGGCATGCGATATCGCGGTCCATCCGGGAATGGATCGAAAGATCGGAACAGCCTGCATCGGCCGCCCTGTCTATTATCGGGAAGCCAGGATCGTGGATGATAACGATGGAGAGGTCAAACCGGGAGAGGTGGGGGAGATCGTGCTGAAGCGTGCCCGGGGAATGATGACCGGGTATTACAAGGACCCTCAAGCGACGGACCATGCCTTCCGGGGAGGGTGGTTTCATTCCGGAGACTTGGGGTACAAGGATGAGGACGGCGATTATCATTTCGTGGGCAGGAAAAAGGACATCATCCGCAGAGGGGGAGAGAACATCTCCGCTTCGTCTCTGGAGCAGGTGCTCATGAGCCATCCGAAGATCATGGATGCTGCCGTGATCCCGGTGCCGGACAAGATCCGGGGCGAGGAGGTGAAAGCCTACATCGTCCTGAAACCGGGCGAGATGGCGGCCTACGATGAAATCGCGACGTTTTGTGAACAGAATATGGCCGTGTTCAAGGTGCCCCGGTATTTCGAGTTCAAGGACAGCCTGCCCAAGACCCCTTCCGAAAGGGTGCAGAAGAAAAAGCTGATCGAAGAAAAAAAGGATCTTACCCTGGGCTGTTATGATCGCCTCAGGGAAGGAGCCAAAGGATGAATCTGTCGCGAGGGCAAGCCCCTGCATGGAGGAGGTGATCGTCCAAAAACCCGGGCTGGACTCCCAAGCACCAGAAAGGGAAACCGAAGTTCACTGACATCTTGATTCAACACAGTATTCACTGACAGGAGGTGTGACGATGAAAAGAGCGGGATGGTTGGGCCTGGTATTTGTTGTAATGGTATTTCTCTTGGCCGGAGTCGCTCCGGCGGCGGATGAATGGGGGGAGGTCGTCATCGCGAAAGACGCTCCGATCAAAATAGGCATGGGAACCGTTCTTTCAGGAGGCTACGCAAACTTCGGGATCGATATCAAAAACGGTGCTGAAATGGCGATCCTGGAAAAGGGAGAGATCCTCGGGCACAAGCTCGTTCTCGAGCCCGGAGACGACCAGTGCGAGGGGGCCCCTTCGGCGGCTCTTGCGGAAAAATGGGGTAATGATCCCGCGATGGTCGGTGTTCTAGGCTACATGTGCAGCAGCGGGACGATCGCGGCGTCGGATATCCACAACAAATATAAACAAATCCAGATCTCCGCGTCCGCCACCGGCCAAGATGTCACGGCCCGGGGAATCCCCATCATTTATCGCCTCTGCTGGAATGACACGGTTCAAGGAAAGGTCGCGGCTGATTTTGTCCTGAAAAGAAATTGGAAGAAGGCCGCTCTGATTCACGACAAGAGCACCTATGGCCAGGGACTGGTCGATGTGTTTAAGGAAACCTTCACCAAGGGCGGCGGCACGGTGCTGGCCTACGAAGCGCTGACCCGGGGAGATAAGGATTTCAGCCCCATTCTCACCAAGATCAAGCCCCTGAACGCCGAGGTCATCAATTTCGGCGGTATGGTGACGGAGGGAACCCTCCTGATTCGACAGATGAGGCGGATGGGCATTAAAGCCAAATTCGTGGGATTCGAGGGCGTCTATTCGGAAAAGGACTTTATCCAGGCGGCAGGCAAAGCAGCGGTTGGGGCCTTTGCGACCTACTCAAAGACGCCCCAGACTCAGGTTTTTGCCGACTGGCAGAAGAAATTCACCGCCAAGTATGGAGCTCCGGTGGCCTATGCCCCTCATGCCTACGATTCGGCCAGAGTCCTTCTGATGGCTATCGAGAAGGTGGCCCAGAAGAAGGACGATGGAAGTCTGGTGGTCGGCAAGAAAGCCTTGAGAGATGCTGTGGCCGCCACGAAGTACGATGGGATCACCGGCCCGGTCAGTTTCGATCAGGTTGGGGACCGGGTTGGCATCGCGGTCACGGTCAATGAAGTGGTCTGCGAAGGCAAAAAATGTTTCTTCAAGGAAGTGCAGTAGTTGTCTCCCTTGCCCCATCACCCCAACCTCTGGTCGCCTACGGCGCCGTCGATCCGGAGGATTCCGGATTCCTTCGGAAAGGCGGGTAAACCTCTCCCCCAAATCATGGGGGAGAGGGCAGGGTGAGGGGGGAGCCGGTACGGCGCGGCAGTGTTGCGTCAGCCGAAAAAGGATCCCTGAGCTCCGGTTGAACCTTATTTCCGTGAAAGGCGCGAAAAGATCATGTCGATCCTATTCACTCCGCAAGTTCTCATCGAGCAGATCATCAACGGTTTGACCATCGGGGCCATCTACGCTCTGATTGCGCTGGGCTACACCTTGGTTTACGGGATCTTGCTCATGATCAACTTCGCCCATGGCGAGATCTTCATGTTCGGCTCTTTTGCCGGCTACGTTGTTCTTTCGTGGTTCTTCCAATCCGGATTCGCATCACACCACCCAGTCCTTTCGATCGTGATGGCCTTTGCATGCGGAATGCTTGCCTCTTCCCTTCTGGGGATCCTTGTCGAGCGCCTTGCCTACCGGCCTCTGCGCAAAGCCCCACGCCTTTCACCGCTGATTTGTGCCATCGGCGTCTCCATCTTTCTACAGAACATCATGATGCTGATGGTAGAGGCAAAGATCCTGATGTATCCCGACGTATTTCCTGAAGAGACGGTGGCTGTCGGTCCTATCTCCATTTCCTATTTTCAGATCCTCATCATTGCGGGGTCCATCCTGATGATGGCCGGGCTCTATGTTTTCGTCAAGAAGTCCAAGACAGGGAAGGCGATGAGGGCTGTGTCGGAGGACAAAGACACAGCCGCCCTCATGGGGGTCAATGTGGATCGGATCATCGGCACGACCTTTGCGGCAGGGTCTGCCCTGGCGGCCGTGGCAGGCGTCATGGTCGGGATGTACTATGGGCAGATCAGTCACATGATGGGGTTTGTGCCGGGAATCAAAGCGTTCACCGCCGCCGTGCTGGGAGGCATCGGCAATATGCCGGGGGCCATGCTCGGGGGGTATATCCTCGGCATTGCCGAAGCACTCGGAGTTCTGGTTCTTCCAGCCCAGTACAAGGATGTCATCGCCTTCAGTTTCCTGGTCCTCATCCTGATCTTCCGGCCTCGGGGGATCATGGGAGAGGTGGTGGCGGAGAGGGCATGATGGAAAAGAACCGGGAAGAATGGTTGAATCGTCCATGGCAGGCTGTCCTGGCGATCCCAAGGTGGCTGCAGCTCTCCCTGATCATCGGCTTTGTGGCCGTCCTTCCTCCTCTTATCGGGAACTACTGGACCCATGTTCTGGCTTATGTCGGCATCTATGTGATGTTGGGGATCGGCCTCAACGTGGTGGTGGGATTTGCGGGTCTCCTGGACCTCGGGTACGTTGCCTTTTACGCCATCGGCGCGTACAGTTATGCCTTTCTCGCTTCTCCCAAATTTGGGATCCATGTCCCTTTTTGGGCCATGATCCCCGCGTGTGCGGCTCTTGCGGCTTTGGGCGGCGCCCTGCTCGGGATCCCTGTGCTGCGGATGCGCGGAGATTATCTGGCCATCGTCACCCTGGGGTTTGGAGAGATCATCAGAATCCTGATCAACAATCTCGATGCCCTGACAAACGGCCCCAAGGGACTTTTGAGGATCGATCCTCCCACGATCGGGAGCTTCCAATTCACGACACCGACCCATTTCTACTATCTCATCCTGGCGGGATGTCTTTTCACGGTGTTCGTTACAAGTCGCCTGAACGATTCCCGCATCGGCCGCGCCTGGATTGCCATGAGAGAGGACCAGGACGCAGCCGCTCTCATGGGAATCGACATTCTCAAATACAAACTCATGGCCTTTGCCATCGGAGCGTCTTTCGCGGGCGTCGGCGGGATTATTTTCGCAGCGAAAATGGGGTCGATCTTCCCTGACGATTTCTCGGTGATGGTTTCCGTCAATGTCATTTGTCTCATCATCATCGGCGGCCTTGGAAGCATTCCGGGCGTGATCCTCGGGGCTGTGGTCCTCATTGGGATCCCGGAGGTCCTCCGTGCGGTGGCCATGTATCGAATGCTGGCCTTCGGTCTTTTGCTGGTGCTCATGATGATCTTTCGGCCCATGGGCATTCTCCCCTCCGCGCGAAGAAAGCTGGAGCTGAAGAAGGAGGATTGATCGCGCCAATGACCGCCCTGCTCGAGATCCGAAGTGTGACCAAGAGATTCGGAGGGCTCCACGCTCTCACGAAAGTCGACCTTCTTATCCAAGAGAAAATGATCGCCGGGTTGATCGGGCCGAATGGGGCGGGAAAAACCACGCTGTTCAACGCGATTACCGGGGTCTATGCGCCCGAGGAGGGTTCCATCCTCTTTCTCGGCAAGCAGCTCATCGGCAGGAAACGGCATGAGATCACGGCCATCGGAGTCGCACGGACCTTTCAGAACATCCGCCTCTTCCCGAACATGAGCACGGCTGAAAACGTGCTGGTCGGCCGTCACTGCCAAATGCGCGCCGGAGTGTGGGGCGCGGTCAGTCGAAACCGGAAAACGCGTGAGGAAGAAGCCATGGCGGAAAGGAAGGTGATGGATCTGCTTCGCTTTGTCGGCCTTGAGGGGCAAGAGGACCAGCTCGCCAAGAACCTTCCCTACGGAGACCAGCGGCGGCTGGAGATTGCACGGGCTCTTGCCGTGGAGCCTCAGCTCCTCCTGCTGGATGAACCCACCGCGGGCATGAATCCTCAAGAGACGCTCGCCCTCACCCGCTTCGTCGCGCGAATCCGGGACGAACTGGGCCTGTCCATTCTTCTTATTGAACACGACATGCGGGTCGTCATGGGTATCTCGGATCGCGTCACGGTTCTGGATCATGGCATCAGGATAGCGGAGGGCCCCCCTGAGGCCATTCAGAGAGATCCCAGAGTCATCGAGGCCTACCTGGGGCGGCCTTCCGAACGGGTCCGGAAGCGTTCCCGGCCGTCTCAAAAGAACCTCTAGAGGAGAGGTATGGCAGAGCTTCTTAAGATCGATCAAATCCACACGTACTACGGAAATATCCACGCCCTGAAGGGCGTCTCTTTGACGGTCCGCGAGGGAGAGATCGTCACGCTTATCGGGAGCAACGGAGCCGGAAAGACGACCACGATCAACACAATCTCAGGAATCTTGAAGCCGAAGGAAGGGGCCGTCTTCTTCAAGGGAGAGAACATCAACAGGCTCCGTCCCCACCAAATCGTGGCCAAGGGAGTCTGCCAATCTCGGGAGGGAAGGAAACTCTTCACCCGGCTCACGGTCCTCGAAAACCTGGACATGGGGGCTTTCACCCGCAACGATAAAACGGGAATTCGAGAGGATATCGAGCGGGCTTACAAGCTTTTTCCCATCCTGAAGGAGCGCAGACATCAGGTGGCGGGAACCTTGAGCGGGGGCGAGCAGCAGATGCTGGCCATCGCAAGGGCCCTGATGTCCCGGCCGCAGCTTCTCCTTCTCGACGAGCCGTCCATGGGATTGGCCCCGATCGTGGTGGAGAAGATCTTCGACATCATCCTCGATATCAGCTCGGAAAAAACCACGATCCTCCTCGTGGAACAAAATGCTCACATGGCCTTTTCGATTTCGGACCGAGGTTATGTCATCCAGTCGGGGAAAATCGTCCTGGAAGACACGGTGGAGAATCTGGAGGAGAACGAAAACATTCGGAAACTTTATTTAGGGGAAGAGGTCTAGTGCCGTGTCTCAAAGATTTTGCACCTGAATGTGGCAAGTTGAAATCTTGCAATAAGTTCCACATTTGATCCACTTCGCATAAACACGGAAATTCGAAGCACGAAATTCGAAATCCGAAACAATGCCAAAACCACAATGTCCAAAATCTAAAACAAACAGGAACCGAGCCCGTTTTCATTGTTTTGGTCATTTGTATTTTAATCATTAGAATTTGTTTCGAATTTCGATATTCGATATTCGAATTTAGAGAATCCATCTAATTTTCGCATAGGTTTAATTGCCAAAAAACGACAGAGAACTCTTGAGACGTGATAGCAGGCCGGGGAGCATCGCAGAATATGGAATTCATCATTTACAGGAAGGTAGAGAGGATTGCCGTCATCACTTTCAACAGGCCCGAAGTGCTGAATGCGGCCAACAACCTGATGACGAGGGAATTCCTGCATGCCCTGAAACAGGCTGAAGCCGATTCCGATGTCCAGGTCATCGTCCTGAAGGGCGAAGGGAGAGCTTTCTGTGCCGGACACGATCTCAAGGAGGACACAACCGGGGACACGCTGGAGGAAAGCCTCGTATTAATCGAGGAACTTCAGGAAACCACCAGGGTCATGCTGAGAATGGGCAAACCCGTGATAGCGGCCGTGCAGGGGTATGCGGTAGGGGCAGGGTGCGAATGGACCATGAACTGTGACCTCCGGATCGCCGCGGAGGGGGCAAAGTTCGGCTTCCCTGAAGCAGGGATAGGGACCACGGTCACCAATGCCGGAACCAAGCTGCTCACGCTGCTTGTAGGTCTCGGAAGGGCCAAGGAACTGATTCTCACAAGCAGGATGATCGAGGCCAAGGAGGCCAAGGAATGGGGGCTGGTGAACGAGGTGGTCCCTTTAGATGCCCTGGAACAGACGGCCATGGACCTGGCAAGAAACATTGCGAAAAATCCCGCTATGTCGACGAGGCTGGCCAAGGCTGCGTTGAATCAGGCGGTCACTGAGAGCTTTGAGCAGACTCTCGAGCGAGAGGCCAGAGACGCCATCCTCATGCCCATCAAAGGGAAGGATCCTGGGCTATGAAAGCAACCGGAAGAATTGATGTGGGAAAACGTGTCCGGGAGGTCAGAAAGCATGCAGGTCTCACGATGAAGGAGCTTGCCCAAAAAGTGGGCGTGAGCTTCCTGACCATCCAGAGGATTGAAACCGGAAAGGTAAGCCCCTCGGTCGCTCTCCTGTCCGAGATCGCCTATACCCTCAATTATCCGCTGGCTTCCCTGGTCGCTGAAAGGAAACCGGTGATCCACATCAAAGGGAGCTATCAGCCCGTGATTGAGAGCCGGAACTTCAAAATGCGGATTCTTGCCCACAAGGGAGCTTTGGATGACACGATCTCGGTGGCGCTGGGCAAGGCGGAGAAAGGCGAGTTCATCAGCAAGCATAAGAACGAGGGGCTGGAACTGACCTACATGATCAAAGGAAAGAATATTTTCCGGTATGGGAAGGAGAAATATGAGCTCAATGAGGGCGATCTCCTTTACCATGACGGAAAAGAACCGCATTCCGTGACCGCTCTGGAGCCGTGCGAGTTTCTCAATATCCTATTCAAGGGATAACGGTTTTTGGGGTGAGCGGCTGTTCGCAGGTAAGCCTAAAGCCTAAGGTAAGCATCCTTAACGAGTTCAGGCGAGTACGTTCTTTCCATCCTTCGCACAATGAAATGGCCCCTTGCCATGTCCTGATAAGGAATTGGATGAAACTCTCGGGCCACGGTCATCCATCATGGCTACGGCAATGCCTAGAGCGCGTTCAGGAGCGGTCATTGTCGCCCGGCTGACCACATCGGACCAGTTCGTTGGCAGGAGTTCGAACCCCTTTTCAATCGGCTTCCCGATTGCATTGCAAATCTTGGCGGCGAGGCTCACGTTTTCGAGCAGGCTTTTCGCATAGCGGAGGTCTTGCAAGTCCTTGTCCGAAATTTCCATCCTGCCCTCCTTTTTGAAGGTCAATCGTTAAGGATTTTAACTACAAAGCCCTCTCATAACAAGGTCAATCCTTCTCAAAGGTTGCCGTAGCGCGCGAGCGGGAATGAATTTCCGGATCATCTTTGTGATCTGCGACGAATGCCGAAGTGAGCCCGAAGGGTTTGTTTCTATTAGTTTGATTAATTTAATATTGATTATGGTATTTTTATGTTTTATTATATGTCAGTAATAGCATTTTATCAATTTTCGTGGGAGAAAAGGCATGGAGATGAGGGTGGGGGCGATGGTTTGGAAAGTCGTCACAGGATTTGGGGTGGCGATGGTTCTTTCCGTGTGTGTGGTCCTGGCCGTGGAATCCGACAAGGTGAAGCCGGCGCTATCCTCGGCAGAGACCTGGCTCACCCTGGTCGATGAAGCCAGATACGGCGACAGTTGGAACGAAGCGGCCGGCTATTTCAGACGTGCCGTCAAGCAGGAAAAGTGGCAGCAATCGCTCGAGGCCGTGCGAAAGCCCCTTGGCAAGGTGATTTCAAGAGAAATCAAAACCAAGAGCTACCACACCTCGCTGCCGGGTGCTCCTGATGGAGAATACGTGGTCATCCAGTTTGAAACCTCCTTCCAGGACAAGAGATCCGCGGTCGAGACGGTCACTCCCGTGATGGACAAGGACGGGCAGTGGCGGGTGTCGGGCTACTTCATCCAGTAGGCCATCTTTAGCCTTCTCCTATCCGAATCCCATAGAATCATGGAACCAATATTGATGAACTCGTAAACGCTCATGACCCTCGCAAGGGTCGCCCGCGCCCATGAATACGCCTGAGGCGCACAAGAATCCCCCTCGATCCCCCTTTTCCAAAGGGGGAGGTTCAATAAGGTGCCGCTTCATTCCTCTTTTTATTAAAGTGGGGCAGGGGGGGATTTTCACGGTGTCCGGAGCGTTCATTTGTTCGAGTCAGATTCTCATATGACCGAAGCAACGGGAAGGCCGATACCGAACTCACGCCCCTTTCATAGCCGCCAGGATCCTGTCGGGAGTCATGGGAAACCGGTACACCCTCGCTCCGACGGCATCGAAAACGGCGTTGGCCAACACGGCTCCGACACACACGATGGGCGGCTCTCCCCCGCCCTGGGGAGCGGAATCCTCCTCGATGAGGACCGTCTCGATGGCCGGGGTCCACGAGAACCGGGGGATCTGGTAGGTGTCGAAATTGAGATCCAAGATCTCCCCGTTCTTGAAGCGGATCTCTTCCCTCAAGGCGTAACCAAGACCCATGACGATGCATCCCTCCACCTGCTGCTTCGCACCTTCAGGGTTGATGACCAGGCCCATGTCCTGGGCGTGGACAACCCGCTTGACCTGCACCCTCCCTGTCGATTTGTCCACCTCCACCGCCGCCATGGTGGCGACGTAAGCCCCGGAACGGATTCCGCACGCTACCCCGCAGCCCCTTCCGCTCGGCGCCCGCGAAGGCTTCCAGCCGAACTTCCGGGCAGCCGCTTCGAGAACCCTCCTCATCCTTTCATCCTCGAGGTGGGCCATCCGAAATTCGACCGGGTCTTTTCCGACTTTGGCAGCCATGATGTCCATCTGGGATTCCCTGGCAAAGGAGTTGGTGTTTGTCGCCGGCGCCCGCCATGGTCCGGTGCCGACAGGATGGGAACCGCCTGAGCCCTGCCAGCTCCCGCAGGAGATCTCCTTGTGGTGCGGCACGTTGTAGAAGAGGTCCGCACCATCGGAACCCGCAAAGCAGACGGTGTAATCCCAGAGCACGATGCTTCCCGAGGCATTGACGCCTGACCGGACCTTCACAATCGCAGCGGGCATGAAGGTGTCGTAAAAGAACTCCTCCTCTCGGCTCCAGGCAACCTGCACAGGCCTGCCGGTCAGTTTGGCCAGCCGGGCCGCTTCCAAAGCCTGCCTGCTCGCGCTCTTCCCGCCGAAACCTCCTCCCACGAAAACCGGTTTCACGCGGACATCGGCGGAGGACATGCCTAGGGTGCCGGCCACCTGGTCCCTGACACCGAAGGGTGTCTGGGTGGATGCCCAGATCGTGGCCTTCCCGTCCTTGACCTCGGCCAAAGCGGTGTGCGTCTCCATGGGCGCATGGGCGACATAGCCGTTCACATAGGTGCTCTCAAACAGGTCGGCGGCAAGACTCCTTCCCGTTTCAAGGCTTCCGCCTTGCTTTACAATGCTTCCTTCCGAGGCGACGCTGAGGAGGTGATCGTGAATGTTCTTGTCGTCAAGCGTGCTCTTCGATGGCTCGAATTCAGCCCGGATTTTGGTCAGGGCCTCCAAGGCTTTGTCAGGATGTTCATGGAGCACGGCGATGAGATCGCCGTCCTGCACCACGACAACCCCCAGCATCTGTTTGGCGCCGGACAGGTTCACGGTCTTCAAAACAGCACCGTGGGCAGGGGGCCTCAAGATTGCCGCGTAGAGCATCCCCGGCAGGCGAATGTCGCCTGCATACTCGGCTTTGCCGGTGACTTTGTCCAGCGCATCGCTCCTCAAGAAGGGTTTTCCCACCACGGTGAACTTGGAGACATCCTCCAAAACGGCTTTTCCCTTCAAATGCCTTTCGATGACTTTCCCTTTGGTAAGCTGGGCGTATGTGATGCGGTTCGATTTCTGCGTCCTGTCGAATATCGCGCCGTCCTCGGCGACCAATCGATCCAGGGGCACGTGAAGGGATTCGGCCGCCATTTCCAGCAAAACCGCCCTGGCCTCTGCAGCGGCTTCCCTGAGCTTGGGACCGAAAAACCGGGTTGTCATGGATCCCCACGTTCCCCTGTCCCATGGGCAGAGGTCCGTGTCTCCCATGGTCATGTCGATCGCATCAAAAGGGGCGTTGAGCTCGTCCGCAGCCATCTGCGCAAGGGAGGTGATCACGCCCTGTCCCATCTCGATCTTGCCGGTGTAGCAGGCAATCCTGCCGTCGGCGCCGATTCTGAGAAAGGCGTTGAAAGCGGGCAAATCACCCCGGGCTGTTTGCGCCTTAGCCAGGGGAATGCCATAGGTGAAATAAACGATGACCCCCCCGCCCAGGACGCCGATCCTTTTCAGGAATTCCCTGCGGTTCATTTTGTCCCTCCTTTTACCTCCTTGGAAGCCGCTTCGATAGCCTGAACGATCCTCGGATAGGTCCCGCAGCGGCAGAGATTCCGGTCCATGCCCTCGATGATCTGCTCCCGGGTCGGCCGGGGAGTCTTGATGAGCAGGCTGTGTGCCTTGAGAATCATTCCCGGCGTGCAAAAGCCGCACTGAAGGGCGTCATGTTCGATAAAGGCTTTCTGAAGCGGATGGAGTTCTCCGCTGCCGGCCAGCCCTTCGATGGTCACCACCTCTTTTCCCTTCACCTCTTTCACCGGCATCTGGCAGGAAAGCACCGCTTCGCCGTTTACAAGAACCGTGCAGGCCCCGCACTGCTCCTGGCCGCAGCCGTACTTGGGTCCCGTGAGGCCGAGATCGGTTCGCAGAACCCAGAGGAGCATCCGTTCTCCATCAACGCTCAAACGAACTTGCTCCCCATTGAGCTTGAATTGTATGGCTTCGATCATGGTCGTCCTCCTGCGAGATTTTCAGTTCTGTAAAGTTTGCGCTTAAGTCATGTGCCGATATGACGGATCATACATGGGAACATGAGTTTATCAAGCCTTGTTTTGATTTTCCGGGGGTTATAGAAAAATGGACAGGAGGTAAATGCAGAGCGCCGCAAGGCAGATCCAAACGCCAACGATAATCGCAGCGGCGACCTTGTTCACCGGTTTGCCCTGTGCCATTGCCTCGGTCGCTCTTTCCCGGCACTCCACCATGACTTCTTTCGGAATCATTCTGAGGGCCAGCATGACACCCAGAGGGATCAAAACAAGGTCGTCCAGATATCCCAGGACAGGGATGGGATCCGGTATGAGGTCTATGGGGCTGAATGCGTATCCAACCACACAGGCAGCGAAAATCCTGGCGTGCCATGGAACTCTGGGGTCTTTGTAGGCAAGATAAAGGGCATACAACTCCACCTTAAACTTTCTTGCCTTCTGTTTCCACCGCTCAATGGCTCGTCCCATGTTTTTCACTCGCCTTGTGGCCAGAATGTTCGATCGGATAGAAGTCATGCAACGCAAACTGGGGGGTATGTTGCCTTACAGGACGTGGAAAATCAAGCCGGATTCGCAAGCTCGCCTCACAGGCGGGAAAAGAGACTATCCGACAACCCATTGCAAAGCCTGTTTTGTCATTTCGAGCGACGCGAGAAATCTTTACATGCCAATGACCACTGCATTCAAGATTCCTCATGCCCCAAGTCTTGCGCAAGATCTTTGAGATGGGGGCAGGGCCGAGGATCATCGAAAGAAACCGGTATTGGTTGACTGCCGGGATTCGCTGTGAAATACTCCCCTTCATGATGCCTTTCTTTTCAGGGCGCCTGAATCCGCCGGGTGGTTCTCTCGACCAAGTCCGACGCGCTTACGGCGAAAAGGGCGGCGCCCTGCAAGCGGTGTGACGACAAGAGCCGGCAAAGGCCGGAGCATCCAGACACCTGCGCGTGCTAAAAATGCATCAGTACCGGAACCCAGGAAAACCGGCACGCGGATAACCCTATCCATCTCATGAAGGGAGGAAGAGCATGAAAGGTTTTTTCGGACCCGAGTCACCCCAGGACCAGATGCAGATGCCCCAGATCAGGCTGGAGGACCTGGACTTTTCAAAAATGACCCGGATCGTCAGGTGGATTCTGCTGGCGGTTGTGGCCATTGTCGTCCTGGTAGGAGTGAACTGGGCCAGAACATTCTACACGGACTGGCTCTGGTTCAGCATGCTGGGCCACGAACAGGTCCTCCTGAGAGTGATAGGCGCCAAAATCTGGTTGTTCCTGCTCGGAGCCCTGATCTTCGCAGTGCTTGCAGCACCAAACCTCTATGCGGCCTTTCGGTTCGAAGCGCGAATAAAGGGGCAGGAAAACTCGAGCTTGCCGGCAAAGCCCCTCCAGCACGCCAAGAAGCTGCTGATATGGGTTGCCGTCGCCGCCACGGCGCTCGCCGCCCTTTTTCTTGCCGGAAGACCTGCCTCAGAGTGGGAAACCATCCTCCGGTTCCTGAACGGCGTCGCATTCAATCAAGCGGACCCCATCTTTCAGAAGGACTTTTCCTTCTATGTCTTCACTCTCCCGGCATTGGGCTTCGGTCGTTCCTGGCTGATGACCGTGGTGGTGCTGGTTATGGTGATCGTTACAGGCTTTTATTACATCGCCGCCATGCTTCGGGGAGAGCGGTTCGCGCTCACAGGAAAAGTCAGATCTCATCTGGCTCTTCTGGGCGCCGGCCTCTTTGTGCTGATTGCCGCAGGTCACTGGCTGGGCCGCTACGAACTCCTCTTCTCCCCCACGGGCGCGGTTTATGGGGTCGGATACACGGACGACCATGTGACCCTGCCTGTCCGCACGCTTTTGACCGTCGTCGCCCTGGTCAGCGCGGGAGGGCTGGTTGCAAGCATCTACGCGAAGACCAATCGTCTTGTCCTCTATTCGGTGGGCTTGTGGGTCGGCTTGAATCTCCTGGCAGGAAGCATCGTTCCCGTACTCGTCCAGCGGCTGTTCGTCGAGCCGAGCGAGCTGGCGCGAGAAACGCCTTACCTCGCCAGCAACATCAAGCTCACCCGCCAGGCTTACGGCCTTGAACCTCTCCAGTCCAGAAGCCATCCTGCCCTGGGCGCGCTGGACTCGCAGATCGCGGCTGATAACCAGGGAACCATTCAAAATGTGCGGCTCTGGGACGAGGGGCCTTTGCTTCAGATCTACAACCAAATCCAGTTCTTCCGGCTTTATTATGACTTCACGGCGGTGCACACGGACCGCTACACCGTGGACGACCAACTCCGGCAGGTCATGCTGGCCAGTCGCGAACTCGCCGCCGAGAAGCTCCCGGCAGAGGCTCAACGCTGGGTCAACAGGCATCTCCAGTTCACCCACGGCTACGGCGTGGCCATGAGTCCGGTCACCGAAGTCGAGGCCGACGGCCGTCCCACCTTCTTCATCCAGGATGTTCCCCCGGTCGGGAAAATACCGTTGAAGCGGCCCGAGATCTACTACGGTCTCAAGAGCCTGGATTTTCTGATCGCCCGGAGCGGGATGCAGGAGTTCAATTATCCCGGTTCCGGGGGTCCTGTTTACACGCACTACGAGGGCAAGGGCGGGGTTGTGTTGAGCTCCTTTTTCCGCCGCCTGATTTATGCGTGGCAATTCATGGACATCAACATTCTGATTTCGGGGGAAATCAAGGGTGACAGCGTCATTCAGTACCGGCGGACGGTTCAGGAGCGCTTCTCCACGGTGACTCCCTTTCTCATGAGGGACCGTGAAGCCTACAGCGTGGTGGCCGACGGCCGGTTGTTCTGGATTCAGGATGCGTACACGGTTTCGGAGCGTTATCCGTACTCCACCCCCTTTCAGCGTAAGTTCAATTACATTCGAAACAGCGTCAAAGCCGTCGTGGATGCGTACCATGGCACGCTCGACTACTATGTCTCCGACCCGGAGGATCCGCTGATCCGCACCTATCAGGCCATCTTTCCCGGTCTGTTCAAACGCATGGACGATCTGCCGGCCTTTCTGCAGCAACACATCCGCTACCCTCTGGATCTCTTCAACGTCCAGACCGAAATGCTGCTCCAGTACCACATGGAAGACCCCGTAGTCTTCTACAACAAGGAAGACCAGTGGGCCATCCCTGTGCAGACGTCCTTCGGCAAGACCCAGGCGCTGAAGCCTTATTACATCGTGGCACGTCTGCCCGGTGAGAAGAAGGAGGAGTTCCTCCTGATTCAACCTTTCACGCCGAACAATCGCCACAACCTGGTGGGTTGGATGGCTGCACGCAACGACGGGAAGGCTTATGGGGAACTGGTCCTGTTCCGTTTTCCCACAGGCCGCCATGTGGACGGCCCGAACCAGGTGGAGGCGCGCATCGACAACGATGCCGTGATTTCCGAGCAGTTCACCCTGTGGGGCCAGGTGGGGTCCGAGGTGTTTCGAGGCATCCTCCTGGTTGTTCCTCTCGGGGACCATATCATGTACGCGGAACCGGTCTTTCTCAAGCCCGAGACCCTTGATTTCCCGGAGCTTCGGCGCATCATCCTGGCCGACTCCCGCCAGATCGCCATGCATCGAACCCTGGACGACTCGATTGAGGCCCTGGTAGGGCATTTGCCCGCGGTTGCGCCGGTGGTCGAGGTCGAGAAGAAGCTCGAGGAAGGGCCGGCGCCGGGCCTGAGACCGGAAGGCATGGAGGCGCTCCGTCAGGGGCTGCAGGAGGCGATCGACAAGCTGCAGGGCGTGCTGGATCAGCTCAAGCGGATGACACCCTGACGGCTCTGGGACGGTAGGATATGGAGGTCGATCTCACAGGGGAGGGGGGCGGGAGGCTGTCCGACAACTTAGAACTTCCTTCCTCCTTCCTCTTGACGTCATTGCGAGCGACCGGAGGGAGCGCGGCAATCTCCTTGATTGCAGGGAGTTAGGAGATTGCTTCGGTCGTTGCACTCCCTCGCAATAACCGTTGTGAGGTGAGCAACGAGGGTTGTCGGACAGCCTCTCATCCTTTCTTCAATTGATGATTGTATGGCTTGCGGGAAGCAGGCCCAGGTCACGGAGGTTTTTTTCCAGGAGCCGCCTCCCTTCGGCGGCAAACACGGTTTTGAATTCCCGCCCTCCATGGATGAAGAGCCTTTCGGGCGATCCAATGTCAATTGACGCGCGATTTCCCGCTCTTGCCATGACCTCTCCGGTCGACGGATCCACGATCTTGACAAGCACCTGAAGCAGCAACCGGTCTTCCAGCAAAGCATAGTCCGGCAGGCCCAGTTCAAGCACGCGAGCGTTCGTCGTGTCCCCGAGTTCTGCGGGGTTCAAAGCCGAGGTGTTACGGTGGTACCAGTCCTGCAGGAGGGATTCCGGACTTCTTCGTCCGGAAAAGGCAAGGGTGTGCTGTTCCTCCCGAACAGAGACCTCGTAAGGGAAAGCGGAAGAGATGAGTGTCGCGGCCTCCTGGGCAAGGGTAAGGGCAGGGTTCCAGGTTTTTCGAGCCGCCTCCGAAGAGGCCTCGTTTCTTGCGGTGGGGTTTTCGTGTTCCAGCTCTTTTGCAAAGAGCGACAAGGCTTCTGAAATCAATGCAGGCCCGGCCTCCCCTTGAGGGGGAGAGGCGGAGCCGAAGAGCACCCACCCGTCCATGCGCCCACCAGCCGGCGCGGAAACCCCCACAGGCACGACAATGATTCTCTTTGCCTCTGAGAGGAGTGCAGGCGCAGGCTTTATCCGGGACGTCGAGCAGGCTCCGAGAACCAGGAGAACCAGGGACAGGAAAAGCAGAGGCTTTTTCATGGCTATAACCCTTTCCTTTGTCGCCGTTATGATTGCGAAGGGTGTGCCAAAAGGGAAGCAAAAAATTCCGATGTGATTTCAGATTCATAGGGTATGATCAGAGAAAAGCCGGCCGGGTGGGTAGAAACTTACCCTTTTTTATGATCAAATCATCGGAAAAGAGAAGAAAACTTTTTCACACTTTCCGCGCAAGAAGGACCGCAAGGAAGGCGCGAAGATGAGGCTTTCGTCATGGATGAGACGCCCTGGCATATCTACCTCGGCGAGATTCCCCACAGTGAAAAGGGGACCTTCTGGGTCAGCTTTGAGAGCGAACCGGACCTGAAGAAGACGAAAGCAAACATCTACGGCAAGTGCCTCCCCTGCATTCAGCATCTCTATCATCAGCTCAGCCATGGAGCGACGGAGATCGATCTCGGAAACGCTTTTCACTGCTGGAAAGTCACGGCCGTTCTGAACGGGATCGAGGAGTGCCTTTCACTGCTCGCCGAATACGAGAAGCGGTTTCCGGACGGTCACGTCTATGGTAAGCTCGGAACAGGGCGGCCGCTTTCGGAGACGAAAGTCGTGGTGTTTCACGCTGAGGACGAGGTTGCAGCCAAGGAAGTGAAGAGGCGCGCGCAAGCCTGTCTTCCGGCCGTAAACAAAGACGCTCACATCATCGTTTCGAGGGCTTGCGCCGTGCTTTACGAAGAGATTCTCGGGGACTGGAGGCAATGGCAGCCTGTCACGCCCGTCAGGCATTTTGAAAAGACAGGGATGGTGCTCGAAAGAATCAGGAAAGCGCTATTCTGGAGCGTGGTGTGAGACCCCCCAGGGGGTGTCGGTGGTCCTTTGACCGTTGAAAAATCATGGAAGGGAAAGAAAACAAGTCTGAGGCAAGAAATCGGGAAAAGCCCGTCGTGTTCGATCCGGACAACCTCCCCTATTCCAAGCAGCACCTCTGCGTGTATTTGCGGGAACTGCAAGAGGAGGCTGAGAAGAGAGAAGACCCCGGACCGATCAAGGGTAAGCCGGGGGCTTAAAAGGTTCCTCACAGGACGGCGGCGATCTCTAGGTCGCGACACGGTTGCGGCCGGCCCTCTTGGCCTTGTAAAGAACCCTGTCCGCCTCTTTCAAAACCTCCTCGGGCGTTGCAGCGTCTTTGCCGGGCGCGGCAACGCCGATGCTCACCGTAACCTTCACCTTTTTTTGCCCGTCTAAGGAGTCCTTGCCCTTTTTGTCGGTCGACCGCCGCTCATGGCCACGGATGATGAAGGGCGTGGACTCGATAATTTTCCGGTACACCTCCACGTGAGGCATGGCTTCGTTCACGCTCTTTCCAGGAAAAATTGCCGTGAATTCCTCACCGCCGTAGCGAAAGACTTTCGCGCCCCCCGTGATGTCTTTCAGCTTGGAGGCAATCATCTTGAGCACGTGATCGCCGGTCTTGTGACCATACTGGTCATTGAACTTCTTGAAGTGGTCGATATCGATCATGGCAACCGCATACTTCCTTCCGAGATTGAGCAGTTCATTGTTGAGGCTTCGCCTGCCCGGCAGGCCGGTGAGCTCATCGAGGTATGCCATGGAAAAGGAGACGTCAACGGCCGATATGAGAAGGATAAGACCTGCCGCGGAAAAATAGACCACCCCGGAAGGGCCTGCGTCTCCGGAAAGGCCCATAAAACCTGCCGCGAGGGAACCCAGGAAACCGGCCGACAGGGCATCCCGGCTTCGACCGAAACGGAAGGCCAAAAAGGTGAAGGCCGCTGCGGAAGAAAGAAGGGCAAGGACGGAGAGGTTCCTGAAACCCAGGAGGGCGCGCTGGTGGAGCCAACCTTCAAGCCCCTTGGAATAGTCGGCCAGAACCCTGTAGAAGAGGGGCCAGGCGGCCTTTCCTTCCGCGATCATTCGAGAGAGGGGAGAGGCGAGGGTTTGGCAGAACAAAAGGAGCAGAAAGACTTGGAAGAGAATCACCCCGAGACAGATAAGACCCCTGGGCGTCAGCAGCCGTCGCTTCGTGAGGGACGCGAAAAATGCGAGGTTCCACGGCAGCAATATCCGTGCAGCCTCGGTCATGGATACGCGGAGAGCCGTGCGGCCGGCTCCGCGGTAGGTCGCTTCGGAGAGTGTGAAATAGGCGAGACCCAGGGCCAGGCAGGTCAGGATCAATCCGCCGTTGTTGAAGCGCCACCCCAGGATGATCCCGATCGCGAGGAGGACGTAAGGGAGCAGAGGCAAGACCAGCATGAGGGCCTGCAATTCCTTGATCTTTGCGATATGCTTCGCGAGCCCGGGCCATTGCCAGACAATGATCGCGGACAGAAAGAGAAGGGCAGCGGGAACAAAGAGAGGGTATGCCGTTCGTTTCGTTAGTAATGACAATGCCTGAGCGCCCTCGGCCGAATGGAGTGATTTGGTTTCAGGCACAAAATTATAGTAAAAATGGGCTGTTGCGTCAAGAGGGCCTTTCCAGGGTGAGCTTCTTGCCGAGTTCGAAGGCTTCATCCATCAAGGCCTTGTTGTTCTTGATCTCCCCGGCTTTGGAAGCACTGCCGTAGACCATCCCCACGATCTCCGCTTCGATGAACCCGAGCGCATCCTGCAGGGTGTGCAATGCATTGACCGCCCCTGAGGCAAAGGGATCCACATCTGCATAGGTCAGGACAATCCCGAATCTTTTTCCTGCGAGCGCGTACCCGTTGTCGCCTCCCAATCCGTACCAGCGGTCTATGAACAACTTGGTCTGCGCTGAAACCGTGAACCAATAGATGGGACTCGCGATGACGACAGCGTCCGCGCTTCGGAGCTTCGGATAAAGCATCTGCATGTCATCCTGAATCACACAATCGATATGCTTTTTCTTGCGGCAGCCGTCACAGGCGGTGCAGGGTTTGATGTTCAGGTCGTGCAGGAAGAAGGTCTCCACCATCGCTCCTGCCGAGCGGGCGCCGGCAGCCACCTGTTTTGCCAAGGTTGCGCTGTTCCCTTTCTTGCGCGGGCTTCCGACTGCGATCATGACATAGGGCTGAAAATCCGCGCTGCCCGCCTTTCGTGAGGAGGGTTTAGAAAGGACTTCGTGTTCGGCTGTGGCCGACAGGGTTCTGGGGTTTGGCATACTCTTTCCTCCGTGGGTGGGAATGGGGTGTTCGATACACCTTCTCAGAAACGCAGAGAAAGAGCAAGCGATAGTTCAGGAAGCGCGACCGCGGAACCCGCCGAGGGCTGTGGTTTGCCAGGAGCCGGAATCGCGGCTCAGGGTGGGCGGTTCGCCTCGTCGAGATTGCAGGCCGCTCCATTTCATGAGGTTTGTTCCGAAAGGCTCTTGACGGCGTCCCGGGCGGCCTCCTTCACCTCGTGGGGGTAAGGGGCGTCAAGCACGGAAGCAAGCAGGGGGAGAAGGGATGGATCACCGGATTCGCCGAACAGGTAAAGGATGTCGCCCTTGATCGTATCGTCGACGCGGGCAAAGAGATCCCAGAGCGAGAGGCAAACCTGGGAGGCGAGGCCGGCGCGGCTTTCCGCGAGGTGCTCAAAGGCGACCATGGCGCCTAAACGAACGGGCCATTTGCCGCTCACGAGAAGGTCGAGAAGAGCAGGGAAAACCTTCCCGCGCTCGATCATCATGGTTGCAAGATCCTCGGCCCGGCCCTGGTGGAGCATCTGTTCCAGGGACTCGGGGCCGAGCTCGGAGGGGTCCCTGTGAGCGATCATGTTGACCAACTCCTCTGTTTGCACGGAGCCGGTCCACCGGAAAGCCCGGTCGAGGATCACGGTGGGAACGGAACGGATCCCGTCCTGTTCGGCCGGCTCGGGAAAGAGCGTCCCGTCGATGACGAGGACATGACAGGAGGCACTCGCATCGGCCAAAGCCAGGCACCGCATCACCGCGTGGGGGCAGAACGGGCATTGCGGCGAGATGTACACCCGGATCGAGGCAGGGACGTCGACTTGTTGAAGACGTTCACGAAGAGGGGGAGGGAGGTCCGAGGCAAGGGGGTCGGCACTATGCAAGATCCGGAGAAAGGGTTCGAGCTCTCTTTCCTCAGGGACTGCGGCGTAACGAACATTGTCCCTGATCCGGATTTCGGGCATGGATTCGGCCGAACCCTCTTCCTCTTCGATATGAAGCCGGGGAACCAGGCGCATAAGGTCCCGGCAAAAAGAGCGGATTTTCCGGCCGGCTTCATCCTCTTTCCAGACCACCCCGAGCAGGGTGTCGTCTCCGATCCCCTCCCCCCACCGGGAAATAATTTTTTCCTCCTCGGGAGTCATGAGCGTGCTTCTCCCGAAGCGTCACCGGGAAGCCCGCGGTCTCTCATGCTTCGAGCGCAGAGGCCGCGGCAGCCAAGCCGGCGGAGACGTCGGTCTTGACCCCCTGGAGGGCAAGGGCCTGACTGATGGCGGAGAGGAAAAAGATGATATTCTCGGCACGGGAGGAGTACCCCATGAGACCGACCCGCCACACCTTGCCCTTGAGCGCGCCCAGACCGCCCCCGATCTCCAGGTTGTATTTTTCGAGAAGATGGCTTCGAACCTTCACGTCATCGACTCCGGCCGGGATTTTCACGGTGTTGAGCGAGGGCAGCCGATGCTCGGGAGCAACGAGCATCTGGAGTCCCATGGCTTCGACGCCTGCAACGAGGGCCTTGTGGTTTGTAGTATGGCGCCGGATTCGATGATCCAGCCCCTCTTCCTCGATCAGGCGAAGGGCTTCCAGCAGGCCGTAGTTCAGGGTGCTCGAGCTCGTGTGATGATACACTCGCCCGGTGCCCCAGTACTTGTCGAGCAGGGACATATCGAGATACCACGAACGAACAGGGTGCTTTCGCTTGCCCGCGGATTCTGCGGCCCGGTCGCTGAAGGTCACCGGTGACAGCCCCGCGGCGCATCCGATGCACTTCTGGGAACAGGAGTAAGCCGCATCCACACCCCACTCGTCGACTCGCACGTCGACCCCGCCGAGGGAGGTCACCGTGTCGAGCAGGAGCATGGCCCCGTGTTCCTTGGCGAGGCGCACGATATCCTGCATGGGTTGCAGGACCCCGGTGGACGTCTCGGCATGCACCAGGCCGATCACCTTGTAACGGCTCTTTTTCAGTTCTTTCTCGACGAGCTCCGGATCGGCCGGTTTACCCCACTCCCCTTCGATGACCGTGATTTTCGCCTCCTGCCGTTCCACCATCAGCCGGATGCGGTCGCCGAAATAGCCGTTCACGCAGACCAGGACCGGGTCGCCCGGTTCGATGAGGTTGGCCACACAGGCTTCCATACCGGATGTGCCGGTGCCCGGAGCTGCATTGGTGATACGGTTCTTGGTTCGAAAAACCATCCTGAGCAGATCAGCGATTTGATCGAGCACTTTCAGATAGGCCGGGTCCAGATGGCCGATCACCGGTGAGCCCAAGGCTTGGTAGACTCGTGGGTGGATGTTCAAGGGGCCGGGCCCCATGAGGGTCCTTAAAGGGGCTTCAACGCGTGGTGATTGCATAGCTTATCTCCTTTCCTGACGATGATTGGCAGAGCGGGGTATCGCCTGAGTGGGACGCCCGGTCCGGTTGGAGGATAGGGGCAGGCACTAAGGCAGGGGCATATTAGGACAAAGGGATGAGAAGGTCAATCTCTCTCTGGCGCATTTTATGACGATTTCGTGACGTATTTTGTCCGGGAAAAGACGATTCAGTCAATTCACCGCTCCAGCCGCGACAACTGTGGAGAGTGTTGAGACAAAAGGATAAGCACCTGGAATTCATCGTTGTTTCCCAATATCCTTTCCATTTGCCACCCGGATCGCGCCCAGCGGGCACATCCCTTGCACCCAAGACATATGAGATCGGGGCTTAAATCCCCGCACCGGAAAGGACGACTTGTCATGAAACGAGTCGGATCTCTTTTGATTGCTGTTTTATGCTTCTCCGGCTCCACGGGGTGCGTGGAGTTCCTGGGGGCTGTAGGGTCAGGGGCCGCCGTTACCGCCGAGTATATTCTCGCCGGGTCAGTGGCCAAAACCGTGTGCTTTGAGTACGGCCGGACCAAGCGAGCCCTGCTGGTTGCCCTCAGCAGGATGGAAATCTCGGCGGATCGGGCCATAGAGATCGAGGGCGGGGAAGAGATTGTCGCCAAGGCGAATCAGATGGAGATCAAGGTCGAGCTCAAACAAATCACGCCGCGCGTCACCAGGATTTCCGTGAGAGCGGGAGACGGAATTCTGAGCTGGGATAGAGCGACGGCTGAGGAAATCCTTGCTCAGACCAACAAGATAGCCGAAGACCTCACGGGATAAGCCGTCACCCGCCTCCGCAAAAAGCCAAGGTCTCCTGCCCGTGGAGGAATGCGGGTGTGCTCCGACTTGTCCGGCGTAGCTTCGCCGGAGTCGGAAGCCTTGGCGAAGGAGAACTGGAGCTTCGGGGGGTTGCGCTGCAACACAGGTGCCACGGGCTAATCCCCGTGGAGCTTCACTTTCGGGTTTTTCGAACCACGCCTTTGTTGAAAATCCACCCCATCCGGCTCTGTTTTGGTACCCAGACCCGGAACCATCCCTCCCTTTCACCCAGAAGCAAAAACTCATCATTCTTGGCGGCGACCAGGATGACTTCGGACTTTGTGGCAGGCCCTTTCCGGACATTGATTTTTTCCGAAACCACGATCAGGGTTGTGAGCTCCCTTTCAGGAATGGGCGGTTGACTCGGATCCGTGTCCAGGATTTCGGCGGCATCACTCTGCAGGATCCATCCGGAAATGCGCAGTCTTGGTATCCACACGCAAAACCAGTTGCCCCGGCCGTCGAGCCGTTTGACCACTTCCCCTCTGATCAGAGGGCCGAAGGTGAGGGAGTTTTTCTCAGGATCGAGAAAGACCGGACAGGCATCAACAACGATTTCCAGACTGGTGAGCATCCCGGCAGGGAAAGCGGTTTGTTTTTCGGCAAGCGTATCAGGATGATCCGGCTGATCATCGTTGATTGCCGCCTTGAAAGCCGGACAGCCGTTCACGAAGAAAAATGCGAAAGCGATCAGCACGGACCGGCATATGGGCGCTCGCAATGGTCGCGTCAACTTTCAACCTCGATCAAGGAAGTGTTGCACTGCTTACCCCTTGGCCAGCTCGTGACAGGCCAGGGTCTCGAGGACCCTGACCAGGGCGGAGTGGTCCCACTTGGCGCCTCCGCTTGCGGTGCAGGCATTGAAGAGCTCCTGGACCGTGGCGGTGCCGGGCAGGGTCAAGCCGAGAATACGGGCGCCTGAAAGGGCCAGGTTCAAGTCCTTCTGATGCAACTCGATACGGAATCCGGGCTGGAAGGTCCGCTTGATCATGCGCTCCCCGTGGACTTCCAGGATGCGTGAGCCGGCAAAGCCGCCCAGCAACGCCTTGCGCACTTTCTCCGGGTCGGCACCGGCTTTGGAGGCGAAGAGCAGCCCTTCTGCAACCGCCTCCAGGGTCAGGGCCACAACGATCTGGTTCGCCACCTTGCAGGTCTGGCCGTCACCGACCTCTCCCACCAGGGTGATGTTCCGGCCCATCAACTCGAAAAGAGGCTTCACGATCTCGAACGTCTCCTCCTTGCCGCCGACCATGATCGTGAGCGCGGCATTCCTGGCGCCTACTTCTCCCCCGGAGACCGGTGCGTCCAGGTATTCGCAACCGAGTTCACTGATCCGAGCCGCGAACTTTTTTGTCTCAATGGGAGAAATGGAGCTCATATCCACGACGATTTTGCCCGGCGACAAGCCCTCGGCGACCCCGTTCTCGCCGAAAAGTACCTTTTCCACGTCCGGGGTGTCCGGGACCATGGTGATGACGACCTCGGATGTTTGCGCCACCTCCTTGGCGCCTGAGCAGGGAAAACCGCCTGCCTCCGCAAGCGCTTGGGGCACACCGCTCCTCGAATGGAGGAACAGCGTGTGACCGCCCTTGATCAGGTTGATGGCCATGGGCCTACCCATGATCCCGAGTCCGATAAAGCCGACTTTCATGATGTTCGTTCCCCCCGTGTAAAGCGTAGAGTGAAGAGCATAGAGCCCGAAAAAACGGCACCTGATGGTCAGTGTAATGCAACAGGCACCGCTTCGGTGTCAACAGAATTGTGCCCTCGGCCAAGGAATGCACCGGAAAAACTAAACCGTCATCTAATACGGCGCTAACACGATTCTAAACATGAAGGGCTATCATGGATGCACATGGATGGATTCCGCCAATCTGACCCACCGCAAAGCAGGCGTTGAACCCATCAAGCCATCTATCATTGGGAGGATGATTTGGAAGAAAACAGAGATGTAGACAGGATGCTGGCGGTTTTTGATTTGACCGTAGGAAAGGCACTGAACTTGCCGGAGGATTTGTCGACAAGGGTGATGCTTGTCTATGACAGGGAAAGAAACGTCAAGGAATACACTTTATTGGGCAACCGCCTGCCTGACGGGGTGGCCCACAGGGTGACCCGGTGGCTTGAGGAAAACGTGGAAGTGGATGACATCGCATTCCGTCTTGTAGCCAACCGGCTGAATGCCGATTTTTTTGAAAAATCTCCCGTCGCACACTGAGAGGCTGTCTTTTCGGGAGCAACAGGGGTTTGAAAAATGAAAAGAGCTCCGTCTCCTGACAGGCAGCACGAGAGCTCTTTTCTCTCTGGTAAACCTTGTTGATAGGTTTCACAAATCACGCGGGTCCGTACGTTCCCCGGCCCGCTGCGGAACTTCCGCACGAAGTCTTTATTGGCTGATCCGTTGACCTTTGACGCGCCTCGCCTCGTAATGATGAAGTTTATATCATGACAAGAAGCTCCTTGCAAGAAAAAAATACAACATTATGTGGAAATTTTTTCTGAGGCCACAATATATTGGCGCTTTCTCAAAAAGCGCCCACCCGTCAAGGTTTCACTCTATGGAAAGCGTGATTATATTCTGACCCACGTTCCTGAGAAACTTGGAACGAGTGCCAGGTGAAATCCCCTCTGACTCCCCTTTAAAAAGGCGAGCACTTACAGCGGGTTTCCCCCTTTGGAAAAGGGGGAGCAAGGGGGATTTGGCGACGCGCCGGGGCCGGAATGCTGATCAACGGACAGGGAGGAGAAGGCAGATGGTGCAAACGGAGTTAGCGGCGGTGAGGCGACTCATGGACGGGGGCTTCAACTATGACAACCTGGAGGCCATGGCAGGGCTTTGCCGTGCGGAGAGCTCGGCCGACCATGCATTGACGGCATTTGTCCTTCATTCCCTGTTTCTCGACATCGCGAAAAAGATCGGTGACGGGCCGGTCCTCGTCAGCGATTTGCGCAAGCTGGAAGCCAAATACAGGACGATGATCAACCTCGCTCTGGAAGAATCCGTGGCTGGAGCATCGGTCGAACAGCAGGTCGACCGGCTGTCAAAACTGGTCCGCCTCCACTGGGGCGAGGAGGCACAGTGATCATTGAGCAGTGAAGGATCATTGGCCGGGAACGGCATTTCGCGCCATGAGATAGGAGGGCTCGAGCACGGCATAGGCGAATTGCATGACGGGTGTGGGAACACCCAGCTCGCGACCCAGGTTCACCACCACGCCGATCATGGATTCGAGCTCGCTCACACGACCGGCCTCGATGTCCCGCTGCATCGAAGGCTTGATGTCCGGGTCGGCGGAATCGATAAAGGCGAGAGTTTTTGAGACGATGTCCCTTTCCATGTCCACGCCGCGGGCTCGGGCCACGGCGGCCACTTCGGACATGGCCTCCACCAAGGCGGCCCTGGCTTCAGGAACCTGGCGATAGGCCCCCAGGGTAACGCGAGTCAGTCCGCCCAGGGCACTGATGGCGGAAATAAACACGAACTTTGTCCAGAGCACCTGCGAGATGCCGGTGACCAACTCGACCTTGGCAGGCGTCGGCCGAAAGGCCTCTGCCACGGCTTCAGCCCGGGAGGTGATCCGGCCGTCCAGTTCGCCCAGGACGATCCGGCGGAACTGGCTGTACTGGCCGATCACCCCGGGAGCCTCAATCGCGGCGGAGAGCCAGGTGGCTCCTCCCATCACGTGATCCTTTCCTACGACCGTGCCGATGCGCTCGGCAGCGTCGACGCCGTTCTGGAGCGAGACGACCACCGTGCCCGGCGTGATCATGGGTCGGATCGCCCGGGCTGCTTCCTCGGTGTGATAGGTTTTGGTCGCAACGATCACGAGGTCTGCTGCGCCTGCCTCAGAAGGATCGTCGGTCGCTCGCACGGCTGAGAGGTTGAAACTGCCGAGCACGCTGTTCACCCGCAACCCTTTCTCGCGAAGGGCCAGGAGATGAGCGCCCCTTGCGATGAAAACAACATCGTGGCCGGCCTGTGCGAGAAGGCCTCCGTAGTAGGCTCCTACGCCGCCTGCCCCCATGATGGCGATTTTCATGATGGCTCCCGTCCTTATATTGACACGCATGAACCCTGTCGCCCCCGTATCCCCCGGCAATGCCCCGGAGCTGCGACGAGTACGGGGCAGGCTCTGCCTTCTCCCCTGAGATTGGGGGGAGAGGGTAGCATGAGGCAATCGGGGTTTCAACGATCCGGGATGTTTTCCGATTCAGCTTAGAAGGGGTTATTTCAAGTACAGGGCGATTTCTTCGTTTGTGATGGTCCTGTTTCCCGGTTCGTTTTTCTCCGTTGTTTTCCTCAGTTCTATCCTCGAGACGGCATATCCCTCCTGGAGGAACTTGAAGAGGTGCTTCTTGATGTTCTCCTGCGCGCCTCGGGTGTTGGGGTAGGCGATCCTTTTGCGCACCGTGACGTTTTCTTCGACCTCGCAGTCGTCTTTCGCATGAGCCCAGGCAATCCCTTTCAACTCGGAAACATGGGCGGAAGGGACCCTTTTTTCTTCCGGTGTGGAGATGAAATAACTGGAGATCGAAGCCAATTCCTGAACCGGGGCGGTTTTTTCCATGTTCTCAGTCTCCTCGAAGAGAAGGTTTTCTCCCGCACTCCAACATCGCAAGATTTCTCGCTCTCGCTTGAAATGACCATACGTTCAGGGTTTCACGGAGAAGCTGCACTAAGCATAGGGCGCTTGCGTCGGTTCTGACGCCGCTGATTCCGCCTCGGCCGGTTCTTCGGAAGCGCTGGTGTATTCCTCGCTCAGTTCAAGAAGGCTCCTCGCCGCGTCCAGGGCATCGACGCCTCGTGCTGCATGGTCGACCCATGATGTCATAAGCTCCTCGGCCAGCTTCTCATAATCCTTGTGGCCCAGGGAGTGCTTGTCGTATTCTCCGATGGGCAAACCATAGTCCACCGTTTCCCTGAGCCGGATATTGTATCGGATCGCGGTATCGAAAACGTTTTCTCCGAATTTTTCCCGCACTTTTTCGAGCACTCGCCTCGAGTATCGGGTTCTGAAGTCGTACATGGTGATGAGGGCGCGCGCCTTGATGTGATGCCCCATTCGTTCCTTGAACAGGATCACGATTTCCGTGAGCTTGGAGACGCCCCGAAGGGAGAAAAGGCTCAGGTCGATGGGGATGATGACCTCTTCACAGGCCCGAAGTGCATTGAAGCAAAGGTGCCCGATGCTCGGCGGGCAGTCGATGAGGACGATGTCATAGGCTTTTTTAAGGGCTTCTATGGCCCTCAGCAGCCGGCTCTCTCTGCCTTCCACGCCCAGGAGCTCCTGTTCAAGGGCGCTCAGGGTTCCCTTGGAAGGGGCAAGGTCGAGATTGTCCCTGATGGGCAGCACAATGTCGTCGATTCCCGGAGGATGATCTTCACCCGGTTTCAAGACATCGTAGATGGATTGGTCGAGATCGGGAGGATTGATGTCCAGGCCCATGGTTGCATGGGCCTGGGGGTCGAAGTCAATGAGCAGAACCTGTTTCCCTTTAGAAGCTAAAGAAAAGGACAAGTTGATGGCCGTGGTGGTTTTACCGCATCCACCCTTCTGGTTTGCGACGGCAATAACTCTCATGACCTCCCTCCTTTCTTGAAAAATCCGTGGAATGACGACATCGGCCCCCTTTATCAGAAAAGAGAAGGGAGTGCAAGGAATAGATACAATATTTTGTGTTTTTTAGAATTCTTTACCTACACGTTGTGGCGGATGGAATCAAACCCACCTGCAGCTCCACATCCTTCACGGGAATCGGAGGCCCGGTTCAGTCCCGGTTCAGCTCTTGAAGGGATCACAGGATTAGGTTAATATTTACCTAGGTTGAGCGGTTCAGAGTTCAAAGTTCTGGGTTGAAAAACCTCACCCACCATGTATCAAATGAAAACTTGCTTCTTGTGACGATACGCCAGTTCAACCCTGAACCCTGAACCTGGAACCGATCAGTTTAGGATTTAACATTTCTGTTTCAGTCGAAGGAGGCCGGATCTTGAGATCTCCAGGGCGTAAAGTCACGATTGAGGCTCTCCGGGAGTTCCTGGAGAGGTTTGTTGATGACGAACCCGGGCAAAGAGATGATGAGGCGTTGTGGCAGAAACCGCTCCTGGTGAGTGCGCGGATCGACAACCGGTTCGACGCTCTTTCCGTGATCGCTTATCATGAGCACATGATGCCCCGGGATCTCCTGCCCTCCGCGAAGTCCGTGGTGGTTTTCTTCATTCCTTTCAGGAAAGCGTTGATCCTGGAGAACAAAAAGGGAGACCGTCCCTGCCGGAACTGGGGCTTGGCCTATGTCCGCACCAATGACCTCATCGGTCGCGTGAGCGCGGCCCTGGGCGAACTTCTCGCGGAGCAGAATTTCAAGTCTGGCCTGATGCCGGCCACACACAATTTCGATGAAAAAGCCCTCATGGCACGGTGGTCTCACAAGCATCTCGGCCATATCGCCGGGCTGGGCCGGTTCGGGACGCACTGCATGCTCATCACGCCTTCGGGGTGCACGGGCCGGCTGGGAAGCTTCGTGACCGAGGCGGACCTGGGAGATCACCCGCTGATACAAACCGGGGAAGCCTGCCTGCTCAAGGCAGGACGGCAGTGCGGGAAATGCATGGAAGCCTGCCCTGTTCAAGCTCTGAAGGAAAACGGTTTTGACCGCCGGGGCTGCTGGGACCGCTTGAATGAGAACAGGCGGACCCTGGATTATTTCTCCGATTTACCGGAGACCACGCACGTCTGCGGCAAGTGCGCAGCCATGATGCCCTGCAGCTTCCAGAATCCCGTGGCGGCGTTGTGAAGGTCCACGACAGAGGCACTGAGGACACGGAGAGGGAGATTTATCTTTCGTCTATCGGGAGATCCGCCTTCGCTGAAGCTACGGCGGGACAGGTACCGATAGACGAAAGGAAGCGCTCAAATCAAATTCATAAAACAACGTTCTTCATGTGCGGATAGTTTAAACCCGACCGAATCATAGAAAAGGAGGTTGCGATGCAGAAACTGTTGTTTGTCATTTCGAAGGGCTTCGAGAAAGCGGGGGGTGCGACGCGGGCCATACAATTTGCGGCGATCGCCACGGAGCAAGGGCACCAGGTGGAGGTCTTCCTGATCGATGACGCCATTCACTGGGCACAGCTTGGGATGGCGGAAGGCATCCGGTCGACCACGGGAGAGCACATGAAAGACCTGCTCGATATGCTCGTGAAGGCCAAGACCCCCATGCACGTGTGCAAAGCCTGTGCAGACAAGCGGCTCGTCTCGCCTGATGAATTGATCGAAGGCGCGGTGATCTCGCCGGGTCCGGCCCTGGTAGAAAGAATGGCCAGCCCGGATTACAAGGTCTTTACCTTCTGAGCGAAGAGACCGTTGTCATGAGACGATACCGGATGAATGACTTGATCGGTTAGAGGGTTCCCGGGAGGCCGGAAAGGTTCAGGAGACGGGGCGTTTGATGCCCTCTCTTGTGACCTTGGGATGTTCGTCGGAAGATGGGCCGTAAACGGCGCGCTCCAGGAGGCTTAGCACGTTCCTCCTCTCGTAGTGTTCTTCGTCATAGCGAAGGAGAGGTGCAGGGCCTTCGACCATCATGGTGAGATAGCGAATGTCGACGCACATCTCATCGAGAACCTGCAAAGACTTCTTCTGAAGATCAACGAGCTCCCTGAGGAGATCCGCAAGGGTTGCGTCTTTGTCCTCTCCGTTCATGCTTTTTCATCCTTACCCACAACCCTCCATCCGAGTAAAAAGGATTCTACAGCAAATCGATGCCTTTGTAAATACCCCAAAAGGAGGACACCATGAAAATCACGGCGAATGGAATCAGGATGCATTACATCCTGGAAGGCGCAGAATCGGGCCCTGTTATCACCTTGAGTCATTCCCTTGCCACGGATCTCACCATGTGGGATCCCCAGGTGGAGGCGCTTCGCAAGTCCTACCGTGTCCTGAGGTATGACACGCGCGGTCACGGAAAGACGGATGCCCCGCAAGGCCCCTATTCCTTCGAGATGCTTGCCGAGGACGTGCTGGGGCTCCTTCAAGCTCTGGGGATCGAAAAGACCTTTTTCATGGGCATCTCCATGGGCGGCATGATCGGACAGGTGCTGGGCCTCAAAGCCCCGGATCTTCTCCAAGGCCTCGTTCTGTGCGACACGTCGAGCCTTGTCCCCGACGAGGCCAAACCCATCTGGAACGAGCGCATCGAGACGGTTCAAAAAAAGGGCATGGAAAGCCAGGTGGAGGCAACCCTGGAGAGATGGTTTACCCCGCGCTATCGACAAGAGCACCCTGAAGTCGTGGAGAAGATCACGGCCATGATTCGAACAACAAGCCCTCAGGGATACATCGGCTGCGGCCATGCGATCAGGGACCTGAACCTGAGGGACAGGATCGAGGCCATCAAGGCGCCGACGGTGATCATCGTGGGAGAGGATGATCCCGGTACACCCGTGTCCGCTTCGCAGGTGATTCACGAAAAGATCAAAGGGTCTGATCTGGTGATTCTGAAATCCGCAGCGCACCTCTCCAACATCGAACAGGCGGAGGCTTTTAACAAGGCTCTCTTGGATTTCCTGGGCAGGATTGGTGGAAAAGGGTAAAGCATGAAGACGACCTTTCTCATCGGTTTCCTCATCCTGGCGGGGGCGATTGCCGTGTACCTCGTTTCTTCCCTTCGAAACGTTGCACGGGAAAGCATCAAAACAGAAGACCTGCCCCAGGGAACCTTCGAAATTACCAGGTGGATCAGTGATGCCGGCGGCACGGCCTACATCATGAACGATCCGGCCGAGCAAGCGGCTGTGACCGTGGGCAAAGGGCTGGGCAAGATTGAGCAGCAAGGGTTCCGCTCGTCTCACGAGTCCATCAACGCCATTTCAGGGAAGGCGCAGGTTTACCGGATCATCAACAAGAAGAGCGGAAGAGCCTTTGCCTACATCCTGGCCTCGGAAAGGCTGGAGATCGAAACAGGATTCAACATCCTCAAGAGAAGCGTCGTCATCTCCATGAGAGACCCGGAAGATGCGCACCATCGAAGAATGAGGGAAGGGCCCTAGCGACGCCGCAAATTCCACAATCTCCCCTGCCCCCTCTTTGCAAACGAGGGGTAATTCCTCCCTTTATTCAAGGGAGGGCAGGAGCGATTTGCTGAAAACCCGGCGTGAAAGACATAAGCCTTGAAAAAAATCGGGCTGGGAAATAGAATCCGTCTCCAAGGCGTTGTCATCCTGCAAAATGAATGAAGGAGGTCATCATGAGAAACATTCTGCTTTCAACCGACGGTTCCGGGCATGCCCTGAAAGGCGCTCAATACGTGGCCGAGCTTTACAAGGGAGCGCCCGATGTGGACGTGACCGTTTTGACCATATCACCGGCCATCCCTCCGATTTACCGTGAGGAAGCCCATGATCCATCGATACGAAAGCAATTTGCGGCATGGAAGAAAAAAAGGGAAGAGGAAGGGAAGGCGAACATCGACGGGGCCACGAAAGTCCTCGTCAAAGGGGGAATGAAAAAGAGCCGGGTCAAGGGCAAGTACGAGCACCAGCTCGTGGGAGTGGCACGGGACATTGTCCGCGAGGCCGATGCCGGGCAGTTCGACGCCTGCGTCGTGGGCAAGAAGGGTATGGGCTGGTTCGGCAGCACGTTTCTCGGAAGCATCACGGACAAACTCCTCGAAATTGCGGAAGACCATCCGGTTTGGCTTGTGGAGGGGAAAAAGTGGAAGGCCAGGAAGGTGCTCATCGCCATGGATGAGACCAACCACACGCTGGAGCTGGCCCACTATGTCGGGACGATGCTGGAGAGACTGGAGGGGGTGGAGATCCTCTTCTACCATCATTGCGCTCCTTTCACCGAGGATCTCTCTCCTGAAGAGCGAAAGAAACTGAAAGACGCGGAACTGCGGGCCGTCGAGCGGGAAAAGGAAGAGATGTCCCACTTCTTCGAAGAGGCGAAGCAGCTCCTTCTTGACCTTGGTTTCGACGAAGAGAAGGTGAACTACGAATTCCATCATGAGAAATCCACCCGGCCCAAGAAGGTGACGCAGGCGATCCTGGAGAAGGTCAAGAAGGGCGGTTACGGGACCCTCGTGATCGGAAGGAAAGGGGCCACCCACGCCAGGGAGTTTCGCCTCGGCTCCGTTGCCATGCGCATCGTGGCCGAATCCAAAGACTGCGCCGTGTGGGTGGTTTAATGTTGAAGGGAGCATCCGGCTCCCTTCAACAAAATCCTTGGTTCAGAAGACCGGGTTAACTGGCCGGGACGGATCCGGGACCGTAGCCTGTGCCGTCCTGGGGTCCGTCGCCGTCATTGCCGGTGCCGTCGCCGGGGCCGAAACCGCCTGCGCCCGTTCCATCACCAGGACCCGGACCTGCGCCTGGTCCCGCACCAGGGCCGGCACCTGCGCCAGGACCCGGGCCCGCGCCAGGACCGGCACCTCCACCTGCCCCGGGGCCAGCGCCAGCGCCTGGACCAGCACCAGCTCCCGCTCCCGCACCTCCAGCACCAGCACCTACGCCGGCTCCACCGCCAGCGCCCCCACCACCGGCACCTGCTCCGCCTCCTCCGGCCTGGGCAAGGACAATGACTTCATCCTGTCCATAAATGGATGCCGCGTGTGCTGAAACCGCGGCCACGAAAACCATGCAAGCAGCGATCGAAAAAACGATGATGAACCTTTTCATAAAAATCCTCCTTTTTTTTGGTATTTACCGGATATACGAAGGAGGGGGAATAATGGTCACAGCATGGGGGTTAGAAAGTTCGTGGGCCAAGAGCATTATCAGACTTACGACTCAACAGACCAACTCTGTCATGCCGGACTTGATCCGGCATCCAGTACCAATCTGGCCGGCTTTTCCACCCTCCGTAGCGGGACTACTGCGGAGGACGGGCGCCGGAACGACGACGCTGAGGAAGTGGGAGATTGCCACGCCCGGCAAAGCCGGGCTCGCAATGACGGCATCCGATAATGTCGAGGCTCAGATGAGAGGGTTCGCATTTTCGTTGACGAGATCATCAGGGGTGATGGGACCATCCCTGGTTTGTTAACGGCCACTGCCGCCACCACCACCCCCACCGGGCCCGCCCGCACCGGGGCCGCCCGCGCCGGGGCCGCCCGCGCCGGGGCCGTCTCCACCCGAGCCGCCTCCTCCGCCGGCGCCTGGTCCCCCGGCGCCCGGTCCCCCGACGCCGGGCGCCCCTGCTCCGGCTCCAGCGCCTGCTCCAAGGCCGCCCGAGCCGGCGCCCTGGCCCCCGGATCCGCCGCCTCTCGCCCCTGCACCGTGATCTGCGGGGCCTATGATCACAGGTCCTCGGGCCATGTCATGGCTTTGCAGGCCCAGCGACTTCCGGGCCTCCACGACAGTCTTCTCTCCTCTCACGACCTCCAGGGCCCTGGCCTTGATGGCATTTTCAGGCAAGTTCTTGCCTTTGGCCACGCCGATCACCTGGGCAAGATCCCAAGCTCCTTTTGAGAAAAAGCCTTTTTCCAACCCGGCATACGTGATTTCCTGTGCCGCCTTGTGGCTCATTTTCGCCTGCCGGAGGGCCGCCATGAATTCCAGGGAAGAGACGAGTTCGTTCATGGTAGCCCTCGGAGCGCTTTCAAAGAATCCTTTCATCTCCTGCGCTGAAAGCCCCATGGCCAACGTGTTGGCCGATCTTGCCAGGTGGTTCTGCTGCATTTCGCTTGCGCGCATGCCGCGCTTGCTCATGGACTGCTGCACGATTGTGCGGGCGGTGGAATAACGAGCCATTTCCTGCTGCACGGCCTGCTGGATAGACCGGACTTGGACTTTCTTGGCAAGGCCTTCTTCCATCTTGCTCACCGCCTGGTCAACGGGAAAGTCCTGATCCTTTGCTTCCTTGGCCAGAAGGACGAGATTCGCCAGTTGGTCTGACTTCAAGGCGTGCTTGTAACCCAGAAGGAGCACGCGGTTGAGGGATTCTTCCTGAACGCCGCTTCCCTTTGCCTGGTTCACGGCGTTTGTCACATCGTCCTGTGCCCCTGCATCGGGGATGACCCATGCCAGAAAAAGCAAGCAAAACAGGGGAATGTAAAACTTGGAGGGCGAGTGGGAGAAGGGGAGCCCGCCAGGTGTCCCTTTGCTAAATATCGGCTTCATGACCGTTGTTCCTTTCCACGATAAGGATGGAGTTCTTGTTCCCGAAACCGTCATCCCGGTATATGAGGGCATTGGGATCGGGCACCACCTTTTCGCCGTCCACAAGAAACGCATACTCGTACCTTCCCTTTCGGAGATCGAGAGAGAGGACCCACGCTTTTCGGGATTCATCCCAGGTCATCACGGAATCACCGGGCTTCCACTGGTTGAAGGATCCGATGAGTTCTACCCTGGATGCGTCGGGCCTGTTCAGGGTGAAAACCACGGTCCTTTCACTCCCGTTGATCCCCTGCGGGAGGGAGGTCACGGAGATTTGCTGCGCAGACCTGTCGAGGAGGAGAAAGACCGCAAGAAAAGCCAAGGCGAAAGAGGCCGCGACCGAAGCGATTCGGAGGGGAGCAATGGCCAGGGGAACCTGCATCCGGCGCCACAGAGCCCTCAGGGTTCCCACCTTCTTTGGTTTGATTCGTGCCATCACGAAGTCGATGATTTCGGCGGGCGGCTCCCGATCCGGAAGGTTTGCAATCATGCCCGCAATGCGACGCAGGTCCTTATCCTGCAAGTCCTTGCGAAACGCATCATGTATTTCTTTCGTCATGGGTCTCACCCCCAAGCAATTCCCGGAGTTTGAGCAAACCCCTGTGAATTCTCATTTTGGCGCCGCTTACGGAGATGCCGAGCGCAGCAGCCAATTCACTCACGGAGAGCCCTTCGTGAAATCGAAGAACCAGGGCTTCCCGGTAATCCAGCGGCAGCGTTTGAAGCAGGTGTTTCACCTGCTCTGCCTCCGCCCTTTCGTACAGATTCTCCCCGGGGTTTGACGGAGGATCCGGGTCCCCGGAGAGGGCATCCAGCGCATTTCTCGACGCTTTCACTTTTCGCTGAAAATCCCTGGCCAGGTTCATGCCGATGGTGTACAGCCACGGAAAAAAGGGGCTGGAAGGCCTGAACTGATCCAGTTTCTCGTAGGCCCTCACAAAAGTGTCCTGCGTGAGATCCATGGCATCCTCGTCGGACGAGGTCATGCGCACCATGAGATTGAAGATCGGCTTCTTGTACCGCCTGACCAATATGGCATAGGCTTCGGCATCTCCGGCCAGAATCTCTTCGATCAGGTTTGCATCAGTGGAAGTCACACGGAGACACCTTTCCTTACCTAAAATACGAATGGAGAGCCCTTTTGGTCACAACCTATTGCACGACGAGAACCGAGTTCTTCTTGCCGAAGCCGTCCTCCTCGTTCATGAGGGCCCCGGGATCGAGGACCCACTCTGTGCCCTCAACAAGGAAGCCGTACCTGTAGCGGCCCGGGCCAAGAGGTATCTCGATCTCCCACCTGTCGCCCTTTTTCTTGAGACAACGTGAGTCCGGCGACCAGTCATTGAACTCACCGCTGAGGCAGACGCTTTTGGCCTCGACTGAAAAGGTGAAGAGGACGAGCCTCTTGTCGCTGTCATTTAGGATTTTATGACCGTCGCCGGTGCTGCATGCGGCAAAGAGAAGGAGGGCGGGCAGGAGAGGAATCCAAAGGAAACTCTCTCGACGATAGGGCCGGGAATTTCTGCCGGAAGGTTTGCATGTCGATTCGAATCGCATAGGAGCAAAGGCTAATACATTTACATAGGTATCATTTCATTGCGGGTCAAGATACTTCCCTTCGCAAAAAGTAACGAACGCAGTCACCCAGGCGGCGCATCAGGTGCGGCATAGACTCGGACCGGGGTCCATGAGTGCTTTTTTACCTGGATTCCCCGGTCAAGCCGGGGAATGACAGGAAACGTCTCAGGTCAATCCGGGAAAAGGATTGAGCCCCGAAGGGGCGATCTATGAAATCTGCTTCAGCAGATTTCATCACTGAAGAGAAACCTCGATCGCCCTGTAAATGCAGACATCCAGACAGGAAAGACAGGCGACGCACTTTTCGCTGTCAAAGGAGACGTGCCAGGAATTCCGGTCCACCTCAAAGGCGCCTGTCGGGCAGATGGGCACGCAGGCGGTGCAGCTCGTGCAGCGTTCCCCGAGGTGCTGGATTTCCCGGGACAGGGGTTCCACGTTGACACCGGCCTTTTCAAGGTAATTGAAAGCCTGGGAAATCCGGTTCTCTTCACCGCTCAGTTCCACCACCATGGTCCCCTGCTTCCCGGGATCGATCGTGGCCCGGAGGATGTTCACCATCAGGTCATAGTCTTTGACGAGGCGATAGGTGATGGGCTCTTCCACCAGGTCCGGTGGAAATGAAAGCACGACTCTCGTCTTTTTCACAGCAAACCCTCCTTTGCTCCGGGAAGCGGCGACACGGGCTGACTTGGAAGAAAGGCACCGCTCCTGATCAAGGTTTTGAGGTGATCGGCCACTTCCCTGGCCTTCGCATAGCTCGAGAAGCATCCTGTGGGAACTTTCCTGTTGCGGAATTCGATGGAGCCGCTTCTGAGCTGGGCATAGGTGACTTCCCCAAGCTGATCTTCGCCCTCGCCCGTGGGGTAATACCGGCTGTAATCCACGATGGGCGCCACAAGGTCTTCATCCGAGAGGGAGACAGACCTCATCATGTCTTCATCGATCACGGGTATGGGTACGCCCACGGCGAGACTCAAGCTCACCCCGTAACCCGTGTAGGACACGGCGCGAAGCCACTGAGGGCTCATTTCCTTCAGGTTCCCGATCAGAGCGAGCGTTCCGGCCCCTTTTCGCGGTGTCCCGTTTTCAAGACGAGGCGCCCCGGGGTTGTGCTGGGTGCCGTTCCATGCAACATACCCCTGGGCTCCGCCCAGAAAAACGCGGGTCCCGACGCCGATGGTTCGATAAAAGGGGTCCTTGAGCAACGGCGAGAGCTGACCCGCGCTGCAGTAATTGGCATTTCCCAATTTCGGTTTGAGCAGCCCCATGTAGGTGTAAATCGGCTTGTCGGAAAGGTTCACCGCGACGTTGTAATTCTGATAGCAGTTTCTCGGGTTAAAAAGGAAGGCTTCGTTCATGTCGTCAAAGCCGATCCTCTGCTCCCGGCTCTTTCGGGGGTAGCAATCGGTCCCGTAGGCTCCGGCAGAGAGAAGCACCTTCTTGCCTGCAACAAGCTCTTCGATGACGTGGGCTCCGCCGTACCGGAATTTCCCTGGGCGTCCGTTGTTGTTCCTCGGGTCGCCTTCGGGAATGGCCGTCGCGCCCACGTAAATATCCGCGGCGGCGAGGCCGGCATAAGCAGGCACGCCGTTGAGCGTGATCCAGCCTCCTCCAAACTTCATTTTTTCCATGGGCTGTTTGATGTTGAAAAAAGCGCCGGAAGAGCACATGGGACTGAACGTTCCCGTGGTCACCACATCCACTTCGCGGGCCGCCTTCTTGACACCCTTTTCCCGGACCAGGCCAATGACCTCTTCAGCGGTAAATACAGCCACTGTCCCGGAACGGATTTTGGCATTGATTTCTTCGATCGTTTTTTTGGACATAAGAGACCTCCTAAAACTCAAGGCAAAAATTCCTCGGTCGCCCAACCCGAAGGCAGGGTCTTTAACCCGGATTCGTGTTAGAGAAAACTGAATGGTGCTAGCGGGAAAACATGGAAGGCTCCTGAAGGAGCGTGCGCATTATCCATAGGCGCATTCCCCTCAGGGTGGAAGCCTTTGCATCTTCCGAGTGAGAAGAGGGTCGCCCGGAATGGACGAAAAGGGTGCACAGTATCCTGGAGTAAGTGGACACGACGTTTTAGTCCTTCAAATGACGATGACCCATCTTGTCCCACAAAGTGGCACAGACTGTCAAGAAAAAAATGCGTAGCCCGTGAAAAGGACCGGGGGACCCCGCTTGGCGCAGGTTCCCCCGCAGGCCGATCACTTCTTCGATGTGAACAAGTGCAGGAATTGTCCGTAGCCTTCTTTTTCGAGGTCTTCTTCCGGAATGAAGCGAAGGGCTGCGGAGTTCATGCAGTACCTCAAGCCGGTGGGCGGCGGCCCATCCGGGAACACGTGACCGAGATGGGAATCCCCGTGCTTGCTGCGCACTTCCGTCCGGACCGTGAAGAGGCTGCGGTCCTCCTTTTCAACGATGTTCTCGGGGACCAGAGGCCTGGTGAAACTGGGCCACCCGGTACCGGAGTCGTACTTGTCCAGGGAACTGAAAAGGGGTTCCCCGGAAACGATGTCCACATAAATCCCTTGTTTCTTGTTGTCCCAGTATTCGTTGTTAAAGGGCGGTTCCGTGCCCTCGTGCTGGGTGACCTGGTATTGAAGGGGCGTCAACTTTTTTCGAAGCTCCTCATCGCCGGGTTTTGCATACTCGGCGCTTCCTGAGGCGGCCGATGCAGGCTGCCTGCGCTCGCTCCATACTTCCTTGAGGAATTGATCCCGGCCTGAACCGTGCCGGTAGTATTTATATCGCAGGGAATGGTTCTTGTGATAATCCTGGTGATAGTCCTCAGCAGGGTAGAACCTGGTGAACTTCACAATTTCCGTGACGATGGGCTTCTTGAAAGGGCCCTCTTTTCCCAGTGCTTTCCTGGACTCCTCGGCCAGGCGCTTTTGCTCCTCATCGTGGTAGAAGATCGCCGTGCGGTATTGAGTCCCCCTGTCGACGAACTGTCCACCCTGGTCCGTGGGGTCCACGTGGCGCCAGAAAATGTCCAGAATTTCCTTGTAGGTGATTTTTTTGGGATCATAATGAACCTGGACCGCTTCGACGTGCCCGGTCCCGCCCGAAGACACTTCTTCATAGGTCGGATTTTCCTTGCTCCCGCCCGTATATCCTGAAACAACCTCGACCACCCCGTCCACCTTTTCAAAATCCGCCTCGACGCACCAGAAACAGCCGCCGGCGAAAGTGGCTGTCTGAAGTCCTTTGAGATCTTTCATGGCACCAGCTCCTTCCTTGTCAACAGCCTTGCTGCTCGAAAGCAAAAGGCTCATGCTCAATAGTCCTATCGCGAGTAGCATTGCTACCATATAGATTCCTCTCATGATGATCCCTCCTTTCTGCAAAAGAGGCTTTGAAGGCCTGCCACGATCCCGGCTTCCCGCCGTGCAGGAGCATTCAGCCATGGCAGACCCGGTTTTTTTCAGCCTGGTTAAACCTAATCATTCTCAGCGCGGACGCACCATTTTTGAGGTCAAGTTTTCGTAAAGATGAGAGGAGCGGGCCGGGAAGGGGGATCACCGGGCTTTGGCAAGGGCGAAGGGCGCAAAGGCTTCAGCGAAGGCTGCGGCAGCGTCCTGAAGATGCTTGTCCCGGAAGCCGGTGTACTTGATCTCGATCTGTATGGACTCGACGGATGCGTGCGTGTAGGAATGCTGCAAAAAGTACTGGTTCATGATGTTGGGATGCCAGCCGCAATAGTCGGATCCCCTCAGGGCGAGGGCCCCATGAACAGGACTGACCTTGTTGTTTCCGAGCGACTCGAGAAGCGCAAGGGCCGTGGCTTCCCGGGCGGTCCATCGATCCGGGTTGCCCTGGCCCGCGCCCACAGCCACATGGATGTCCATGGGGTGCTCCCTGCCCACGGCTTTTTCCAGGTTTTCATCCTTGATGCCGTGTATCCAAAGGACAAGGGCCGGGCCGTGGCGGCAGCCGATCTCCTGCACAAAGTCGAGCAGGGGACGAAGAAATTCTTCCCGGAGGTGCCTTTCCACCTGGTCGCACCGATTGAGATTCAGGACCGCTCGTTGTTTGTCAGGGACATCCCGCTTTTTCTTCTTGGGTTTTCGGTAGTGTTCGTTGACGAGGGCATATGCGCCGAGCCTGCCCGCGATTTCTCTGGCGAGCGTGCCGGTGTTTTCGTCATCGTCGGGGAAGCCGTGAGGGGCAACGAGGAAAACCCTGTTTGTGCCTCGAATGATTTCGATTTGTCGGTCTTCAACCATCCCAGAGATCCCGGGTTTTTCACCATTCCGCCGGCGCCGGCGGAACGGAATTTTTCAAAGGCGATGTCCGCAAAGAAGCTTTCACAGGAGGTTTCCGTGTGCTGCGAATTGATCTGAATCCTGAGGCCGGCGATCCGTGGAGGCTCTTTGCCGAAAATGCTTCGGTAATCTTCATAGACGTTTCGGTTTTCGGTGATCCATTTGCCGGTTTCGTGCCGACCTGAGCGGACGACAACGGCTTTGATCGTCAGAAAAGGAGGCGCCCAGGCATCATCGGTCATGCCCTGGGGCGCAGAGCTGTCCCAGAGATAAACGATGATGTTCGAGTTGGAGAAGGCCAGGAAAAGCTGGGCAGCCTGATCATCGGCCGTCCGTTTCCTGAAATCCCCGCCCTCGGGAACCTGGGTCACTTTCCACTTCCATCTGAAAACAGGGTATTCGGCCGGGTCCACATCAACAGGCTTCTGAAGGGAAAAGGAAGTGTCGCTGCTGCGGAGGCGGAGGGCGTGGATCGAGCCGTCCTGCACGACGGACATATCCGCTTTCCCTGATCTTTCCTTGAGTTGCCATCCTGCAGGAACCCCTTCTTGATCCATGCCCGATGAGAAATCCGCGACGACCAGCTTTTGCGAAGCCGAAACGGGACAGGCACAACAAAGAAAGGCCATGATGAAAAGGGTTAGTCTGTGAAGCATCAACGTCTCAGCCTGGAACTGCTTTGCAAATCACATCGGCATTGCACACGGCGCCGACCCATGGGCTATATTCGAAGGAACGCGTGGTTGGGGCCAAAGATTTGGATCGAAGTCAAAGAGGACAAATCTATGTACGGTACGCGAATGTGTCAAGGGGCAAAGCGCTTCCTTATCCCTCAAACTTCCGGACAATCAGCACGGCGTTGAATCCCCCAAAGCCGAGTGAATTGGAAACGGCCGTTTTCACCGTAGCTTCTCTCATCTTGTTCGGGACGTAATCGAGATCGCATTCCGGGTCGGGGAATTCATAGTTGATGGTGGGGTGGATCTTGCTGTCACGGATGGAAAGCACGGTGGCAATGATTTCGGCTCCCATGGCCGCCCCGAGAAGATGTCCGATCATGGATTTCGTAGAACTGATAGGGATATCGTAAGCCCTTTTCCCGAGAGCTTCTTTGATCGCCCTGGTTTCTATGGCGTCATTCAGCTTCGTGGATGTGCCATGGGCATTGATATAATCGATGTCTTCAGGCTTGATCCGGGCTTCGGCCATCGCCATCTGGATCGCCCGGATGAAAGAATGACCTTCCGGTTCGGGGATGGTGATATGGTAGGCATCGCAATTCATGCCGAACCCGATCACTTCCGCGTAGATGGGGGCGTTTCGCCTCAATGCGTGGTCCAGTTTCTCCAGGATGACGATGCCTGCGCCCTCACCCATGACAAAACCGTCCCGTTCCCTGTCAAAAGGCCGGGAGGCCTTTTCGGGTTCGTCGTTTCTTGTCGACATGGCGCGGGTCGCCTGAAATCCGGCAACAATGATCGGCGTGACGGCACAATCCGCGCCGCCCGTGATGATCACGTCTTCAGGACCGTCCTTGAGGTGACGGTAGCTGTTGCCGATGGCCTGGGCCGCGGAAGAGCAGGCCGTGGGGATCACGTAGCTGATGCCGCGGCAGCTATAGGTGATGGACAAGGTCGCTGCCACGCTGCTGATGAGTTGATAGGGCAGGGCATGAGGGGAAGTCCTCTTGGGCCCCCGGTCCTCGAAGAACTCCTTAAGGCCGTTTTCAAAAATGTCTTCGTTTCCCGAAGCCGTTCCCAGGACGACTCCGATCTTGAAGGGATCGATCCCTTCGATGGCGGCCCCTCTTTTCTCAAACGTCAGATTGAATCCCGCGTCCTCCAGAGCGAGCTTTGTCGCCGCCATGGCCATCTGGGAAGTGCGACCCAGATACTTGGTCTTTTTGATTCCGGAGATGAAGTCCGACAGGTTGAAATGCTCGACGGTCGCGGCAATCCGGGTCTTGTACTGGTCCATGTCCACGTCCGGAAAACTGATCCTCCGGACGCCGGAAACGCCCGCGAGCAGATTCTTCCAGAATTCCTCCTTGCCCGTGCCGATGGGCGTGATGGCTCCCATTCCTGTGATGACGACTCGCTGGGTCATAGAAAAGCCCCGGGATTGAAAAGATTGTTGCGGCAGTCCGCCTTGGCGGCCAAAGCTTCCGGCCACAGGGATTCTGTGGAAAAATCCCTGTCTTTTACGCTGGCACAAAAAAAGAAGAGAGGATAAAAACAAAATTCATACCGAGAAACCCCGGAGGGGTCAATGAAAATATGGATGGATGGGATGAAAAGCTTGAAAGGGCCGATGAGTCTTGCCAAAGACGGGAGAGATCGATGAAGTCATTTCTGCAAAGGCCGGCGCTCACGTTCCTGACCGAAGAGGGAAAGGCGAGCCTTCATCAGACGGCGCTCCGGATTCTCGACGAGACCGGCGTCCAGGTGATGCACCAAGAAGCCTTGGACCTGTTGAGCCATGCAGGTTACCGGGCGGACCCGGAGAGGCGGGTGAAAATCCCGGGCGTGATGGTGGACAAGGCCCTTCAGAGCGCTCCCGAAAATATCCCCGTGTACAACCGGACCGGGGAACGGGCCATGGATCTGGGTGCAGACCGGTCTTATTTCGGCACCGGTTCGGATCTCCTCTATACGCTCGATCCCGGCGGGCGCAGCCGGCACCGCAGCCTTCTTCGTGACGTGCGCCGGGGAGCGCTCGTGTGCGACGCCCTTTCGAACATCGATTTCATCATGTCCTTTGCCCACCCGTCGGATGTACCGCCGAAAAAGGCCTATCTCATGAGTTTTCAGGCCATGGCCGAGAACTCGACAAAGCCGATCGTTTGCACGGCCGAGGGGCGCGGCGACCTCGCGAAGATCTGGGAGATCACCGCGATCCTGCGAGGGAGCGAAGCGGAGGCTCACACCATGCCTTATTTCATCCACTATGCCGAGCCGACCAGCCCTTTGAGGCATCCGTTCGACAGCCTGGACAAGCTGCTGTTCTGCGCCGAGAAGGGCATTCCGGTGGTTTATTCTCCGGCGCCCATGGCAGGGGCCACGGCACCGATCACCATCGCAGGTCACGTGGCCCAAGGCCTGGCCGAGTGTCTCAGCGGTCTGGTGATTCACCAGTTGAAGAGAGAGGGAAGTCCCTATATCATGGGTATCGGCCCCGCGGTCATGGATATGACCACGGCTCAAAGCTGCTACAACGCGCCTGAGTACTACCTCGGCTATGTGGCCTACGTGGAAATGACCCACTTCTACAATCTCCCGAGTTGGGGTTACGGGGGAACGAGTGATTCTCAAATCCCTGACGAACAAGCGAGCTTCGAGGCCGGGGTGTCTATCATGCTGTCATGCCTGACAGGGGCCAATCTCAACCATGACGTGGGATACCTCGATTTCGGCAGAACCGGAAGTCTTGAGATGATCGTCCTCTCCGACGAAGTGATCAGCATGATGCGCCGCGTACGCCGGGGGATGGGCATGGACGATGAGGCGCTGGCCTTGGAGGTCGTCAGGGAGGCCGGGGTCAAGGGTGATTTCCTCTCTCACCGGCACACCATGAAGCATTTTTACGGGGTCCAGTGGAGACCCACACTGATCAGCCGGGCCGGCTACGACCGGTGGAAACAAGGGGGAAGCAAAAGCCTCTTGGAAAGGGCCGGGGAAAAACTTCGCAACATTCTCGAAACGCATCAACCTGTCCGGATTCCGGAACAAAAGGCCGGAGCCGTCTCTGAACTGGTGGAAAGATTCGAACCGCTATAAAGCCTGGAAAACTCTCGCAACCAGGAGGCAAGGCCCCTTTGCTGACCACAAGGCCGTTTCTGTTGTCAAGTTCGGCAATTTAAGTGTACATTGGGACCTGCGAGACTGAAACCTGTTCGCTTTATCTTCCATGCCGGGGACGTGAACCCTCTTTGCTCATCCTGAAAATGGCCGGTCTCAAGACATACGACGTGGTGATTGTGGGCGCCGGACCGGCGGGCGCCGTCCTGGCCTATTTGCTCGCTGCAGAGGGCGTGGACGTCCTCATCATCGAAAAGCAATCCCTTCCCCGGTACAAGCCTTGCGCCGGAGGTCTCACCAGGAGGGCCCTGGCAGCGCTCCCCTTCGAAGTGGGGGATGTCGTAGAGGACGAAGCCTGCACCATCCGCACGTTTCTGCGAAACGAGCTCCTCTTTGTCGAGACCGAAGAAAAGCCCATCGTGAGCATGGTCATGAGGGATCGTTTTGATCAATGGCTGGTGAACAAGGCCCTGGACCAAGGCGCGCGGATCAATGAGGGAGTGGGGTTCAAATCCCTTGCCGGTTCCGCGGGACGCTTGACGGTGACGACCTCTCGCGGGGACTTTGGGTGCAAGCTGGTGGTGGGTGCAGACGGCGTGAACAGCAGGGTGGCCAGGGCGCTCGGACTGGAGGTGCAAAGAAAAGCCATGGTGGCGGTGCAGGGGGAAGTCTATTTCTCGGATCCTTGCCGAATCGACGGGTTCAGGAAAAGTGCCCACTTTGATTTCGGGGTGATTCCAAAGGGATATGCTTGGGTATTTCCAAAGAAAAACCATTTGTCCATCGGCGTGCTCACCACCTCCAAGAAGGTGAAACACCTGAGAGGGTACTTCTATCGCTATCTGAAGCTCAAGGACCTGAACGATTGCGCGATCATTCAGTCGCTCAGACCCCATCTGATCCCCTTTCACCCGGACAGGAGAAACCGCCTTTCCACGGAAATGGGGTTGGTCGTGGGCGATGCTACAGGTTTTGCCGACCCCATCACCGGAGAGGGGATTTTTCACGCCGTCAAGGAGGCTCGAATGGCCTCGGAAGTGCTCCTCAAAGCACTCAGATCGGGGTATCACCAAGTTCCGGAATATTCCCGGCTGCTGAAGCAGGAGATGATGGAGGACCTTCAGTGTGCTGAGCGATTTGCCGGGATTCTCTACAGGATTTCCGCCTTGAGCACGAAGATCATCAAGACCCACGGGAGCACCCTGGCAAGATACCACACGGAAGTGATCAGCGGCACAAAGACCTACCGCGATCTTTACCGGAAAACGTTCAGGCTGTGGAAGCTGATCCCTGCTCTGGTAAGTGGTAGACAATAGGCTCCTGCGAAGCTCCGCCTCAGAAGGCCGGGGCGTCGCAGGGACGGCCATTCCCCTCAAGGCGACATCTATCCGCTAGAACTTCACTTTCGGGGCTTCCTGTCTTTCTTTGGGGACTTCGAAAAAGATCGCTTTTTCAAAGCCGAACATCCCGGCGAAAATGTTGGTCGGGAACTGGCGGATTCGGATGTTGTAGTTCTTGACCGTTTCGTTGTAACGGCGCCGCTCGACGGCGATGCGGTTTTCCGTGCCTGCGAGCTCATCCTGCAGTCGAATGAAATTGGCGTTCGCCTTCAAGTCCGGATAGCTTTCCACCACCACCAGGAGGCGGGAAAGCGCAGAGGAGAGTTCGTTGTCGGCCTGGATCTTTTCATTGATGTTGCCGGCTCCCGCGGCTCTGGAGCGGGCCTCCGTGACCCGGGTAAAGACCTCCCTCTCATGGGAGGCATAGCCTTTGACGGTCTCCACGTAGTTCGGAATCAGATCATAGCGGCGCTGAAGCTGGTTTTCGACCTGGGCCCAGGCGGCCTTCACGGATTCATCCATGCTCACGAGGCTGTTGTACGTGCCTTTGACATAGAGGAAGCCGACAAGAATGATGAGGGCAATGATCCCTAACACGACGAGCAACGTCTTGTTCACTTGAGCCATATCATCCTCCCAGAGTGTCAATCTTCTGCGAAAGCTTTCGCACCTCTTTCAAGTAGCCGCGGTACAGGCCCGTGAGTTCGTGTTCACGCCACTGCGCCTTGTCTTCTTTCACGTCCAGCAGTTTTTCGAAGACTCCGGCATCCAGGTCAAAGGCCTCACAGGCGACCCTGATCACATCACGCTTTTCTCGCGGAATCTCCATGCCTTTCAGAAAGACAAGGGCCTTGAACAGGGCCACGAAGGTTTGAATAGACCGGCCGATGACTTCCTTCAAGACCTTCCCCTTGCCGGCCGAAGCCATGAACGCCTCTCGCAAAAGGAGAAGCTTGCCCTTCACTTCCCTCTCGCACTGGAGCCGGACGGACTCAGGCTGGAAAGACAGGCCTTCCAGGATGTCTCTCCCATGGACCAGGCGGTGATTCTCCCTGAAGTCCAGGTATTCAACAGGAAAAACATCCAGGGATGTTTTCACATAGGCCTCAGTCAAAAAAAGGGGAACGGCGAATTTTTTCTTGCGCCATTTTTCGACGGCGGCGAAGGCGCGATCGATCTGATCAATCCCTGCTTCCGAAAGGGCGATCATCACATTGACGTCCGATTTTCCAGGCCTGAAATCATCTCCTGCGGCGCTGCCGAAAACAAGGATACCCACCAAGTCGTCTCCGAAGAGTTTCCTGTAATCTTCGACGAATTCGGTAAGGTGGTCTTGTGGAAATTTTGCCATGGTTTCGCCTCGGATCAAAAGCTTCCTCCTGCGCCTCCTCCTCCGCTCATTCCGCCGCCGAATCCGCCGAATCCGCCGCTGAAGCCGCCGAAGGTGCTCCGCGAGCCACCAAGGGATCTGCCCCCTCCGCCAAAAATCAGGGGGCCCCAAAAGAGACCGGAGCCCCGGCGTCTCCGTGAGAGCAAGAAGAAAAACAGGAAAATGAAAATAATGAGGGGCAGGGAAAAGGGAACCCGGTTTTTCCTTTGGGGTGCTCTGGGAGCGGATTCTCCGGTCAGTGTGACTCCCGCCTCCTTTGCGATGATTTGTGCGACAGCCAGGGTGCCGTTCAGAAGGCCCTCATCGAAATTGTCTTTCCGCAAATAGGGAATCATGTATCGGTCCCGGATTTCACCTGCCAAACCGTCCGGGATGATGCCCTCTACCCCGTACCCCGTTTCGATCCGCATTTTTCTTTCCTTGACGGCGACAAAGATGAGGACCCCTTTATCCTCACCTTTCTTGCCGATGCCCCATTCACGGTAAAGTCGGTTGGCATAGTCGTTATATTCGGCACCGTCCAGATCCGGCATGGTCACGACAACGACGGCTGTTCCGGTCTTCTGAACAAGCTCGTTGACCAGCTTGGATAGCTTTTCTTTGTAGGATGGACTGAGCACGCGGGCAAAATCATTGACAAGTCCCGAGGGTTTCGGAATCGGAGTTTCCGCCCCCGGGGTGGACAGAGGGAGGAGCAGAAAAAGAGGAAGTAAAAAACTCCAGAGGATGGCTTTGTTATAGACTCGCGGGATCATGAGTTATCTTCACACGGAGCTGATAACACAGGATGTTTCAAAAATAAAGCCGTTGACCCCCTCGCAAAGGCCGGAGACCCACGGACCGGGTCACCCTGCAGCCTGGGTAAGAAAACTTCTCAAGCAGGGGCTCAATATCCTCCCGGAGGCAGGACGCTCAATTCGTCCACAATCTCGGCCACGCCTGCAACCTTCTTGACCACGGCGAGCATCCGTTTCTTGTCCTCGGCCGTACTCGTATACCCATAAATTTGCACCGTCCCTTTTTCAGGGACCTCCACGTGAAACTGGGTAAAGCTGAACTGTTCTTTGAGAAGGGCCGCTTCGACTTTCTTTACCAGGGACATCCGTTCCATGGATTCGAGGGCGTTCAGGCTGCACTCCTGAATGGCCTGAGACTTGAGCGCATCAAGAATCAGCTTGGCGGCGCCTTCGACCCCAAACTTCTCCGTGTTGATCACGAGATCGTACAGGGACGGATCATTCCAGTCCATATGGAAGGCAAAACGCATAAAGCCCCGACGTTCATGGTCGGTCTTGTTCATCATCTTCTCGGCAGCCTTGCTGCTCAACTTTTGTTGATCCACGATCTGATTGACGCGATAAGGTTCGGACGCATGAATCAGCACGTGAAATGCACAACCGAAATCCCGCAAAAGAAACTGGCTCCCATGGCCCATGATGACTCCCTGGCCGGAGCGGGATACTTCGTAAATGACCGACTCCATCACGTCGAGATAGAGTTCAGGGTTGCGCCCCCGGAGCACATCAAAAAACCCGGGAGCTTTTTCATCAAGACCTTTGAGATCTTCCGATTTAATCCCCATGTTCGCGGCTTCCTGCTGAAGCCTCTGATCATCATACAAATCCAGTTTCGCTGACTCTGCCACCAATCGGGCGATCTTCTCCGCCCCGCATCCTGCACCTCCCGAAATCGTGATGAGTGACATCATGGCCCCCTTTCTTAGATGGTGAAGCGTAAATCACATGCCGACACCTTGCCAGGAATGAAATTGAGTCTGTCTTGCCAAGCTTCATCCTGAAAATAGCGAGCCCTTATGGGTCTGTCAATCCCTTGAAGCCGGGTCTTTGAATGGGATAAGCCCTAACGGCCCTGATCGAAAGATGTGACGAGGCAAAAAGATCGATGGGGTTTTACGCAGGCAAGACCTATTGCTTGTTTAAGACCTTGAGCGCCAGGGTGTATTTCCTGAGGACTTCCATCCCATGTTTGTTCACCGCGGTGAACTTTACTCCGGCACAATAGCGTGTCTCCTCGGAAAAGGAAGCCGGAGGCTCCTGGTGCATGATTTTTCCCCTGAGCTGGACCGTTTCATCCTTTAAACCCAGAGTGATCAGGATGGTTTGCCCCTCGGTCAAGGCACGGTGGGTTTCCAAGAGGAGCCCCCCTTCACTGACGTTGCGCGTACGTCCCATCCCTCGACTGAGATAACTGCCGTCTTCTCCGAGAAGAACGTAATCGACCAGATTCAGGGTGCTGCTCCTTTCGAACTTTCGTCTCTTGAGATCCTGCATCTTTCCTTGCAACCTCCTCCGTCGCTCTCAAATCGAGGCCGTTCTTACCTTGGGGAAAAAGCTCTCACGCCCGATATTGAAACAAAATGTGAGGGAATAAGAAGTAATTAGGCTCGATAGAATCGCACAATTCACCTTTGAAGTCCATCTTTTTTTGGAAACCCTGAAGAGGGCATTCATAGCCGATATTTCTCCCTGTTTCAATCCCAGTAAATGCATGACACGGGGCAGGCTTCCATGGCTTCCTCAATACACTCCTCGGATCCACCCTCCGGCTTGATCACCTCGGACTTTTCTCTGTCTTTGTCGAGCTTGAAAATATCCGGACAAAGCTCTTCGCAGTTGCCGCAGCCGATGCATTCCTCTTCATCGATACGCACTTTCCTGGCCATTCTTGCTCCTCCTTCAGTCGGGGCCGTGGCACAAAAGATCTCGAGATGACGTGAGGGCTCGCTACATGTCTTTCATGAATCTCGTCTCGTAATGTTCTTCAAGCCGCGCCAGGTGCCCTTCTTCGTCCTCGGCCAGCCTTTTGAACATATCGCCCATGGGGGCCGTTCCACACTGTTCTGCCATGTTCCTGTAAAAGTCGACGGCCCGCTTTTCTTCGTGAATGGCGTAGATCATCACTTCCTGCTCAGAGGCCTTGGGTTTCAGCGGCTTTTCCTGGAAGAGGAGGGAGAACTTCATGCTGGGGCCCTCCTTAGCGCCTGAGTCGTGAAGGAGGACCATGTCCTCAAAGAATGCTTTTTCCAGGGTATACTTGTGCTTCAGTTCGTCCAGAGCAAGGTCTTTCAGCAGGTCTTTGGCCACCCGATCCCCGGACCAGAAATAGGCGTTCTTGTAAGCCTCAAAGCTCTTTGCCTCCATGTCGATCGCTCTTTCCAGAGCCGCTTCCCTTGTGTAACAGACATCTTCCATGGTTCGCCTCCTTTGCCTTTTTCCAATGGGTTTTTCTAACTTCGGATCAAAAATAACTATTCACAGGGATTCTGTCCAAGGGAGATTGATCTTTTCCTGAATCTCAAGGAATCGTTCTCATCATTCTGTCTCCCCTGGCCCGCCGTAGTTTTCAACGAAGGCGGCTGTCTCCTGTATTCTGCTTTAATAATACGACCGTAGCTCCCCACCCCGACGGCCCGGTGTCGAGGCCGAAATCCAGGACACAGGGGTGTTTTTGAAGCAGGCTGTGGACCGTGTGGAGCAGGGCGCCCCTGCCTTTGCCGTGGATGATTCTCACCTCGTAAATGCCCTTGTCGACGCAGACCCTCAGATACTCATCCACCACCGATGCCGCCTCCTTGGGCCGGAAGGTGTGAAGATCCAGTTCCCCTTCGACGGGGAGCTCGATGTGGTCAGGAGGGAGCGCTTCGTCGATCATATTTTTTCCACGTCCACCTGATCCTGAAAATGGGCTTCCAGCTCCTTCGCAAGGGTGTCGAAATCTTGCTGGGTTTCCATCTCCACAACCAGATCCCGGTCGTCGAGGACCTTCAAATACCCATGCTTCTTGACCACCTCGATGACTTCCTTCACATCGGTAGTGACCCATCCTTTCATCCTCATGACCAGCTCATCGCCCTTGAAGGGCCTCTCGATCGTGAGGTCCACTTTCCTCTTTTTCGCCTCCCACCCGATGACGGCAGGCTGGACGATGACGGGTGTGACCGGGTCGTGCATGGCGGCACACCGGAACCACAACTTTGCGCGAATCATGATGAACCTCCCTGAGTGTCGCGTCGCGTGCTCTCCCCCACGGCTCGTCCCACCCGGCGGCCGGACAAGGCACGATCGGGAGAAAGCAGGAACGCCTCGCGTCATCTTGCCACGGGAATGGCACGGAATCAATCATGGAAATCACTCCCGGCGCCGATTTGTCCGCTCCCAAATGCAAGGAAAGCCACGATCCCCTTGGAAGGGAGGGATTAAGACTGGACCTCTTGGAGAAACCAGGATAATAATTTCATGTCCAATGCAGGGGAACCGTATGAATGGTCAGGGGGTATCGGCTCTTTGTCCTTAAGAAGGGAGGGAGAAAAATGGACCGCAGCATAGTTCTGGTTATTTCGATCACGGCGGCAGTGATTTTCACAGCCGTCCCGGCTTTGGGTCAGTTTGGTCTTGGGCCGCAGCCGGCCGCCATCCCGCCCACCGGAAAGGTGCTGGGATGTGCCGGAGGACGATTCGTGTTCGGCCAGATTTCGGACTCCAGCAAAGATCAGTACATGCTGGACACCCACACCGGGCGGCTCTGGAGAATCGGGGAAAGCAGCGACGTGGGGACCCACCTCCGGGTCATCCCGTACAAGGATGAGGAGGGAAAGGTTTCGTCTTGGCCGGGGGACGGGCCGGAGGTCAAGGCCAAGGAGGGGAAGAAGAACTAGGAAGATTCCAGCAGGGCGAGCATCTCGTCCACGTCCGTTGTCGGCGTCTTGCAGGCATGATCAAGGCAGACGTAAGCCGTGGCCTTTCCATCCAGGGGACCGTGGTGCCGGATGAACTCGGCGACCTCGTCGATCTCCGAGGAATCTTCATCGGAGGGCCGGAAAAGGACGACCTGATTGGGCATGAAGCGGGTTCTCAGGGCATTGAGCATCTTCCTGGTCCCATCACTTCCCGAAGGCCCTGCCACCACCACCTCGTGGGACGGTCCCAGGGCGAAATCGAGAGAGCAAAGAAACTGAGTATACCCGGAAGGAAACCCTTGTACCTGCCCTGAAAAGGCTTTCATGATTCCAGCGGCTTTCTCCTCGTAATCAGCGCTTCCGGTGATGCGGGACAGGCGAAGGAAATTGTTCATGGCCACGGCATTGCCGGATGGAATGGCGCCGTCGTAGACTTCTTTCTTGCGCACGATGAGGCTCTCACCGTCGTCCGGGGCAAAATAATATCCTCCCCGGCGGGAGTCCCAGAAGTGGGCAATCATATCCTCTGAGAGGGTGATCGCGGTCTTAAGATGGTTCGCATCGAAGGTGGCCCCATAGAGCTCCATCAAGCCCCAGATGAAGAATGCGTAGTCATCCGCGTTCGCGGTGATGTCCGCGTCTCCCTCCCGGTATCTGTGCAGAAGCCTGCCTTGTTCTGTCCGCATTTTATCGAGGATGAAGCGAACCGCATCCGAGGCCGCAAGGGCATAGCGCTCCTCCCCTAGGACTTGGGCGCCTTTGGCGAGGGCCGCGATCATCAGGCCGTTCCAGTCCGTCAGGATCTTGTCGTCCTTGCAGGGATGGATCCTTTTTTCTCGGACTTCAAAGAGCTTTTGGCGCGCAGCATCGAGCCTTTTGTCCAGATCCTGAACTTCGAGCTCCGCAGCGATCTCGGACAAAGGCCTGCCGATGTACAGAATGTTGCCTCCCGTAGGCTTTCCCGTCGCCTCATCCTTGAAATTGCCGTTTTTTCGAACACGGAAGGCCTGAACCACGAGGTCCCCTTTCTCAGGCGGCAGCCCTTGCCGGATTTCATCCTCGGTCCAGAGGTAGAACTTGCCCTCCACGCCTTCGCTGTCCGCATCTTCGGCCGAGTAAAACCCCCCTTCAGGGGATTGCATGTCGCGGAGAACATAGGTGAAAATCTCCCGGGCCGTGTCCGCGTAAAACGCGTTGCCTGTGGCCTGATAGGTTTCCAGGTAGGCGAGGGCGAGCATGGCCTGGTCATAGAGCATTTTCTCGAAGTGAGGGACCAGCCATTCCCTGTCCGTGGAATAGCGGTGAAAGCCTAAACCGACCTGGTCAAAGATGCCTCCCCAGCGCAGTTCCTGCAGCGTTTTTTCCACCATGGCGAGGGCTTCGCCGCTTCCCGATCGCTTCCAGTAGCGGAGCATGAAGGACAGGGTGTGGGGTGTGGGAAACTTCGGGGCATTGCTGAACCCGCCGTAGGTGCGATCAAAGCGCTTGGCGAGTTCCTGAAAGGCCCGGTCAAGCACCTCACGATTCAGTTCCCCGCCGCCGTCCTCTTTTTCGACACGCTGAAGGGCCTCGATGACATTGGCGGCGCTTTCCAGGACATCCCCGTGGCGGGTTTTCCACACCTCTCCGATGCGGGGAATCAAGTCCATCATGCCGGGTCGGCCGAAGCGGCTGGTCTTGGGAATGTATGTGGCCGCGAAGAAGGGTTTCTTGTCAGGGGTCATGATGAGGGTGAGGGGCCAGCCGCCGCTCCCGGTCATCATCTGACAAACCGTCATGTAGATGTGGTCGAGATCCGGCCTTTCCTCGCGGTCGACCTTGATGGAAACAAAAGCCTCGTTCATGAGCGCAGCCACTTCAGAATCCTCAAAAGATTCCTTCTCCATCACATGACACCAGTGGCAGGTGGAATATCCGATAGAAAGAAAAATCGGCTTGTTCTCGGCGCGAGCTTTCTCAAAGGCCGCCTCATTCCACGCATGCCAATCCACGGGATTGTAAGCGTGCTGAAGAAGATAGGGGCTTTTCTCCTTGAGGAGTCGATTGGCTTTTTCATGCATGGTTCAAAATTCTCCGCCTTTGTCCATAACCTGTTTTAACGGTAATCACTGAAACGATGAAAACAAAGGTTCGGGCCTTGATGAAACGGTATTCGGCTTTATATTAGCCCACCCGGCCGCGATGAGCAGGAGAAATATTTCAGGATGATTAAGTCGGGAAAGTGGCGGGCAATGAAAATCTTTGAAGAAAGGAGCGAAAAGGAGAAACCATGAGTCAAACGGAAAAGAATTTGGGTGATGCGTTTGCAGGGGAATCTCAGGCCAACAGGAAATATCTTGCGTTTGCAAAGCAGGCCGAGCAGGAGGGTTACAAGCAGGTGGCGAAGCTTTTCAGGGCTGCGGCAGAAGCCGAGACGGTTCATGCCCATGCCCATCTGAAGACCCTCGGCGGGATCGGAAAGACGGTGGACAACTTGAAAACCGCCATTGCCGGGGAGACCCACGAGTTCAAGAAGATGTATCCGGAATTCATTGAGGAAGCCAAGAAAGAGGGAAACAAGGGGGCTGAACGCTCCTTCACCTATGCCAACGAGGTGGAGAAGATTCACGCCGGCCTTTACCAGAAGGCGCTGGACCATCTCGGCAAGAACGAAGACGTGGACTATCATATTTGTTCCGTGTGCGGCATGACGGTTGAAAAAGAACCCCCGGAGAAATGCCCTGTTTGCGGTGCTGCAAAGAAGGCTTTTTTCAAGGCCGCCTAAATGATTCGGAAGGTGAAGACGATGGCTTGCCCTTTGTGTGGATGTGAGCATTTTTATGTCAAGAACCCCGAAGACGAGTACGAGACCTATGAATTCGAGGTAAGGAACGGAGACATCGTCTTCGCTTCCGGGGATACGCAGAGTGAGTGCCCGGAGATCACGGATGATACTTTGGCTTATTGCGACAACTGTGCTTGGCGCGGCAAGTGGAAAGAAATCAAATAAATGAGGAGACCCTATCATGGCAAAACCCGAAGACATGTGGCAGTGCCAGACCACCAACTGCGGGTACATCTACGACCCGGACAAGGGTGACAGAAAAGGGAAAATTCCCAAAGGGACCCGTTTCGAAGATTTGCCGGAAGACTGGAAGTGCCCCGTGTGCGGGGCCAGCAAGAAAGCATTTAAGCCCCTTGCCGGTCCGGGATCCGCGGCAGCACAAAATTCGTGAGGGTAGGGTGACCGGGGATTTGTCTTGACTTACCGGGGCACGTGTTTAGATTAGGAATCATTCCTAATACACGAGTCCAAGGCTGCTTTGAATCCCGAACAAAAGCACAGAATGACCCATCAGCGCCAGGTGATCTTCGAGGAGATCATGAAGATGGACTCCCATCCTACGGCTGATGAGATTTATGAAAAGGTGAGACAAAGACTGCCCAAGATCAGCATGGGCACCGTCTACCGCAATCTCGACATTCTCGCCTCTTCAGGGATGATCAACCGGATCGAACCCGGGCACTCCCAGATGAGGTTCGAGGGCAATGTCCATGACCACTATCACGTAACCTGTATCCGCTGCGGAAAGATCGAGGATGCAAAAATCGAACTCATCGGCGATACCCTCCAAAATCTCGAAAATGCGCTCGGTCGCATGACCAAGCACGGCATCTTTGCGCACAAGCTCGAATTTATCGGTCTGTGCAAGGAGTGCCTCGAAAGAGAAGGGGACATCACCGAAAAAGAGGTCGGCAGTCCACCTGTAAACGAAGAAAAGAACTCTTGAACGCAAGAGGAAAAGGAGGAGGTATGGTAGAGCGAAGCGGCGAAGTGACGATGAAAGGCAATCCATTGACCCTGGTGGGTCCGGCGCTGAAGGCGGGAGACAAAGCCCCCGATTTCGTGGTCCTGAACAACGACCTTGCCCCTGTCAGCCTTTCAGCATACAGCGGCAAAGTGTGCATTATTTCTTCGGTTCCGTCCCTCGACACGCCTGTGTGCGACATGGAGACCCGCCGCTTCAATCAAGAGGCGGGAAACCTCGGCCAGGACGTAGTCGTTCTCACGATAAGCATGGACCTTCCCTTTGCGCAGAAGCGCTGGTGCGGCGCTGCGGGCGTGGACAAGGTCATCACCCTTTCGGATCATCGCGACGCCTCGTTCGGCTCTGCGTACGGCGTTCTGATCAAAGAACTGCGCCTGCTGGCGAGAAGCGTCTTTGTCGTCGACAAAAAGGGCGTCATCCGGTACATCCAGCTCGTCAAGGAGCTGACGCAGGAGCCTGACTACGAGGCGGTACTGAAAGCCGTCAAGGCCTGTCTATAAAAAATTAACAAAAGGAGGAAAAACTATGGCGGAGAGATTGGAAGTTTACAAGTGCGAAGTGTGTGGAAATATTGTGGAGGTTCTTCATGGGGGCAAGGGAGAGCTGGTTTGCTGCGGGCAGCCCATGAAGCTCATGAAGGAAAACACGGTCGATGCAGCCAAGGAAAAACACGTCCCGGTCGTCGAAAAGACCGCGGAGGGGTTCAAGGTCAAGGTGGGAAGCGTTCCTCACCCCATGGAAGAAAAGCACTACATCGAATGGGTCGAGATCATCGCGGATGGAGAGGCGTACCGGTATTTCCTGAAACCCGGCGCCGCACCCGAGGCGACGTTCAAGATCGCCGCAACCAAGGTCACGGCCCGCGAATACTGCAACCTTCACGGACTGTGGAAGGCCTAGCCACGCTCATGAGCGGTCAGCTATCAGCGATCAGCGGTGACTGTCTCGGAATTATCCGTTAAGCTGATCGCTGAATGCTGAAAGCCTGGGGTCGCTTCCCCGGAGGAGTTTTGAGGCGGATCAGCACCATCAGAGATCATATTTAAGGGAGGGGAAAAATGGGCGAGTGGAAATGCAGCAAGTGCGGATATTCCTTGAAGGCGGACCAGCCGCCTGAGAAGTGTCCGATGTGCAATGAAAAATGTGAATTTCTCGATGTTTCCTGTTACATCCCGGAATGCGGGAAAACGGGGATGGACACAAGACTGCGATAAACAAATCCGGGAGGGTTGAGACATGTCAAAGAAGAAGTACACGGTGAGAGCGGAATGCCCCGCCTGTGCATGCGGGGACGTGTCGTTCCTGGGGCCGGAAACGCTGCGAGAGAAATTCATCGGCGATGAAGATGAAATCGACATTCTCTGCCCCATGTGCGGAACCAAGCACAAGGGCAAGGTAGAGGTATCGGAAGAAGAATAGAAGGCGAGGAGGACCAGGTCGTGGCAAAAGCGCTTGTGGTGTTTTCTACCAGAACCGGCGAGACCAAGGACATTGCCGAACTTATCGCCGAGGGCATGCGGATGCAGGGCGTGGAAGCGGATGTGGTGAATGTGACCGCGGTCAAGAAGGAGGCGGATCTGGATGGATACGAGGCCTATGTTTTCGGCTCCGCCACCTATCACGGCGAAATGATGCAGGGCATGAAAACCATGCTCTTTCTGGCTGAAAAGGCCAATCTCGAAGGGAAAGTGGGAGGCGCTTTCGGGGCTTTCGGATGGAGCGGAGAGGCGCCGGGCCGGATCTACGATACCATGAAAAATGTCTTCAAGATGAATATGGTGAGCGGACCCCTGATGCTGAAATCCGCGTCCCTGGGCGGAGGCATTCAGATGGCACAGCAGTACGGGAAGGATATCGGCAAGAAATTGGGGTGAATTTTGTTGTTTTTGGCTTTATCAAATAAGATGGCTTCGTGAAAAGTCCCACACCGTCATTGCTAGGCGCGCAGGCACGGCGCTTCGCGCCTCGCAATGACGGCGTGACGTTTTTACGATTTCATGAAGTTGGGAAAGCTTTTTTATCAGAGAAAAAGATTTTCCAGAAACCTTGACATTCGTATCGGTCTGGGCTAATTATCAGCTTTATCGTTTTTTGACGGGAGAGAACCATGACAACACCTATGCACTGCCCCGGGCTTCAGGATCTGAAGAGCTTGAAGTCTTTTGTCTGCAAGTGCCCGAATTGCGGAAAAGAAAAGGAGATCTTTTCCGATGAGTTCAATCGGGAGCACGTATGCTCGGGCTGCCACCAGCCGATCGATTTCACCAAGTGCTCCATCGAAGCCGAGGCGGGTACGCCCGGACCTCGATAGATTCCTGCGATGGGAGCAGTACAACAATCCCGGGGAACCGAGTCCTGAGTAAACAAAGAGACGTTTAGCAAACCCTTTGATCCGGTTTTTGGCCGGGAGGGAAGGGGTGCGGTCAATCTTTATGCCTCGTTTTGAGTACGAAATCACGAAACATTCCACCGAGGAGTTTAGTCAACTGGTGTACTTCTGCACAGACCAAGGGGAGTGCAGCATCCGCGACTTGCCTTCCGATCAACTCAGCACATTCGGGCAAATGATGAACCAGAGAGGGGCCGAAGGGTGGGAACTGATCCAGATCTTTTTCGGCAAGGATGGCGTGGTCATTTTCTGGAAAAAAGCGAGGTAAATTTTTTTTGCTCACTTATCAGGAATAGTTACCAGTCTCCACGAAGGAGCATATAGAAAAACCATGAAGGAGGAAACGTAATGGAGGAAGAAAAAGGAAAGAAGATCGAAAAGAAAGCTGAAAAGAAAGGCCTGGACATTCGGGCAGCCACAATCTGCGATGCCACGGCCCAGATGCTTCGCAAAGCAGAGAGGGACGGCGTTGAAACGGCCTTTCACCGTGCCGCAGACATGAAAGCCTGCCCGATCGGCGCGGATTCGGCCTGCTGCAAGCACTGCTCCATGGGACCGTGCCGCCTGAACTCTAAGGATCCCTACGCCAAGGTGGGCGTGTGCGGAGCCACCATCGATACGATCCAGGCCAGGAATTTCGCGCGAATGGTTGCGAGCGGGGCCGCGGCCCACACGGACCACGGCATGAGCATGCTGGATCTCTTCAGGGAAGTCGTCAATGGACATATCAAGGATTACACTATCAAAGATGCCTCCAAGCTGGAAGAAGTGGCCAAGGAAATGGGAATCGAGACCGAGGGCCGCGAGGTGAAGGACATCGCCATGGATCTTTACAGGGAACTCGAGCGCACGTACACCCAGGTCGAAGGCGAGATCCCCTTTGCCAAGAGAGTGCCTGAAAAGACACTGGAAACCTGGCGGAAGCACGGGGTCGTTCCTCGCGGATCCATGAGGGAAATCATGGAGATCATGCACCGGACCCATATGGGTGTGGACCAGCACTACGAAAACATCACCAAGCAGTGCACCCGGACGGCTCTCTCCGACGGTTGGGGCGGGTCCATGGTGGCCACGGAGATCTCCGACATCCTTTACGGCACGCCGACGCCGGTCAGGACGGAAGTCAACATGGGATGCCTGAAGGAAGATCACGTCAACATCATCATCCACGGACACGAGCCGAACCTGTTCGAGTCCATGCTGGATTCCGTCAATGACCCGGGCCTGATCCAGGCGGCCAAGGAGGCGGGCGCCAAAGGAATCAATCTCCTGGGCATGTGCTGCTCCGGCGCGGAGATGCTCTCGCGCCATGGCATTCCCCACGCGGGGAACTTCATGTCCACGGAAGCGATCCTGGTGACGGGCGCGGTCGACGCCATGGGTGTGGACGTGCAGTGCATCAAGCAGGGCCTGGCGAAAGTCGCAGAGTGTTACAGCACAAGGCTCTTCACGACCAACCCGCGCTGCCACATCGAGGGCGTGGAGCACATCGAATTCACCGAGCACACCCCGAGGGAGTGCACGGACTCCATTGTGGAGCATGCGATTGTGCGGTTCAAGAACCGCAAGGTGCCGATCGAGATTCCGAACATCAAGAACCTCGGCATTCACGGTTTTTCCCACGAATACATCAACTACATGCTCGGGGGTAGCTTCAGGTCGTCCTACACCCCTCTGAACGACAACATCATCAACGGAAGGATCCGCGGTGTGGCCGGTGTGGTGGGATGCACCAATCCCAGAGTAAAGCAGGACTACGTTCACGTGGAACTGGTCAAAGAGCTGATCAAGAACGACGTCCTGGTGGTTCAGACCGGGTGCTCCCAGATCGCCCTGGCCAAGGCGGGACTTTACACCCCCGAAGCCGCTCACCTGGCCGGATCGGGGCTCAAGGAAGTCTGTGAAACCGTGGGCATGCCGCCGGTTCTTGGTCTGGGTTCCTGCGTGGACAACAGCCGGATCCTCATTGCCTGCGCCGAAATGGTGCGGGTCGGCGGTCTCGGCAACAGCATCGCCGATCTGCCTGTGGCAGGGGCCGCGCCGGAGTGGATGAGTGAAAAGGCCATTTCCATCGGCCATTACTTCGTCGGCTCGGGGGTTTACACGGTTTTCGGGGTCACTTTCCCGATCGTGGAAGGGACCAAGTTCCACAAGCTCCTTTTTGACGGGCTGGAAGAAATGGGCTTTGGAAAATGGGGCTTTGCCGTGGATCCCTACGAGATGGCCCGCATGATGATCGAGCACATCGACAAGAAGAGGAAGGCCCTCGGCATCGACAAGGCCAGGGAGAGGGTCCTCATGGATATGGCGGCGAGGCAGAAACTGGAAGCCGCGTAATTGAAACTCAACACCTGCCGTCGATCTTTCCCCCTCCCCTTGATCCCCTCCCACGATGGGTAGGGGATCAAGGGGGTGCCCCTCCCGCGATGGGGAAGGGGGCGGGGGAGAGCGAAACGGCAAGATCGAGGTTGATTCATGGATAAATATGTGTGTACGGTTTGCGGATATGTGTACGACCCGGCGAACGGGGATCCGGACAACGGGGTTGCTCCTGGAACCCCTTTCGACAAAGTGCCCGGTGACTGGACCTGCCCGGTTTGCGGGGCGTCCAAGGATCAGTTCGAGAAGGAATAGTCTTCTTCATCGCATGTATGAGAGACAGGGACGACGAAAACCGGCGGATCGCTGTCCTCGATAAGGCCGTCGAGAACACCAACGAGGCCTTTGTCACCATCGACATTCACCACAGGGTTGTTCTTTTCAACAAGGCCGCTGAGAGAATTTTCGGCTTCGAGCGGGAAGAGGTGATCGGCCATGATCTCAATATGATCATGGCCCCCACCTGCAGCCGGAATCACCGCGAGGCGGTTGCCCGCTATTTGGAGACAAGGATCCCGCGCCGAATCGGCCACGATACGGAGATCCTTGCAACCCGCAAGAACGGAGAGACCTTTCCCGCCAATATTTCCTTTTCCGTCTCCGACGTGGATGGAAACACCTATTTCACCGGAATCGTCCGTGATCTCACGGAGACCAAGGCACTCCAGGAACGTATCATCCATTCCGAGCGCCTCGCAGCCCTCGGCCAGGTCGTGGCCGAGATCAGTCACGAGATCAAGAATCCCCTCATGATGATCGGCGGATTCGCCCGTCAGCTCGCCCGTGAAGTATCGGACGGGAAGAGCCTTTCCAAGTTGAACATCATCGTCAACGAAGTCGCTCGCCTCGAGAGCCTTTTGAGCGAGCTTCGGGATCTCTATTCCCCCAGGACCCTTGACAGGCAGGAGATGGACATTAATGAGTTAGCACGAGAAATTTACGAGTTGGTCAGAGAGGACTGCGGGAGAAGGAACATCCGGGTGTTATTCAGAACCGACGGTGAAAAGGTCATGGTGGAGGGGGATCGAGCCAAGCTGAAGCAAGTGTTCATCAATCTCGTGAAAAACGCTCTCGAGGCTGTGGATGAAAATGGTGAAGTCTCACTGGCCTCGACCGTGAAGGGGCAACAGGTCGAAATCAGTGTGTCGGACAGCGGCGGCGGGATACCGCAAGAGCACAGGGACAAGGTGTTCTCCCCGTTTTTCACGACAAAAAAACACGGCACAGGTCTCGGGTTGAGCGTGTCCAAGAGCATCCTGGAAAACCACCCGGGCTGTTCCTTCGGCTTCGAAAGCGAGCAGGGAAAGGGGACCACGTTCACCGTGAGCATGCCTTTATTACGGGTGGAGACGAACCCGTAATAGGCGGTGCGGCGAAGCCGCGATCACGGCATTCGGTCCTCCATCCTTCGTCCCTTTTCTCATGGTTCGAAGGAATGTGTTTTTTGTCATTTCGACCCCTTCGACAGGCTCAGGATAAACTCCGGGAGAAATCTTGAAACCCCGGCGGATGCAGAATCAAGATTTCTCGGCCGGCGCCTCCAAATGACATGAGGAGACAGCCTCTCGGGGGCGAGGGGAAGGGTGGGGGGACGCAGAGCAATAGGACAATCGTCGTGCAGGGAGTAGAAGATGAAACCGACAGAGATTGCAAAAGGGATTTACTGGGTGGGAGCTATTGATTGGAATATCAGAGACTTCCACGGATATTCCACCTACGAGGGGACCACCTACAATGCCTATCTCATCATGGATGAGAAGGTGACGCTTGTGGATACGGTGAAAAAGGAATTTGCAGACCGGCTCATCGAAAACATCAGCGCGCTCATTGATCCGAAAAAGATCGACATCGTGATCAGCAACCACACGGAAATGGACCACTCAGGGGGCCTGGCGAGGATCATGCATCGCGTGGGGGAGGATAAGCCGCTATACTGTTCCAAGATGGGGCACAAGAACCTTTCTCTTCACTTTCCTCAGAAATGGAACTACAAGCCTGTCGAGGATGGAGGAGAGCTGAGCATCGGGAGGCGCACCCTGGTTTTCATGGAAACCCGAATGCTTCACTGGCCGGACAGCATGTTCACCTATGCAAAGGAGGATAGGGTGCTTTTTTCCAGCGACGCCTTCGGGCAGCACTACGCGAGTCTGGAGAGGTTCGACGACCAGGTCGGCGAGGCTATCATGCCCCACGCGAAGAAATACTTCGCAAACATCCTGCTCCTCTACGCTCCCCTGATCCTCAAACTGGTGGAAAAGGTAAAATCCATGGGACTTAGCCTCGACATGATCTGCCCGGACCATGGGATTATCTGGCGAAAAGATCCCATGAAGATCATTCAGGCTTATGTGGCGTGGAGCGAACAGAAACCCAAGAGAAAGGCCGTGGTTATTTACGACACCATGTGGCACAGCACGGAAAAAATGGCGGAAGGGATCGTCGAAGCTCTCGGCCTGGAGGGGGTCGATGCAAAGCCCATGCACTTGAGGAGCTGTCACCGGAGCGACATCATGACCGAGTGCCTCGATGCGGGCGCTATCCTGCTCGGCTCACCGACCCTGAACAACGGCCTCTTTCCCACCGTGAGCGACTTTCTGACCTACCTCAAGGGGCTGAAGCCTTTGAACAAGGTGGGGGTGGCCTTCGGCTCTTACGGGTGGAGCGGCGAGGCGGTCAAACTCATCACCAGGGAACTCGAGGAGATGAAGTTCAAGGTCGTCGATCCCGGCCTCAGAATCCAGTACGTCCCCGACCATAAGGGCATGGAAGCCTGCCGGGAGCTCGCGAAGAAGATTGCCGGGGAATTGCCGAAACAGGAATGATGGAAATGCCCACGGAACCGAGAAAAGAAAAATGCCCGGATTGCGAGTACTGCCAGGGGTGCAGCGAAACACGGTGCCGTGTCTGCAGGGAGGACGGTCACAAGAAAAAGCCCTGTGAACTGGGCTCCTCATTCACCTATGAAGAATACGTGAAATGGAAAAGCAAAGAGTGCCGGTGAACAGAGTGCCACACATTGACCGGTCCGATTGCACGGACTGTGAATCGTGCATTGACCTCCACCCCCAGATCTTCAGAAGGAACAAGGAGACCGGATGCATCGAAGTCGCCGAGCTCTCCGAGTACCCGGAAGAGGCCGTTCAGGAGGTGATGGCCATGTGCCCGGGAGATTGCATCACCTGGCAGGAGTCCTGAAGCATTGAGGCTGAATCAATGGAAAAACGAAGGCACTTTTTAATGAAATGCTTGGGTTTCACGGGAGGGGTGCTGGTCCTGACAAGCCCTCTCTTCACGGTGGTGCGGAAAGCGTTTGCCGAGGCCAAGAAAATCATCCTCCCCAAGGGGACGGCCAGGGAGACCTTGATCGACAAGAACCCGGCGCTGCTTGACACGAGAAACCTCGATCCGGTTCCTCTCGAGAGTTTCGGCACCATGGGCCTTTCCGACCATGAGGTGGATCTCCATCATTGGCGTCTCGAGGTGACCGGCCGCGTGAAAAATCCTCTTCGACTCACTTTCGAGGATATGAAGGCCTTGCCGTCCATAGAGCGCAATGTCCTTCTCATCTGCCCGGGGTTCTTCGCAAACCACGGAACGTGGAAAGGGGTTTCCATGGCTGAACTCCTCAGAAAAGCACAGGCCGAGGAGGGGGTTACGCAGGTGACGGTGCGAGGGCCTGAGGGGAAATTTTCCATGGTCAAGGATTTCAAGATCGAGGATGTTTATGCCAACAAGGTTTTCCTGGCCTACGAGGTCAACGGGAAGGCGCTCCCGCAAAGACACGGCTTTCCCCTGCGTCTGGTGGCGGAAGGGTATTACGGCTACGACTGGGTGAAATACGTCCACAAGGTCACGGTCGAGAACATCCAGAGTTGAGGGCTTCGCAAAAAGCCGGCTCGCCCCCCTTCGTTCATGGTTCGATAAGGGAGATTCATTCATGAGGAAGAAACCTATGGTTCTTGCAGGGGACATCGGGGGAACCAAGACGAGTCTGGCCTTGTTTGTCATGGGCGAAGGCCGTCCAGTTTCCGACGACCTTGAGAGCTATCCGAGCCAAGAATCATCCAACCTGGAATCTATCGTCAAGCGATTCCTTTCAAGCCATCCCGCTTCCGTCTCTAGCGCCTGCTTCGGCATCGCAGGACCGGTGGTCAACGGCCGGTGCAAAACGACGAACCTGCCCTGGGAGGTGTCGGAGGGCCGGCTTGCCAAGGCTTTTGGATGGGGAAGGGTGAGGCTGATCAATGATCTCACGGCAACCGCCATGTCGATCCCCCTCCTCACCCATCGTGCACTGGCCACCTTGAACGCCGGCCGGCCGCAACGAGGGGGAAACCTTGCGCTTGTTGCACCAGGTACAGGGCTCGGGCAAGGATTGGTGGTGTTTCGCGAGGGCAAAGCGCACCCCGTAGCCTCCGAGGGAGGGCACGTGGATTTTGCGCCGACGAGCGAGCAGGAAGTGGAACTCTGGCGCTACCTGAAACACAAATTCGGTCATGTGAGCGTCGAAAGAATCGCCTCCGGCCCGGGGCTCGCCGGCATCTACGAGTGGCTTAGGGAATCGGGCCACCATCAGGAGCCGGAGTGGCTGCGCACCAGTCTTCTGAATGAAGACCCTGCGAAGGTGGTCGCTGAAAATGGGTTGGCACAAAGGCACCCCCTTTGCGTCGAGGCACTCCGCATGTTTGTTTCCATCCTGGGTGCGGTGGCAGGAAACCTGGCCTTGACGGCTTTGGCTACGGGCGGCGTGTACCTTGGAGGCGGCATTCCGCCCAAGATTTTGCCTGCCCTCAAGACAGGCCTTTTCGCGAAAGCCTTTTCCGACAAGGGGCGGTTTCGGGGTCTCCTGGAAAGGATTCCCGTTCGCGTGATCATGAATGAACAGGCGGCTTTGCTCGGCGCTGCGGAATGCGCTTTCCGGGCTGTGTAAAAGAGGGGCTCCATCGTATTGCGAAGTGTAATGCCTCAAAAAGACCGTCTCATCCTCTTTAGCCGCTACCCTGTTCCAGGCCGCACCAAGACCCGTCTCGTCCCTTTTCTCGGTCCTGTGAGCGCCGCCGATCTTCAGCGCCACCTGACAGAGAGGACTTTCCATGCGGCAAGGTTCGCAGCCGGCCGGTTGGGAGCTGCCGTGGAAGTCAATTTCGATGGCGGGACAGGGGCCGAGATGCGTCGCTGGCTGGGTTCAGGAGCCCTTTACTCGCCCCAAAGCCCCGGCGATTTGGGACAGCGCATGGAAACGGCCTTTCGCAGGGCTTTTCAGGATGGGTGTCGCCGTGTGGTTCTCTTTGGGTCGGATATTCCAGGGCTCTCCGCGAAAGTCCTCGAACAAGCAATGGACCGGCTTCGAGACAGGGATGTCGTCCTCGGGCCGAGCACGGACGGCGGATACTGGCTCATTGGTCTGAATAGACATGCGGACCTCTTCAGGGGCATGCCGTGGGGTTCAAGAGATGTTCTCGCCCAGACCCTCAGCAGGGTTGAAGGGCTCAGGCTGTCTGCGGGACTCCTGGATTTTTTGACGGACATCGATACCCCGGAGGACGTGCAGGCACTCTTGCCCGATTGGGATTCCCAGCCCTATCTCTCCGTCATCATTCCCGCGCTGGATGAAGCGACGCACATCGAAAAGACCGTGCGGCGGGCGCTTTGTGACGAGGCGGAGGTCATCGTGGTGGATGGAGGAAGCAGGGACGAAACCCGCGAGGCCTCAGTGCGCGCAGGCGCCCGTCTTTTACAGAGGGCAAAGGGCAGAGGTGTGCAACAAAATCGGGGGGCCGAGGCAGCAAGGGGCAGAGTTCTTCTATTCCTTCACGCAGACACGCTCCTGCCGGAGAACTACGCCAACCACATCTTCAAAGCCCTCTTGACCAGCAACGTGATCCTGGGCGCTTTCGGGTTCAGGACCGACCTTCGCGAACCAGCGGCAAGGGCCATAGAAGCCCTGGTGAATTTTCGCTCGCGCCGCCTGCGGCTTCCTTATGGAGATCAGGGTCTTTTCGTTCGTAAGGAGGTGTTTCAAAGAACAGGCGGGTTTCCGGATTTTCCTATCGCCGAAGACCTTTTTTGGGTGAAGCAACTGCGCAGGCAGGGCCGGCTCGGCTTGGCACAGGCCTGCGTCACCACATCGGGCCGGCGCTGGAGGAGGACCGGGCTCCTCCGCACAACCTGGGTCAACCAGCTCGTCTTGGCCGGCCTCGCCTTGCGGATTTCTCCCCACGCGCTCGCCTCGATTTACCATCGTAAACCGCAATGAGCGGGGGCAGGTCAACTCCGGAAATAAAAATCCCCTCGATCCCCCCTTTGCTCAAGGGGGATGCCTAGAGAAACGCGACAGTTTCCCCCCTTTGAAAAAAGGGGGGGCCACGGGGGGATTTTCAAAGTAAATCACCTTGTGTGTCCGAGGCAACTGTGTGAGAATGGCCGCGAAAACTACGACAGGAGGTTAGAACATGACCCAGTATCTCATCATCGGAAACGGGGTGGCCGGCACCACGGCTGCAGAAGAGATTCGAAAAAGGGACCAAGAGGGAGCGATTACGATCGTCACCGATGAGGCCGTTCCTTTTTACTGGAGGATTCAACTCAACGAGCTCATATCCGGGGATCTGACGGAAGAAAAACTCTATGCGAAAAAAGAGGGCTGGTACAAAGAAAAGGGCATTGACCTCAAATTGAAGACTCGCATTCAAGGCGGGGATGTGGGTGAGAAGGTTCTGGTCACCGGGGAAAACCAAAAACTTTCCTACGATCGCCTGCTGGTCGCCACAGGGAGCCATTCGTTTGTTCCTCCCATCAAGGGTGCCGACAGGAAAGGTGTTTTCACGCTCCGGTCTTTCCAGGACGCCCGTGACATCATGGATTGGGCAAAGAGGATCAAGGACGTGGTGATGATCGGGGGCGGGTTGCTGGGCCTTGAGGCAGGGAAGGCCCTGCGCAAACTGGGAAAAAGCGTGAAGGTGGTGGAGTTCTTTCCGAGGCTTTTGCCCAGGCAGTTGGACATCCCGGGTGCGCAGAGATTGCAGGCGATCATGGAAGGCATGGGATTTTCCTTTCGGCTGGGGGCTAAAACCCAGGAGATCACAGGAGACGGCGGGGTCAAGGGCGTGCTCCTGGAGGGAGGGGAAACACTCCCGGCAGACATGGTGATCATCTCGGCCGGAGTACGCCCTAACCTGGATTTGGCCAAGGCGCTCGGCCTGGATCACGATAAGGGCATCAAAGTCGATGAAAGGATGCGGACCAATCAGGCGGATGTCTTTGCCGCGGGAGATGTGGCGGAATTCAAAGGGATCCCCTATGGCATCTGGACGGCCGCCATGGAACAGGGCAAGGTGGCCGGAAGCAACATGGCCGGCGAAGCGACGGATTACAAGGGGACGGTCATGGCAAATACCCTGAAAGTTGTGGGGATTGATTTGGCCTCCGCAGGCGAAATCGACGTGGACAACAAGTTCGAAGCCAAAACCCTCACGGATGATGAGCAATACAAGAAAGTGGTCATCCGTGACAATCAGATCATCGGCTGCATCATGCTCGGAGATACGAAAGGCTTCAACAAGATCACCAAAATGATGGCGGAAAAGCAGGATATCTCGGCCGTGAAGGAAAGGCTTCTTTCTGAGTGACCGCCGCCCTTTGTAAGGTCGGTGCGCGGGATTTCCACTCCCCCCCGTGGGGAGTGGAACGTTCATCCCATCTTTCTGCCCCTCCAAAACCCCTTGACACAGTTTTGCTCACCATATAAAGTTAGCTCGTACTAAGTTTAGGGAGAAAGCGATGGAACCGGGAAATCGATTGAGCTCCCAGATGGAGGATTACCTTGAAGCCATCTACAACCTGTGCCGTGCCGAGGGGGTCGCTCGGGTTAAAGCGATTGCGGACCGCCTGGAGGTGACAAATCCCAGTGTGGTGGGTGCGATCAGAAGACTCAAAGACCGGAACCTGGTGATCCAGGAACGTTACGGCTATGTGCGGCTCACCGACGAGGGCGAAGAAATTGCCGGCGGGATCATGCACAGGCATGAGGTGCTGAGCAAGTTTCTGGAAGAGATCCTCGGACTGGATCCCGAGACCGCATCGCGAGATGCATGCAAGATCGAGCACGCCGTGAGCCCTGAAACCGTGAGACGGCTTCGCGCGGTCGCCGAGTTTATCGAGAGGGACCCCCAGATCAACGTGGACTGGCAAAAGGAGTTCAGGCGATTTTACCGGGGCTACGCAAGCAGGACCTCCAAATGATCACAACGCTGGAAAAGCTCAAAGACGGTATGGATGCTGTCGTGAGAGAGATTCACGGCGGCCACACGCTGAGACAGAGGCTGGGCGGACTGGGTGTCCACCCTCAAGACAGGCTGAAGGTCCTCCGCAGCGGCTTTCTGGGCGGGCCGGTCTTGATTGAAATTCACGGAACCCAGGTGGGGATCGGTCACGGCATGGCCGGAAAGATCGTCGTGGAAGTGAAGTGAAGACCATGAGAATCGCCCTTGTCGGCCAGCCGAACTGCGGAAAGAGCGCCCTCTTCAACAGCGTGGCAGGATACAAAACCATCGTCTCGAATTTCCCTGGAACCACGGTGGATTACGTCATGAGCAGGGTCACCTTGAACGGGGGCAGTTTCACGCTCGTAGACTTACCGGGCATCTATTCCCTGTCCACCTCCGAAAAAGAAGAACTTCTCGCCCGCAGCTACCTCATCAACGAAAGACCGGACCTGGTCATCAATATCATGGACGCTTCCGTTCTTTCCAGAAGCCTGGAATTGACGCTGGAACTCCTGGAACTCAAGATTCCTCTGGTGGTCTGCTTGAACATGATCGATGAAGCGGAGCGAAAGGGCGTGGCGATCGACGTGGGTCACCTGTCCCAGGACCTGGGGGTTCCGGTCATTCCCACCATCGCGACCCGGGGTCAGGGAGTGCCGGAACTCTTCCAGACAGCCGTCGAAAGTGCGAAGCACGGCAAAACCGGCACGACCCACTTTCTGTCCCTTGACGTGGAGCGCGCCATATCCGAACTCGTCGACCTGTTGGGGTCGGAACTCTCCGGCCGGCTGGGGCTGCCCGGGAGGATCCTGGCCATCAAGCTTCTCGAGGAGGACGAAGAATTCGAGCAATCGGTCCGGAAAATCAAGCCCGGAATCATGGATGAGGTGGTGCGGTTGCGGCGAACCCTGTCGGAATGCCACGGCAGGCCGTCCGATGTGGTGGTTTCCTCGGAACGGCATTCCCTGGCCATGAATCTTTTCGAGCACGTGGCCAAGGTGAAACCCCGTAGCGGGAAAAACTTCAGGGACCAGGTGGACAAATACCTCATGCACCCTTACCTGGGGTATGGGTTCCTGGGGGGGGTTCTATTCCTCTTTTTCTGGGTCGTTTTCAGTTTCGGCAAGCACATTGAGGAGCCTCTCCTCGCCCTCTTCGAGGGGTTCCAGGCCTACTTGGGCGCGCACCTCAGCAACGAGTCGCTCCTGTTCACCGTCGTCAACGGACTGATTCAGGGTTTATCAGGCGGCATCGGCATCGTCCTTCCCTATTTGATTCCCTTTCTTCTCGGCCTTTCTCTTCTCGAGGACCTGGGATATCTTCCAAGGGCTGCGTTCCTCATGGATTCCATCATGCATGCCATAGGGCTCCACGGGAAAGCCATCATTCCTTTCGTGTTGAGCTACGGCTGCAACGTTCCCGCGATCATGGGCGTGAGAATCATGGAGAGGAGCCGGGACCGGTTTATCACCGCGGTCCTTACCACCCTCATCCCTTGCGCTGCGCGCACGACCGTCATTTTCGCCCTGGTGGCTTTTTATTTGGGGCCCATGCGTGCCCTGATGCTCTACGTCCTCAACATCGTGGTCATCGCGGCCGCAGGCAAGCTTCTTTCCCGCTATCTGCCCGACACCTCGCCGGGGATGATCCTTGAAATGCCGAGCTACAAGGTGCCTCAATGCTCCACCGTGGTGCGGAAAATCTGGTTTCGCCTTCGCGAATTTGTCGTGATCGCCTGGCCGATCCTGATCGTGGGAAGCCTGATCCTGAGTCTCCTGGAATACCTTCAGCTCGCGGATCCGATCAACGGCATCCTGTCTCCCTTTACAAGCGGGCTCCTCGGACTGCCTCCTGAAGTCGGGATCACCCTGATCTTCGGCATCTTGCGGAAGGAGTTGACGATTATCATGCTCGTGCAGGCTCTCGGGACGAGCAACTTCGCCGCGGTCATGACAGATGAACAAATGATGGTTTTCACCGTTTTCACCCTGTTCTACGTTCCCTGTCTTGCCACGCTGGGCATGCTGCGGTCCACCATCGGGAACCGGGGCATGTTGTTCGCCCTGTTCTTCAACACGGCTCTGGGGACGTTGATGGCCTTGGCCTTTCGTGTTCTCTACTTATTCTTCCCGTGATACAAAATTCTCTCCACCCTGTTCAAGTATGGATTGCTCTCCTTTACAGCTCGCAGGAAAAACTTATCTTAGATGCATTAAAATTGACAAAATCATTCGTTTGCAGATCGAGGATCAGAGGCATGGAATCTGAAAGGGCCCAAATCCTGCCGTGTTCGAAGTGCGGGGCGAAGAATCGCATCCCCAGCGAAAAGATGGGGATGCCGGCGAAGTGCGGCCGTTGTGGTTCGCCCTTAGGGAGCGGTAAAGAAGAGAAGCGTTCAGGCGGGCCCGAGGTGTACATGTTTCGCTGCACCGGGTGCGGGGCCAGAAACAAGATTCCCGGCCACAGAATCGATGCCGGGCCCAGGTGCGGAAAATGCAAACAGCCGCTCAGGACGGAGGAACTTTTCGAGCCCCAGCCCCTGAGGATTACGGACGGCAATTTCCAGGAAAAAGTCCTGAGATCGCCTCTGCCGGCACTCGTTTTTGCCTGGGCGCCGTGGTGTCCAACCTGCAGGGCTTATCTGCCCGTGATCGATGACTATGCCAAGGACTCCAAAGGCAGGGTCAGGGTGGGTAAGCTGAACGTTGATGAGAACCCTGCGCTTTCCTCTTCTTACAGCATCCTGAGCGTGCCCCAGATTCTCGTATTCGACAGGGGGCAACTCAAAGAAACCCTGCCGGGGGCCATGCAAAAGAACGACATCCAGGGCAAAATGGCGGTATACATCTGAGCGATTGGGATTGATTTCGAATCGGTTCTTTTTTATGCTCCGTTTCACCCTTTCCCTATCTCCCGCACCGGGAGAAGAGCTTTAATGACCCTATTGTAGGGACGTTCGTTGCAGGGACGCGTGGAGGGTGCTCGCGGTTGAGGATACATCAGAGGAAAACCGTCGCCCGCGTTCCTGTCCGGCAAGGGAGGAGTTCTTTTATGTCCTTGAATTTCTTGCAGCATGGCGATGTCAACATGGCGCTCGAGCCGGAAATGTACCGGAAGATGTCGAGGATCTCAGGCTATGAAGAAGCGGACGACATCATGATTCATTACACGGTCACCGAGGCTTGCCCTTTCCGGTGCCGCGGCTGCATCAATGCCCTCACGGTGGGAAAGGGGAATGAGGGGCGGACGGTCTTCGTGCCCGGTCCGAGAGAACACGAAAATCTGGAAAGAGACGTCAAAGGCATAGCCGACCTCATCAGGAGAAGCAACAAGGAGGAGGCAGTCGTCGTTTACTACGGCGGAGAGCCCATGCTCCGCCTGGACAAGATGAATCAGGTCCGTGAGCAACTCGGGCGGGAACCCGGAATAAACGGCTATGTCAAGTACATGGTCATCACGAGCGGGCAGTTCCTGGATCGGGCCGTCAAAGACTATCCTGCCTTGGCTTCCAACCTCTGGCTCACGGCGGTCTCCATTGACGGCACCGGAAAGCAGCATGACGAGATGCGGAAAGGCACTTCTTTGAAGGGGATCAGGCGGCAGCTCGCCCGTTTCAACCAGGTCCGTTCCGGAGAGGTGCTCATCTGGTCAACCTTGCGCCCGGGCATGTCGCTCATGGACTGTTACCGGTCTTTCGAGTACTTCCGAAATCGTAAAGAGGCGGAACACTTCTTCTGGCACTGCGACGAGGGGGACGGCCTGATCCCCGATCTGGCGGACTACCTGGCGAATTACCGCAAGGAGTTCGAATCGATCATGGGATGTTACGTGGACTATCTCGGCCGCGGCGAGCTCCTTTCCATCATCCATGTCAACGAGTTGATTCTCTATTTGCTCACCGGGAAACGCCGGGGGACGACGGCCTGCGGCGTGGAGAAGATGACGAATTTCGACATTATCGGGGACGGAAAAGTGCACGCCTGCGCTGATTTGCCTGAAACCATGGATATCGGCCGCATTACGGAGGCAGGCGAAGTGATCATGAGGCCGGATGCCGCGGAGCGGCTGGGGCAAATCGTGAGCTACAAGAACGAGCTGGGCTGTTCCCGGTGCGGTGTGGAACCCTACTGCGGAGGACGTTGTCCGGTGCAGGCCAACACGGGGGGGATCGGGAGGGCCAAGCAATATTGTTTCATGATGCGTGAGCACGTGAAAATCGTGAAAGACCGTGTGGACCGCATTACGGATCTCATGATCGACAAAGGCCTGAGCCTGGCGGACCTCTACCGGTCAGCCCGCCTGACCAAATACGGGGATGTGACGCCATAAGAGGGAGTGCTGGAGTGCTGGAGTCATGGAGTCATGTGGGTTTGAAAAGGAATGTGCTCATCATTGGTGCCGCCGGCGGGGTGGGAAGAGCTTTGCTCCACAGAATCGCGGAGGACAGGCATAGGGTGGGGAAGCTGGTGCTGGTGGACAGGGACGACGGGCTTTCCTCTGATCGGTTTGTACCCCACCGAAGGCTGGACTACGAGTTCATCCGGATGAATGTGGATGAAAGCAATGACCGTGAATCCTATGCAGCGCTTTTGCACCGGCATGACATCCACGTCGTGATTGACCTTAGCGTGAACGAGACACGCGCCATTCTCCATGTGACGAACGACCACGGCGTCAGCTACCTGAACGCGGGCATTGCGAACCGGATCGGTGAGAGTTTCTACGAGGTGGTCATCGACGTTGTGGAGAGTAAGAAATCTGATAGGTGGAACACCCCGCACATTCTCTGTGCAGGCATGAATCCGGGCATCGTCAACCTGTGGGTGCGCAGCGGGATGGAGCGATTCGGAATGCCCAGGGATATCGTTCACTTCGAATATGACCTAGGACAGCCTTGCGGAAAGTGGGAACCGGTCATCACATGGAGCAAAGAAACTTTCCTGGACGAAATCGTCAATGACCCCGCCGGCTACATGAAAGGGCGAGGGAGAGTGAAATATTTCTATCCCAATCCCCTCAAGAACCGGATGCCCATGAAGGACGTGCTGCTGCCTGTCCTGGACCTCGAGGAGTATCCCAGGGGCTTTCTCCTTCTCCACGAGGAGAATATCACCATTGCCCAGGCATATGACGTCCCCTCCCGGTTTCTTTTCGCGATTCATCCGAGGACCATGGACCGCCTCGAGAATGTGTACGACGAGCGCGGAGAGGTTCCAGCCGATCTTATGACGCTCGGAGACAATCGAAACGTCCCGTTGGAGGGAGCTGCGACCGTCGGTGTGGCGCTTGAGTACGACGACCGAACGGTTTATTTCTTCAACACGACCGGCCAGGACAGCCGACCCGGCGTGAGCGGAAGTTGCTGGCAGGTGGCGGCAGGTCTTCACGCCGCCCTGTTCACCCTGCTAGACCATCCACTTCAGAACGGGATCTACTTCGTGGAAGATCTCTTTGGAACCGTCTGCGAAACCATCGTGGCAGAGAATCTTCCCGTGCAGGAAGCGATCGTTCATCACAAGGACCGCGGTGTCGCGAATCTCTAGCCCCTAGAAGCAGCCGGGGACCTTCATCCGACGCAGGGCCTCTTTCTTGGTGCGAATGACGGGGTCGTATTTCTCTTCCCGCCTGATCCTTTCAACCCTGATTTTTCCGTCCGTCCAGGTGATTCGAACGGTTCGATAGGGGGAATTGAGGGCCGCGCTGTCCAGGGTAAGACGGTGGACGGCAAAATGGAACATTTTTTCCCTGGTCCAGCGTTTTGGAAAGTAATCGAGGGGATCGAACTCAAAAAACCCTTTCTCGATAAGGCCGTCCACAATGACGTGGCGGGGAGGAGAAACATAGGCTCTCTTGAGCCTGGTTTCGATTTTTGCTCGGGTAGAACGGGCCAGGTCCTCGGCGACCACCTGGGTCGGGAACTCATCGCCGGGGGGTTCGTCGCCAAAATTTCGCTTCACCACGGCCAAGTCTCGGATGATTCGTCTGGCATCCCAAAAATCGAGATTCGTGAAGACGTGATATCCGTACGTTGTTCGTCCGGGATGACAATGAATAATCCGGGCCATGTTCACCTCTACGCGAAACGGCGCATTGAATAATTATACACTAGGAATATAAGGCTTCGTCGTCCTGTTGCAACAGGATTGGCCAAATCCGGCATTCGCCGTGCAGGGTGTGTTTCGCTGCACGCAACCAACCCTGCGAGCCTGCCCCACAAGGTCATTCCGAGGCGTCGGCCGAGGAATCTTGGATGCAGAGGTGGTTGGTATGGAAAGATTTCTCCCCCTGTTTTCACAGGGGTCGAAATGACAACAGCGACTTTGTTATGGTGGAACGGGAGCTGCATGTATGAATGGTCTCATCATAGTATTGACATTCATTGCCTCCCTTTTTTTAGGAGTCCCGCCCCTGGCGGGACGACAGGATCGCGACCGGCCCTTCGAGAGCTTCAGGGTCCTGAGCAAGGTCGAAGGAGAGGTCGCTCCTACAGGGAGAGGACATTTCGGTTAGAACGAAGCGTCAATACTATTTCGAGACGGTTAATAACAGAGATACGCGCTCGTCTCACTTGGCCGCAATGGCGTGGATTTCACCGATGTCCATGATGATGAATCGGCCCGGGTCGAGACCGCGCTCGGAGATTTTCCGCTTCAGTTCCAAAGCAGGATATCCGGGCGGGTCGTCGCCGAGATGAAACGTTCCCCATTGGTGCGGGATCATGAAGCGAGCTTTCAAATCGCCGAACGCCTCGATCGTTTCATCGATGTTCATATGGTTGTAATGCATGAACCATCTTGGGTGAAAAGCCGTTGTGGGGAGCAGCGCATAATCGATCCCGGGAAAGCGTTTCCCGATTTCCTGGTGGCCCACGAAATACCCTGTGTCACCCCCAAGATACATTTTCACCTTGGAAGTGATCAGCATGAAACTCGCCCACAGGGTCTCGTTCCAGCCCTGTCCCATTCGCCTTGACCAGTGCTGCATGGGAAGACAGACCAACCGGATGCCGTTTCCGCAATCCATTTCCTGCCACCAGTCCATTTCTGTGACGTCTTTCTTGTTCAGGCTTTGGACATAGGTCTTGAGACCGAGAGGAACATACATCTTCGTGTTCTCAGGCAGGTTGCGAATCGTCCTCTTGTCGAGGTGGTCGTAGTGATTGTGGGTTACGATGACCCTCAGGTCCGGTGCGATTTCCTTGAGCTCTTCAAGGCCGATTCCTGGAGGGGTTCTGCGCTTGGGCAAGAGAGCTCTTTCCGAAAAGATGGGATCAACCAGCCAGTAGACGCCATTCACCCGGATAAGAAACGTAGCGTGGCCGACCCACATGACGAAGTCACCGTGAGGCATAGCCAGAATTCGTTCTTTGGCCTTTTCGACCAGGCCAGGAAGATAGGTTCTTTCCTCTTCCGTGTATTCCTGCGGGGCGGCGAGTTTCCAACGGAGCAATTGAAAGAAGCCCTTCTCTTCTTCCGGCATCCAGGGGTTGAAGAACCGCTTGTCCTTGAAGTGGGGCTGATACAAGAGAGCCGGGTCTGCGGATTTGACTCTTGATCGCCAGGTGTATTCATCAAAGGGAGGCGCATGAAAGGCACAAGACCCGAAAAGAGCGAAGAGAACAAGCAGCGGCGGAAGCAGGATAAGCGGGATTTTTTTCATGTCCGGAGCAAGAACTCGACGCTCGGTTCCTTTCTTTCCATTCAGCTCTCAGGCCCCAGGTTGAAAAGCTTGCGGTATCCCGAGGTTCGATTTTCTATTTCGACGCATATCAGGCCTTGTGCATCGTACGCGTACGTTTCGACTACTTCCTGAGAGGAAAGCTCAGGGAGCATTTGAACGGGGACCCTTCGAAGGTCCTTGCGGTTTCTGAGTCCAGGGTCGTAAGGAAAGTATACATCTTTCCAAAGAGCGATATCGCCCTCCGGTTCCCCTTCCTCACCCAGCGCGCTGCATTCCATGTACCTGAGCAGCCCGACGTTGTGGACAGGGCGGTAAATCCGGGTTGCCTTCAAGCCTCCCATCTCGGGGTCGACCTGCCTGTCCTTGAGGAAAATGGGATCAAAGATCTTGTCCTTGCCCCTTTCCCGCCACAGCCCGAAGTAGCGGGACACGGTTTCCTGCACTGTGATGCGAGCCTCAGGATCGCCGGCGATAGCCAGGCCGATGGCCGTGGCCGCGTGGGGAAAGGGAGCGGTTTTGACCTTGTTCGGGTAAACGTCGCGCAGGGTGCGTGACACGGGAGGAAAGGCGACCGAACCACCTACGAGGTAGACGGCTGCCAGGCTTCGGTTGTCTTCAGGATTATCGCCGAGGCGCTGGAGAAGGCGTTGAAGGGATTCCAGGCTGCTCTGGACAAGCGGTTTGCAGCGATCATAGACAAGGGCTGTTTCAAGGACCACGGGCCGCTTTCCCTTGACCACCGCACCGACGTCAACCACCATCTTTCTCGTGTTGGCCTTTAATCCTTCCTTTCTTTCCCTGCATTCTTCGAGGAGGCGGGTGAAGTCTGAGGGACTGAGGGTGTGCCGCGGAATCCCGGCTTCTTCAAGCACCAGGTCCAAGATCACTTCATCGAAGTCGTCTCCTCCCAGCCTTGCGATTCCCTCGTGAGCCACTACGTCATGATGCCGCTCCAGGATGCCGACCACGGAGCTGTCGAAGGTTCCGCCGCCCAAATCGTATACAGCCACATACCTCTTGGGGCTCCTGGCTCCCATGTTTCTGAGATAACGGTGCAAGAATTCCACTGCCGCCGCGGAAGGCTCGTTCATGGCGGCCAGGACGTTGAACCCGGAGCGTTTGAATGCTTCCAGGGTAATGTACCTCTGGTTGCTGTTGGCATTGGCCGGCGTGGCCACCACCACGTCCAGAGGGCTCTTTTTGCGCAAGGGGATGTTGCCGTATCTTAGAATCGTGTTCTTCACATGGCTCAGGAAGAGGGTGATGACCTCCAGCATGGTGACAGACAGGTTCGGTCCAAGGTCCAAGGGATCTTCCGGCCGGAGATGACCGGCCAGGCGTTTCAAGGACCGAAGGAAAAAAACATCCGGCTCATTGATAAGATCCAAAGCGTCCCAGCCGAAATACAAGCGTTCCCCTTTTGCCGCCACCACGGAAGGGATGTACTCCTTCACCTCTCCTTTCCAGGAAAAGGAGTAAATCGGGTAGTTTCCTCCCTCCTGGCCCGCCACGACGGTGCGGGTTGTGCCGAAATCAATTCCAAGTCTCATGATAAGGAAAAACTCCTCCGGCCGGAAAATCATCTCTTGATACATCATGCAGAGAGAGATTTTCAAGAGGGTTATAGGTTTCTGGCGTAATTGAGGACATTTCTCGTGGTGCGGAGCTGAAAGAAGGGATGATAGATCTCATCCCTTTGAACTTGAAAGGGGAAATAGAGGAGGGCGAGGCTCTTGGGCTTGATTTCAATGTCTGCAAGCGTGGGAAGCAGGAGTCCAGGCGGTTTTATGAAGCCCGCAAGATTGATCTTGAGGCTTTCCAGGGCCTCGGGGATGGAGAGCGTCACAGGGTAGATCTCGGATTTGGGTAACCCGGGAATCCAGCTTTCCCCGGGCTGAGAAAGCGTGAAGACGACGGAAAAGCGGAGGAAATCCCTGGGCCGTATCTTGAAGGCGGGTGACCAGAAGTCAAAGGGTCTTTTCTCCATCGCCTCTTGAACGACCTTGGGGAGGTTGGCAACCCTTACCAGATCCGCATAAGAGTGAAGATCGATGCCCTCGATGTCCGCCGAGATCCGGTAGAAGGGAAGATAGAGGACCCGGCCGTTTTCTCCCGGAACGTGTCCGAACTCCAGGTTCCGAAATCCCTTTTTTGCGCACATCCAGAGGGAGTTACAGTTCTTGCAGCTCAGGACGATCGAATCCCTTTCCCCTTCCAAATCCCAGCCGCAATTGGGGCATTGAGCGGGAATAAACCGGATTTGCCAGTTTGGGGTTCCTCCGGCTAGGGCCATGACATCGAAATCGCCGGATGGGGAGGAGGCAATCGGCCGGTTGAGCACGGCATCGTAGATCTTGCCGTCCACGTAAAAGGGGGAGTAGATCTGGCTCAGCCTTTCACCGATAAAGCACTGGGCAAAAATGGGTTGAGGAAGAGAGGCGCTGAACCTCTTTTCAATGAGTTGAACCATCGCTTTGTATGCGACAGAGGGCTTGAGGAAGTAGCCCTCTGTTTCCGGAGAAACGAACCGCAGTTTGAGGGCCTGGCTTCGCAATCCGAGGGAAGCAGGAAAATAATCCGAGACCAGCGCCTGATGGCTGACGTCGACGATGCGATGGTCGATCCCCTCCGGAAGAGAGGAGAAGAGAATCCCCTTGAACCGCCAGTACGGAAGGTAGACCAGGTTTTTCCCCCGAGGAGCGGAATGGGGGAGCAGGTAGCGAAAGAAATCGCCGGGGAAAAGAAAGGATTTCACCTTGCAGTACTGGCAGGTAAAAAGATGATCCGTCTCTTCCAGAATGATCGGAGCGCCGCATTGAGGGCACTGATGTTCAATAAGCAGGCGCGAAGTGTTCATCGTTAAAGAGATCTCGTGTGGTTCCCCAGTCTGTTCCTTCAAACAAATGGCGCACGGGACACGGGTCAAGGCTCACGGCAAAACCAAATTCAAAGGACAGAGAACGCGCTCAGTGGATCCTTGCCCCGTGAGCCGTGCGCCGTGTCCCGCGTACCTTCTATGCCAGCTTCTCGCCGCACTGGTTGCAGTACATGGAACCGGGCAGATTCTCGCCGCCGCACTTGGGACAGAGGGCGGGCAAGGGTTTTTCGTCTGCCGGGTGACCGCAGCGGGAGCAGAACTTGGCATTGGGGGTCAAGTTCTTGCCGCAGTGGGAGCACTGGACAAAGACCACAAGCTGATGCCCGCACTGGGGGCAGAACTTGGCATTGGCGGCAATGCGGTTTCCGCATTCGGGGCAGTGGAGAGTTTCCTTTGACGGCTCCCCTGGTTTGGCGGCAGCGAAATACTGGGCGAACATGGCCGGCATCATGACGCCCATACCCATGCCCATGCCGGAGGCGGCACCCCCTTCGGCGGCCGCCGCTTTTTCCATGGCCATGGCCGCCTTCATTTGCATGAGCTTGTCCATGTCTTTGAAAACACCGATGCGGGAGCGATCATCGATGGCCTGCTGGACCTCCGGGGGAGGCGTGATGGCATTGACGTAAAGTTGGGTGAGGCCGAGACCGAAATGGCTGAAGTCCTTTTCCAGCCTGCCGGACAGACCCTCGGAAAGGGCATCATACTTCGATGGCAGGTTGAGGATCGTGTCAATGGTTTCGCCCATGTAGTCGTTAAACCGGGAAACGATGACGCGGTTCAGGTACTCCTCGATTTCTTCCGTGGTGTAGATTCCCTGTGTGCCCACAAGGCGGTTGATAAAAAGAAGGGGCTGAACAACCTGGATATTGAAGACCCCAAAAGCCCGGAGCCTGACCAGACCGAGCTCGGAATCCTTGAAGGCAACCGGGTCCCTGGTTCCCCACTTCAGGTTGGCAAAGACTTTCATGTTTACAAAATAGACCTCAGCTCGGAGCGGGCTGTTCATGGCCCATGGCAGGCTGGCGATTTTGGTGAGGATCGGGATATTGCCCGTTTTAAGCGTATGACGGCCGGGGCCGAAGCCTTCCACCGCCTTGCCTTTGTAAAAGAAGACGGCCGCCTGGCTTTCCCGGACTGTCAGTTGCGCCCCAAACTTGATCTCTCCCGAGCCCTCTTCCGGAATGCGGTGAACCAGTTCCTTCCCCGACTCGTCAAACCATTCCAGGACCTCGAGAAACACGACATTGTTCTTTCCCATGGGTTCTCTCCCTTCAACCGAATTCAGAATTCAAGCCATCCAGGCTATGATTTCGGGATTCGAATTATGGCTTATAATAATACAAAAATGTAAATTTATAGTCAATTATAAAAACTTAATGATATCAATTCAGGCGAGTGGTGAAGCTTTTTCCCCTGGGGTGCGAGTCACACCCGGGAATCCTTTCCCCAGTGTCAGGCAACACTCGGGACCCTGTCCGGGAACTCCCGTCTCCCGCCCGAGAGACTTCTTTTGACAAACTTTCCGGCCTCTGGTAACGTGGCGGAACTACGAAAGGTCTCGGCATTAAAAACCAGTGAAAGATGAAGTGAGTATGGCTCAGATCGTTTTCATCAGCGATAAGAATCGAGAGAGATATTTGAGGGTCGTCGGGCCCGTGGGTGATTTTTTCGCTCGCGCCGGCGTTCACCCCAATGTCCTGTCCCTGACCGGCCTGGCGCTCAGCGGAGGCGCAGGGTTGCTTTACAGCCAAGGCCGCTTTTTCTGGGCCGCATGGGTGGTTCTCTTTGCTGGTATTTGCGACACCCTGGACGGCCGCATTGCAAGGATGACGAACAAGAACAAGCCTTTCGGTGCTTTTTTTGACAGTACCCTGGACCGTTACAGTGACATGTTTCTCTTTGTCGGCCTTGCTTATTACTATGCCGGGGGCACCTCCCTTTCCCCAAGCGTAATTCACGGGCAGGCCAGTCCGTGGACCGTGGTTGTCATCATTTTGGCCATTGCCGGGTCGTTCATGGTGAGTTACACAAGAGCAAGAGCAGAAGGACTCGGAGTCCAGTGCAAGGCGGGGATGATGCAGAGGCCCGAAAGGATCACCCTGCTCATCATCGGTTCCCTTTTGGGATCGGTTCCTGCCGTCGGCCCCCTTCTTATGAAACTCACGCTTGTCGTTTTGGCGGCATCCGTGAACGTGACGGCTCTTTACCGGATGTATTACGTCAGGAATCGCCTCGCTCGCGAAAGCGAGGTAAAGTGAAAGCCTTTGTCCACGGCAAGATCCTCCAAGACTACTTTTCGAAAAAGTTCCCTGGCTCCCCATCGGCTTCCGGTTGAGGGCCTGCGTGGGGCAAGCGATCGAGAAATTCCCGCACACCGGGCTTGAGGTAAACATGGCTCAGGTCAAAGCGGGTCAGCGTCGTGGCCAGGGCTTCGATTTTGTCCCGGGCCGCGGCCCTGGAGTTGATGATCAGGAGGTACTGTCCCTTGAGACGGCAAAGGCCCCCGGAGGTAAAGCTTCCTTCCCTTTTCAAATTCTCATAACGCACTTCGATGCCCAGACTTCGGGCCACTTCCTCGAGCTCCATCAAAAATGCACTCTCGTCCAACGCACCATCCCTCCATGACGACTCGTGAAAGCAAATCGCTTCTTAAGATGTCCCGGTCACCGAACAGGTTTTCCGCAAGAGGGGCAATACTTGAAGCCCGGATTCAGGGTTTGACCGCAGGACGGGCATGCGCTTCGGTCCCTTGTTGCCGGCTCAAACCACGGCTTCCCCGTTTCCCCGAACAAGGTCCCGCAGCTTTCGCATTCGATCAGGGGGCTTCCCTTTTTCACACGAAAAAGAGGCACAAAGAAAAGGGAAAGGTAGTGATCCACCCTTTTCAATCGTGCCTGGTGGAGGCCGCAGGAGGGACACCTCCTGGGTTGAGCTTCAATCTCCACGGTTCTTGGCTGAATCCCGGCGATCACGAAAAACATTTTTCCGACACCGTTGACAATAGGATTTTAAGAATACAGGAGCCGGCGCGGCAAGTCAAAATCTTCCATGAAATCCGCGCCCGCAGATTTCATTTGAGCTTCAGGAAAAATGTGATATGCATGGAGCCGCATACCCCGCATGAGAGCGGGCGGTGATTACCTGGACACCATGAAGGAGAGGGTTGGTGAAGAAAACCGGAATCGTGAGAGACAAGAAGTACATGGAACACTGGATGGGAGAGTACCACCCGGAGTCCCCCACGCGTCTTGAGGCTATTTACGCAATGCTCGATGAGCCGGACATGGCGGGGAATTTCGTGAACCTTCCTGCGCGACCGGCCGACAAGAAGGACGTCATGCTGGTGCACGCTTCGCAATACGTGGAACGAATCGAGTCCACGGCAGGGGTGGAGTACACCTACCTGGATCCCGACACCCAGACTTGCGCGGCCTCCTACGATGCGGCCATGCTGGCTGCCGGGGGGCTTTGCCAGGCGATCGGCGCGGTCTATTCCGGTGAACTCCACAATGCTTTCGCCCTGGTAAGACCGCCGGGGCATCATGCGGAAAAGTTTCAGGCCAAGGGTTTTTGCCTTTTTAACAATGTGGCTGTTGGAGCAAGGTGGGCCCAGAAAAATTTCGGCATCTCGCGCATCCTGATCGTGGACTGGGATCTCCACCATGGAAACGGAACCCAGCATTGCTTTGAAGAGGATCCGTCGGTGTTGTACTTCTCCACCCACCAGTACCCTTATTATCCCGGGAGCGGAGCGTTCGACGAGGTGGGCAGGGGAAAAGGAAGAGGTTTCACGGTCAATGTCCCTCTCACCATCGGGCATGGGGACGGGGAGTACGTGACGATCTATCAAGAACTCCTGCGGCCCATTGCCACCGAGTACAAACCGGAGCTGATTCTCGTCTCGGCAGGTTTTGACATTTACTACGGGGATCCCCTGGGCGGCATGAACGTGACGCCCCAGGGCTTTGCCGGACTCACCCGGATGATGATGGACATCGCGGAGCGGTGCTGCGGAGGAAAGGTTGTCCTGACCCTGGAGGGCGGCTACAATATCCTGGGCGAAAGGGATTCGGTGAAAGAGGTTCTCAGAGAGCTGGCGGGTTTGTCCGTCACCAATCCGAGCGACATGACGGCTCTTGCCAATCCGGAGATGACCGGCTCCCTGCTCGAAAGAGTGAAGAGCGTTCAGAGCAAGTACTGGAAAGATCTTTAGCCTTTTGACAGCTAATGCACGTCCGCGAAGCCGCGAGTACCTTTTGGCAATTCAGAATAGTCTAGGCCTTGAAAATCCGAATATCGAAATGCGAAATACGAAACAATATCAAAACTCAAATTTCAAAAGTGTAAAACAAAACCGGGTCAAGGCATTGGTTTCTTGTTTCCGTCATTGGGGTTTCGTCATTTGGATTTGTTTCGAGTTTCGACATTCGAATTTTGGAATTCGCCGTCTCTCTCACGTGGGTTCGATGGACGGTTCATCGCAGGACTCCTGAGAGACGGCGCCAGGTCGTTGTTCAAGAGCGCAGGATGTGAGCCAGCGAGGCCGTTTCGGAAAATACGGTGAGATGAAGCGACTCGACCGCCTCAGGAAATCCGGGATGCGGGTCTTGTCTTCAGGGTATGAGCCACAGGGTCGAAGACCGACCTTCCTGCGAGCCGGGAAGATTTCTATCCGGCGGGCCAATCCGGCCGACATCGGATTCATCGGCCAGCTCAGCGGAAGGGCCTTCAGCGTTTACGGCCCTTACAGGAGTCTTGTCCCCGGATGGTTCGAGTCGAATTCGACGGTGACCCTTGTTGCCGTTGAACAGGGTAAGCCCGTGGGCTTTGCTATGATGGGACGCCTGTTGGGCGAAACGGAAAAAGAGAGCCGATGTGAACTCCTTGCCATTGCCGTGGAGCCGCATGGACGTCGCCGGGGTGTGGGCCGAATGCTGCTCCGGGAAATGGAAAGAGAGGCCGACAGGCTGGATGAACGATTTCTTTTCCTTCACACCGCCACAGACAACGTCCCGGCTCAGGAGCTCTTCAAGAAGATCGGTTTTACCGCCCTCTCACTCAAGAAACACTTCTATCCCTCGGGCCACGATGCCGTCATGATGATGAAAGTGATCTAGAGAAAAAGGCATGGTGTTCCGGCCTCCGGGGATGTCCCATATTTTGGGACTTGAAAATATCCGACATTACAGGATATAATCTCAATTTAATCGCGAATGGGAGAAAGCCATGGCGCAAATTGATGCCTTTTTCAAGTTGATGCATGAACAGGGCGCCTCTGACCTCCACATGGTTTCAGGACAGCAGCCTGTGTTGAGAATTGGCGGTGAGCTCGAGCGGGTCAAGTACCCTGCTCTCGAAAATGATCCCCTCAAGTCCATGCTTTACGAGATTACGCCCGAACACAAAATCAAGGAATTCGAGGAGACCGGGGATGTCGATTTCGCGTATGAGATCCCGGGATTGGCCCGGTACAGGGCCAATTTTTTCCAGCAGAAGTACGGGATAGGCGCAGCCTTCAGGGAAATTCCTTCCAGGATCATGACGTGCGAAGAGCTGGGTCTGCCCAAGGTGGTTCAGAGGCTGGCCACCCTGCCGAGAGGCCTCGTGCTGGTGACCGGGCCCACCGGCAGCGGCAAATCGACCACCCTGGCGGCCATTGTGAACGAGGCGAACATATTACGAAAAGATCACATTATCACCATCGAGGATCCTATCGAGTTCGTGCACAGGAGCGAAAAAGCCATCATCAATCACAGAGAGGTGGGGTTTCACACCAAGTCCTTTGCTGCTGCGCTCAGGGGGGCGCTTCGGGAAGATCCGGACGTCATCATGGTGGGCGAGATGAGGGATCTGGAAACGATTTCTCTGGCGATCGAGGCGTCGGAGACCGGGCACCTCGTCTTTGCCACCCTCCACACCAACAGTGCCTCCAAGACCGTGGACCGGATCATCGAAGTTTTCCCCGTAAGCCAGCAGGAACAGATTCGAAACACGCTCGCCGACGGTCTCAGGGCCGTCATCTCCCAAGCCCTGTTCAAGAGACGAGACAAGAGAGGGAGGGTGGCAGCTCTCGAAATCATGATCGCCAATCCTGCGGTACGGAACCTGATCCGAGAGGGTAAGACCTACCAGATCCCCTCCATGATCCAGACCGGGAAGAAATACGGCATGCAGTCTCTCGATGACGCCATTATGGAGCTTCTGACCAAGAAGATCATCAGCCCTGACGACGCCTATACGCGCTGTGTGGACAAAGCGAAATTCCTGCCGATGCTCAAGCACCCGCCTTCGGATTTCACGGAAGTGTAAGGGTGCCGCCGTCTCTCGATGAGGCCGGCGCGGGGCAGGAGTCGGGGAAAACCCTCATGCTGAGGGAAGGGGGGTAGAAGGAATGAGACGACAAGAGATCGATCACATCCTGACGACCATGCTTGAGTCTTATGACAATGTGTCGGACCTCAACTTCACCGTGGACAAGGCCTTCCAGGTCGAGTCTTCAGGGCAGTTGAAATCCGTGTCCCTGAACCCTCCGATCCCCAAGATCACCCCTTTCCAGGCCGAGGTGCTGGCCCTCAACATCATTAACGGGGACCGGAGATTGACGAGGATGCTCCTCAACGAGGGCTCTTGCGACACATCCTACGGGCTTCCGGGAAAGGCGCGTTTCAGGGTCAATATTTTTTCGCAAAAAAACTACTATTCCACCGTGATGAGGCAGCTCGCCACACGGGTGCCTACCGTCGACGAAATGATTCTGCCTCCCGCTTTTCGGAAAATGGCCGAGGAAAGAAACGGCATGATTCTGGTGACCGGGGCCACAGGGAGCGGCAAGTCGACCTCCCTTGCAGCGGTCCTCAATGAAATCAACGAGGCCAAGGCGGTTCATGTGGTGACCCTCGAAGATCCTGTCGAATACGTTCATGCCCAGAAGAAAGCCACGTTCAATCAGCGAGAACTGGGAATAGACTTCGACCATTTCGTTAACGGCCTGAGAGCGGCTTTAAGACAGGCGCCGAAAGTGATTCTTGTGGGCGAGATGAGAGACAAAGAGACGGTGGAAATCGGTCTTTCCGCGGCCGAAACAGGGCATTTGCTGCTCACCACCCTACACACCGTTGATGCCGGCCAGACCATCAACCGAATCGTGGGTATGTTCGATAGAGAGGAGGAGAAACAGATTCGGATCCGCCTGGCCGACTCTGTCCGATGGGTTGCCTGCCAGAGACTCTTGCCCAAGATCGGAGGAGGCCGCGTCGCCGCCTTTGAGATCATGTGCACCAACCTGAGGGTCAAGGATGCCATCCTCCACGGCGAGGGCGAAGGAAAGACCTTCTACGACATCATTGAGCAGGGAAATCCTTTCGGGATGATGACCTTCGACCAAAGCATCGCCGATCTCTACACGCAGGGGTTGATCACCCAGGAGACCGCTTTGAGCTATGCGTCGAGAAAAGCCGCCGTAGGCAGAGCCATCGATGCCGTCAAGGCGGCAAGGGGTGAGAAGACAACCTCCATCGACGAACTGAGTCTGGATCACGAATACGGCAAGAAGTTCAGCATGTGAGGAGAATGAACCATGGAGGTTTCTTGCGAAAAATGCCGCACCCGGTTTACGGTTCCGGATGGAAAGGTCCCCAAGGACAGGGTCATCAAGCTCGCCTGCCCGAAGTGCAAGGGGAGCATTTCCCTGGGCGGTGAGCCGCCCCCGCCTGCTCCGGAATCGAAGGCGGCGACGAACGGAGAGGAATTCCGCCTTCGATTTATCGACGCCAAAGAGAGCAAGAAGCCTACGGAAGAGTCATACGGCTACGAAGACTACAGCGGAGATCAGTCTCTCGAGTTCTTTGAAGAGGGGACGAAACTTGCTTTGGTGATGGCGGACAGCCCGGAGCACAGCGAGTTGATCAGGGGTGCCGTGGAAAAAATCGGCCACAAATTTATCATCACTCCGAACACACGGGACGCCATCGGCAAACTCCGCTTTCATCACTTTGACCTGATCATCCTTGCCGAAGGGTTCGACGGCCAGCCGCTGGACCACAGTGCGATTCTGAACTATCTGAACCGTCTGCCCATGACGGTCCGCCGGAGGATCTTCTTGGCGCTCGTCTCCGACGGCTTCAAGACCATGGACAACATGATGGCCTTTGCCATGAGCGCCAATGTGGTGATCAACACCAAAGATACCGAGAAGCTTCATCTCGTGCTCAGAAAAGCCATCGCGGAGAACGAACGGTTCTACAAGGTCTTCACGGACACCATGGTGGAGACGGGGAAGGTTTAGGCGTGGAAATCCGGCAGAAATACCGGCTCAGGGTGGAGATCTGCATCGGGACGCTCATGGATGTCCACAAGAGCATTCAATGCCCAAGCGAAAACCGGGAGATCCTGGATCAATTCGAAGCCCTGAGAAAGGCCGTGATGAAGATGGACATGTCGCAAGCTTCGGAGCGAGACATTGCGATGGTTGAAAAAGCCACGAACGCCCTCCTTTGCGAGTACAGGCCGGTGTTTCAAAAAGGGGCCAGCGGTCCCATCTCCCCCCACATCAGGCACTGAATCCCCATCAAAAAGTTCACCACAGAGGCTCAGAGCACATAGAGAAAAGTTGTTGTTTGTCCCGGTTATTGACCGGGACAAACAACAAGACTCTATGGCTCCTATATGCTGAGCATGATGAAAGCATGTTCTTGATTATCGCAAATCCTCCTCAATCGGTTCACGGACGTTTAGAACAATCGTTTGACTTCAAAGGTTCCTTTCGTCTATCGGTATCTCCCGATAGACGAAAGAATAAGATTTCCCTCTCTGCACTCTGAGCCTCTGTGGTGAGGACGCTAACGGACGCCGTGCGGGTCAACCTCGCAGGGGAGAATGCCTGCACCCTTTACGGAAGCGAGCGTGTCTCGCCAGGTTTCTCGAAGGGTGTCGATGTTTTTCTTTTCGCCCAGAGCCCACACGGATCCCCCTGCGCCCGCCCCCGTGAACCTCGCTCCGCAGCCTACCTCCTCCGCTTGACGGATGAGTCGCGCCGTGACGGGGATCAGCGCGTCAGGCGTGATCTCCCTTCTGACGGCCATCTCTTCACGAAGAAGGCGCGCCCCCTCTTTCCACGCTTTGTTTTGGATCGAGAGGCCCAGCCCCTTCACAAGGTCATTGACTTTCACCCATCCGGTCCTCGTTTTTCCGGAGAGAAAGTCCCGGATCCAGGCTTGATTCATGCGGGAGGACACGTGGCTTTTTCCGCTGTAGGCAAGAAGGATGCGCTCCGAGAGCTCTCGCTGGCCCCTGCGATCCAGCAGCGCTCGCCTGTGGAAGGGACCCTTCAGGCTCTCATATTGCCAAACCCATTGACTGACCCCTCCGTAGACCGCTGCCGCCTGATCCTGAATGCCGCACTTGCCCGGACTGACGGCATCTTCCAAGTGGTACCCCAGGTGCAGGATCTCTTTTTGGGATAAGCGGGGCCTGCCCAGGAGCGTGGACAAATCGGAAAGCGCCTTAATCAAAGCGATCAGAGCCGTGCTCGAGCCGCCGAGAGCCGCCTTTACGGGCGATCCCGCGGCGATCCGAACTTCCACACCGTGAAAGGCGAAATGGGCCAAGGCGGAGAAAAAAAGGCCGAAGGTCGAATCGAACCGCAAAGCGTCGACAGGGAATTCCTCTCGGTGCAGGAACCCCTGAGATGAAACCCTGATCCTGCCCTCGGTGAAAGGAGCCAGCGTGACCTTTGTTCTCAGGGTGACCGCAATGTTGACCGTCACCGGGACAACGCCGGCCATCGGGAGGGCGAAGGCCTTGATATCCCATGTTCCGCCTGAATCGACCCGGCAAGGGGCCGACGCCGTGACAGGGTGCCTTTCCAAGATTTTTTTCACCGGTGTAAACATCAAGGTGGACGGCGACTTTAGAGGGGAGGTGACCATCGGTTGGTTGAACCGTTATAGGACCAGCAATCCATGAGTGCCTTCCTGGAGGTAAATTGCGGTTTTTCCGCCCAGAGGAGCATCTGCTGATGGGCGGCATTGAGTTTCTTGAATTTCTCCGCATCGCCGCCCATATCAGGATGATATATCTTGGCCAACTTCTTGTAGGCCCTTTTGATCCTGTTCGCATGACCGTCGGAGAAGAGCTCTTCCACTTTGAGTTCGAGAAGCTTCATGCTTTCCCTTTCAGCCTTGGATAATCTGGGGCGTCTTCTTTCGTCCGGTGTGATGGAATCGGGAGCGATGGCCATCATGTGGTTCCTCTTCAGAAGAAACAGGGACGCATAACTTCTTGAAGTCCGATTGTTGACAAGGTGATACCACTCCCCTCCAGACTGCAGGACGAGTCTCTTCAGATCATCCGCCGGTTTCTTCCCAAAGGTTCTGCGACTGAGAAACCTTGAAATCTCTCGGGACCAAACAGGCAGGACATCGAGCACCACGAAATCCGTGTCAAAAGAAAAAGCGGCGTACCTTGCGTTAAAGGCCCTCAGCAATCCTTTCGAGAGGGAGAGAACCCAAACCATTTGCTCCCTGCATTCCTTGCAGCAGTAACGCCTTCCTGTGCCGATACGCGCTGTCCCACAGGAAAGGCATTTCCTCTTGGCGCCGAAATCCGCTTCGGACAGAATGAGAGAGTATTTTGGCATGGGATAAGCGGTCCGATCATTGCTGGTCAAATCAGCGCTTCACGAGCTCGCGCTGTGACAAAAGACTATACTCTCAAAAACCTTGACAATCAAGTCCAGAGACAAAAAAACGACCCTCTTCAGAGACCTCCCCACGGTTCGGCACCCTGCGAGTTGTTCGCGAATTCCAGAGACGTTGCAGGCAAAGGATATAAGCCGCTTCCAAGGCGCCGTCATCATGAGTAATCTTGTTGCCATTCGGAGGCGGCTCACATATTTTGTTGACCAGCGGTACTGATTTATACTATTATATTTAAAATATACATAATTAGAGATACGCCCTTCGTGCTGCAACACCGTTGGTCAAGGACTTCAAGGGATCTGATAAGGATGAGACTTCTATGATGAAATGGTGCGGTTCTTTGGTCTTGTGTTTCATGCTGAGCGTCACGGTGTTCTCAGGTTGTACCACGCTATCTCCCTATGGCATGCCGTCGGATGAAAAGACAAAGAATTCGGCTGGATGGAAGGGGAGTTCGGAACCTGCGGGCAAGGCTCCTGAAAGACTAAACGAGGCCGAGAGCTCGGTGGCTTCTGATTCCGGGATGAAGGCCGACGGCGAAAGCGAGGATGACGCCTTATCCAATGAAGGGGAAGGCATGACGAACCAGGAGCTCATCGATTCAGCCCTGGAGTTTTGTCAGGCCTCCAATGACTACTGGGAGCAAGGAGATTTGGACAATGCAGTGGCAGCCTTGGACAAGGCCTATTCTCTGATTTTGAAGGTGAAGGTGGACGGAGACCCTGATCTTTTGCAGCAAAAAGAGGATCTGCGCTTTACCATTTCGAAACGAATCGTGGAAGTCTACGCCTCGAGATTCACCGTGGCTGCCGGGGACCATAATGCCATCCCTCTCGTGATGAATGATCACGTGGCCAGAGAACTGGCTTCCTTCAAAGGCCGGGAAAGGGATTTCTTTATGGTGGCCTACAGTCGCTCAGGGAGGTTTCGGCCGGCCATTGTGAGAGCTCTCAGGGAAGCGGGGATGCCGGAGGAACTGTCGTGGCTTCCCCTCATCGAAAGCGGTTTCAAGGTGAGAGCCCTTTCAAGGGCAAGAGCCCTGGGGATGTGGCAGTTCATCGCCTCGACCGGATACCGATTCGGCCTGAAAAGAGATCAGTGGATTGACGAACGGATGGATCCTCAGAAGTCGACGACCGCGGCCGTCGCTTATCTCAAAGAGCTTCACCAGATGTTCGGCGACTGGACCACGGCGTTGGCCGCTTACAACTGCGGCGAAATGGCCGTCATGAACCGGATCAGAACCCAGAGAATCAACTACCTTGATAACTTCTGGGATCTTTACACGAAGCTTCCCAGTGAGACCTCGGCCTATGTCCCGAGGTTCCTGGCCGTGCTCCACATCGTCAAGGATCCCGCAGCCCATGGGATGGACCTTCCTCCCCTGGATCCCGAGATGGAAACGGAGGAGGTGACGATTCAAAGACAGGTTCGTATCAGGGACGTCGCGGTAAGGCTGGGGGTAGACCCGAACAGCCTCGAGGAGATGAATGCCGAGCTTCGCCAGGAGGTGACCCCGGATGTTTCTTATTCCTTCAAAGTCCCGGCGGGAAAAGGAGAGGCGCTTCTTGCCATGATCGATCAGATTCCAACCCATTCCCCTCCCAGGTACGCGTATTCGGATATGGTCGTCCATAAGGTGAGAAGTGGGGAGACCCTTTCAACCATCGCCAGGAAATACAGGAGCTCGGTGGCTTCGATCATGGCCGAGAACGGCATCAGGAAGAATCACATTTTGAGGGTGGGATCCAAATTAAGGGTTCCCACAAAAGAAGGGGCAAGACCCTCCTCCAGGGTTGCAAAGGCTCCTGTGCAAAAAAACAGCGAAGAGAAGAGGTCGATCCAGTACGTTGTGAAAAAGGGAGATTCCCTGTGGCAAATAGCAGGTGAGCACAACACCACGGCAAAAGAGATCCAGGCCTTTAACAAGTTGAAAAGCCCGCAGCTCTCTTCGGGCCAGGTTCTTGTCATACCCGTAACCGATGAAAAGTGCGATGCCGGCCCAACGAGGGTCTACACGGTTCAGGGAGGAGACAGTCCCTACTTGATCGCCAAGAAGCATGAAATGGCCCTGTCGGATTTCCTCAAGCTCAACAACCTCACGCCGGAGAGCACCATCTTCCCAGGCCAGAGTTTTGCCGTCAAAGCGGATTGAGCGAATCAATGATTCCAAGGATCTCTTCCAGCCACGTCACGACGTAGTCAGGTTCCGGGTCTCCGGGAAGCATCACGGATTCCCTTCCGTTGGTGAGCAGGACCGTCCTCGCTCCTGCTTCATGCCCGGCCACGATGTCAAATCTAAAATCCCCGATCACCAGGAGCTGTTGCAGTGAAATGCCCATGCGCTTTGCCGCTTGGTGCACACCGTCCGGATGGGGCTTGGGCAAGGAATCGTGCCTGCTGATGATCGTGGCGAAAGTCCCCGGCTCCAGGGACCTGAACTTCTGCAGGGCCTTGTGGACGGATTGGAGGCTGTTTCTTGTGATGATGCCGAGAAAAATCCCCCTCTGTTTCAGGGCGTCGATGCAGAGTTCCGCGCCGACGTTGGGCAGGGAGTGCTCAGCCGCCTTTTCTTCCTCGGCTTCCAGGATTTCCAAGAGGGCTGCTTTGCGGTCAGGACTGAGAGTTTCAAGGTACTCGAGGATAGGCATTTCAGGGGGGCACCCGAGTCCCCGTTTGATGGCAGGGAAATCCAAGGCCCCGGGCATGGTGAGGGTGCCGTCAAAGTCAAAGAGCACGCCTCGGATCGTTCCGAGTCGCCGGTTCGGTGTCCTATCTTTCACCTTTGGCTTCTCTTTGCAAACGTTGTTTTTTGTCGCTCTTCTTGCAGAGTTCCCAGATGATGCACTGGGTTCTGAACTTGCAGTAGCCGCAAGGGTCGGTGCAGGCCTCACACGCATCGAGGCATTCCCGGCAATACCCGACCTGCATCTTGGTGCATGTCACCGCGGCATCCCGATCAGGATGATAAAGGCATTTCATGGTGTCCAGTCCTTCGGCAGATGGAAATGGATGGATTCCCGTTCAAAGTAGCAGATTGTTGATGCGAATTCAATAAACATGACAATCCCATCGTTCAACCGGAAAACCGACCCGCAAAACCTTGTCGCGCAAGCGCTGCAGGCTCTTCTGAAAGCTCCCGTTCGCCTGACGGTGACGGACAACAGGCGGGCCATGATTTCCGGATTCAGGAAGGACAAAGCCTACCATCTGAGGCTGCACCACATGTTTCTTGATGCGGATGAAGCGGTGATTGCATCGCTTGCAGGGTATCTTTCAGGGAACGGCCGATCCTCTCGCGAACGCCTGGAAATTTTCATTAGAGAGAACCGGGAAAAAATCAGGAGGGAACCCGTCCGGCCGAACCGGAGAGATCCCTGCAACGAGCAGTCCCTTCACCTTGAAGCAATGTGCAGGAAAATCAATGACACGTACTTTGGCGGTCTGGTGGACTGCCCTGTTTGCTGGAGCCGTCGCAGAACCCGCCGCGGGCAGAAAAGCGTCAGGCTCGGCAGCTATTCTCCCAGGACCGGCGTCATCCGGATCAACCCTGTCCTAAACAACCCGAGGGTTCCTTTATATGTGGTGGAGAATGTGATCTATCACGAAATGCTTCATCACCACCTCGGCATAAGACCCTCGAACGGGAAAAGCTTCTACCACCACGGGACTTTCAAAGATATGGAGAAGCGATTTCCGGAAAGAGACAAGGCAAGGCTCTGGATTGAAAGGAACCTGACACGCCTTCTCAGGAGCTAATGGGGAGGCGGATTGACATCTTGGGGAGTATTCTGTAAATGTAACGCTTGTGTCCTTTTGACGCATCCTTCTTATCCGGGAACCCATCGGGAGTCTTGCAGCATGGGCCTGATCTTCGATGCCAGAGCCGCAAGGCTTTATGAAGCCTGGTACCAGTCCCCCCAAGGGAGAGCCATGGAAAGACTGGTCAGGGAGTCGGTCTCCACCCTCCTTGAGCTTCAGGCGGGAGACCGGATCCTCGACATCGGGTGCGGCGAAGGGAATCATCTCCACTTTTTCAGCCGCCTCGGATTCGATACGAGCGGCCTGGATGCCTCGCCCTACATGATTCGACGAGCGAGGGAACGTCTGGGGCACCGCTCTACCCTGCAGGTGGGAGACGCGGAAGACCTCCCTTTTGAAGACAACGAATTTGACTTGGCGCTCCTGATCAACACGCTCGAATTTCTGGACCATCCTGCAGAAGCTTTGATGGAGGCGGGCCGAGTGGCGCGGAGAAGCGTGTTTATCGGCGTCACGAACAGCTTGTCGTGGTACAGCCTTTGCACGAAATTGCGAAGCCTTTTTCGGCCTTCCCTTTTCACGTATGCCACGCCGTACAACTTGTGGGAGCTCAAGTCCTACGTGCATAACGCCTTGGGCGACGTGCCGATCAAATGGCGTTGTGCTCAGGTCAAGACGCCTGTGCTCGAGAAGATCGGCGGGTTCCTTTCCGAGCAGTGGTATCTTGAAGGCTGTCCTTTCGGGTCTTTTCTTGGTCTCTGTGTCACCATGAATTATCGGGTGAGGACGATCCAGACCCCTCTGAAAGCCCGTCTGGAACAGGCCGGCCACCCGGTGGTCAGGGGAGTCACCATGGGAGAACTGAGGAATGAAAGAAGCCTATCTCTATGAAAAAAAGGATGATGTAAAGGTTCGATGCTTTCTGTGCAACCATCGCTGCATGATCAAGGATGGGGCGCGCGGAATTTGCAATGTTCGTGAAAATCAGGGAGGAACCCTTGTCAGCCTGGTCTATGGGAAGGTCATCGCCCGACACGTGGATCCCATTGAAAAAAAGCCCCTGTTTCACTTTCTCCCCGGCTCACGCTCCTATTCCATCGCCACGGTCGGGTGCAATTTCCGGTGCCTCTTCTGCCAGAATGCGGACATCTCTCAAATGCCGACCGACCGAAATCAGATATGGGGCGAAGAGACCTCTCCCGATGCGATCGTGCAAGATGCGCTGCGCACCCGATCGGCCACCATCGCTTACACCTACACGGAACCGACCGTTTTTTTCGAGCTTGCCTTGGACACCGCCCGTCTTGCCACGCGGAAAGGCGTGAGAAATGTTTTTGTCTCCAACGGCTACATGACGGAAGAGTGCCTGAAGGAAATCCACCCGGATCTCCACGGCGCCAATGTGGACTTGAAGGGGTTCACGGACAGGTATTACAAGGAACTGTGCGGAGCAAAGCTGGAGCCGGTTCTGAGAACCTTGGAGACGATGGTGAATCTGGGGATCTGGCTCGAGGTGACGACCCTGCTCATTCCCAGGCAGAACGACTCAAGGGAGGAGTTGACCGAACTCGCCAAATTCCTGGTAGGTCTCGATCCCGGCATCCCGTGGCACATCAGCCGGTTTCACCCCACCTACAAGCTCACCCATATCCGGGCGACGCCTCCGGAGAGCATCCGCATGGCAAGAGACATCGGTTACGAGGTGGGCCTCAAATACGTATACACCGGAAATCTTCCCGGCGACCTCGGCGAAAAAACTTACTGCCATGAGTGTCGGGAGATCCTCATCGACCGGTACGGGTTTTCGGTCCAGAAGCATGCGATCAGGGACGGCCGGTGTCCGAAGTGCGGCGCCGAGATCCCCGGCGTGTGGAAATAGCAATCCCCTCCCTTGTCGAAGATCCCGCTCACGGGGGTGGGAAGGGGATCAAGGGGAGGACGAACCGATAACCGCTTGCACAAGGAGGGCTCTAGAAGGGTTCTTCTTAACGCAGAGGCCCCCGCTGAATCGAAAGAAATGCCTTCTTCCACAGCGGGGGTTTTCATTTTTGGGGGTGAGGAGATGAAGCAGGAAGAGGAAATGGTTCTGAAGGTGACGAAGGAGATCGTCATCAAATTCATCGAGATCGGCAGGCTGTCCGTGAACTCCTTCGACGAGGTCTTTCGCCAGGTCCACACGACGGTTCTGGACACCATCACAGAGGCTTCCATCAAGACAGGAGATTAACCCAGGCTCAGTCGTAATTGACCATGGTGAGATAGAGCCCGTGGGGTGGGGCCATGGTCCCTGCAACACGCCTGTCCCGGGCGTGAAGGATCGCAACGAAATCGTCGTAGCTGAAACGCCGCTGCCCGACTTCGATGATTGTGCCCACCATGTTGCGTACCATATGCCTCAAGAAGCCGTCCGCTTCAAAGATGAATCGCAGATGATGCTCATCGGAGCGATGAAGCTCGGACCGTGTCATTTCCCTTACCGGGTTGATATTGGTGCTCCCCGAGGATCGAAAGGACGTGAAATCGTGCCTGCCGGGGAGGATATCCACGCACGCTTTCATGGCTTCGAAATCGAGAGCATGGGGAACATGCCAGGTGTATGCACGGATAAACACATCCGGATCGGGGCGATTGAGAACCCTGTACTCGTAGGTTTTGCTTCTGGCGCTGTAGCGGGCGTGAAAATCCTGGGGTGCGACCTGGACATCCTTGACAAGAATATCGCCGGGAGTCAGAGCGTTGAGCCCTTTTTTCAGTGCAGCGGGACTCATTTCCGAAGAGGTCTTGAAATGGCAGACCTGATGGAGAGCATGAACACCCGCGTCGGTTCTCCCTGAAGCAATGAGGGCGCTGGTTTCGCCTGTCATGCGACGGATTGCATCTTCCAGGGTCCCCTGGATGGTCGGCTCTTCCCTTTGCCGCTGCCAGCCGAAATACCGAGTCCCGTCATAGGCCAGGACCAGCCGGACCGTTTTCTCCCCCATCGTCAAAGGTTCCTCACGGCGACACTAAAAGCAAAAAGGGAAGCCTCTTCCGGCTTCCCTTTTTGATGGAGAGAACATGAGATTTGCCTGCTCCACGCACCGCAGGATGGGTTTAGCGTAGCGAAACCCATCAGAAGGTGCTTAACGTTTCGAGTACTGGAACCTCGCCCTTGCACCCCGGAGCCCGTATTTCTTTCGCTCTCTCACGCGGGCGTCTCTGGTAAGCATGGCCGCTTTCTTCAAGGGAGGACGCAGATCAGGGTTCGCAAGGGTCAGAGCCCGGCTGATGGCATGCCGAATGGCTCCCGCCTGCCCTGATATTCCACCGCCCCTCACGGTCACGGCAATATCGAACTTGTCCGTCGTATCCGTCAGAGCCAGAGGCTGCTTAACGAGCAGACGATCCGCCTCACGGTTCATGTATTCGTCGATAGGGCGATTGTTGACTGTGATGGCTCCCGTGCCTGGTTTCAGCCAGATTCGGGCAACCGCTGATTTTCTCTTGCCGATGGTATGAAATCTTTCTTCAGCCATTTAGTTAGATCTCCAACTTTTCTGGTTTTTGGGCCTCATGCGGGTGTTCGGTCCCTGCATAGATCTTCAGCTTTCTGAGTTGACGCCTTCCCAGGCTGTTCTTGGGAAGCATCCCTTTCACGGCCAGGCGGAGGACTTCTTCAGGCTTCTTGGCCAGAAGTTTCTCGGCCGTGATTTCCTTGAGGCCTCCTATGTGGCCGGTATGGCGGTAGTAAACTTTATTGGCCGCCTTGGTGCCTGTCATGGAGATCTTGTCAACATTGATCACGATGATGAAGTCTCCCGTATCGGCATGGGGGGTAAAGACAGCCGTGTTCTTTCCCCTCAAGCGCGACGCAATCCGGCTGGCAAGCCTTCCCAGAACCTTGTTCTCCGCATCAACAAGGTACCATTTCTTGTCCAGTTCTGCTTCATTTGCTATGAACGTCTTCATGGAGAGGTATCCTTGAGCTCAAAATTCGAAAATAGTATATTTAGGTCACCTGCCCGGCGATGTCAAGCAAATTTTGTTGGATTTGTAGTTGACAAAGCCCGCAATGGCTGTTAAAAACATAGCGTTTTTTTGCGCCCGTAGCTCAGCTGGATAGAGCGCCGGGCTTCGAACCCGTAGGCCGCAGGTTCGAATCCTGCCGGGCGCGCTCGATAAATTCATGGACTACTGGATTAAGGGGAACGGATTACGGTGCAAGGCCGACGGTTCACGGCCACCCGCCCTTTTTAACTGATTTTGTACCGTGCACCGTGTACCCTGTTCCGTGCGCCTTTCTTCATTGGGCCTGTAGCTCAGTTGGTAGAGCAGTTGACTCTTAATCAATTGGCCGAAGGTTCGAGTCCTTCCAGGCCCACCAAGAAAATCAAGGACTTAACCGCCATGGTTAAGTCCTTTGCTTTTTGCCGTGAAAATCAGTCTGACCGTGTCCGATACACAGGTGCACAAAAAATCCGAGGCGCGTGCACACGCTTTTGTGCATGAGCAAAGGGTGTCTTGAAAAAGCCCTGTGGCGCCAGACTTCTATTCCATTAATATCGCGAGACTTTCCTTTACCGACCGCTTTCCCCGTTTCCCGGCATGCTTCTTGAACATTAAATTAGGGGAGAAATTTTTTCTCCTTGATTCGAAACGGCACTGGGGCATTTCTCGATGTTGTTGATTTTTCAAAAACGAAGGGAAAATGGATTTTTGAAAAGGGCTGACCTCTAGATACGGAGCGGAAGATGAAGGGATACGTCAGCGTCCACAAAGTCGGCGACAGACAGATCTTCGCAAACACGGCAAAATTCCGAATTTACGCACGTCTTCAGGGCTTTATCTCCGAAGGTTTCTTTCACAACGGGCAATCTGCACTGGACGCCACCTTTGCCCTCTTGGCCGCTCTCAATGCTCCTCATATCGACTACATTTTCGATATGCGCTTCAGTGAGGAGTTCCCTCGCGACATTTTCCAAATGTGGAAAGAAAAGGCCCTCGAAAATCTCGCCAAGTACCCCGAAGTCAACGTTGTGGGAGTTACCCACCATGACTCTCCCCTTTGGCTCCAGATTTCCGAATGGAAGGAGCTTTTCGAGAAGCACGGCGACCGCATTCTGGGCACCTTCGATACGCCCGAAGAGGCGGAAGCCTTTCTGGACCGGTTAAGGAACGTCAAAGCGCAGTAAAGGCTTTGGACGGTCCCGTATTGCCGATATCCTTTTTCGAAAGCCCTCATGAGAATGCAGGACGGTTCTCCTTTGGTGAAAGGCAAAAGCTGTTTGCCTCCTTTTTGGCTTCAAATCCGCAATTCCAGGTTGGCGGCCGTCAGACAAAGACAAGAGCCTAATGAGATCAAAACGACTGAGCGTGTTGATGTAGGCCGAAAAGATCTGATCGATCTCCGTGTCGTCGAGCTGCGCGCTGCTTAGAATCCTTTCGAGAATGGATTTTTTCTGCGGCAGGTCAACCAGGTCCTTGAGCAAGCCCACATAACGCTTGAATACAACACCGGGGACTCTTTTTCCCGAGGCCATGGAGTATTGAAACAGGGAGTCGAGCACCTGCTCCGGTGTGAAATGGTTGGAAAGAAATCGTAGGATGTTGTTGCGAGTGATCGGGTCTTTCTCATAAAGCCCCGGAGCGAGGTCGGATGTCTTTGCGAAGCAAGCCAAGCCGATCTCTTTTCGGAGAAGAACGGCCCAGAGCATCTCTCTGACCTTCTCAGCCTTTTCCTCATTCACCCATTTCAGGAGATCCCTGATCAATCCCTCCGGGAAAGGACCGATCGCGCTTTCAGGCGGAAGGCTTCCTTCGTAGAGAAGGCAGCAAACCGTCCTCACCCATTCGTGATTGCTTTGCCTGAGCAGAGAGAGAAAATTTTTCAGCCATTCAGCCTTCTGGAGCGGAATGAGGCTCAGACATCTGTCGGACCTGAGGTTCTGCAGCAGCCACAAGAGCTCGAGCCCATGGTTCGGAGCGATGGCACTTCCTTCTCCAAGCATCGTTGCCAAGAGAAGATCCTTTGACCCCTGCGCCAGTTCGAGAGCGCTGATGAGCTTGGGCAGTTCGGGACGAAGGCCTCCCAACACGATCCTCCGGTCAGGCTGATCTCAATGGATGCAAGGTCTTGTTCGTGAGCGCGATTCTTGCCTTTTGATAAAACTCCTTTGTCCTTTGCCGGTCCACAACCTCGCCCATTTCCTCCTCGATGCCCTGAGTCGCTGCAAGGCATTGCGGGCCGCTCTTCCCGAGCACTTCCAAAACGAACTTGCCGTCCTTCTCGATGACCACCCTGATTTCCTCTCCCATGCGCACATTCCCCTATCCGACTTTTCTGAGAACGATCTCTATCTGTCCCTTCTCGTTCATCCGGTTTTTCATGAGCGAGTACCCTTTGACTCTGGCCAAGTCCATGATTTTCATTTGCGAATAGACCTGGTAAATGGCATCGATCACGTCTTTGCGTTTCCCATGAAAGGCCTCCCAATCGGCCAGCATCTCATAGGCGGGTTCATTTTCTTCTGATCCTTTGAATCCGATAGAGATCTTTCCTTTTCGCGCCACAAACTCGAGATCCTTTGCTTTCCTGGTTTGCCTCAAATCGCATTCTTCGATTTGGTATCCGAGTTTCGTGAGCGCCTTTCTCAGAATCACACCGTCCTTGAGGTGCGTCTTCACCTTGGTAATATGCGACATGCTCTTCTTCCTCCTTTCTGATCGTCATTATCCGTGGATGATGCGAAACGAACCCTAGTTCTGTACCATTCCCTCATGAACTCGAAATTCTCTCTCATGGTGCTGGCCAAAGGGACCATGCTCCTGATCGTGCGCAGGAGCGAGAATTCATTGATCCGGTCCAGCGCTTCATCCTGCTCATAGAGCAAATCGCACACCGCCTGTTCCAGCTCGGCCCCGCTGAAGGCATGTGTTGCTCCCAGGAGTTCTTTGGTCACTCGAAGCTTTCCATCCAGGCCGTACTTTCTGAAAAGGATGCTCAGGATGTTTTCTCTCTCCTTTTTGTTCGGCAGGTCGACGAAGAACACGGCGTCAAAACGGCCTGCCCGGATGATCTCCTGGGGCAGTCCCGCGACAGCGTTGGTGGTTGCGCATACGAATAGGCCGTCCCTCCTGCTCTGGAGGAAGTCAAGGACAAGGGCGAGCACCCTCGACAGAACGCCGCCGTCTGCCTGCTGGTCTGAAGAGGAATGAAAGAGCTTCTCGAATTCATCGATCCACAGGACGGCCGGGGCCAGAGAGCGTATGGTTTCAAAAGCGGTGATGAAATTCTGCTCTGTTTCACCGACCAGAGGAGCGAAAAGCCGGGAAGGGTCAAGACGAACAAGATTCACTTCCCATGAGCCGGCCAGGGCCTTAGCGAGGAAGGATTTTCCGCAGCCCGGAGGGCCCGTGAGCAATACACCCTTAGGACTCGGGAGTCTCGAAGCAACGGTATCGTGCCCGTTACAGAACGGCTTGCTTCTTTTTCGGAGCCATTCCTTCAGCACATCGAGCCCGCCTAACGAATCGAGGGTTTCCTCAGCCCGGCAGAGCTGAACCAGATTTTGTGCTCTTTGGGATATGAGGAGGGATCTTTCTTTTCTGAGAAAGCCCATATCCAGCCTCTTGTTGGCGGCAAGGCAGAGCGAGAGCAGGTTTTCGCACTCAGGACCGGTAAGCCCCTTCAGCGCTTCCACGATTTGTTTCTTTTCTTGCCCACCCAAACCCTCCTGGCAGGTCTCTACGAGTTCCGCAACCTCGTGAACCATGAAGGCCGGAATGGAAACCTGCGGGATGTCTCTGATGATGCCTGGGAGCCCGAAGCCCGGCCTTCCCAGCAATATGGTCGTGCACCGGTTTCCTGAGTCGTCACAGATGACGCGAAGCTTTGTCAGAAGGAAGGGATCGCGGTTTTCAAGAAGCGCATCAAAATGCTCCAGGAGGAAGAGCTTCCTTTTGGCGGTCCATGGCTCCCGTCCCGATTTGATGATTCGATTGAGCATCTCGATGGGGTCTATGTCGGCATTCTTGGGTTTTTCCTCTCCAGGACGCCAGAGCCCGTCCCCGATACTGTATCCGTAGACCTCCATGGCCAAGCCGCTTGCGATGTCCACACATTTTCTCACGGTCGCCCTATGGCTGGAGGTGCCCAGGTAAAAGAGGCTGCAAAGGGACTTCATCAAGAGGGTAACGCGTTCGGTCCACTCCATGTGCTTTCATCCACAAGGTCGCGGTTCAGGGAAATCCGTTTCTCCCAATTCTTCGGCCAGGCTTTGAATCGATTCATTGTTCCAGGAGAAGAAAACCATCTCTCCGTCCACCATGATTTCAATATCAGTCTCTTCCATAAGAGCATTAAAACGATAGGCTGTTCGCCAGAATCGAACAGTAAAGGCAAAAAAATTTGGGATTTCGAGGGCTACCCGGTTTTCCGCCACCCCAAAGGCGCATCCGTCTTGTTCACGACCAAGCCCAGATCTCGGAGCCGGATGATCATCGCCTCTTTTGACACGTTGCTGAAACCTCCGGCCTCGCGAACAGTCTCTGCAATGAAACGCCAGTTGCTCACGCAGGGATCGACGCAGACTCCCGTGCTGCCGAGACGGCTGCTCACATTATCGAGCACCATTTCTTTCCCGGCCCAAACCATGGAAAAGGCTGCCCTTACTTCCTGTTCCGGCATGAGCAGGCACGAGGCAAAATAGTCTGCCTGCCATTCCTGGCGCAGCCGGGCATCCTTTGTTCGGCATATGATCGAGTCCCCCTGATCCCCTCTTCGAGTTGCCCGGCCAGCAAAGTGCCGGTGCAGAACCCAGTGTCCCACCTCGTGGGCGCAGGTGAACATCATTCTGCCTTCGCTCCTCTTGTCTTCAAGAAGATCTTTATTGATCGAGATGGTCCTGTCCGCGATGAAGATCGCCCCCAGCACACCTTCCGCGTGAAGCTTGACTGCAAGGTCTTCAAACGTGAGAGTCAACCCCAGGTATCGCTCGATAATATCCTCGATGGGAATCGGCGGCTGGACCGGGTGTGCGACAAGTGTTGCGTAGCCTTGCAGGACTTCTGAGGCGCTTCCTGCGACAGTCTCCTTAGGCAGCCACCTGACATTCATTGCTTTTCCTCTTCCTTCTTTCCAAGACCAATGACCGTTACCAGCTTTTTTAGCTTTTCCCAGTCGCCGTTCCTGAATTCCTGTTCCTTTGCCATTCGCAGAAAATCGGCTGCCCGCGGCTCCTGGGCCACGTACTCAGCGACCTCAGGGTCCACTTTCTCTGCCGCGCTGAGCAGCTCATCCCTCTCGATCCCCAGCGTCTTTGCCATCTCCAGAATCAGCTTTTCTGAGGGCGGTGCCACCTTTTCGTTTTCCAGGTCGCTCAGGTATCCCGGAGAAATGTTGATCCGCCCTGCAAATTCCCTGAGGGTCAAACCGGCATTCATCCTTTTTTCTTTAAGAACCTTTCCGAACATGCGTTCTATTTAATCGAACAGATGCCCAGGGTCAAGGGAAAAATGCTTGCCTCAGAGTTTCACACCTTCAAGAAACTGGTGATGAAAGAGAGTCTTCGATTTCCTGAATAAGTTGGAGGCCTTCTTCGTATGAATAGACCGGGAGGATCAGGCCTTCGCCGACGACGAAGAGGCCGTCAGGTTCCTGGACGACCCGGAACCTGCCCTCCATGAACCGGAAGTCCTTTGAGTTGGATATTTCGGTCATGATGCCTTCCCTCTATGACCATCCTCCGATGAGGTGCAGGTGGAGATGGAAGATGTACTGCCCTCCGCCCTGTTCCACATTGAAAACGAGGCGGTACCCTGATCGGTCGATGCCTTTGCTCTTTGCGATCTCTCTGGCCCGGTAAATCAGCGCGGAGATCACGGCGTGATCTTCCTCGGTCAGGTCGTTGATGCTGCGGATGTGTTTTCTTGGAACAATCAGGATGTGGACCGGCGCCTGCGGCCTAATGTCATGGAAGGCAACGACCCTCTCCCCCTTGTAGATAAACTCCGCCGCCTTCTCTCCCCGAATGATCTTGCAGAAAAGGCAATCTTTCTCAAAGTCCATTTCTAATGCAACCTCATGGATTTAACGTGCCGGCTTCGTAAAAAGTCGGGAAGCACCCCATTTGTCATTGCGAGCCCTTCGACAGGCTCAGGATAAACTCCGCGAAGCCGTTCGGCCCCGAGCTCACGGCCGAGGGGCAATCTCGTAATTGGTCGTATATCAGCGAGATTGCCACGGCGCTTCGCGCCTCGCAATGACGGTGTGGGACTTCTTACGACTTCGTCGTTTTTGATATAACCTCTTGCATCAAACGTCATGCTTGATATCCGAACCCCAGAGTCATAGACTCCTTCCATAAGACAGCAAAGGAGGGGTGCATGGAAAAGGCGGAGGAATATAAGCAACGAAAAAATCAGCCGATCATGTCTGCGAGGATTTGGGCTGCGTCGCGGACCATGACCGGGCAGCGGGTTTCAAAAAGATGTTCTTTGACGGCTTTCTCGCGGCCCTCAGCGGTGCCCAGGTCGACCCCGAGCAACTCCCTGCACACGATAGTGCCATGCAAGGCTTCGAAGCGGCGCACGAATTCCTTAACGAGGTCGTAGACCTTGAAACGGGCTTCCCTTTCACTGGCAGCACTCTTGACCGTGAAGCCCAGGACCATGAAAGCTCCGGTGACCGCTCCGCAATCGCGACCCATGCCCATGCCTGCGCCGAAGGCGCGGCCCAGTTTGAAGGCCGTCTCCTGCGCCAGGCCGTAATTCTTGCCGAAACCGGCAAGGATGGCTTGGGTTCACGTGTAGCCTTGTTCGAAGAGAGAAATTGTTTCTTCAATGGTGTTCATCGAGGACCTCCAGGGTACAATAGAACGAACATCATTCTACATTCAACTGAACAAGGCAAGAGAACATATTAATGTTCTCATAATAGTAATGACACTCATTGCTTCCCTGCTCTTGTCCGAGCCCCGCCCCAGGGCGGGACGACAGGATCGCGACCGGCCCGTCCTCCGCAGTAGCAACTGCTACGGAGGATGGAGAGGTCGCTCGTACAGGGAGGTGGGATGGCGAGAAAAGCGAAGCAATCTCGTAATTGTCCGGATATATCGGATATAAAGGAGATTGCCGCGGCGCTTCGCGCCTCGCAATGACGGTGTTGGGTTTGTTACGACTTTGTACAATTTGAAAGGAAGGACGATGACAGCACTGCCCATCGGAAAAATAGACCCTGAGATCCTGGGGGATTTTCTTCTCCGCTACACTCAGAAAAATGAAAAACTGGTCATCGGGGCAGGCATCGGCGAGGATGCCGCGGTGATCGACATGGGGCCCGTCCTTTTGGTGGCCAAGACGGATCCGATTACCCATGTCACGAGCGAGATCGGCCGGTACGCCGTCCACATCAATGCCAACGACATTGCGGCCATGGGGGGAACTCCGAAATGGTACCTCGCCACGATCCTCATGCCCAGGGGAAGCAATGCCGAGGACGTGGACCTCATTTTTTCTCAACTATCAAAAAGCTGTGAGGAGATCGGGGTTGTCTACTGTGGTGGCCACACGGAAGTGACCAGCAGCGTCAACAACCCGGTCGTGATCGGACAAATGCTGGGCGAGGTAAACCGGGAAAACCTGAAACCCAGTTCAGGCGCCAAGGCCGGAGATGAGCTCATCATGACCAAGACCGCGGCCCTGGAGGCCACGGCGATCATCGCCCTTGAGAAGGAAAAGGAGTTGAAGAAGCATTTTGCACCGGAACTGATCAGCAGGGCTCAGCATTATCTCCAAGAACCCGGACTGAGCGTCCTGCAAGAGGCGAAAATCATGGCGGGGATGCCCGGCGTCCATGCTCTCCACGATCCCACGGAGGGCGGCATAGCCACGGGCATCTTCGAGATCGCACAAGCGAGCGGCCTGGGCGCACAGGTCTACGAAGACCGAATCCCGATTACGGAAGAGACGAGAGCCCTGTGTGCTCATTTCGGCATAAACCCCCTGGGAGCCTTTGCCTCCGGATCTCTTCTCATTGCCGTTTCTCCTCAGGACTGCGGCCGTGCCCTGGAGGCCTTGGACTCGGCAAACATCCAGGCGACACGGATTGGGAAAATGATGGAAAGGGATGAGGGGTTGAAACTGATGCAAAAAGGAACTGAAATCCCTCTGCCGGTTTTCCATCAGGATGAGCTGTCGAAGCTCTTCGGCTAGGCGAACTTGAGGGACTCGTAAGCGGCAATGACCAAATTTGATGAATTCGTAAAAAGTCCGAAAACAGAGGCTTGGTCATTGCGAGCGAAGCGAAGCCGTTCGGCCCCGAGCTCACGGCCGAAGGGCAATCTCGTAAGCAGCCGGATATTCGTGAGATTGCCACGGCGCTTCGCGCCTCGCAATGACGGGTTGGGACTTTTTACGAGTTCATCAAAATTGGGACTCAGCAAGAAAACCGGATTGCTCCGTATCAAGTAAGGGGCAGGCCCGGTCAAGCCGGGGAATGACGAAATAGGGCTGCGACTTTTTGCGAATCCGAGAATCTCAAACGCTTGGATACTCCGTTGTCTGGACCATGGAAGCATGGTAGGGAAGAGCCGTTGAAAGCTTGCCATTTTTACGAATATATGGTATGAATTAAGACAAATAATCGGTTTTTGGATATGAACGACTCAAAAGACAAGTCCGGGGAGGATCTCTTTTCAGATGGCTCGGAACTTTTCGACAACCTTTTCAAAGAGGCGCCCCTGGAAATGGAGGAGGACAAGAAACCGAAACCGGCTCCCAGGGTCAAGAAAGAGGTTAAGCCTGCTCCGGAGTTGAGGAGGCGAGGCCGAGAACAATCCAGGCAGACTGCCCTGCCCAGGCGGGAAGCGCCTCCGGTCAGGCAAACCATCAGGGCCGCCAAAGATCCCGGTCCTCCAACAAGACCTGTTGATCCGACAAAGACCCAACCCGTGAAAAGATCCAAACTGCCTCCTTCGACTGTCCCTGACAAGGCCGAAAGATTCAACGATCTCGATTTCCTGGGTTCGAGGACCGTTGAGACCGAAAAGGGCACCTTGGTTTTGAAGAGCAAGCCTCCAAAGTCAAAGGGAAGAAAAGGTTCAAAGGCCCTGAAACTCGTTCTTTTGCTCCTCGTACTGGGCATCGGGGCCGTGGTTGCCGTAAGTTCCATGGGAGTCGTAGACCTCGGCCGATACATCGGCTGGCCCTCGGACAAGAAGGTTGAGCCCGACCTGCAGCAGGCGACGAGACCCGAAGCCGAGAAAAAGGCGCCTGCAGCGCCTGCAACCCAGGCGAAACCACAGCCCCCGGCGAGTCAGCAGGCGGCGGCCCCTGCGGAAGATAAACTCGCGAGAATCGAAACGCCGGTGCACACTGCCGTGAAGCGACCCAAAGAGTTACCGGCAAAGCCGGAAACCGAGGTGCCCGCTTCCGGCCCGCAGGCAAAGGCGGCACAAGCCCAGCCCCCGGCTCCTGCCGTGGCTCAATCGCAAATTCCTTCCATGAAAGAAACGCCGCAGTCTTCTCCCGCGCCCCAGCCGTCTCCCCCTAAGCCAGCCCCGCCTCAGCCGGCGCCGGTTCCCCAGAGTCCTGCCAAGGCCGTGCCCCTTCCTTCGCGAGAACAGCAGCCCCCTCGAACGGAACCGGCCCATATTTCGCCCTATCCCTTTTCCGTCTATCTCGGGGCTTTCATGAGTCTGGATCGTGCGCGAACGGCCGTTTCCATCTATGAAAAGGATTACGGGCTTTCGTCGTACTGGGTGAAGGTCGACCTCGGCGAAAAAGGCACATGGTACCGCGTCTTCACCGGGTTCTTCCAGCGTGCCGAAGAAGCCGAGGCGTTTATCCGCCAGAGACACCTTAAGGAGGGCGAGGTCAAGCAAACCAAGTACTCTACGCTGATCGGCGTGTTTTCCAGCCCGACGGAAGCGGAAGCCATGGTTAAGAAGCTCTTGTCACTGGGGTACTCGTCGTACTTCGTGCCCGTGCCGGGCGGCCGGTTCAAGCTTTACAGCGGGGCGTTCTACACGCTCGTGGGCTCTGAGCAGCAGTCCGCGGAACTCGCATCCAAGGGGATCAAGAGCCGGGCCGTTGAAAGGTAGGCGCTCAGAAATACTCCTGTCTTCGGATTTTTAAGGCGGCAGGCCCCATTGCCTCTCAAGGGCCGGGTCGGATATTTCCCAGACCCGCCGGTGCAGTTCATGAAAGCATTCAGGATCGTAAAGGAGCTCTCTTTTTTCTTTGGCAGTGAGCTTTCCCGGGCCCTCGGATACAGCCTTTTCCACCAGTCTCCGGCGACGAGTCGCGATCTTCTCCGTCATGCGCCCCTTCCGCCGGTTGAGGCAAAGGTGAAGGGCGTGGACCTGAGGATCGACCACGGCCCTTACAAATCCCTCTCCCTTCTTGACAAGAAGAGGCGAGGGCTTGTCCTCTTGGAAGAGGATTTGATCGAGGTTTTGTAATTCCTCCGGCCTTTGTGCCTCTTCAGGAATCAAGAGAAGGCCCATCTTTCGAAGCATCCTTCCCACGCTTGCCCGGCTGGACCACACAGACAAGGGGACAGAAAGCAACAGGGGAATCAACACGGGCGTGTTCCACCAGAAGAAGGAACGATTGAACACAAAGAGCACGGTTCCCCAAATCAACGCCAAAAGCACTCCTGCGCCGTGAAATCTGACGGCTTCGCGCCACCCTGTACCCAGATCGCTTCGTTGTTGGGGGCCCCATCCAACCTGCCTGCCCAGAAGGGTGATGAAGACAAACTTGCTGTGAAACAGCATGCGAATGGGCGCCAGAAGGGCGGAGAAGAGGACCTCGACAAGCAGGCTTGCAAAGAGGCGAAAAGCCCCGCCGAATTGCTCGGCCTCTCCCTGCTTGAGTAGAATGATCAGTACGCTGAGAAGCTTGGGCACGAAAAGAACGACCGCGGTCGTGGCGAGCAGGGTGAAGGCCCACTGGGGATGCCAGATGGGCCACTCCGGAAAAAGGGCTCGGCCGGCCGGAAAGTAAATGGGCGTGCGGAAGGCCTCCACGATCGCTTCGGCACTGCTCAGGGCCAAGAACATAACCCACAGAAGAGAGGAGCCGTAAGACATGGCGCCGTGAAGGAAGAGAGCACGGTGGGCTGAAAAAAGCCCTTTTGTGAAAAGCAACCGGATGTGCTGGAGGTTGCCCTGGCACCATCGACGATCCCTCTTGAGCTCTTCCAGGAGGGTGGGAGGCGTTTCTTCGTAACTGCCTTTCAGGTCGTGAGCGAGCCAGACCTCCCATCCTCCTCGCCGGATGAAAGCGGCCTCGACAAAATCGTGGCTTAGGATATAGCCGCCCCGGGGCGGTTTGCCCGAAAGTTCAGGCAGGCTGCAGTGCTCCATAAAGGGCTTGACCCGGAGGATGGCATTGTGGCCCCAGAAGTGGGAGTCGCCGAGCTGGATGAAGTGAAGGCCCGCCCCGAAGATCGGACCATACACATGGTTGGCGAACTGCTGGGTCCGTGCGATGGGGGTTTCCCGGTTGACGGCCAAAGGGGCGGTTTGAAGGATGCCGACCTTGGGGTGGCGCTCCATGATTTGAACCAGCCGTACGAGCGTGGCGCCTCTCATGACGCTGTCCGCGTCCATCACCACCATATAGCGGTAGTTTTTTCCCCACCGCCGGCAGAAATCGGCGATATTGCCGCTCTTGCGTTTGAGATTGACACGCCTGCGGCGGTGAAAGATCCGATCCTGATCGCCGAGAGACAGGCAGGTCTCGGCCCAGATCCTTTCTTCCTCGACCCACTTGTCGGGATCATTCGTATCGCTCAGGATGTAGAAATCGAAATGGGAAAGCTGTCCGGTTGCCTTGAGGGACTCATAGGTCGCCCTGAGGCCTGCAAAGACCCGGTCCACCTCTTCGTTCGCGATCGGGAAAAGGATTGCCGTGTGTGCGTCGTACCCTGCGAGCGAAAGGTCCGGGTTTCCGTCATGGGTCAGGGAAAAGCGGTCGTAACGCCTGGCCATGATGAAGAGGCCGGCCATGGCTTCCCAGAAACCGATGGAGATCCAGGCAAAAAGGACGGCAAAGACAATGACCACAATCAATTCGAGATGGTTGTTGCCCCGATTGGGCAGGACATCGGCCATGTGCGAACTCGCCATCACCGACGTGAGGGCGATGAGCCCCAGAAGCGCGGCTCTTCGCGCTTTCGCAGCCCTCATCCACGGCCTTGGGGAAGAGTCACGGGGTCCTTTCATCTGAGCACCGACAGAGTCAACATGGAAAAGGGTTTCAGCGGACTTTCTCCGGGAGCATGAAGCCGCGGTTGAGGAGCGGCCGGGACCGGATGTCTCTGCAGAAACCGGGTCCCAAAGCCGCGGGCAAAGGCGTGCGGGCCATGTCGAAAAGATCGCCCGTCCCCGGGTCTTTGCTTCGGCCCCTTTCCCATTCTCTCAGAACCCGTCGCAGTGCGTGCATGGATTTACTCAAGGGAGGGGTTTCGCCCGGGGCTTGCCGGGCCTGCTTCAAGGCTTGCAGCGCGAGTTCCAGGCATTCCAGAGGGGGCAGGTTCATGAGGCGAAGATACAGGGAGACCCTCTGCTGGGCCTTTTGCCATTCTTCCTCGCTTGGCAACGGGTCCTTAGTCATGGTTGAAAGGCGTAGCTCCAGGTTTCGGTCAAAGCATTGTCAGCCAGTTTGAGGAAGGCCCGCAGCTCCAGGGCAGGCCTCTTGCCCGGAGGCAGGACCTTTTCAATGGAACTGGGTTCTTCGAAACTAACCTGAAACACCAACCGCCATCCTCCGGTCACGCTGTTTTTATAGAGCTGCTGCTCGACGAGTTTGGCCCTGGGGTCGACCGTGACTACGGCGGTGAGAGGTTTGTCGGCGGGAAGGGATTCGAGTCTCTCTCCTGCAAAATCAAGGATGAACTTTTTTGTTTTGGCATCTCTGCCCTTGGCGAGCCTTGTGGCAACCACTCTTCCCCCCGGGGGGCGGCCGGTGCTTGCATAGCCCCAGTGCATCCGGTAGGAGAACCAGAGGGGTTTTTCTTTTTCCGGGAGCCGCTCGGGAATCCAGAAGGCGATGATGTTGTCATTGATTTCAGTGTCCGTGGGAATCTGGATGAGTTCCACCCTCCCTTCTCCCCACTTTCCCACCGGGCTGATCCAGACGCTTGGACGAGTTTCATAACGGGCTTCGAGATCCTGATAATGATCGAAATCCACGTCCCTCTGCACCAAACCGAATCCCACCGGGTCAGGAGACTGGAAGGCATTGATCATGAGATTCTTCGGGTTTTGCAAGGGCCGCCAAATCCATTCTCCTGAACGGTTGGCGATCAGGAGGCCGTCGGAGTCGTGCACCTCCGGCCTGAAGTCCTCCGCAGGCCGGGAGAGGGTATTTTCGCCGAAAAAGAACATGCTCGTCAAAGGTGCGATGCCGAGCTTCTCGGGTTTCTTGCGAATGAAGAGCCTGCTGGTCACGTCAACGATCGTGTCTTTTCCAGGCTGAACAATGAAGCGATAGGCGCCGGTCACACTCGGGCTGTCCAGGAGTGCATAGATGGTGATTTTCTTGTCGTTGGGAGCCGGTCTTACAAGCCAGAAATCGGAGAAGGTGGGAAACTCCTCTCCCGAGGCGAGAGCTGTGTCAATGGCAAGCCCTCGAGCGGACAACCCGTAGAACTGCTTCTTGGCCACGGCACGAAAATAGCTCGCGCCCAGGAAAACGATGACTTCATCACGGTACGTCGGCGTGTTGACGGGGTAGTGGAGCCGGAAACCGGCAAATCCCAGGCTGGACGGGACCCGATCCTTGAATTCGTTCTTGCCGTAATCAAAAAGGTCCGGAGCAAAAGGGACGGGGCGAACCCCGGCACGGTCTACGGTATAGATGTTGACGGCGCGGTTGTAATACAGGCCCGGATGAAAAAACTGGACCGTGAAAGGCAGATTGTCTTTGAGCCACAGGGCCTGATCCGGTTTGAAGCGGATGTCGCGCCAGTCGTCATACTTTATTTTCAGCAAGAATTCAGGAACCTGTCCCTGACGATCCTGGTAGGGTTTCTTTGCAAGCTTGCCGGCCTGGTCGATGACATTCTGCAGGTTGAAGGCGGCCTTTGCTTCTGGAAGGGAAGGGATGTCTCCCAGCACAAGGAAAGGCGAGCAGAACACGAAAAGCAGGACGGGACCGAGAAAACGTGACAGGTAAATCGCCAAATCAAGACTCCCTGTTTGACCCAAAAAAAAGTCGCTGGTCCTTGCCGGACCGGCAACGCCGACGAAAATCCGATCAAATAATTGGGGAAAACCGGTCCGGTGTCAAGAGGAAAGTCAGCCCAAGCATAGGCTCTCAGTCGACCAGCACGTCTCTCAGAACGCCGATGCTGTCCAAGGCCTTTCCTGCTCCCAGCGCCACCGTGAGCAAGGGATTCTCCGCCACCGTGATGGGAACCCTCATTTCCTCTCGTAACAATACATCCAGATTCTTCAGCAAGGCCCCTCCTCCGCACAGCACAATGCCTCGGTCCAGAATATCCGCGGACAACTCCGGAGGCATCTGCTCCAAGCCGCTCCTCACGGCTTGCACAATGGCATTCACCTCCTCCGATATCATGTGCTGGGCCTCCTCGCCGTCGATGTTCAGGATCTTCGGAATCCCGGTCACCAGGTCTCTGCCTTTCACCTCGATTTCCCCCAACGCCTTTCCACCATAGGCATTCCCGATCTTCATCTTGATCGTTTCCGCGGTCCCCAGACCGATCAGGAAATTGTAGTTCCTGTTGATATGCTGCACGATCGCCTCGTCCATCTTGTCCCCGGCCACCCTCACCGACTTGCTGTACACAATTCCCCCGAGGGAGATTACCGCCACCTCCGTCGTCCCTCCCCCAATGTCCACCACCATATTTCCCGTAGGCTCCGTAATCGGCAACCCGGCTCCTATGGCCGCAGCCATCGGCTCCTCGATCAAGTATACCTCACCGGCTCCGGCAGACTTGGCACACTCCAAGATCGCCTTCTTCTCCACCGGCGTAATTCCCACGGGGATGGACACGATAATTCTGGGCCGGATCAGAATCCTTCGAGGATACACTTTCTTTATGAACTGCCTCAACATCTCCTGGGTGACTTCAAAATCAGCAATCACACCATCCTTCATGGGGCGGATGACCTCGATCTTCTCCGGCGCCCTGCCCAACATGAGCTTGGCATCCTTCCCAACGGCCAGCACCCTCTCGATCCCCTTCTCGTTTTTCCTGAGGGCTACCACAGAGGGCTCGTCCAGCACAATGCCTTTGCCCTTCAGGTAAACGAGCGTGTTTGAGGTGCCGAGATCAATCGCCAGATCATGGGAGAATTTTCCAAACAGGGCATTCAGAAACATGGTTTTCGCACCCCTTCCTGGTCAAGAGTGATGGAGCATAAGACGCCGGTGCCTTTCCGCAGAGGCAGGGAACATGCCTCACGAAAGGAGTCATTTATTCAATTATAGAGATTTGTCAGGATTATCAAACAGAAAAAGTGCTGGGGTTAAACTTCACCGCCGGCGCCTTATGAGCACCAAGGGAAGATTTCGGGCGATGGGCGCAAAAATCTCAGCCTGGGTTCACGCTGCCTTTTGCATGCTCCAGATCCGGCCTATCCCGCATTCCGGGCATCGCTTGCCCTCTTCCGATGGGGGAAAGGTCTTCCGGCACACATCGCACCTGACTTCCATGTCCTCGGTAAGCTTCTGTGCTTTTTCCTCGCTCATGCTGACCCTCCTTGAGGTATGATGAACGTTGGCGCTCCCGGCAGCGCTCAAGAGCCTACCAGGAGCAGAAGGGGCACATTTTCAGAATCATGCGCATCAGGCATTCTCCTGAATCCGGAGGAAGGAAAACTCACTTCTGAGAAGAGCAGGAAAAAAAGATGAAGTCAAGAAAATTTGAAGGAGGAATAAGCGGAGAGATTCTCTCGTTGCATTTCTCATTAAATGCATATAGAGTTAAAAACTTGTGGGTTGCCGGTTCCGTTGTTGGGGCAGGAAGAACACCAACATATTGTAGGTTCTTTCTGTTTGACACACAAAATGAGTTGAAATACAATACATCCCAAAGAGGTCGGAAAGGATGCGGCCTGCTTCTCAAGCAAGGGCGGGAGAGCGTGAATGAACCAAGCAAAAAGTGACAAAGTCGTTTCTCTTAAGGCATGGAGAGAGGCCCGGTTGATCGAGGACAACCTCGAGTCAGGATTGTTTTACCAGTCTCTCATCGGTGGAATCCCTGACAGAGAAGCCGATGATGAGATGAGCTACTTCGCCGTGGTCTACACGGTGCCCTTCGACGATCTGGAGGATGAGGAAATCTTCTACGATCCTGAGGAGACCGAGTTGCTCACCGTCGTAAGGGACAAGCGCGTGGCCGAGTTCAAGTCCTTGGATGGTCGAGGCGTAGAGCGCTATGAAATCTACGATGTGAACACGGACGATGTTCACATCATGTATCGCATCCCCTACAAACCTCCAAAATCCAAACCGGTCATCGATAAACCCAGCGTTTGAAGGAGTTGGATCGGAAGATCATAGGGAAGACCTCGCAACTCGGCAGAGACCTGATCCATGCTTTGCCGCAGATCTTGTGGAACCTCGGTCTCATTGCCTTGGGAAGTAGCTTGTGCGCCGTCGGCATTAACGGTGTTCTGGTTCCCAGGCAGTTTCTGAGCGGCGGGTTCACGGGCTTGGCACTCATCATCCATTATGTCTATCCCGCTTTGCCGCTTGGGGCCGTTTACTTTGTCCTCAACATTCCAAACTTCTCCTTCGGGTGGAAGTTCGTGGGAAGAAGGTTTTTTCTTTACAGCGTCGCAGGGATGTTCATCTTTTCCGCGGCCATTCAGAGCATCCACGTGACCCTCCCTGTTTATGATCAGCTTCTGAGCGCCCTCTTGGCGGGCATCATCATCGGCGTCGGCTCCGGCATCATCCTCAAATCCTTGGGATCGGCAGGCGGGACCGATATTCTCTCGGTCCTGCTTCTGAAGATTTTTTCCATCCGCCTCGGGAGCACCATTCTTGCATTCAACGGCATCATTCTTGTGGCCTCCGCGTTTCTCTTTTCGCTGGAAAAGGCGCTTTACACCCTCATTTATCTGTACATCGTTTCCTCCATGGTGAACCTTGTCGTGACCGGATTGAGCCAGCGTAAGGCGGTCTATATCATCTCACCGAAGTGGAAGGAAATCTCTCAGAGGATCATGGAGGAGATCCAAAGGGGCGTGACCATCATCAAAGGGCAGGGAGGATTCTCGGGGCAGGAACAGCAGATCCTTTACACGGTGATCACCTTCAGGGAACTCGGCCGACTCAAGCAGATGGTCAGGAGCGAGGACCCTGAAGCGTTTGTGGTCGTCAGCGACACCCTGGAGGTCATGGGGCAGAGAGTTGGAAATCAGCCGCACTGGTAGCGGAGCACGGCGCATGGGACACGGGGCAAGGGTCAAGGGGAATGGGCGAGCAGATCCTCCAGGGCACCCCTGAGTTCGGGAAAGCGGAAAGAAAAGCCCGCATCCATCAGTTTCTTGGGCAGCACTTTTTGTCCCTTGAGCAGTATGGAGCCGAACTCGCCGAGAACCGCGCTGAGAACGAAGCCCGGGACGGCGGGCATGAACGTCGGCTTGCCGAGGACCTCCCCTAGGATCTTCGTCATCTCTTCGTTTCGGACGGGCCGGGGGGCCGTGCAATTGACGGGTCCGTCCATGTTATCGTGCTCCAGCAAAAAGGCGAGGGCATTTGCGAGGTCCTGCCGGTGGATCCACGAAAACCACTGTTTTCCGTTGCCAAGAGGGCTGCCGAGCCACCATTTGAAAAGAGGGATCATCTTTTCCAAGGCCCCACCGCCTTCCCCGAGGACGACACCGAAGCGTGTGAGCACGACCCGGACACCCGACTCCCTCGCCTCGAGGGCCGCCGATTCCCACTCCCCGGCGAGGTCGGCCAGAAAACCCTTCCCTGCCGCGTTCTGTTCATCGAGGGCCTCGTCTTCTTGAAATCCATAGTAACCGACGGCTGAGGCGCTCAGGAGATGGGTTTGATTCGTCCCCCTTGCTTTGAGAGCCTCGACGATATGGGTGGTGGTGAGGATGCGGCTTTCCCGCATGACCTGCTTGGCGGCATCGGTCCAGCGTCTGAAAATGGAAGCGCCTGCAAGATTGACGACGCCGTCATGTCGGGTGATACTCTCCTGCCATGCCCCTTCTTTGGTCGGGTCTCCCTCGAGATAGGAGGCACGTGGGGGAAGCGGCTTCGCGTGGCGCAAGGAACGGGTCAGGATCGTAAGTTCGTGGCCGCTTTCGAGGAGACGAGCCGTCAATGAGCGGCCCACGAAACCGGTGCCGCCGGTGATGAAGATCTTCATCGTGAACTCCTTCATGAAATCTGCAGGGGCAGATTTCATACAACGCCCCTTCGTGGCTTCTAGTATCACATCTCTTAAGTTCTGTGTCGTTTTTTGGCCATTCAACCTATGCGAAAATTAGATGGATTCTCTAAATTCGAAACTCGAATATCGAAATTCGAAACAAATTCGAATGATTGAAATGCGAATGACCAAAACAATGGAAGCGGGCTTGGTTCCTGTTTGTTCTGGTTTTTTGACATTGTCGTTTTGGCATTGTTTCGGATTTCGAATTTCGTGCTTCGAATTTCCGTGTCTGCGCGAAGTGGGTCAAATATGGAACTGATTGCGAGATTTCAACTTGCCACATTTAGGTGCAAAACTTCTGAGACACGGCACTAGGGTGCGCAATAAACGGGCGGTAAGTGCGATGCAACATGCTTACTGCCTACTGCTTACTGGAATTTGGTGGTCTGTGTGGGTCTGGTGCGCCAGGATAAGCCTGGTGTGTCTTGCTGACTGCGAAGTGTCAGCCATGGTAATTGCCTGTTCGCCATGTAACGGCGGTCCCCTGCGCGAGGGTAACCAACCGTGGGAAGCGGACCGG